>JADMIO011711110.1_pt1 | contig 64202 bp, 52 predicted proteins | sample 8958161 | NCBI WGS metagenome assembly JADMIO01 (sample SAMN16585339, study PRJNA669376) | soil metagenome | isolation source: Crop rotation soil | place: USA: Cullars Rotation, Alabama | collected 2011 | reverse complement strand
GGGTCCGGGTCCGGGTCCGGGTCCGGGTCCGGGTCCGGGTCCGGGTCCGGTTCCGACTCCGGCTCCTCATGGCTTGCTGTGAGGGGGAACGCTCGCTCGGATCTCCATTTTCGCGCGGTGCTCGGGCGTATCAAGGCCAAGCCAAACGCTTCGCGTTTGGTGGCTTCGCCAGCCTTGACACGCCCTCCGCTCCGCGCGGGTCGGGCGAAGTCCGAGCTCGATCGGACGATGGAGGTTCTCAATGCTGCGCATCTACACATTCATTCTCGAAACACTTCGCAAGATCGCTCCGCTCGAAACGCGCATCCGCAAACACGATCCCGATCTCGCGCGCCAGCTACGGCGCGCCGCAAGCAGCATCGCGCTGAATTGCGCCGAGGGCGAAGGCTCGCAAGCCGGAAACATCAAAGCGCGCTTTCGCAACGCTCTCGGCTCCACGTACGAAACTCGCGCGTGCCTCGATGTCGCGGAGGTCTTCGGCTACGTCGAGGCCAACGCGCAGCTCCGCGACGACCTCGATCGAATCGGTGCCACCCTCTACCGGCTCATCGAGTGAGCCGATAGAGGACGCCGCAGATGACGTTCAGCCTCGCGGCGATCGATTCGTCGATCGCTTCGAGGTAACCGAGTCTCCGTCTCCGTTTCTGTCTCCGGCTCCGACTCCGTTTCCGGCTCCGACTCCGTTTCCGGCTCCGGCTCCGATTCCGATACCGACTCCGCACAGACGCAATGCGGAGTCCGAGCAGCGGACTTGCACGCGCGCCCAATCAGTTTGCTGCCGCCGACTTCAGTCGGGGGCAACAAGAGATGGCAACAAGAGATGGCGGACGAATGGAGCTCAGTACGTCGGCTGCGCGGCGTCGTCCGGGGCGACCGGCGGCATCGGGGCGACGGCTTCTTCGGAGAGCACGCCGACGTCCAGCAGGGCGCCGACGAGGGACTTCTCGTGCTTGCGCAGGCGCGTGCGCTCGGTCTCCGCGACGCCGGATTGCGCGAGGGCGCAGCGGACGTTGACGAGCTCCCACACGAGGATGTCCTTCATCTCGGTTTGCGAGGTTCGCGTCGTCATGGTCCCTGATTGTTGAACGCAGACGGGCCGCAGCGCAAGTGTGCGCTCGTTACTTTTTCGTGGCGCGGCGTTTTCGTACCGACCGTGCGAGCGACGAGGAGCCCCACGTGATGAAACCGACCGCGAAGCTCGCGACGAACGCGAGCACGTCCCATGCGCCGCTCGAGAGCGTGGCCGATTGCCTCAAGATCACGTTCATCGTCATGCGCAAGCCGAGCACGAAGAGCGCGTACGACAGGGCGCTCGCGAAGAAGGTACGTCGCAGGTCGCCCGCGAGCTCGAGCGCGCGCACGCTGTTGTTCCACGCCTTCTTGCGGACGGTCACGAAGAAGTAGATCGCCGGCGTGAACGCGATGAGGGAGCTGCCGATGATGAGCAGCAGCGCTTCCGCGAGCGTGAGATCGCCGTCCTTCTTGAACTGCCGCAGAACGCCGCCCGCCGCGTCGATGACGCCGGCGACCATCCACAAAACGAGACCGAGGCCCGTGAGGACGATCGTAGGCCGCGAGAGCTTCGCGTCGCCCGTGATCGCCGCGGAGGCCATCATCGTCTTCGCCGTCGTGTCGGACGCCTTCGTGACGATCGTCGGCATCACGCTCTGCGATATCGGCGACGTCATCGCGATCGCGTCGACGTCGAACGGCTGGAGCGCCTGGTCGAGCTCCTCCATCGTCTGGTAGCGATCGGACGCGTCCTTCGCCATCGCCTTTTGGATGACGAGCTCGAGGGTCTCGGGGATCTCCGGGTTGAGCTTGCGCGGGCGGTCGGGCTCCTCCGTGAGGACGAGCGAGAGCGTCGACGCGGGGTCGTCGGTCTCGAACGGCTTCTTTCCCGTGAGCGCGAAGTACATCATCGCGCCGACGGCGTAGATGTCCGCGCGCGCGTCCACTTTGTCGCCGCGCGCCTGCTCGGGCGACATGTAGCTCGGCGTGCCCATGATCATGCCGGTCTTCGTGAGGTTCGCGTTCGCGCCATCGGCGGCCTTCGAGATTCCGAAGTCGATGACCTTCACGCTGATCTTCCCGTCCTGTGTCACGAGGAAGACGTTCTCGGGCTTCATGTCGCGGTGAACGATGCCCTTCTTGTGCGCGGCCGCGAGCGCGCGACAGACCTGGCGCGCGACGTGGACGGTCGTCGCGACGTCGGCGCCGCCTTGCTTCTCGAGCTGCTCGCCGAACTCTTTTCCGTCGAGGAACTCGCCGACGATGTACGGCACGCCGTCGGGTGTCTTGTGGACGTCGTAGACGTCGATGACGTTCGGGTGACCGATCGACGACGCGCTCTCCGCTTCGCGCTGGAACCGCGCCACGATTTCCGCGTCGCGCGCCATCTCCGCGTGGAGGACCTTGATCGCGAAGCGGCGATCCTTGAGGCGCAAGTGACGCGCTTCGTAGACGCGACCCATGCCGCCTTCGCCGACGACACGGACGATTTGATACGCGTCGCCGAGCACCTTGCCGACGAGCTTGTCGCCGCCGGAGCCTTCGAGCGTGAGCCCCGTCGCGTCGCGCGGGCACACCATGAAGTCTTCCGGATAGCGGCCCCCACACGTCGAGCACACCTTCGGCAGCGACGCGGGGTCCGCTTGCAGGAGGAGATCGCTGAAGGATCCCGCCGAGATCCGTGGCGCGGACGCGGGCGTCGTTCCAGGCTTGGTCGGCGGCAAGACCGGAGCCACCTGCGCGGGTGGTGTCTTCACCACGCCCGTCACGGGCTCGGGTGTCGTCGCCCCCTGGATGGACACGTCTTTCTGCCTGGCAGGGTCGTTCGCCACCGCCGCCAAGTGTAGCGCACGCCTATCAGCGGCGAACGCGTTTTTCGAGCGCGGAGATACGCTTCTCGTGGTCGCGATTTTCTTTGAACGCAGCCGTGAGCGCTTTTACGGCGCCGCCGACCGCAATGATTTCGGTCGCAAGTCGAATTTCGGTGTCGACTTGCCGCCTTTCCAGGCGTTCGAGTCGATTGGTAACCGTGTCCAGCCGCTCGCTCGTGCTCACCTCGAGGCGTTCGAGACGCGCGTTCGTCGCATCAATGCGGCCATTCGTTCCGCGAATCTCGTCGCGAATGCTCCTCAGAATCTCGATAGTAACGTCGTCCGACATGATCACGGCGCTGGAGCAATTCTACGGCCACCCAAATTCATCGGCAAATGCGCGATTTCGAGGTGACCGGACCAGGCCCTTCGCTGGCCCCGAGGCCAAATGAAACCAATTGACCCATGGGCGACATCCATTATATTGCGCCCGCCGTCGCGGCTCTTTTGCCGCGCAAACGAAAAAGATGTCCCTTCTGACCGAACGCAAAGCGGAGCTCATCGACAAGTTCCGCACCCATCCCTCCGACACCGGGTCTCCCGAGGTCCAGATTGCCCTGCTTTCCGAGCGCATCGGCTACCTCACCGAGCACTTCAAGACCCACTCGAAAGACCACCACTCGCGCCGCGGTTTGCTCAAGCTCGTCTCGAAGCGCCGCCGGTTGCTCGACTATCTGAAGCGCACGAGCCTCGACCGCTATCGCAAGGTCGTGACGTCGCTCAGCCTCCGCAAGTAAACGAAGTTCGGGCTCGTCGTCAGGCGGGCCCTTTTTACATCACCAGCACCCCGCGCTCTTCGATTTGCGTTCACGAGCAACCGCTCGTGGATGGAAACCGAGGAACGGAGGCCCTGGCGATGAGAAAGCCAAGAGTTGCCTCATGTCTTTTGTCCGCGAATCCATCCTCATCAACGGCAAGCCCCTCACGTTCGAGACGGGTCGGCTCGCCAAACAAGCGCACGGCGCGGTGCTCGTCTCGTACGGCGAGAGCGTCGTCCTCGTCACGGCCGTCTCGGGCGACGAGCGCCCCGGCTTGGATTTCTTCCCGCTCACCTGCGAGTACCAGGAGAAGACGTTCGCCGCGGGAAAGATCCCCGGCGGCTTCTTCAAGCGTGAAGGCCGTCTCCGCGACGACGAGATCCTCACGTCGCGTTTGATTGACCGCCCGTGCCGCCCGCTCTTTCCGGAAGGCTACAAGGGCGACACGCAGATCATCGCGACAGTGCTCTCGAGCGACAAGTCGAACCCGACGGACGTCCTCGCGCTGACCGGCGCGAGCGCCGCGCTGCACATCTCGGACATCCCGTGGAGCGGCCCGATCGTCGGGACGCGCGTCGCGCGCGTGAATGGCGAGCTGAAGGTCTACCCGACGTTCGAAGAGCAAGCCGCCGCCGACATCGACATGGTCGTCGCGTGCTCGAAGGACGCGATCGTGATGGTCGAGGGCGGCGCTGCAGAGGCGACCGAGACGGCCGTCATCGACGCGCTCTTCTTCGCGCACAAGGCCGCGCAGCCGATCATCGAGATCATCGAGAAGATCCGCGCCGCCGTGGGCAAGCCGAAGCGCTCGTTCGAGCCGAAGAAGCTCGACCAGTCGATCAAGGATCGCATCGCGGCGCTCGTCGACGCCCAGATCATCGAGAGCTCGCTCATCAAGGACAAGGCCAAGCGCTACGGCGGTTACAAGACCGCGAAGACAGCGATGGTCGAGACGCTGACCAAAGAGCTCGGCGCCGAGAAGGTCCTCGAGAACGAGAAGCTCATCAAGGAAGAGTTCGAGGAGCGCAAGTACCACGTCGTCCGCGAGTACGTTCTGTCGAAGAACAAGCGCATCGACGGGCGCGACATGAACCAGATCCGCGCGATCGCCGTCGAGGTCGGTCTCCTTCCGCGCGTGCACGGCTCGGCGCTCTTCCAGCGCGGCGAGACGCAGGCGCTCGTCGCCGCGACGCTCGGCACGTCGACGGACGAGCAGAAGATCGACGCGCTCACCGGCGAACGCTGGAAGCGCTTCATGCTCCACTACAACTTCCCGCCGTTCTCGACGGGTGAGACAAAGCCGCTCCGCGGCCCGGGCCGTCGAGAAATCGGCCACGGCGCCCTCGCCGAGCGCGCGCTCCTCCGCATGATTCCGGAGCAGGAGAAGTTCCCGTACACGCTGCGCGTGGTGTCGGAGACGCTCGAGTCGAACGGCTCGTCGTCGATGGCGGCGGTCTGCGGCGGCTCGCTCTCGCTCATGGACGCGGGCGTTCCGATCAAGTCGCCGGTCGCGGGCATCGCGATGGGCCTCATCACGGACGGCACGCGCAACGCGATCCTCAGCGACATCCTCGGCGACGAAGACCACCTCGGCGACATGGACTTCAAGGTCTGTGGAACGGCGAAGGGCATCACCGCGATCCAGATGGACATCAAGATCGCCGGCCTCTCGCGCGAGATCATGTCGAAGGCGCTCGACCAGGCCCGCGAAGGCCGGATGCACATCCTCGGCAAGATGCTCGAGACGCTCGCGTCGCACCGCACGGAGCTCTCGCCGCACGCGCCGCGCATCACCACGCTGAAGGTGAAGCCGGATCAGATCCGCATCATCATCGGGCCGGGCGGCAAGACGATCAAAGGCATCATCGATCAGACCGGCGTCGCCATCGACGTCGAGGACGACGGCACGGTCAACGTCGCGTCGAGCGACAGCGACGCCGTGAAGAAGGCGATCGAGATCATCAAGGGCCTCACGACGGAGCCCGAGGTCGGCGCGATTTACAAGGGCACGATCAAGGGCATCCGCGAGGACCTCGGCGCATTCGTCGAGATCCTCCCGGGCGCGGAAGCGCTCCTCCACATCAGCGAGATCGCGCACACGCGCATCGCGAAGGTGTCGGACGTCCTCAAAGAGGGCGAAGTGATCGAGGTGAAGGTGATCAGCTCGGACCGCGACGGCAAGATTCGCCTGTCGCGCCGCGAGCTGATTCCGTTCCCCGAGGGCGAAGAAGGCGAGCGCGCGAAAGAGCGCATCAGGATCGCCCGCGAAGAGGGCGGGCGCCCGCCGCGTCGTGACGGTGGTGGTCGTGGCGATCGCCGCGGTCCGCCCCGCGGCCGCGATCGCTGATCCTTCGTAAGAGGCGACATGAGCTTCGAGCGCGAGCTCGAGCTCGCTCGCGCCGGACGCGATCGCGAAATTGCGCGCGGCGAATCCGCGGCTCAGCGTGATTGTTTGACGTTCAAAATGAGCCGAGCAAACCAGCGCTCGAGCGTTCGCATCTCTTCGTTCTACGCTATGGTGGCGCCGTGACCAGGTCGGGCTTCGTGGCATTTTTCTTCGTCTGTGCGTGTCGCAGCCAGGACATCGCCGGCGGGGCGCCTCCGCCCGCTTCGACCTCGTCGGGGACGACGATCGTGCGGAGCGAGATGCTCGACGCGGCGGTGCCGGACTGCACGATGCACCTCGTGAGCGATGCGTTCGACAAGGCGCACGCGACGCCCGCCGGCAAGGTGCGCGTCGAGGGCGATTACATGCACACGCTCGCGAAGGTGTCGGTCGAGCGCACGGGGTACACATGGAGCGGGACGTTCAGCGGCCCGCGTGACGCGCTCTTCGATTTTCTCCGGCAGCACGTCTGCACCGCGGCGCACGTCTACGCGCTCGCGCCCGAAGGAAACAAGGATCCGACGAAGGGGGCCGTCGCGATGTCCGTCTTCGAGATGACGCCGAACGAGAAGAGCGACGTGGAGGCGATCTGCAACGCGTCCTCGCGCGCGAGCGGCGCGGATGCCGGGAACGTCGACGTGCGTGACCACGCGATGATGCAGTGGATCGAGGACACGCTGACGACGACCAAGTGGGACGCGTGGCGGAGGAGCTTCGCGCGCGAGCGCGTCGATCTCGTCGCGAAGCAAGCGCCGGCGACGGCCCTCTTCCACGCGCGCGGGGACAACCTCACGGCCGCAGCCGCGGCGCTCGGCGTCACGCCCTGCCCCGTCGCCGTGGAGTGGAAGAAGCGAGGCCCCTGATGAACCAGCCGCCGAACAACGGATGGGCGCCGCTCCCCGCGCCGCCGCCGATGGCGCAGATGCCCTATTACGGCGGACAACCGCCGCCGATGATGGCGACGAAGCCGTCGGGCACGTACAAGGCGCTCGCGATCATCCAGATCGTCCTCGGCGCGCTCGGCATCTGCTACGCGCTCTTCGGGATCGCCGCGGTCGCGATCTTCAAATCGTGGAGCGCGACCTCGGGCGTCTACGATTGGGAGACGGTCGCGTACTCGATCGGGCACTCGGTGATGGCGATCGTCACGGGCGCGATGCTCATCGCGACGGGCATCGGCATCTACAAGGCGAAGCGATGGTCGCGCATGTCCGGCATCGCGTACGCGGTCATTTCGCTCTCCGAGACAGTGCTCGGGACGGCGATCAACTTCCTCGTCATCCAGCCCAACGTGCGCGCGCGCATGCACACGCCGACGATGCCGGAGATCGAGATGATCACGATCGTCTCGGCGGCGTTCGGGATCCTCGTCGCGTCGGTGCTTCCGATCGTCACCCTCGTCGCGCTCGTCCGGAAGGGCGCGAAAGATCAGCTCGACGGCTAGTCGGTCTGCGGTCGGAGACGGAAGATGCCGTAGCTCGCGCGGCCGAGCGGGAGCGTCGTCGCGAGCTCGTAGCGCCGCACGAAGAGCGGGTCGCGCGTGAGCTGCCACGAGATCTCGTGGCCCGAGTAGAGGACGACGAGGTCGACCTTGCGATCGAGGAGCATCGAGGCGTCGACGCGCTTCGACGTGTGGCCGCCGTGGAGCGCGGCGATCTCGGGATCCGTGAGGCCGGCGAGGTCGACGATGTCGGCCTCCGTGCACGCGGAGATCCAGCCGATGTCGACGGCGGCGACGTGCTTCGCGTCCTCGATGACGGGAGCGGCGCGCGAGACGAGATCGGCGCGGTCGCGCATCACGTGGCGCCCGTCCCGGCCGGGCCCTGCGAAGATCCACGCGGCGAAGCCGAACGCGCACGCGGATCGGAGCCAAAATACGCGCCCGCAGGCGATGTTTGCAGAATGCAAATGAACGTAGAGGAGCGAAGGGACGAGCGGGACGAAGAGGCGCGCGTACGCCATCGAGTCGCCGCCGGCGGCGATCACCGCGAGGACGTGGACGCCGAACGCGATGGCGACGACCTTCGCCGGCGCGGGGATGCGACGGAGCGTGGTCGTGAAGAGCAGGAGCGGAAGGCCGCACGCGAGGAGCGCGGCGCCCGCGTAGACGAGGCCGTGCGAGACGTCGCTCGGCTTGGCCATGAGCGCGAGCGGCGCGAAGCGTCCGAAGACGGCGCGCCGGATGATCGCGCACGTCGCGAAGGGACCGGCGCCGAGCGCGAACGCGAGGACGACGTCGCGGGGCGTTGCGCGGCGTGAGAGGGCGAAGCCGCACGCGATCGTGACGGACCACGGCGCGAGCTCGGGACGGATCGTGGCGGCGAGGCCCGCGACGAGAGGAGCCCAGCGCCTCTCCGAGAAGACGACGGCGATCGTGCAGAGGAGCGTCGCGACCGGCGTCTCCATGCCGCTCGCGCCGTACGCGGCGAACGGAAGGCACACGGCGAGGAGGACGATCGATGCGATGCGCGCGCGTGACGGCGCTTCCACCCAGCCGAGGAGCGCGGCCGAACCGGCATGCAGCACGATACCGAGCACCTTCGCGCGGAAGAGCACGCCCGTCGCGCCGGCGCCTGCGAAGGGCGCGAGGAGAAATGGCCAAGGAAGCGGCGTGACGCCGTCCGTGGAAGGACCGCCCGCGTCGAAGCGGTAGCCCGCGCCCGAGACGAGGTGCCGCGCGTAGCGGATCGAGATGAGCGCGTCGTCGACCGTGAACCCCCACATCACGATCGCCGCGAGGATCGCGGCTCCCGCGAAGACGAGCGCCCAAATCCGGTTCACGCTCGCCGGCTATCAGGCTGGAGCAGCGTTGTCCAATCCACGCCGAACGTGGCTGAAAATTCGTGGTCGCAGCTCGTACTCCATACGATTTGCACCAGCCGATGCGTGCATTCGAAATCTTTGTCGGAGAGAAAGCCGGGAGCCCTGCCCGCGACGTCCTCGACGTCTTCGTGAACGGCGCCAACGTGACGGCGCGTGCCTTCCAGCCGGACCCCATCCCGGTCCTCTGCGACATGGCGCGCGCGATCGCGACGCTCGGGTGCGCCCCGCGCGGCAAGGCGCTCGTGCGGTTCTACGACGAGCCGTGGGAGCTGTGCATCGAGCGGCTCGGCGGCCTCGCCTCGCTCAGCGTCTATCGCACGGGCGTGCAGCCCGAGGTCGTCGTGTACGACGCGCGCGTTGCTTTCGCCGACGTCATCGCCGGCGCGCGAGACGCGGTGCGCTCGGCGATGCCCTCCGCGGGCGTGGCGCACGCGTTCGAGCTCCGCGAGGCCTGCGCGCGACTCGACGACTGCGAGGTCTCCGCCGACGAGCCTGCCTCTCCGGACTCCGAGCCGGTGCCCGTCTCGGTCGAGATCGAGCGCGACGTGCCGATCTCGTTCGCGGCAGACTTCTCGCTCCGAGTGAACGACGTCCCTGCGGAGGCGGCGATCGAGCGCGCGGATCTCCACGGCCTGCTCTTCCGCGGAAAGGTGCGCGCCGTCGTACGCGGGCGCGCGATCGAGCTCGGCGACGCGTTTCCGTTCTTGTTCGCGGAGCGGCTCCTCGCCGTCATGCAGCGCGTCCTCGACGCGTTCGAGCAGGGCCGGCCGCTGCACTTCCGCGAGTCCGCCGGCAGCGTGCGCTTCGGCGCGCGGCTCGGGCCTTCCGGCGAGGTCGCCCTCGTCCTCGGGACGTACACGTTTCCGTCGCTGACCGTCTCGGACGCCGTCTTCGCGGCGATCGCGTTCGGAAAATCCCTCGCGCGCGCCGTCGTCCGGCGCGACAAGTCGCAGTCGCACAACCTCCGGCTCGTGGCCTTCCGGCGCGCGATCCGCGAGACGCAGGACCGGCTCCAGGACGCATGCCGCTGCGACAGCAAGACGAACCCGCGCCCCGAGGCCTACCGTGCCTACGCAGGCGCCGCCGCGCAGAGCACGCGCGACGTCCCCCCCGCGATGCCGCAGTCGGGCTTCGGCGCTCGGCTTCGCTACGTCCCGCGATGGCGCGCGCTCGTCCCGGGGATCGATCTCCGCTCGACGTTTCTCTGCGGAGACCGCCTCATCGTCGGCGCGTCGCAAGAAACGTTCTGCCTCGATCGCACGTCCGGCGAGCTCCACTGGCGCGTCCCGACGCGTCGCGCGTCCTCGGTCCCGACGCCGTACGGCATCGCGCGCCTCCAGAGCGACGGCCACCTCGCCGTCCACGACTTCGTGACAGGCGAGATCCGAACGCGCGCCAAGCTCCGCCCGCGCACGAGCGGTCCGAGCGCCGGCGCCGTCGTCGGTGCGCCGGGCTTGCCGAAGCTCCTCGTCGTGGCCGAGGGCGAGCGCCACCTCGTCGCGGTCGACTTGCTGACGGGCGAAGCGCGGTGGCGCACCGTCTGGGGCAACGGCTCGGTCCTGCGCCTGAAGCGGCTCGGCAAGTTGTTGTATTATACAAGTGGCGACACGGCCGTCTCCGCGCTCGACGTGCAGACGGGCGCCGTGGTCTGGCGCGTGCGCGATCGCCTGCGTTTCTGCGGCACGCCGCAGGCCGCGCACGATGTCATCTTCGCGATCGCGGGCGGACTCTCGGGCGCGGGCACGCTCTACGCGATCGACGCGTTCGAAGGCGCCGTGAAGTGGACGGCTCCCCTGCCCGGCCCCGATCAGCGCGGCGATCTCCATGTCACCGAGGGCGCGCTGACGACGGTCGAAGGCTCGCCGCTCGTCTGCGCGCACACGGTGGTCGTCGCGATTCGCGAGCGCGAAGGCGTGCGTCTCGCGGCGTTCGATCGCGCGACGGGCGCAGCCGCGTGGTGCTCTCCGAGCACGGTCGCGCCGAGCGGCACGTCATGGCTCGCGATCGACGACACGATCCTCGGCAACACGCCGACCGGCGAGCTCGTCGCGCTCGACGCGAACACGGGCTCGCTCCGCTATCGACACGTCCTCGGGCGCGTCCTCGAAGCGGACGTCCCTCGCCGCCTAGAGCCGGTTCTTCGTGGCGGAGCGGTCTACGTTCCGCACACGGAGGTCCACGTCTTTCGCCCGAACGACGGCACCGCGCTCGGCACGGTCGGTCCGTGCGAGGCGATCCCGGACATGCTGCGCGTCGACGAACGGTGCGACGTCTACGTCGCCGAAGAGAGCGGCCACATGGCGTGCTTCGGCGTGGCGTCGCGCCTCCAGCGCATCAAGTGAAGAGGCTCTTCGTGTCGCACGGCACGCGCAGCGTCCCGGTGTCGTAAGCGTCACGCGCGAACGTGGCGATGGGCCGACGCATCGGGTCGGTCGTGAAGCGCACGCGCGACCATGCCTCGGACCAGACGCGCGCGTCCCAGCTCGCGTGAACGGCGCGCGAGAGCTCGGCGCGGGACTCCTCCGCGGAGGCGCGGGCGATCTCATCCTCGACGGCACGCACGAAATGGGCGACGTCGTTCGGACGCGTGCGGATGAAGTCCGAACGCGCCACGACGACGGCGCTCGCGAAGTCGCCGCTCGGCCAGAGATCGCGCTCGTCGAAGGCGCGAAACGCGGGCGTCTCGAGCGCGAGGCGTGTCGCCCAGGGCTCGGGCATCCACGCGCCGTCGAGCGTGCCGCGCGCCAGCTCGATCTTCGCGAGCGCGCCGGTCATCTGCGTGATGCGAACGTCGCCGCCTTTGTCACGCGCGCCGTGTCCCGCCTTCTGCAGCCATTTGCGCAGCGAAACGTCCTGCGTCGATCCGAGCTGGGGTGTCGCGAGCGTGCGCCCGCCGAGGGTGTCCTCGCGCACGCCTCGATGCAAGAGAAGCGATGCGCCCCCGGAGCAGACGCCCGACACGATCGTGAGGACGGCGCCGTGAAGGGCCTGCGCGGAGACGATCGCCGCGGGTCCTGCCACGCCGATGTCGACGGTTCCGCCGAGGAGCGCCTCGACGACGCGCGGGCCCGCGTTGACGACGCGCGCCTCGAGACGCGTCGGTCCCAGTGCTTTTCCGATGCGCCCGGCGCCGACGCCGGAGACGACGGGAGCGTGCGTGAGGTTGCCCATGTACGCGACGCGCAAGACGCCGGGCACGCCACCGGGGCGCGCGCACGCCCCCGCGAACGACGCCGCGAGCGCGCCGAGCACGAAGTCACGGCGTGAAACGTTCATGTCCGGTGCAGCCCGCACTCCGTCTTTTCGGAGAACGCCCAGCGACCGGCGCGCTCGTCGTCGCCGCCGTCGTCCACGGGCGCGGTGCACGGCGCGCAGCCGATCGACAAGTAACGGCGCGCGCGGAGCGGATGCTCCGGGACGTCGTTCGCGAGCATGTAGCCGCGCACGTCGTCGCGCGTCATCGTCGCGATCGGATGAATCTTCGTCGGGCTCCCCTCTCGAGCGAGGACGATGGGCAGATCTTTGCGCGTGGGCCCTTGATCGCGCCGCAAGCCGGAGATCCACGCCTTCGCGGCTCGCTCGTACGGCTCGAGGGGCTCGACCTTGTTCTTCTTGCAGCAGAAATCCGCGTCGCGCTTCTGGATGTCGTCGCCGTGCGCGCGCGTGAACTCCGTCGCGGAGATCGCCGGACGCACGACCTCGACCCGCAGGCCGAGCAGGCGCGCGAGCTCGTCTTTGTAGGCGAGCGTCTCGGGGAAGAGAAAGCCCGTGTCGAGGAAGACGACCGGACGATCGCGGGCGAGCTCGCTCCACAAATGAAGCAGGACGCCGCTGCCCGCGCCGAACGACGACGTGAACAGGAGCCCGTCGCCGTACGTGTCGAGCGCCCACGCGAGCCGCTCGCGCGGAGAAGCTCGTTCGAGGTCTAGGCCGCGCATTCGCCTTCTCGTGTCTCGACGACGAACCCGGTGGTCTCGCCGATGTCGAGCTCGTCCTCGGCCGTCGGGGGCGCGGCGAGGAGATTCGCGAGCGCGGACGTGACGAGCTTCGGATCGACCCGCGCGAAGAACGCCTTCGGCGACTCGCCGCTCGTGTGGTGCGCGTCGTAGAGCTTCAACAGGCGGACGACGGCCTCGGGGACGCGCCTCGCGATGAGCTTCACGACCTGCTTACCGAAGCGCGCGCCGTGCTCGTCGACGCCGCCGCCGAGGTGGAGCTGGTAGATCGGTACGGTCCTCCCCGCGTCCGAATTCGCGCGGCCCAGCTTCGCCGGATCCGCGACGTGGAACGTCTTCGCGCCGCCGTGAAAGCCGATGTCGGCGATGTGGTGCTGGCCGCAGGAGTTCGGGCAGCCCGAGACCTTCACGGTCGTCTTGGCGATCGCGGAGAGCTCGCGCGCGTCGGGCTCGTCCAGGCGCTCGGCGATCGCCGAGGCGACCCTGCGCGAAGCGGTCACGGCGAGGTTGCACGTGTCGGCGCCGGGGCACGACGTGACGTCGCGCGCGGTGTGGATGTGGAGACGCGCGAGATCGAGCTTCGACAGCTCGCCGAAGAGCGCGGGCAGGCTCCGGAGATCGACCCACGGCACGAGGACGTTCTGGTCGATCGTGAATCGCAGGCTTCCGTCGCCGAACCGGTCGACGATGTCCGCGAGACCGCGGAGCTGGGTCGCCGAGATGTCGCCGAGGCGAAGGCGAACGTGGACGGCGCGGTAAGCCTGCTGCTTCTGATCGACGACGGCGCTCGCGCGCCACGCGAGGTAGCCGCTCGGGCGTTCGTCGGTGAGCACGGGCGGCGCTGGAGCGCGGGTCGGGCGCTCTTCGAAGACGAGATCGCCGGCGGCCTCGCGATCGACCTCGTCGCGGTAATGGCGGTAGCGCGCGCGAAACTCCGCCTCGCCGAGCTTGCGCAGGACGTACTTCAGTCGCGCGCGGTGGCGATTTTCGCGGTTGCCGAGCGCGTGGAACAGCCGCACGAGCGCCTCGCCGACCCTCCCGACGAGGCCCGCGGGGACGAACGGCTCGAGCTCGATGGCGGCCTGCGGCGAGCTGGAAAGGCCCCCCGCCGCGACGACGCGGAACCCAGGGACGTCGTCGCGAACGGAGGCGATGAAACCCAAATCGTGGATGGCGGCCTTCGCGCAGTCGTGCGCGCAGCCGGAGAACGCCGTCTTGAACTTGCGCGGCAAGCTCGTGGAGAGCGGGTGCCGCAAGAAGAGGCGCGTGATGGCCTCGGCGTACGGCGTCACGTCGAACGGCGCGTCGCCGCAGACGTCGGCGACGTCGCACGCCGTGACGGTTCGAACGGAGTTTCCGCACGCCGCGCGCGTCGTAAGCCCCGCCTCGTCGAGACGGCGCATCGCGGCCTCGGCGTCCTTCATCTTCACGAAGTGCAGCTGCACGTTCTGCCGCGTCGTGACGTGCCCGAAGCCGCGCGACCAAGTGTCCGCGACGTCGGCGATCGCGAGGAGCTGATCGCGGCCGACCAGCCCCATCGGGATCTTCACGCGGAGCATCTGCTCGCCGTCCTGCCGCTGCCCGTAGACGCCGCGCGTGAGTCGGAACGCGCGGAAGTCCTCGGGCGAGAGCTCGCCGCGCTCGAACGCCTCGAGCTTCGACACGAAGTCGTCGACGTCGCGTCGGTCCGAGAACCGCGGCAGCGTGCTCATGCGGCCGCCGATCGCTCTTCCAGAACGCCGAGGAGCGTCGCGACGGCTTGCTCGACCGAGACCTGGCTCGTGTCGATGCGGATCTCCGGCGACAGCGGCTCCTCGTACGGATCGCTGATGCCCGTGAAGCCCTTCAGCTCGCCCGCGATCGCCTTCTTGTAGAGGCCTTTCACGTCACGCTCGATGCACGTCTCGAGCGGCGGCGCCACGTGCACCTCGACGAAGCGCGCGTTCTTCTCGATGAGCGCGCGCGCGTCGTCCCGCGTGTTCCTGTACGGCGAGATCGCCGCGACGACGACCGTGACGCCGTTCCGCGCGAGCAGATCGGCGACGAACGCGATCCGCGCGATGTTCGTGTCGCGGTCCTCGCGCGAGAAGCCGAGACCCTTCGAGAGGTTCGTCCGAACGACGTCCCCGTCGAGCACTTCGACGCGCTCGCCGCGCCCGCGCAGGATCGGCACGAGGGCGTCCGTGATCGTCGTCTTCCCTGCTCCGCTCAGACCGGTGAACCAGATGACCGATGCCTTCGACATGACTCAGCTCCTTTGGGCGTAGGCCTCACGCAAAATCTCTGCGACCTCGGGTCGCGTGAACTCTTCGGGGAGGCGCTCGCCCTTCGCGAGGAGCTCGCGCACCTTCGTCCCGCTCAGCGTCAGCCACGACGTCTCCCCGTGCGGGCACGTCTTGATGGATGCGATCGCGCCGCACGAGCTGCAGAAGAACGAGTGCTCGAACGGCAGGATCGTGATCGCGAGATCGTTCGGCTCGAGCTCGTCGAACGCGCGCTGCGCGTCGTAGGTGCCGTAGTACTTGCCGACGCCGGCGTGATCGCGTCCGACGATGAAGTGCGAAAACCCGTAGTTTTGCCGGGCGATCGCGTGGAGGAGCGCCTCGCGCGGGCCCGCGTAGCGCATCGCGAACGGAAACGTCGAGAGGACGACGCGCTCCTTCGGGAAGTACTTCGATAGGAGGGCCTCGTAAGCCTGCACGCGGACCGCCGCGGGGACGTCGTCGCCCTTCGTCTCGCCGACGAGCGGATGGACGACGAGCCCGTCGACGATCTCGAGCGCCGTGCGGAGCAAGTACTCGTGCGCGCGATGGATCGGGTTGCGCGTCTGGAACGCGACGGTGCGACGCCAGCCGCGCTCGGCGATGAGCGCGCGGAGCTCGCGCGGATCGCGGTGGTGCGCGGGGAACTTCGGCTGCGTGGGGCGCTTGGCGAGCGTGATGCGCCCGCCGATCGCGAGCTCGGGCCCCTCCTTCAACGCGCGCTGGATGGCGGCGACGCCGGGGTGCGCGTCCTCGGTGGTCTTGTAGACCTCCTTGGCCTCGAGCACGCGATCCGGCGTGAAGAGGCTCTCCACGGCGATGACGCCGACGACCTCGCCGCGCTCGTCTCTCAGCGCGAGCTCCTTGCGTTCGCCGATCTCGCCGCGCCGCGACGCGGGCACGGAGAGCGTGATCGGGATCGGGAAGAGGACACCGCTCGCGAGACGCCGCCGGCGGACGACGGAGAAGTAGTCCTCTTCGCGGAGGAAGCCTTCGAGCGGCGAGAGCGCGCCGGTCGCGATGAGCTCGGCGTCGGACGCGGTGCGTGCATCGAGCGCGATCGCGGGCAGCGCGCGCGCGCGAGAAAGGACGTCCTCGGCCTCGGCGCCGCTGACGAGACGGTTCACGAGCGTTCCGCCGTGCGGAGGAACGGCAGGCGCGGCGGGGCGCGCGATTCGGGGCGATGCGAGCGTGTCTACGATAGTAGTCATCTTGTTCATTGTTCTAGATCTGGCAGAGGTTCATTGCAATCACTTTTGTTTGACATAGTGAACGCTCCGCTATCATAGTGATCGCCATGCTCCTCCGCGTCTCCGAGGTCACGCTCTCGCACGGCGGCGAACCCGTCATCGCGGGCGCGTCGTTCGAGCTCTCGCGCGGCGAGGTCGTCGCCATCGTCGGGCGCTCCGGCGCCGGCAAATCGACGCTCCTCGCGGCGCTCGCCGGCTTGCTCGCGCCCGCGCGCGGGGCGATCGTCACGCGCCACGGCAAGCTCGCCGCGCCGACGCCGCGCCACGCGCTCGTCTTCCAGGACGGCGCGCTCTTTCCGTGGCTCTCGCTCGAGGACAACGTCCACTACGCGCTCGTGCGCCACGGCGTCCCGCGCGGCGAGCGAAAGGCGCGCTGCAAGGAGCTCATCGCGCGCGTCCGGCTCGCGGGGCACGAGAAGAAGTTCCCGCACGAGCTCTCCGGCGGGATGAAGAAGCGCGGCGCCTTCGCGCGGGCGCTCGCGATGGAGCCCGAGGTGATTTTGCTCGACGAGCCGTTCTCCGCGCTCGACGTCGCCACGCGGCACGAGCTGCAGAGCGAGCTGTTCGCGCTCTTCGCGTCGCGCGGGACGGCGGTCGTGATCGTGACGCACGATCTCGAAGAGGCCGTCGCGCTCGCCGATCGCGTGCTGGTGCTGGACGGCTCGCCCGCGACGATCACGCGGGAGGTCGTCGTGCGCGGCAATCGAGCGGCGCTTTCGCAGCTCGAGAAGGCACTTTTTGTCCGAGAGGAGGACTCCGATGCGGATCTTGAAGCGCGCGATTCCGATCGCGATCTTGCTCTCGATCTGGGCGATCGCGTCGCGGCTCTACGCTAGCCCGCTGCTCCCAGGTCCGGACCACGTGACGCGCGCGCTCGCGTCGTCGGTGCGGGACGGATCGCTGTCGTGGGCGCTCGCGACCACCCTCGGCCGGCTCGCGATCGGCTACGTCGTGGCGCTCGCGCTGGGCGTCGTGTTCGGCTTCCTCTGCGCGAAGGTCGCGTGGATCGGATCGAGCCTCGGGCGCGCGCTCACCGGGCTCGGCAGCGTGCCTTCGGTGTGCTGGCTTCCGCTCGCGATCCTCTGGTTCGGTTTGTCGGAGACGGCGATCCAAGTCGTCGTCGTCCTCGGCGCGCTCGTGCCGATCGCGATCGCGACCGAAGCGAGCGTGCGCCACGTGCCGAGCGAGCTCGAGCAAGTCGGTCGCACGATGGGCGCGCGCGGGCTCGTCCTCCTGGCGACGATCACGTTGCCCGCGGCCTCGGTCGGCATCGTCGCGGGCGCGAAGCTCGGCTTCGGATTCGCCGTGCGCGCGCTCCTCGCGGCGGAGCTCGTGTTCGTCTCGGGCGGCCTCGGGCAGCTCCTCGAGACGGGCCGCGACATGGGCGACACCGCGCTCGTCGCCTCGGTGATCGTCGTCCTGCTCGCCATCGGGCAGCTCGTCGAATGGGCCCTGTTTTCTCGTGTGGAGCGCGCGCTCGTGCGCCGCTTCGGAGGAGCTCCGGCATGATCGGCAAGGTCTTCCTCGTGGGCGCGGGCCCCGGCGATCCGAAGCTCCTCACGGTGCGCGCGCACGAGCTCGTGTCGCGCTGCGACGTCCTCGCGCACGACGAGCTGGTCACGGATGCCATCCTCGCGATCGCGCCGCGACACGCCGAGCGCATCCGCGTGGGGCGGCGCGCGCGTGGCGTTCGCCATCACGATGGGCGCATCCATCCGCTCGTCATCGAGCGCGCGCTCGCCGGCCGCGACGTCGTTCGTCTCAAAGGCGGCGACCCCATGATCTTCGGACGTGGCGGCGAAGAAGTCGAAGAGCTCCGCGCCGCCGGCGTCCCCTTCGAGGTCGTCCCCGGCATCACGGCCGCCCTCGGCGCCGCCGCGTCGCTCGCCTTCCCGCTCACGCATCGCGACATCGCGGACAGGGTGACGATCCGCACCGCGCACCGCAAAGGTGGAGCGGCGAGCAGCGCCGAGACGCTCGTCTTCTACATGGGCCTCTCCTCTCTCTCTTCGCTCACCGCCGGGCTCATCGCCGAAGGCCACGCCCCGAGCACGCCTGCGCTCGTCGTCTCGAACGCCACCCGCAAATCGCAGCGCCACGTCCTCGCCACCCTCTCCACCATCGCGCGCCGCGCCCGGTCCGCTCGCCTCGAAGCTCCGGCCATTCTCTTCGTCGGACACGCCGTCGCGACGGCCGCCGCTGTCGCCGCTCCCGTGCGACTTCTGCGAACCGCCTGACTCTACGTCTTCGCGGCGAGCTCTCTCACGAGCTCGGGAAAGCGCGACTTCATCGGGACGCCGTCGCGCTTCCACCGCGCGCGGAGCGATCGCGCGGCGTCGACGTACGTCTCTTCGGGCAGGATCCGCTCGACGATCTCACGCAGGAGGCGCGTGAGCGCGGGCGCTTCGCCGTTCGAAGAGATCGCGATCGTGATGGGCCCGCGCCGAACGACCGCAGGCGAGATCGCGGTCGCGTTCGCGAGATCGTCGACGGCGAGGACGAAGACGCGCTCTTGGTCGGCAGCGATCGCGATCGCACGTTGCACCCGTGGGTCGTTCGTCGCGGCGACGACGAGCCATCGGCCGGCGACGTCGGACGGCTCGAACGCGCGGCGGATCCACGTCACGCCGTTGGGGAGAACACCCTCGCATTCGGGCGAGACGACCGCGACGTGCGCGCCGGAGCGAGCGAGCTCCGCGGCCTTGTGAAGCGCGATCTCCCCACCGCCGACGACGAGGACGGCGCGGCCTTCCAATCGCAAGAAGAGCGGCGTCCACATGCCTCCATTATAATAGACACCGTTTCAGGAAGCTAGTGTACCTCGTGCATCAGCTTGTTGAGCGGCTTCACGAGCAGCACGAGGACCACGGCGCCGGCGAGCGACGTCCAGACGAACAGCCAGAAGTACGTGATGGGCGGGATCTGCCCCCACGACTCGCCGATGCTGCCGCCGGCGTATTGCGCGACGGAGCTCGTGAGGAGCCACACGCCCATGAAGAGCGACGCGAAACGGCGCGGCGCGAGCTTCGTCACCATCGACAGGCCGACGGGCGAGAGGCACAGCTCGCCGAGCGTCGCGAAGAGGTAGCTGAGGAGCAGCCACAGCCCGGTGTTGCGCGCGGCGAGGCTCTTGTCCGCCGTCTCTTTGACGGCTTCGCGAAACTCGGGCGGGGCAGCGGCCGCGGCGATCGCGGCGCGGACCTGGGCGTCCGCGTGCTTCGTGAAGACGAGCGTGCGATCGTCCTGCGCCACGCCGGCTTCCTTCGCGGCTTTTTCGTCGAACGGCATCTTGAACGTCGCGGCGGTGATCGGAACGCGCACGGCCGCCGCGTCGGTCGCGTTCTTCGTCGCGTCGTCGAGGCTCTTCGCCCAGTCCACCCACCCCGCGGGCGCGGTCTTCTCGAACATGTCCTGGACGACGTACGGCGCGAGGACGCCGCGCACCTCGATCGATCCGTCCTTCAGCACGAGGCGGCCCGCGTCGAGCTCCTTGCCGGCGAGCTGCTTCGGCACGGTGAACGGCTTCTCCACGCGCGTGACGATGGCGTTCTCTCGCGCGGCGCCGACGACCATCACCGCGAACGACGCGGCCATGAAGATCATCGCGACGAGGATCTTCACGGACGTGCGCGGCTCGAAACCGCGCTTCGCCATCCACAGCCAGAGCGCAGAGAACGCGGGCGCGAAGAGCAGGATGAAGATCGGGTTCGCCGACTGGAACGACTCCGCCGTGTACGACGTAGCGCCGAACCACGGGAGCGTGATGTGGCGTTCGGTGAAGAACTCGGCCCACAGATTGAGCGCGTTCCCGGCTTGTTCGAAGGCCATCCAGAAGAGGACGACGAAGACGAAGACGACGAAGATGACGATGCTCTTGTCCTTGGCCGCGCCTTTGATCTTTTGAAGCAGGAATCCCATCACGACGAAGACGATCGAGAACGCGACCGGCATGACGAGCGAGATGGGCTTGTCCTCGCCGCGCGCGACGCGAAGCGCGTAGTAGATCGGCATCGCGAGCGCGAGCGCCGGAAGGACGTACGGGTACGCGCGAGAGATCATCGCCGCGAAGCCCGTCGCGCCAGGCTTGAGGTCGTCGTCCTCGCCCGTCACCTCTTCTTCGGTCTTGTGCGTCTTCTCCTCTTCGCGGCGGATCTCGCGCATCGTGCGCATGTCGTTGCCCGCGTCGTGCACGGCCTTGGCGATGTTGCGCGGGCCGAGCAGGAAGTTGACGAGGCCGAGCATCATGCCGATGCCCGCGAGCGCGAAGCCCCAGTGGAAGCTGTGGAACTTCTCGCGCACTGCCGCGCACCAGATCGGCGCGATGCCCGCGCCGACGTTGATGCCCATGTAGAAGATCGTGAACGCCCCATCGCGGCGAGGATCGTCCTTCCGGTACATCTTGCCGACGAGCGTCGACATGTTCGGCTTGAAGAAGCCGTTGCCGAGGATCAAGCAGCCGAGGGCGCAGTAGAAAATCGGGATGGGCTCGAAGGCCATCAAGAAGTGGCCGAGCGCCATGAGCGAGCCGCCGATGATGATCGAAGGGCGCAGGCCCAGGAACTGGTCCGCCAGGAAGCCGCCGATGAGGGGCGTCAGGTAGACCAGGCTCGTGTACCACTTGTAGACCGTCGAGCTGTCGTGCGGCTGCCAACCGTGATGCTCGACGAGGTAGAGCACCAGGAGCGCGCGCATGCCGTAGTAGCTGAATCGCTCCCACATCTCCGCGCCGAAGAGGAAATAGAGGGCGCGCGGGTGCTTTCCTGCTTCGACCGTCGCGAAGGTCGCGACGATGGCGTAGGCGAGCAGCGCAAACGAGACGATGAGCTCGAACACGAGGCCGGAATTACCACCTTTGGTGTCCTCGCGGTCGCTCGACACGACCCCCTCGCCCCGGTCATAATGCCGGCCAAGGTCCATTGACGCGCCGGGGCTTACAATTCTTGCTGGTCGGCTCCGTCGCGACCGGGTGCTTCATCGCGGCATGCGCGGACATTTTCGGCATTCACAACGCCGACGTGGACGGCTCGGTCGGAGATGGCGGCGGTGACGTCGCGCTCGACGTGCCGTTCGACTACATCTTCTACGACAAGGTCCCCATCGACGCGAACACCGCGGTGTGCGACGGCGGCGTTCCGGTGTTGCCCGCCGACCAGGCCTACTGGGTCTCGGGCCGGAGCGGCAACGACACGCAGACATGCGGGACGCAGGCGGAGCCGTGCAAGACGGTCAACCACCTCTTGTCGATCATCCCGAACAACGGAACGCTCAAGGCGATCTACCTCGACGACTCGACCTTCCGCGAGCAGCTGACGCTCGGCACCGCGATGCGCGGGTTCACGATTCAGGGCGGCTTCAAGCTCGACGTCGACGCCGGGACGTGGACGCCGACGTGCGCGAACAACCTCACGTACATCTCCGCGCCGGACGACGGCGGAGGAACGACGATCGCGATCAACGGTCTGCTCGACGCAGGCGTGACGCTTCGATTGATGCAGATCGAGACGAAGACGAACGGCGCCGTCGGTGGCGAGTCCGTCTATGCGGTCTTCGTCGTCGATTCCGACGTCTTCCTCGACAACGTGAACCTCTACGCGCAGAACGGCGGCCCCGGCACCGTCGGCGGTAACGGCTCGACGCCATCGGGGTGCAACACGACGGGCGGCGGCACGGGCGCGTCCGGCTCGAACGCGGACGCAGGTGGCGCCGGCAAGCTCACGCCCACGGGTTTCGTCCCCGACATGGCGACGAACGGGACCAGCGGCGACCTCGGAAACTGGTCCGGCCCGCAATCCACGCCGGTATGCGCCTCCAACTGCGCGGGGTGCTTCTGATGCGCGCGACGCCTTTCGTGATCGGCGGCGTCATCGGCGGCCTCGCGTGCGTGGCGCTCGCGGCGACCACGGGGATGAGCCCGATCCAATTCACGCTCGACGGCAGCACGCAGCTCGAAGGCAGCTCGGACGACACCAGCTTCCCCGACGGCACGACGCTCGACGGCGGTGGCTTCGAAACCGGAACCTGCACGCAAACGAACAACACGTTCTTGTGCGGCGAAGCAGGCGCGAGCGGATGCGCGGGCTTCGGCGGCGGCCCGGGTACGGGCGGCCAAGGCGGCGGCGCGGCGATCCCCCTCTATGTCGTCGGCAACTCGCACGTGACGATGTCGAACGGCGCCTTCTTCATCGCGCATGGTGGCGCAGGCGGCGCGGGCGGCGATGGTGGGCCCGGCTCGGCAGGCCATCCCGGCAACAACGGCTTCGGCGTGCAGTGTTACGGCGGCTGCGATCCGCTGTGCAAACCCGTGGGCGGCTTCATGCTCGAAGGCGGCACGGGAGGCAACGGCACGAACGGCGGCAACGGCGGGCTCGGTGGCGGTGGCAACGGCGGGCCGATCTACTTCTACGCATGCGTCGACGCAGCGGCGCCGACGATCTCCGCGGGCACGCTCGACGCGAGCATGATCATCGACGGCGGCGGCCCCGGCTCGGGCGGCTCGCCCAACGGTCACCCCGGAGCGCAGGCCGTGGGGTACCCATGAGCGGGCAATCTCCGGTCGAGGCCGGCCAGGTCATCGCGGGGAAATACCGCGTCGAGCGCGTGCTCGGTCAAGGCGGCATGGGCGTGGTCGTCGTGGCGATGCACGACGAGCTCGATCAGCGCGTCGCGATCAAGTTCCTGTTGCAGAACGCCGTGACGGACGCCGAGTGGGTGGCTCGCTTCTCGCGCGAGGCGAAGGCTGCGGCGCGCATCAAGAGCGAGCACGCGGTGAAGGTCTACGACGTCGGCAAGCTCGAGACGGGCGCGCCGTACATGGTCATGGAGTACCTCGAGGGTCGCGACCTGCAGACGATCCTCAACGATCGGCGGCGCATCGCGGTCGACGAGGCCGTCGAGTACCTGCTGCAAGCGTGCGAGGCGATCGCCGAGGCGCACTCCGCGGGCATCGTGCACCGCGATCTCAAGCCGGCGAACCTCTTCGTCACGCATCGCACCGACGGCTCGCCGTGCGTGAAGATCCTCGACTTCGGCATCTCGAAGATGACGTCGCTCACCGGCACGGACAGCCAGAACGTGACGAACACGACGGCTATCGTGGGGTCGCCGCTCTACATGTCGCCGGAGCAGATGCGCGCGTCGAAGAACGTCGACCGCCGCACGGACATCTGGTCGCTCGGCGTCATCTTGCAAGAGCTCGTGTCGGGCGAGCCGTCGTTCGTCGCGAACACGACCGCAGAGCTCTGCGCGATCGTGCTCACCGCGCCGCCTTCGCCGCTCCAGCTCGACGGCGCGCCGCCGAACGTCGCGCGCGGGATCGCCGCCGTCGTCGAGAAGTGTCTCAAGAAGGCGCCGGAGGAACGCTACGGGACGATCGCCGAGCTCGCGCGGGCGCTCGAGCCGTTCGGTCCGCCTTCCGTGAAGACGTCCGTCGAGCGCATCGTTCGTCTCGCGACGGGTCAACGCTCGCCGCAGGTGTCGCTCCCGAACGCGGAGGCCGCGAGGGAAATGTCGGGGCCGGTGTCGATCGTTCCGGCCGGGCAGCAGGCGGCTTCGTCGCTCGGGCAGACGGAGCTCAGCGCCCAGCCGCCCGCGCCGGTCGAAGCTCCCGCGCCGGCCCCCGTCGGCGCGGGTACGAACGCGGCGTGGTCGTCACGCGAAGGGTCGGCTGGCAAGCCGAAGATGTCGCAGCTGAAGTTCGTCGTCGCGGTGTCGATCGTCGCCGCCATCGGCGTGCTCTCGATCGTCTTCGCCGTGGCTCGATCCTCGTCGTCGTCCAACGCGACGACGGATCCCTCGCAGAAGCCCAGCGCGAACGCGGCACAAACCGCGACGGCGCCGACGCAAACAGCGACGCAGCAGACGACCGCGCCCATCGAGACGCAGCTGCCGACGGCCACGCAAGGCGCCCCGACGGTGACGGCCACCGCGACGGCGACGACACACGCCACGGCGCACACGACGGCGACGTCGACCGTGAAGCCGCCGGCGTCCGGCAGCGGGAAGCGCAACCCGACCGCGCCGGTCGACACGTCGGGCTTCGGAGGCCGGAACTGAGATGCGAAAGCTCCCGCTGATCGCGCTCGGCGCGTGCGTCTTCGCCGCGCCCGCGATGGTCTTCGCGCAGTCCGCGCAAGACAAGGCCGACGCCGAGGTGCTCTTCAACGCCGCGAAGACCGCGCTCGCCGCCGGCAACTTCGCCGACGCGTGCCCGAAGTTCGCCGAGAGCCAGCGCAAGGATCCCGCCATCGGAACCGCGCTCTACCTCGCCGAGTGTTACGAAAAGAGCGGCAAGATCGCGAGCGCATGGGCGCAGTTCCGCGTCGCGGAGGACATGGCGAACCAGCGCCACGACAGCCGCGCCGCGCTCGCCAAGCAGCGCGCCGATCGCCTGTCGCCTTCGAAGATGACGATCGTGCTCTCGGCCGAAGCCAAGGACGTCTCGGGGCTCGAGGTGAAGCGCGACGGCGAGTCGGTCGGCAGCGCCGCGTTCGGTCTCGCCTCGCCGCTCGACGGCGGCCGCCACACGGTGGTCGCGAGCGCGCCCGGCAAGCGCGCGTTCGAATGGTCCGGCGACGTGCCGCAGCAAGGCGGCGCGATCACGGTCACGATCCCGAAGCTCGAGAGCGGCACGTCCCCCGTCGCGACGGGCACGGTCACCACGCCGGTTCCGACCGTCACGGCGACCGCCACGGTCACGCCCACGGCCACCGCCACGGAGACACCGCCTCCGCACGAGGGCGGCGGCATGAGCGGCGTTAAGGTCGCCGGCATCATCATCGGCTCCGTCGGTCTCGTCGCGATGGGTACGTCGCTCATCGTGAACCTCGTCGCGCAGAGCGATTTCAACTCCGCGCTCGTCGGCAAAGGCGGGACGTGCGACGGCAACACGAACCCCGTCCATTGCACGAGCCAGTCCGACGCCGACAAGGCGAACAACGCGGTGAACCTCTCGAACTACGTCGGCACGACGCTCTTCGTCTCGGGCGTCGTGCTCGCGGCCGCGGGCATCGTGATGTTCATCGTCGCGCCGAAATCGAAGCCCCAGTCACATTCAGGGGCGAACGCCGCGGTCTACTTCACGCCGACGATCGGCGGCGCGATGCTCTCCGGACGATTCTGATCGCGAGCGCGAACGGCGCGAGCCATGGCGCACGCATCCCAACGTCACCCGACGTCGTACAACTGCACCCGCTGCCGGGCGGGTTGATCGGCGTCGGGATCCCGCCTTCGCTTCCGCCGTCCTGCGCGCCGGCGTCGCTCCCCGGCGGGAGCGGCTTGTCGAGCATCGCGAAGAGCTGATCGCGCGCGCTCTCGAACGCGGCGACGGGCTGGTTGCACTCGTACGGGCTCGGGAAGAGCGCGAGCGCGATCTGGCGCGTCTTCGCGTCGTCGATCGCCGCGGCTTGCACGAGGTACTCGTAGTCCTCCATCCCTTCGCGGATCATCTTGATGCGGATCGACTCGATCGGGATGTCGCTCGTCCCGCCGACGACGCTCGGCTTGCCCGGATAGAACACTGTGCCGTCGCCCGATCCGCCGAACTCGCAGAGGCCGTTCGCGCTCCAGGCGGTCGCGAGCTGGTACGTCGTCTCGAAGTAGAGCTCGCCCGTGGTCTTCTCGAGGAAGCTCCACCACTCGAAGGCGCGGTCTTGGACGCCGGTCGAGTCGACGACGCGCTCGGGCCAGCCGGCGTACTCGGGCCCCGGCGAAGGCGTGCCGCAGTTGCCGCAGCCGTGCTGGTCGCACGATTGGTACATCCAGAGCTTGCGTGCAGGCTTGGCTGCGAGCCACGCGTCGTACTTCGCGCGCTGATCGCCGACGTAGCTGCTGCTCGGACGGCCGTACATCTCGTCGAGCACGGGGCACATGATGTCGACCTTCTGATCGGCGGCGAACTGCTGCGCGTTCTGGATCGACGACGTGATGATGATCTGCGCGTTCGGATCGACCTGGTGGAGCGCGTCGGAGTCCTGGATGAAGGTGCTCCACTGCGAGCTCGATTGGTTCGGCTCGTCGATCGGGTACGCGAACATGCGATCGAAGAAGTTCTTCGACTTGGCATAGGCGATCCACTGCGCGTACTCGTTCGGCGCGCCGTCCAGGTCGATGGACGTGATCTTCGCTCCGGCGAGGCGCGTCGGGCCGGTGCCCTGGATGAGCGGCAAGACGTACTTCTCGAACGGCGCGAGGTCGCTGCCGAACGGCGGCTGGAAATCGGTCGCCGAGATCGAGAAGCGGTGATCGAGCGCGGCGCGCAGATAGAGCGCGCGGATCGCGTTCGACTTGTCGACGTCGCCGCCGCAGTACGGGAAGGCGCCGCCGCAATGAACGAGCGGAGGCGTGTTCCAGCCCATGCCGAACGCCGACGCGAGCGTGGCCGTCGACGGCAGCGAGAAATTTCCGACGTGGAGCTTCACGGGCACCGTCGCCGTGCTCACGCCGCCGACGTCGATCTCGATCGACGCGGTGTAATCGCCGGGCGTGGCGTCGGCCGGGACCTGCACGTCGACCCAGACGACGCGCGTCTCGTTCGCCGTCACGGTGATCGGGAAGGCGTTTCGCTTCTCCTGGACGTACGTGTCGACGTCCGGGACGAGGGCGTCGGGCCAGAGCCCGGGCGCGCCGTCGTCGTTCGAGGCCACGCCGACGTCGTAATAACGCTCCGCATAAATCGTCATCGGGGCTGGAATCGAGAAGGGCGTGGCCACCTTCGCCGAGACCTGCGCGACGTCGCTCCCCGAGGCTCGCAAAACGATCTGAAAAGCCTCGAATTCGTTCTTCGCGGCCTTGATCTGCGCGGTTTGCTGCAAGGTCGGATTGTCCGCAGGACGCACCTTTTGGCTCGAAGAAACCACGCCGACCGCCAGATCGGCCGCGAGCAAGATCGCGTAGCTCATTGATTCATCCTAGCAATTGCAGTAACTCGGCGGGCCGAGGAGAAGCTCAATGAGGAACAGCACGTGGAAATTCGCAATCGCAGCCGTCTTGGCATCGTCCGGTTTCGTCGCGTTCGCATGCGGCGGCGGCGAGTCCGAAGGCGGCGGTAGCACCACCCCGACGGCGTCTGCCACGCAGACGACCGCGGCGACGGACACGGCCACCGCGACGGCGACCGCCACGGCGACCGCGACGACGCCGCCCGCTCCGACGCTCCCGGATTCGTTCAAGACCGCGGACGACGCGCGCAAGACGGCCGACACGGCGTGGGTCGCTCTCGTCACCGGCAAGGAGACGAAGTGCGACGCCATCACGACGGCGCTCACGAAGTTCACCAAGGACAACCAGACCGCGTACCAGACCTGGAACAGCGAGTACGGCAAGCTCTCGGACGCGCAGAAGGGTCTCGTGACCTCGAAGCCGCCGGCAGCCGACACGTCGACGGCGACGGGCGGTTTCAAGGCCTGCATGGACAAGAAGGACAAGAAGCTCACGGCGGCGGTCGCTGCAGCCGACGCGTCGATGAAGTCGATGCCCGGCGCGGCAGCTCCGGCCGGCTCGGGTAGCGCGGCAGCTCCGGCGGCGTCCGGCAGCGCGGCGAAGCCCCCGGCGAAGAAGTAATCTCGCGCTCGGCCCGTTGCCTCGCGCTCGTGCGTTCGCCTGACGGCTCACGCTGTCGGCCTCGTTCGAGGGGCGCTGCCCCTCGAGCTCCCCGCACGAGCGCGAGATGTTCTATACGAAGCCTGTGAGCGATGAAACCGCGCGCGACGACCTGAAGCGGTTCGGCTACGCGCAGGAGCTCTTGCGCTCCATGGGCGGCTTCTCCAATTTCGCGATCAGCTTCTCGATCATCAGCGTCCTCACGGGCGTCTTTTCGACGTACAAAATCGCGCTCACTGGTGGCGGGCCCGCGGGCCTCGGCATCGGCTGGCCGCTCGTGTGCGTGGGGACGCTCGTGGTGGCGCTGGCGATGGCGGAGCTCGCGAGCGCATTTCCGACGGCCGGCGCGCTGTACCACTGGAGCGCGCTCCTCGGCGGGCCCGCTGCAGGTTGGATGGTCGCGGCGACCAACCTCGTCGGCCAGATCGCGATCGTCGCCGCGATCGATTTCGCGTGCGCCAAGCAGCTCGCCTCGACGCTCTCGATGGGCGACGGCGCTCGCCTCCCGCTCTTCTTCGCGATCATCGCGACGCACGCGCTCGTCAACCTGCGATCGATTCGCCTCGTGGCGTGGCTCAACGACTTCTCGGCGACCGTGCACGTCGTCGGCGTCGTCGTCCTCGTCGCGCTGCTCGCGATCTTCGGGCGCGCGCAGCCGATCTCGTTCCTCGGCCGCACGGGCTTCACGCTCCGCGACGATCACGTCTACTGGCTCGGCTTCTTGAACGCGCTGACGCTCGGCATGTGGACGATGACGGGCTTCGACGCGTCCGCCCACGCGAGCGAAGAGACGCACGACCCTGCGACGCGCGCCCCGCGCGGGATCATCACGTCCGTCGCGGTGAGCGCGATCGCCGGGTACGCGCTGATCGTCGCGCTCACGCTCGCGATCGGAGACCTCGCGAAGATCGCCGGCGACGACGATCCGGCGCTCGCGATCCTACGCGGCGCGATCGGCGAGCGCGGCGGCCGCGTCGCGATGGGCGCGGCGATCGTCGCGATGTGGTTCTGCGGTCTATCGAGCGTGACGAGCGCGTCGCGGACGTTCTACGCCTTCGCGCGCGACGACGGTCTTCCCTTGTCGCGGTACATCCGCAAGGTGAGCCCTCGTTTCAAGACGCCGCCGCCCGCGATCGCGATGGCGGTCGTCCTTCCGTGCATCCTCGTCGTCATCACAGCGCGCTTTTCGGACGCGGTCTTCGACGCCGTCACCTCGCTCGCGACCACCGCGCTCTACGTCTCGTACGGCGCGCCGATCGCGCTGGGTGTCATCGCGCGCCTTCGCAAGAAGTGGACGCGCATGGGCCCGTTTCATCTCGAGCGCGGGAGCATCGCGATCGCGTGCGCGGCCGTCGCGTATTGCGCGTTCGTCCTCGTTTGCTTCGCGATCCCGCCGAACGTGGTCTACGGCAAGCTGATCGGGGGCGTGATCGCGGGCATCGTGGTTCTCTACCTCGCGTTCGCTCGCGGGCGCTTCCGCGGGCCGAAGATCGATCTCGCGCAGATCGAATGAGGAGATAGACTGCGCGTCATGAGACGTGCGCTTCTCTTCGTGTCGCTCTTCGCGTGTGGTGGCGGCGACGCCGTGATCGATGGTGGCTCCGACGCCGCGACGGACGTCACGCCCGAGTACTTCATCAAAGAGACCGCTCCTCCGACGCCGACGCTCGTCGACGTCACGGCGGGCGCGCAGCACACGTGCACGATCGTCGCCTACGGCACGCAGCACGCCACGTATTGCTTCGGCGCGGACGCCGCGCTCGGCGGGACGAAGAACGGCATCCTCGCCGTCGCGTCCGCGGGCCTCGCCACGAGCACGTCGCCGAACTTCGTCCAGGTCGGGTCGAGCCACGGGGCGACGCACACGTGCGCGATCGACGATCAGAAGCAGGTCTTCTGCTGGGGCGACAACACCCACGCACAATGCGGCACCGGAACGACGAGCGCGAACGTCGCGATTCCGACCGTCGCGCTCGACTTCAACACCGGCATCATCAAGGCCGCGTCCCTCGCGATGGGGTCGACGTCGAGCTGCGTCGTCCGTTCGACGGGCGGCAAGCTCGCGTGCTTCGGCGACAACGGCAAATGCCAGACGGATCTCTGGGACACGGGCGGCTGCCTCGGCGACGCCACGGCGGCGGTCGACGCGACGGACACGGACGTCGTCTTCAAGAACGTGCAGATGGCCTCGCTCGGCGCCATTCACGGGTGCGTCGCGGCCGATCCGAGCGCAGGCGGCAGCCCCGCGCTCTTCTGCTTCGGCGACAACGCGTCGCTCGAGTCGGCGCCCGCCGGCAAGGCCATCACCGCCCCCGCCGTGAAGATCACGACGTCGCAGAAAGTCGTCTCGCTCGCGACGGGTGACGCCCACACGTGCTTCGTCACCGACTCGCCGCACCAGCTCTTCTGCTTCGGCAAGAACGACCAGCACCAGGCGAGCCCCACGTCCGGCTCGGCGACGATCGACCCGAGCACGATGACGGCGATCACGCTCCCGAAGACGGGCCTTCCGAACTTCGTCTTCGCGCGCGCGGCCGAGACGTGCGTCGTCGACACGGACGGCTTGATGTTCTGCTTCGGCGCGAGCCACGGGACGAACATCGATCAGGTCACCGGCGTGAAGGACGTCGGCCGCGTCGCGCTCGGCGGCGCGCACACGTGCATCATCGGTCACACGGACAGCGATGCGATCAGCGCGCCGGGCTCGCTCATCTGCTGGGGCGACAACACGAACGGCCAGGCGGGACAAACCGGCGGCGGCACGGTCGCCACGCCGACGGCGGTCGCCATCCCTGGTAGCGCGCCGGTTCAATGACCACCGACTTTCGTCCGGCAGAGAAGCACGGGCCGATCGAAGAGATCTTTCCGAACGTCTTCTTCGTCACCGGTCGTCACCGGCTCGGCGGACCGATGGCGTTCACGAAGAACATGTTCGTCGTGCGTCAGGGCAAGGAGCTGACGGTGATCAGCACGCTTCGTCTCTCGCCCGAGGGTGAAGCGGAGCTCGAGAAGCTCGGCACCGTGAAGCACGTCGTGCGCATCGGCGGCTACCACGGCGCCGACGATCCGTATTGGATCCATCGCTTCTCGCCGACGTTCTGGTCACCGCCGAAGCTGAAGCAGGTCGCGAAGAACGATCAGACGCTCGCGCCGGGGAGCTCGCCGATCGACGACGCGGACATTTTCTTGTTCGAGAACGGCAAGCGTCCGGAGGCCGCGATCATCCTGAAGCGCGAAGGCGGCATCTTGATGACGGCGGACGCCTATCAGAACTGGGCGTCGACCGAAGGCTGCAGCCTCCCGCTCCGCGTCATGATGCCGTTCATGGGCTTCGGGCCGGCGGTGATCGGCGGTCCGTGGCTCAAGGCGCAAGGCATGGGCGTTCGCGCCGACTTCGAGAAGCTCGCCGAGCGCGAGTTCGCGCACCTCTTCCCCGGCCATGGTCAGATCCTGAAGAACGACGCGAAGGCGGGCCTCGCGAAGGCGATGAAGAAGCGCTTCGGCTAGAACGTGCCGGCGAGCCCGGCAGAGCCCGGTCCAATCCACGGAACGACGCGGGCGTGCTCTTCCTTCGTCGCGGTCGGCTTGCCGACGATCACCATCACGATGCCGGTCGCGGCGAGGACACCGCCGGCGATGAACGTGATCGTCGAAACGAGCCCGAGCGTGTTCGCCGACGCGAGCGCGTCGTGGCTCTCGGGCCCGCAGATGTGGTTCGGGCATTTCGTGGCGAGATCCGACTGGGCGCTCAGCGTGAGCGCGCCCGTGATGCCGCCCACGACGAGCGACGCGCCTCCGACGCCGAGGACGACGAACCCGACCGTGCGCGCGCCGCCGCCGTGCGTCGTCTCCGTCCCGACGGGCGTCTCCTTGACGATCGTCTCGTGGTCGACGCCGCGCGAGACCAGCTCGATCGTCACCTCTTTGCGCTCGCCTTCGCGCAGGTCGATCTCTTCGCGGCCTTCGGTCGTCTTCGCGTTCGCGATGATGACGTGGTGCCCTGGATTGGCGCGCGCTGGCAGTCCGATGAGCGCCTGCGGGAGCGCGACGCCGTCGATCATCACCTGCGCACCGGGCGCCGCGTTCTTGAGCGACACGACGAGCGTGGCGATGCGCGAGGCGAGCGAGTCGTCGAGCGCCTGCCCCTTGTTGCGCGCGTCCTTGAACTGCGGCGGCTCGCCGGCCTTCGGAGGCGTCGAGAGCAACCGCGCGAGCGTCTCGCGCGCCTCGACGAGCTGCCCGAGCTGCGCCTGCGTCGCGGCGACCTCGAACGTCGTCGGCGGGACGTGCATGATCTGATCGGCGCCGATGAAGCGCTGCAGCGCGGCCTTCGGATCCTTCTTGTCGTCGCGGAGCTCGCGACCTTCGTCCATGAGGTTTCGCGCCGTCTCTTTCTCTTGCGGCGTCGGATCGGCGAGCGCGGGCCCGGCGAGCGTCATCGCGATCAAGAAGGCGCGCGCCTTAGAACCCATCGTTCACCCTGTGCTTTCGCCCGCCGGTGCTCGGCGGCGCCGTCGTCGTCCCTTTCGGTGCGGTGGTCGTCACGACGTGCGTCGTCGCGGTCGGCGTCGCGGATGGCTTCGGCAGATCGTCGATCGCGACGGGCGTGATCGGCTTGAACGTCTCGACGGGCGCGGCGGACGCGCTCGGCGCCGGCGCCTGCACGACGACGACCTTCGTCGCCGGATCCTTGCGCGTGGCCTTCACGATTCCAACCGTGGCGAGGACGGCCACCGCCGCGCACGCCGCCGCGATCAGCGCGGTGCGCTTGCCGTGGCTCGGCGCCGGCACCATGCCGACGTCGATCGGGATCGAGTCTTCCGGCGTCGTACCGACCGGGATCACCCCGGAGTGCGAGCCCGAGTCGACCGGCGCAGGCTTGAGCGCGTCACGCACGCGCTGCCGTTCCTTCGCCGCGCTGATCGCGAGGTCGATCGCCTGCTTGCGCTCTTTGTGGTGCTCGGCGAGGTGCTCCTTCGCGAAGCGCGCGACGTCGTGCGTCGTCGTCGTGATCTTCGCCTGCACCATCGCGCCTTCGATCGCGGTCTGCAGCTCGGCGGCGGTCGCGAACCTGTCGCGCGGCTCGAGCGCGATCGCGCGCATCACGAGCTGCGCCACGGCCGGGTGCACGTTCGACGGAAGTGGATCCGGCGGTTTCTTCGACGAATATCGCTGCAACAGGAGCTGCGGGCTCGCGGCATCGAACGCAGGCTTGTGCGCGAGCATGCGGTACAAGACCGCACCGATGCCGAAGACGTCGGTGCGCCGATCGACCTCTCCGCCCTGCGCCTGCTCGGGCGGCATGTAGTGGATCTTGCCCTTGAGCATTCCTGCGTTCGTGTCGTCCGCGAGCCGATCGCGCGCTTTGGCGATGCCGAAGTCGATCAAGCGAGCCACGCCTTGCTGGCTCACGAGGATGTTCTGCGGCGTGATGTCGCGATGCACGACGTTCAGCGATTTCCCGTCGGGCCCGGTGAGCTCGTGCGCTGCATGGAGGCCACCGCACGCGTCCGCGAGAATGCGGAGCAGCACGCCTTGCGGAATCGCGACGTTCTTCTTCTTCGCGCTGCGATAGAGGCGCGACAGCGACTCGCCGTCGACCCACTCCATCACGATGTAGAGGATGTCGTGCTGCTCGCCGAGGTCGAGGATCTGCGCGACGTTCGCGTGCTCGACGCGCGCCGCGACGCGCGCCTCGTCGAGGAACATCTGCTGGAAGCGCGCGTCCGCCGCGTGCTGCGGGAGGATCGTCTTGATCGCGAAGAGCTTCTCGAAGCCGTGCTTGCCTTGCAGGCGCGCCACCCAGACGCTCGCCATCCCGCCGTCCGCGATCGGGCAGAGGAGCTCGTACCGATCGAGGTAGTAACCGGGCGCGAGCGGTGACGGACGGTCGAGCGAAGGTGTGTCCATCGCTAGTTCCATGACGGGTCCGTGCTCGCCGGGCAGTAGCAGGCGGTGCTCGTCGACGTCGTGACGTGCCCGACGTTCGAGCCCGAGTAGTTCCAGCACGCGCAGATGCCGTTGGTCGTGCCGCACACGACCTGGTTGCTGCCGGGGCCGGTACAGCCCAACGTCGTGCACGTCGATTGGCTGCCCGTGTAGGCGCCGCACGCCTCCATCGCTTGCGTCGAGTTGTAGGTGCTCTTCGCGACACAGTCGTAATAGCTCTGGTTCAGGCCGTTCGAGTGCGTCGTCGCGCACGAGCTGCCGCAGCAAATGGGCGTCGCGCACTCGCAGCCGTCCGTGTCGGGCGCCGTCGTGTTGCAGTCGGAGTAGCCCGAGTGGCAGCTTCCGTATCCGCACGTCACGCCGTTGCAGACGGGGCTGTTGCTGTGCACCACGTCGCACGCGAGACCGCACGCGCTGCAGTTCGTGATCGTGTTCGTCGGGCCGCAACCACCGTCGTTTCCGGTGCTGCCGTCGTTGCCGCCCGAGTCGTTCGTCGTGACGACGTCGTTCGCGACGTCTCCCTTCGGCGCGTCTTGAGAAGATTGATCGGCGACGCTCTGATCGACGGCGCCATCGGGTGGCTTCGCGTCGACACCAATGCCGCCATCGCAGTCACCGCCCGCGCAGGGACCTTCGGAGAATTGATCGATGCCCGCGATCGCGGCGCAGCCGCACATCGCGATCACCGGTCCAACGAAAGCGGCGAGGCGCCACCCCACGCCATCACGATATCAGCGGGTTTTCCCAGCGAAAGTGGTCAGTCGGGTGACCACGCCACCGGGAGAGCACGAGCGCCTCAGGTCGTAGGAGCTTCTGCCCCGGTCTCGTTCACGTACTCGGCGTATCCGCCGCCGTATTTGTGCACCTCGTGGTGGCTGAGCTCGAGCACGCGGTTCGAGAGCGCCCGCAGGAAGTGCCTGTCGTGCGACACGAAGAGCATCGTCCCCTCGTAGTCCTTCAAGGCCTCGATGAGCATCTCCTTCGTATCGATGTCGAGGTGGTTGGTCGGCTCGTCGAGGACGAGGAAGTTCGGCGGGTCGTACAGCATCTGCGCGAGGACGAGGCGCGCCTTCTCGCCGCCGGAGAGCACGCGCGTCTTCTTCTCGACGTCGTCGCCGGAGAAGCCGAAGACGCCCGCGAGCGTGCGCAGCGATCCGATCGACGCGTGCGGGAACTTTTCGACGAGCGTCTCCCATACGGTCTTCGTCTCGTCGAGGAGCTCCATGGCGTGCTGCGCGAAGTACGCCATCTTCACGCTCGCGCCGATAGTGACTCTGCCTTCATCCGGGGTCGTGGCGCCCGCGACGAGCTTCAAGAGCGTCGACTTGCCCGCGCCGTTGATCCCCATCACGCACCAGCGCTCGCCGCGACGCACGAGGAAGTCGAGGTGGTCGTGCACCACGTTCGAGCCGTACTGCTTCTTCACGTTCGCCACGTTGGCGACGTCCTCGCCCGAGCGCGGCGGCGTCGGAAAGTCGAAGCTCAATTTCTTGCGACGCCTCGGCGGCTCGACGCGCTCGATCTTCTCGAGCTTCTTCACGCGCGACTGCACCTGCGCCGCGTGCGAAGCGCGGGCCTTGAAGCGCGCGATGAAGGCTTCTTCCTTCGCGAGCATCGCCGCCTGGCGCGCGGCCGCGCTCTCCTGCTGCGCGTCGAGCAGGGCGCGCTGCTTCACGTAGAAGTCGTAGTTGCCGGAGAAGACGGTGAGCTCGCCGCCGTCGATCTCGACGATCTTCGACACGATGCGGTTCATGAGCTCGCGATCGTGCGACGTCATCATGAGCGCGCCTTCGTACTGCTTGAGGAAATTCTCGAGCCAGAGGATCGACTCGATGTCGAGGTGGTTGGTCGGCTCGTCGAGGAGCATCGCGTCGGGGTTCATCAAGAGGATGCGCGCGAGCGCGACGCGCATCTTCCAGCCGCCGGAGAGCGCGCCGACGTCGCCGTCCATCACCTCTTGCGAGAAGCCGAGGCCGTCGAGGATCTCGCGCGCCTGCGACTCGAGCGCGTATCCGCCGAGCTCCTCGAAGCGCGCCTGCGCCTCGCCGAACTGCTCGACGAGCGTCTCCATTTGGTCGGCCTTCGCGGGGTCGGCGAGATCGTGCTCGAGCGCGTGGAGCTTGCGCGCGGCCTCGCTCACCTCGCCTGCCCCGTCGAGCGTTGCGGCGACGACGCTCTTGCCGCTCATCTCGCCGACGTCTTGCGAGAAGTATCCGACGGTCGTGCCGCGATCGATCGCGACCGACCCTCCGTCGGGCTGCTCCTCCTTCATGATCATGCGGAAGATGGTGGACTTGCCGGCGCCGTTCGGCCCGACGAGCCCGACCTTCTCCCCGCGGTTCAAGGCGCAGGACGCCTCCATGAAGAGGATCTGCTTGCCATGCTGCTTGCTGACGGAGTCGAGCCGAATCACTTCGGCCGCTTACATACCATCTACTGTTTGTGCTGTTTCAATTCCCATCGCGCGATGAGAAACAGCGTCGAGAAGAATCCGGCGGTGAAGACGAACGCAGCGAGGAGTGGGCTCATGGCCGGGCTGCTTTTACAAGTCTCGATCCACCACGAAATCAGCGCGATTTGCGTCGATCGACGTCGCAACGCTTGCGCCGGATTCGCCAAGCTTGCGCGCCGGTCGAGCTGAGGCGCAAAATGCACGAATGCGTTGGGCGCTCGCGTTGCTCCTCGCCGCTTGCGGCGGAGGCGGCGACGTCCCCGACGGTGGAACGGACGCCGCGCCGGACGTGCACGACGCGTCGGTCGCCGAAGTTGCGCCGGACGTCGGCCCTGACGCGCCGGTCGATCACTACTTGGCGCCGCTTCCGCCTTACGCGCGAATGCCGCTCGTCGATTATCTCGGCGGGCACCTGCTGACGGCGATCAAGGTCATCACGATCAGCTTCGCCGGCGACGATCAGAACATCATCTCCCGCGTGACGGAGCTCGACGACACGATCACGCAGACGCAGTGGTGGCACGACTCGACGGCGGAGTACTGCGAGCTGCCCAATGGCCCGTGCATCGGCCCCGGCTCGAACGGCGGACACGTGGTCCTGAACGAGACGGCCCCGACGTCGCTCACGGACACGGACACCGGTACGAATTCGACGGTCGTCCAGTTCATCCAGACGCACATCACGTCGGGCGCGTTCCCTCCGCCGGACGATCAGACGATCTACGTCGTCTATTTTCCTTCGGGCACCTCGATCAAGTTCGACGGCGAGACGAGCTGCTCGAGCTTCGGCGCGTATCACTACTCGGCGACGTTCTCGCTCCCCGACGGCGGCACGCAAGAAGGCTCGTACGCGATCGAGCCGCGCTGCTCGGGCGAGCCGTTCATCACGCAGGCGACGAGCCACGAGCTCATCGAAGCAGCCACCGACGCGCGTCCCGGCAAGCAGCAGGGCTGGGTGATGCAGGACATCTCGCTTCAGTACTACGGCGGCGAGGTCGGCGATTTGTGCGACCACCCTTGGGGCGGCATCTACGACGTCATGCAGGTGCAGATCCCCGACGGCGGCGCGCCCTTCACGGTGCAGCGCGGGTGGTCGAACCTGAGCGCGCTCGCGGGTCACGACCCGTGCGTCATCCCGCCCGCGTCGCCGCCGTATTTCAACACGGCCGTCGAGAGCGGCAAGCAGATGGTCTACCTCTCCGTCGGCCAGACGGAGGACATCGAGCTCGAAGGCTTCAGCGACGGCACGATGAGCGACTGGACGATCTCGATGGAGGATCAAGGCCCGCACTACGGCGCGGGGCAGACGCTCGGCTTCACGCTCGACAAGACGACGATGAACAACGGCCAGAAGGCGCACCTGCAGGTGACGCTCCAGAAGCAGCCGAACATCGTGTGGGTCCCCTACTGGATCCACAACAAGGACGGCCAGGGTCACGAGCACGTCTGGGGCGCGTCGGTCTTCTTGAAGTGACGCGTCATTGCGTCGGCGCGCGCGTCGTGACGGCGGCGCCGCGGAACGGGATGAAGAACGGACCCGCGTCGCTCGCGGCGTCGCCGGCGTCGGTGCCCGCGTCGCCGAGATCGTATTTGATCGGCAGGGACTTGATGTTCACGCCCGCGTCGGTGACCGTCGCGAGGTAGACCTTGCCCGTGCCGGCGAAGACGTAGAGGAAGCCGCCCCACTGGCCGAGGCCGCGGAGATCCTGGAGACCAGTGACGCCGTCGAAGCGCGTGACGCCGCCCGTCGTGGGATCGATCTCGACGATCCCGTCGCCCACTTGCGGATTGAAGTTCACCGTCGTCGCGTACGTCTTGCCACCCGCCATCGAGACGAGATCGCCGGACGCCTGGAAGAAGTTCCCCGCGTCGTCGTTCATCTGACCGAGGAAGCCGAGCGCGCCCGAGTCGGGATCGATGGTGCTCGCCGCGCTGAACTTGTACCCGACCCACTTCTCGCTGCCCGCGATGAAGCCCGTCGCGAACGGGAGGTTCTGCGACCCGCGCACGATCCCCGTGCAGGCCCCGCTGTCCTTGTCGATGCGGACGATCGACTCGCTCGTGATGCCGAAGAGCTCCTCGCTGCCGTTCATCGCGAGATCGATCATCGGCTCGCCGCTGCAGTCGAAGTCGGCGACTCTCGTCACGACCTTCGTCTGCGGGTCGAACTTCCAGAGGGTCGTCTCGCTCGCCACCCAGATCGCGCGCTCCGGAGGCGCATCCACGAAGACGTCAGCGACGACATCCGGCTCGTCCGCCGCATCCATCGTCGCGTCGGGCCCGCCGTCCGTCTTGTCGTCACCCCCGCCGCACGCGAAGAGAAAAACGAGCAAGACGGCGCGCCGCACACCGCGAAGCGTATCACCTCACCGGAGGCTGGGCGTAGCGGAGATCGTTCGGGAACGGGCTCGCGGAGTCGCGCTTCTGGAGCTCGTCGAACGTCCACGGGGTGAACGAATCGCCGCGCTCGCTGAAGAAGGCGACGCCGATGACGCCGACGTTGCGATCGCCGCTCGTCTGCGCGGCGTACGACTCGCTCGTCTTCGAGAAACGGAACGCCGCGACCGAGGACTGCGACTGGCGGAAGCCGTCGATCTCGAGGCGCGCGAAGGGCGCGAGGATGTAACCGCGGTAGTCCATCGAAGCGGGGCGGCCGTTGACGACGTCGAGGCCGTCGACCGTGGCGATCGACTCGAAGCGATGATTCGTGTGGTTCGTCATGACGATCGAGTAACGCTCGCCGTCGTGGCCGATGACGTACGTGCGGTCGCCGACCTTGAGCGCGTCGAGCGGCGAGCCGTTCTGGTCGACGATCGCGACCGTGATCGCGCCGCCGGCTTCGGGGACGTCGTGCATGAAGCCGCCCGCGACGGCCGAGTGGTACATCGCGAGCGCCTCGACGCCGCGGCGATCGTTGTAGTGGAGCGTGCCGACCGCGAAGGGCGTCGCGCCGGAGCGATCGAACGAGACCTCGTGGACGTGCGACTCGCGCGTCTCTCCCCAACCGGTGCCGAGCCCCGGACGCTCGGGCGCCGTGTTCTGGGCTTGGTCGTGGCGCACGTCGGTGCCGCCGCCGCCGCCGGAGTAAGCCGAACGGCTCTCCATCGACGCGGGGGCCTGCGCGGTCGCGCCGCCGCCGTAGTCACCGGGCGAGGTCGAGCTCGGGGCGTAACCGCCCGACGTCGCGGCCTTCATGCCGCCGTACTCGGCGCCGCCGCACGCCGCCAAGAGGAACCCAGAAACGAGACCGAGGAGGTTGAGCTTTCCCATCTTGGCAGGGAAAACGCGCCAAAACGGCTGACCTTACACTTCGCTAAACTCTTCGCGAAACGACCCAGACGGCCTTCAAATGGGGCTCGCCGCGGGCCGGAAAATCGAGCGGCGGCGGCAGATCTCGAACGGCGGCATCGAGCGGTGCCTCTCGCGCCGCCCACTGCACGGCGTGCCGGAATTGGCTCTGGGACGTCTTGCGGTGGTTGATGCTCGCGAGCATCTGACCGCGCGGCGCGAGGAGGCGCATCGCGAGCGAGCAGAGCGGGACGAAGTCCGAGGCGATCGAGAAGCGTTTGCCGCCCGCGGTTCCGTAGCTCGGCGGGTCGAGGACGATCAGATCGAACTGCTCCTTCTTGCGCGCGGCGCGCTCGAGCCACGCGCGAGCGTCGTCGGCGACGAATTCGTGCTTGGCGAGCTCGAGACCGGCGCGAATCACGTTCTCGCGACCGCGCTCGAGGAACGACGCCGACGCATCGACGGAGACGACGCGCGTCGCGCCGCCCGCATCGGCCGCGACGCTGAACGCGCACGTGTACGAGAACAAGTTGAGCACGCGCGCGCCGCCGCTGACGGATCGCACACGCCGCCGGTTCTTTCGCTGATCGGCGTAGAAGCCCGTCGCGAGCCCGTCGTCGAGGCGCACGTCGTACGGCAGCCCTTCTTCGCGCACGACGAGAGGAGACGGCGCGGCCTCCCCACGCGACGGCGTCTTCGGCGCGAGGGCCTCTCGCTCGGCGGGCCCGAGCGCGCTCGCGTTCTTCGGACGCGACTTTTCGTAGACGCCATCGAAGCCGAACGACGCGATCGCGTCCAAGATGCGCGCGCGCCGCTCGTTCGTGACATCTCGCGAGAAGCTCACCACGACAAAACCTGCGTAGAAATCGATCGTGAGACCCGGCAACGCGTCGCCTTCGTCGTTCGCCAGCCGAAAGACGTCCGTCGCGCGGGCTTCGGGCATCGCGCGCAGGAGGCCCCACCGGCGTTCGAACGCGAGCGAGAGCGCCGAACGAAGCGCGCCGCCTTCGTCGCCGTCGTAGACGCGCTCGCCGCGATCGCCGCGCTCGAGCCACTCGCGCATCTCGCCCGGCACCGGGGCGCGCAGCGAGAGCTTCTTGCCGTTCGGCGCCTCCACATCGAGGCCCATCGCGTGGAGCATGAGGCGCGGCGCCGGCGGTCCTCCGTAGAGCCCGTCGCCGGCGATCGGCGAGCCCGCGCGCTGGAGCTGGATGCGCGCCTGGTGCGTGCGCCCCGTCTCGAGATCGATCTCGAGCATCGCGCGCGACGCCGAACGCTCGATCACGCGCGCGTGCATCACGGCCTTCTTGCCGTCGATCACGTCCTCGAGCGTCTTCTTCTGCCCGCGAAAATTCTCCACGCACGCGACATACGTCTTCTGGATGCGGCGCTTCTCGAACTGCTCGGCGATCTTCGCGTTGGCGGACTTCTCCGTCGTGAAGAGCACGAGCCCGCTCGTCTCGGCGTCGAGGCGCTGGTGCGTCCCGAGGTACTCCGTGAGACCTCTCAGGCGCGCCGGCAAATCGTCCGGCACCTCGGGATCCGCGGCTTGCGAAGGAACGCCCGCGGGCTTGTCGACGACGATGAGACCGTCGCCGCGATGAATCACGCGGCGCTCGTCCCACGCCGGAAACGTCTTCGCGAGATCCACTACTACTCGAGCACTTTGAGGCGCTTCTTCGCGGCCTCGGCCGTCACGCTCTTGGGCTTCGCGTTTCCCCACCGATCGATGACGACCTGGTAGGCCTTCTTCGCGCCGTCGATGTCGCCCTTTCCTTCGAGCGCCATGCCGAGGAAGTAGAACGAGCGCGTCTGCAAGATGGGCTGGCCGAGCGCGATGCACGCCTTCGTGACGTGACGCAGCGGCGGGAGCGCGTCGTCGTTCTTGCCGGCGAGCGCGTAGGTCTTTCCGAGCTCGGCGTCGAACGACGAGGTGCGCCGAGACTCTGGAGGGAGCGGCAGAAAATCGGTCTGCTTGTCGAGCGCGTCCTTCGCCTCGTCGAGCGTCTCCGCGAAGCCCGCGTAGAGCTGCGCCCAGCGGAACGGACCGAGGCGCATGTTCTCCTGCTGCGTGCGGTTCGCCTCGCGCTCCTTGAGCCACGTCTTGCGCTTGTCCTCGAGGTCCTGCTTCGAGATGCGGTTCGCGCGGAACATGTACTCCGCCGTCCAGATCGTCGGATCGTTTCCGACCGGGCTCGGCGTGAGCGCCGGGAGGATCTTCAAGAAGCCGTCGGCGATGCGCGCGGCCTTCTGCACGTCGCCCTCTTCGTAAGCGATGAACGCGAGCTGCTGCTGCGGGCCCGAGTGCAGGACGACCTCTTGCCCAGGACGTGCGGCGTCCCAATCCATCGTCGCGCGCTCGGCGCCCGCGAAGTCGCCTTGTGCGAGGCGGACGTTCGCCGTGTCCTCCGCTTCGTTGTCGGCGCGGTCTTCCTTGCGCGCTCGCCACGACTGCCTCAGCGCCACCTCGACGCTCTGGATCGGCGCGCCACGCGCCATGAGCGCAGCCGCGAGCTGGTAGCTCGGATCGGGCGCCTCGGGCTCGATGTTCTGCCACGCGCGCGCGTCTTGCTCCATCGCCTCGCATTCGCCTTCGTCGCGCAGGAGCAGGATGCGCTGCTCGAGACAGATCGCGGCCGCCGCAGAGGACTGGATGCATTTCCCGTACGCCTCGAGCGCGTCCTTCGGGCTCCCGATGAGCATCAGCACGTGACCCTTCGCGACGAGCGCGGGCATGAACTGCGCGTCGCGAGCGAACGCTTGCTCGTAGCTCTTCTTCGCGTCGTCGAAGTCTTGTCGCGACTCGCGCACGTAGCCGAGGAGGTACTCGAACACGGCCTCTTTCTTGAACTTCGCAGAAGCCTCCACGAGCTTCTTCTCGGCGGCGCCGAGATCCGCGGAGGCGCGCACGATCGGCTCGATCGCGCCCAAAACGTCCAGATCGCGCGGGCTCAATTTGCCGCGATGCAAATATGCCTTCTGATAGTGCTGCTGCGCGCGCGCTGGTCCGTCGCCCGTCACGAGGGCTTGAACGGCGAGCTCGAGGTACGCCGACGCGAACGCCGGATCTTTCTTGATCGCGTTCTCGAGGCTCGCGTGGCTCCTTCGCGCCGAGCCGTCGCGCCACTGCTGCACGCCTTCCTGGTACGCCGCGAGCGCTTCGGCGTTCTCCGTGAGCGGAACGACCGCGCTGTTCGGCGGCGGCGCCGTGACCGAATCCGTCGGCGTCGGCACGACCACGATCGTCGGCTTGCGATATTTGTAGACGACGAGCGTCGCCGCGCCCATCACCGCGATGCCGAGCGCGAACGCCCAGCGACGCCGGACCGAGAACCAGCTCGGCTTCTCTTGCGCGGGAGGCGCGAGCGGATGCTCCGGCGACTTCGCCGTGACCATCGCCTGCTTCGTCGAGCGGTGCTCTTCTTCTTTCGGTTTCTCTTCTTTCTTTTCTTCCTTCGGGAGATCGCGCGTCGAGACGCGGCCCGCGCGCGCGGTCGTCGGCGTCGCCCTCGAGACCGTCGGCCCGCTCCGCACGGCGAGCGGCTCGAGGAGCTCGGCGATCTCGTCCATCGACTCGAAGCGATCGTCCGGATTGCGCGCGAGCGTACGCGCGACGGCGGCTTCGACGGCGGGCGGGAGGTCCGGCGCGTGCTTGCGGATCGACGTCGGCTCCTCCGTGAGGATCGTCGCGACGGCGGCGAGGAGATCGCTCTTCTCCGGCCACGGCCGCTCGCCCGCGAGCACCTCGTAGCTCATCACGCCCCACGAGAACTGATCGGTGCGGATGTCCGGCTCGCCGCCTTTGAGCTGCTCGGGCGCCATGTACATCGGCGTGCCGATGACGAGGCCTTTGCCCGTGAGCGTGTGGATGTGCGCCTGCTCCGTCTTGCCCGTCGGGTCGACGATGCCGGCCGCGGTGCGGCGCGCGATGCCGAAGTCGAGCACCTTCACGAGGCCGTCGTCGCGCACCATCACGTTCTCGGGCTTGATGTCGCGGTGGACGAGACCTTCGCGGTGCGCCGCCCCGAGCGCCCGCGCCACCTCGACGAGCCACCGCAAGCGACGCTGCCACGTGATGGACTCGTCGCGCATCAGCTCGCGCATCGTCTTGCCGACGACGTATTCCATCGCGAGGTAGACGCGCCCGTCGATCTCCCCGACGTCGAAGACGCCGACGATGTTCGGGTGCGTCAAAGACGCGGCCGACCGTGCTTCGCGCAGGAGACGGGCGGCGGATTCCTTCACCTCTTCGGGCTTGTCCGAGTCGAGGATCACCTTCAACGCTACGCGTCGATGAAGCCGCGAATCGACGGCGAGGTAGACCGCGCCCATGCCGCCCGAGCCGAGCATCGACTCGATCGTGTAATGAGCGAGCTTGTCTCCGCGATTCAGCGACATCGGTGGCTCTCGATAGTATCCGAACCCGTGATAGCCTTGGGCGCTTCTCGAATGGCCGAGCAGGACGACCGCACGCGCGCGCTTCGGACGATGAAGACGTACAGCGGGTCGAGCAATCCACCCGCGATGCTCAAGGCCACGCGCGCCGTCCTCACGATCCAGTCCGGCCCGGAGGCCGGTCGTGTGGTCGCGCTGTCGCAATCCAAGCCAACGACGCTCGGCCGCGCCGAGACGTGCACGGTCGCGCTCGCGGACACACGCCTGTCGCGCGTCCACGCCAAGATCACGTACGTGGGCGGTACGTGGATGCTCACGGACGAGGGCTCGACCAACGGCACGTTGGTGAACGGCGTCCGCGTGGAAAAGTATTCCAGGTTGGACGACGGATCGCGCCTTCTCTTGGGTGGCTCCGTGAGCCTTCGTTTCACGTTCGTCACCGAGGAAGAACAAGAAGCGCTTGCGCGGGTTTACGACGCCGCGATGCGCGACGGGCTGACGGGGATGTTCAACCGCAAGGCGCTCGACGAGCGGCTCATGGCGGAGTGGGCGTTCGCGACGCGGCATGTCGCGCCGCTCTCGATCGTTCTGCTCGACATCGACGGGTTCAAGACGATCAACGACAAATACGGTCACCTCGCGGGCGACGAGGTCATCCGCGAAATCGCTGCGCGGCTTTCGCGCGCGCTGCGTACGGAGGACGTGCTCGGTCGATACGGTGGCGAGGAGTTCGTCGTCGTCGCGCGAGACATCGCCCTCGAGCAGGCCGCGCAGCTCGCCGAGCGCCTTCGCCGCACGATCTCGTCCGAGCCGATCGCGTTCGACGATTGGAAGATCGGCGTCACGGCGAGCTTCGGCGTGGCGTCCATGGCGTGCTGCGGCGAGGACAAGGAGCTGCGCAAGCTCGTCGAGATCGCCGACTCGCGCCTCTACGCGGCCAAGCGCGCCGGGCGCAATCAGGTCGTCGCGTCCGGCGGCATCTTCCATCCGCATCGCACGCCGAATCCCGACGAGACCGCGCCGCTGACGAAGAAGATCTGATGCGCCTGCGTCTCGCCGCCGCCACCGCCGCGCTCGCGGGCGCGATCGCCCTCGTCGTCGTCGCGTGCTCGTCCGCGGCGAAGTACCCCAAATGCGATCGTGACGATCAGTGCGCGGTCTCCGGCAAGCACGACTATTGCGTCGCCGGCGCGTGCGTCTACTGCCGCACGAGCACCGACTGCGCGGATCGCGAGCGCTGCCGCGCAGGCAAATGCGAGAACGACCCCGACCTTCCGCCGCCGCGCGCGCTCGACGCAGGCGACGACGCATCGGACGCCGCCGGCGACGAAGAAGAGGAGGCGTCCACCGAAGAGCCCGAAGAGGACACGGACCGGGCTCCCGTGAGACCGCGACAAATGCCGCGAGGGATCCGACGTTATCTGCGTCCGTGACGCGCGTTTCGCGTTATATGCGCACGTAAGCAACGTGAAGGGCGTGAAGGTCGGCATCGTCGGAGCGTCGGGCTACTCGGGCGCCGTGTGCGCCGCGATCCTCGCGCGCCATCCGAAGGTCGAGCTCGTCTTCGCGACGTCGGACAAAGCCGCGGGCGAGCCGCTCGCGCCGCGCCTCGGCCTCACGGACGATGCGTGTAAACTACAGCTATCTCGGCACGAAGAGGTGCCGCGCCTCGCGAAGGACGCCGACGTGGTCGTCCTCGCGACGAACGCCGAGCTGTCGATGGGCCTGGCGATGAAGCTCGCCGAGCACACGCGCGTCCTCGATCTGTCGGGCGCGTTTCGCCTCGACGCCGCGTCGTACCCGAAGTGGTACGGCTTCCAGCATCGCGCCGCGCCCGCGCTCGACGACGCGTTCTACGGCCTTCCCGATCTCTTCGGCGCGCCGCCGAAGGACGCGACCATCGTCGCGAATCCCGGCTGCTACGCGACCGCCGCGCTCCTCGCGATCGCGCCGCTCTTCCGCGACGAGCTCGCGTTCTCCGATCGCGTCATCATCGACGGCAAATCGGGCGCGTCGGGCGCGGGACGAAAATCGACCGAGGCGTACTCGTTCGTCGAGCTCGCCGAGGACGTGCGCGCGTATCGCATCGGCGCGCACCAGCACACGCCGGAGATCGCGCGTCACCTCCACAGGTACGTGCACGGCGTCCGCCCGCGCGTCACGTTCACGCCCCACCTCCTGCCGCTTCGCCGCGGCCTGATCGTCACGGCGTACATGACCGCGCGCGACGAGGCGACGACCGAGTCCGTGCAAGCGTCGCTCGCCGCGTCGTACGAAGGTGCGCCGTTCGTCCGTGTCGTCCCCGTCGACGAGGTCAGCGCTCACGGTGTCGCTGGGACCCCGTTCGCTCATGTCGGGGCCACCGTCGTCGATGGGACGATCATTTCGATCTGTGCGATCGACAACCTGATGAAAGGGGCGGCTTCCCAGGCTGTGCAAAATCTCAACCTCTGGTTCGGCTTCAAGGAGCGCGCCGGTCTCGATTCGCTTTCCCGGTTTGCTCCATGACTCGAGAAAAGTGGAAAGTGGAAAGTGGAAAGTGGAAAGTGCAATTACCGCGCGCGCGCGGTGCGGCCGGAAGCGACGAGGATTCTGAGCAAGGCCTCGGTTTCGATCATCAAGGCATTCGCTTCGGTGGACGTCGACAAACGGCCGATGACACGCAGCCAGTAGAGAGACTCGGCCAACTCCTTCGATGCGATGGCCACTTTGTGCACGAAGTCGTTTCTACTCTCCGCACGACGTGCCTCTTCAAAGTTGGCGCCGCCGGACGTGATCGAACGAACGAGCTGGAGACCGATGTGGAGCGACGCTCTACTGCGCGGCAATCGCTCCTGAAAACGGATCGTGCGCGCCGCCAACGTAACCAACCTCTCCGAAACGTCTTCGCCGCGCACGAACCCCAATCGGTCCGACACGCGACGAGTTGCGCCTTTCCACTTTCCTCTTTCCACTTTCCACTTTCCACTTTCTCTTCCTGAGTCACGCCATGGCGACCGTCCCCAAAGGCTTCCGTTATTCCGGGATCAACGCAGGCATCAAAGCCGCCAGGCGCGACTTGGCCCTGATCGTCTCGGACGTCCCGTGTGCGGCGGCCGGATGTTTCACGGTGAACAAGGCGAGCGCGGCGCCGGTCAAGGTGGCGGCGGAGCGGCTTCCGTGCGACGGCGTGCGCGCGATCGTGGCGAACAGCGGAAACGCGAACGCGCTCACCGGTCCTGATGGGGAACGAGACGTGCGAGCGGTGCATCGCGCGATCGCGAGCGTGCTCGGCGTGCCGGAGAGCGCGGTGCTCTCCGCGTCGACGGGCGTGATCGGCGTTCCGCTCTCCGTTCCGAAGATCGTCGACGCGGCGCCGAGGCTCGTGGCGGAGCTCGCGCCACTCCTCGAGAGCGCGGCCGAAGCCGTGATGACGACCGACACGCGCCCGAAGATCGCGCGGCGCACGCTGCGTCTCGGCGACCGCGAGGTGCGCATCGCGGCGTTCGCGAAGGGCTCGGGCATGATCGCGCCGCAGATGGCGACGATGCTCGCGTTCATCACGACCGACGCGGCGGCGACGCCGGAGGCGCTCCAGAGCGCGCTGTCGCACGTGGTCGGCGAGTCGTTCAACCGCCTCGTCGTCGACGGCGACATGAGCACGAACGACTCCGTCTTCTTGCTCGCGAACGGGCTCGCGGAAAACCAGCCGATCGACGAAGGCTCCGCGCATTTTCCGATCTTCCGCGCGGCGATCGTGGATCTCTGCGTGGAGCTCGCGCGCGCGATCGCGGAGGACGGCGAAGGCGCGACGAAGCTCGTCGAGGTGAACGTGCGCGGCGCGCCGTCGGACGAGATCGCGCGCGATCTCGCGACGTCGATCGCCGGCTCGAGTCTCGTGAAGGCGGCGATCTTCGGCGCCGATCCGAACTGGGGTCGTGTGCTCGCGACCGTCGGCGCGCGAGCCGGCGCGAGAAACTTCCCGATCGATCCGACGAGCGCGCGCGTGTCGATCCAGGGCGTGCTCGTCTACGAGGACGGGGCGCCGGCCAAGCACGACGTCGCGTCGCTGAAGAAGCGCATGCGCGAGCCGCGCGTGAACGTCGACGTGAGGCTCGCCGAGGGCGCGTGCGACGCCGTGGCGTGGGGCTGCGACCTCTCGTACGACTACGTGAAGATCAACGCGGACTACACGTCGCTCATCACGGCGACGCCGGACGGGACCGTCAAGAAAGACGACCGCCTCACGAACTACACGCCGGGCTTCAAGCGCGCGCTCCTCGTCGAAGCGCTCTCGTACATCTCGCGCTTCTCGGGCCGGCGCGCCGTGCTCGCGTACGGGGACGGGGCGATGGCGAAGGACTCGCTCCTCGCCAGCTTCGCGCGGGACATCAACCTGCTCCGCTCGGCGGGCCTTTCGCCGATCGTCGTGCATGGCGGCGACGACGAGCTCGCCGCGCGAGAAGCGAAGAAGGACACAGGCATCCCCGCGGACCGTCCCAGCTCGCGCACGATCGAGATGCACCTCACGGGGCGCGTCAACACCGAGCTCGTGTCGCTCCTCAATCACGAGGTCGGGAGCGCCGGCGCGATCGGTCTGTCCGGCAAGGACGCAGGGCTCTTCCGCGCGAAGAAAGGGAGCGCCTCGCCGAGCGCGATCAACATCGACGTCCTCGAGATGATGCTCCCGAAATACGTGCCCGTGCTGTCGCCGGTGGCGCTCGGGGACGACGGTGAGAGCGTGCTCCTCGACGACGACTGGGTCGCCGCGGAGGTCGCGATCGCCCTCCACGCCGACAAGCTGATCTACCTCGGAGACGCGGCGGGCCTGCTCGAGCAGGGCGAGCTCGTGCCGGAAATCACGGCCTCCGACCTGCGCGCGCGCCTCGAAGCGGGGACGGTCCCCGAGAGCGTCCGCGGCAAGCTCGCCGCGGGATTGCGCGCCCTCGAAGGCGGCGTGCGATCGGTGCACGTGATCGACGGGCGGGTCCCGCACTCGGTCATTGCCGAGCTGTTCACCGACACCGGCGTCGGCACGCTACTGAAGCGCGATTGAAGGGAAATCCTGCTAAACTTCGCGCGTGGCTTTGCCCACCACGAAGAAACCGCTCGCGTGGGTGGGTGGCACGGACAGACGGCCGCGCCTCCTCGGGCGGTACCACGTGCTCGACGAGCTCGGTCGCAACGCCGTAGGCCCCCTCTACCTCGCGCGCCTGGAAGGTCCGAAGGGCTTCCAGCGGTGGGCCGCGATCCGCCGCGTCGACAAGCGGCACGTCTCCGAAGACGGTTACATCTCGGCGTTCTACGACCGCGTACGAGCGGGCGCGAAGCTGCTCCACCCGAACGTCTGCGCGCTCTTCGACGTGGGCGACGAGGACGGCGTGCCGTGGGTGGCGATGGAATATCTCCACGGCGAGCGCGTCGAGAGCGCGATCGAGCGCCTCGAGTTCGCGGACACGCCGGCGTCGTGGGAGATCGCCGCGCGCGTCATCGCGGACGCCGCCGAAGGGGTGCAGGCGGTGAACGACTTGCCGCTCGGCATGCGCCACGGCGACCTCGCCGCGCACAGCCTCGTCGTCACGTACGACGGCAAGACGAAGATCAAGGGCGCGTTCGAGCCGCGCGCGCACGGCGTGCTCGATCCGCGCAAGGTCGCGTACGCGGCGCCGGAGCAGCTCTTCGAAGGCGCGGCCGACGCGCGCGCGGACGTCTTCGCGCTCGGCGCGCTCTTGTGGGAGCTGCTCGCCGGCAAGCGGCTCTTCGCGCGAGCGACCGAGGACGAGACGCGCGCGATGATCGAGGCCGGCGTCGTCCCTCCGCTCGCGGACATCGCCGACGACGTTCCGCGCGAGCTCGACGCGCTCGTTCGCCGCGCCCTCGCGCGATCGCCGTCGCAACGATTCGCGAGCGCGCGTGAGCTCTCGCGCGAGCTCGAGAGCCTGCTCGTGTCGAAGGGCGTCGTGGCGCGCGACGACGACGTCGGGCGCTACATGCGAACGCTCTTCGCCGATCGCTACACGAGCCAGGAGGCGCGCCTGCAGGCCGCTTCCGACATCACGGAGGTGTGGCGCCGATCGCAGCACTCGCTCCCGTCGCACCCGGCGCCGCAGGGGCCGGCGTCGCGCGCGCTCGCGGCGATCCCGGACGTGTCCGTGCGAGACGAAGAGGACGACGACGGCGCGACCGAGCTCATGACGTCGCCGCTGTCGTCGGAAGAAGACCGCACGACGGCGGAGCGACCCGCCGCGAAGATGGCGGCGAATCAGATCTCCGGTTACACCGACGAGATCCCGGCCGACAGCGGGCCGACCAACCCGCGCGCGCCCGCGGTGCCGATGCCGATGTTCAGCGACACCGACGAGGTGCCGACGATGACGGCGCCGCAGACGCCGATCTCCATCCCGGCTTCGACGCCGAAGACGCGGCCGTCGGCGTCGAAGGCGACGAAGCCGATGCCGCAGAAGCCGATCGGCACGACTTTGCCGCTACCGACGCAGCCGATGCCGCGGCGCGCGTTCTCCGACGACGATACGCAGACTGCGCCGAAGAAGGATCCGAACGCGAGCGCCGCGTCGCGGCTCATCATGCCGTCGTCGCTTATCAGCGACGGCGAGGTCACGGAGAGCGCGATCTTCGTCGCGCCTCGCATCGCGGTGCCGACCCCGCCGGACACGGACACGAACTTCGTCCCGCCGCCGCGGCCGATGGTGCCGAGCTTTCCCGATCGACCGCTCCTGCCCTCGACGCCGCAGGCCGGCGTGCAGCACGCGCAGCATCCGATCGTGCCGCCGTGGCCGCCGCCGCCTCCGTCTCCACCTCCGTATCAGACGCTCCAGTCGAGCCGCCCGCCGCCGCCCGCGTACCAGCCGTTCACGCCTCCGCCGGCGTTTCCGCAGCAGCAGAGCGCGGCCTCGCGCGGGCAGCACCAGGCGCTCTCGACGACGTCGCTCCGCGCGGTTCTCTTTCCGAACGATCGCGCGAAGCGAATCGTGATGGTCTCGATCGTCGGGCTCGTCGGCGGCGCCATCCTCTTCTTCCTCTTCTTCGCGATTTGGCACTCGGTCGATCACGGCACCGAGGCGACGCCCTCCGCGACGGCGAGCGGGAAGCCCGTGCAGTCTACGTACGTCGCGGCGCCTCCAACGACGACGACGACGACGACGACGCCGGCCGTGACGTCCATCGCGCCGAGGACGAGCGCGCCGCCGCCCGCGACGACGATTCCGCAGATCCCGACGCTCGATCTCACGCCGTCCCGCGGAGGCCGTCGCGGCGGCGGGACGAACGTCGTGCGGACGGCGCAGCCTCCTCCGCCTCCTCCGACGACGCACGAGACGCCTCCCCCGCCGCCGCCGACGACGACGGCCGTCGCTTCGAGCGGAAAGACGGGCTTCCTCACGGTCATGTGCCGGCCGGACGCCTGCGACCACGTCATCGACGGCTCGCGCGATCTGGGTGGCTCCCCGCTGTATCGGCAGGAAATCACGTCGGGGAAGCATGTGCTGACGCTCCGCGTAGACAGCACACACGCGCAAAAGATCGTGAACGTCGACGTGCCCGAAGGCGAAAACGTCACGATTCGGCCCAGCGTCCAGTGAACGACAGATGACCCTGCTCGCCGGAAAGTACCGCCTTTCGCGCGTCATCGGCCAAGGCGGAATGGGCATCGTCGTCGCGGCGACGCACGCGCAGCTCGAGGAGCGCGTCGCGATCAAGCTGCTCTTGCCCGAGGCGCTCGAGAACGCGGAGACCGTGGCGCGGTTCCAGCGCGAGGCGCGCGCCGCGGTGCGCATCAAGAGCGAGCACGTCGCGCGCGTCATCGACGTCGGCAACGTGGATTACACCGCCTCGCACATGCAGGCGGAGCTCGGCGTCCCGCTCGCACCAGGCGCGCCGTTCATGGTGATGGAGTACCTCGAGGGACAGGATCTCTCGGGCGTCCTGCGCGCCACGGGGCCGCTCTCCGTGATGGACGCGGTCGGCTACCTCGCGCAGGCCATCGAGGCGATCGCCGAGGCACACTCGCTCGGCATCATCCACCGCGACTTGAAGCCGTCGAACCTGTTCCTCACGCGCCGGCCGGACGGGACGCCGCTCATCAAGGTCCTCGACTTCGGCATCTCGAAGGCGGCTGGTCCGAACATGACGGACGGCGGGATGACGACGACGAGCGCCGTGCTCGGCTCGCCGATGTACATGGCGCCCGAGCAGATGATCGCGTCGCGCGAGGTCGATGGACGCACCGACGTGTGGTCGCTCGGCGTCGTCCTCTATCAGCTGCTCACCGGGCGCGGGCCGTTCAACGGCACGACGATGACCGAGCTCTGCGCGCGCATCCTGCAGGAGCCGCACGCGCCGATCCGCGCCACGCGCCCCGACGTGCCGTTCGAGCTCGAGACGGTCGTCGCGCGGTGTCTCGAGAAGGATCGCGTGCGTCGCTTCGCTTCGGTCGCCGATCTCGCCGAGGCGATCGCCCCGTTCGGCGGACAAGGCGCGGCGATGTCGGCGGAGCGCGCGCGGCGCCTCATTCCGCGCACCGAGCGCGTCTCCGCGATCCCGAACGTGACGCCGGCGCAGGTGCATCCACAGCAGCCGCTCCCCGCGACGATGGTCGCGATGCCGTACGCCGCGACGAACCCCTCATGGTCGGCGACGCGCGGGCGAACGTCTTCGGGCTCGGGCGTCTGGGTCGCGCTCGCGCTCGGCGCCGCGGGCATCATCGTCGCGGCGGCCGTGGTGATCTTGATCCTCGCCTACCACGCGCGCCCCTCCGCGTCGGCGGCGGCGCCTCAGATGATCGAGCCGGAGCACACGGCGATGCCCGTCGTGACGACGGCCGTCCCCCAGGTCGAGATCGCGCCGCTCCATCCGCTCGGCGCGAACACGCAACAACAGCAACAGCAGCAGCAGCAAGGTTCGCCGCCGCCCGTACGTACGAGCACGCGCCCTCCGCCGCCTGTTACGACGCACGGCCAGAGCCCGAATCCGCCTCCGACGGCGACCCAAACCCAACCGAAGCCGGACATCTTTTGAGCCACCCCTACTTGAGCTATCCCATGGCCGTGAAGCTTCGCTTCGTGGCTCCCTTCGCGCTCCTCGTCGCGCTCGCGCCGGCCGCGCACGCGCAGTCGCAGAGCGACGTCGACACGGCGCGCGCCGCGTTTCTGCAAGGCCTCGACCTGCGCGACAAACAGCACGACAACGCCGGCGCCGCCGCTCGCTTCAAGGCCGCGTACGCGCTCGTCCCGACGCCGCGCATCGGCTTCGAGCTCGGGCGGACGCTGCGTGCGATGAACGATCTCATCGGCGCGCGTGCCGCGTTCGTCGCTGCGACGCAGCTGCCCGCCCGCGCGAACGAGTCGGCCGAGGCGAAGAAGGCGCGCGTCGACGCGCAGGCGCAAGCCGACGATCTCGATCAGCGCATTCCGCAAATCCAACTCCACCTGAGCGGCTTCGGGCAGATCTACGTAGACGGCGAGGCCGTCCGTCACGACGCGCTCGCCGTGCCGCGCCGCGTGAATCCGGGCTCGCACGTGATCCAGGTGCAGGTCGAAGGCGACGTGAAGGGCGAGCAGAACGTGACGCTCGCCGAGGGTGAGCACAAGGACGTGACGATGTCGCCGGGCGCGCAGGCGCGCGTGACGGTGACCGCGCAGGCCACGCTCCCGCAGGTGCAGGTCGTTCAGCCGGAGCCGCAGCAGCCTTACGATCCGTTCGCCACGCCGGTGACGAACCGCGTGCATAGCAACGCGGGGACGAAGGCGGGCCTCTTCTACGCAGGCCTCACGCTCGCCGGCGTCGGCGCGCTTCCGGGCCTCGTCGCGCTCGGCTACATGAAGGGCGCGCAAGAAGGGTGCTCGAACGGCATCTGCCAGCCCGACGTCGACTCGAAGAAGACGCTCGCGTACGCGTTCGCGATCGGCACGGACGTGATCTGGGGCGCGGCGCTGGTCTGCTTCATCGCGGCCATCGTCTACCCGAGCACGAGCGCGATCGATCTCCACACGACGCAGGTCGGGTTCTCCCCGATGAACGGCGGCGGGATGTTCTCCGCGACGGGGCGCTTCTGATGCGCGCACGCTGGCACGTCACGATCGCCGCGCTCGGCCTCGCCGGAGCCGGCTGCACGGCCGTCATCGCCGCGGGCCTGAACGACACGAACGGCACGGTGCAGAACCACGTCGGCGGCTGCTTCAACCTCGAGGACACGATCTGCGGCCAGTGCATCGCGACCCACTGCGAGGATCCCGACAACCCGACGCGGCCCGTCTCGCTCCAGAAGGTCTGCCAGGCGAATCAGTACGCCTCGATCATCTCGTACGCACAAGAGTGCTCGAAGAACTCGAGCGTCGAAAACTACAACTGCAGCTCCATGTTCGTGGACGGCGGCACGTACGCGACGTCGATCGACACCGAGCAAGCCGCGGTCAACAACGTCAAGAAGTGCATCACGGACAACTGCATCCCGTCGTGCAGCCGCTGCGCCGTGAACGTGCCGACGTGCGGCAGCGACACCATCGATCTCGTCGAAGCCGGCGCGTGCGGGACGTGCCTCGACAACGCGATGAACCAGCCGAACAGCGACTGCCAGCCGTACATCCTCGGCTCGGACGGCGTCTGCTACGAATCCTCGAGCGGCTCGGTCGCGCAGTGTGCGATCCCGGCCGGGTCCTGTCAGACCGCAGACTGCTCGGATCTACAGAATCCGAGCACGAGCCTGTCGGACGCCGGCTATGCGTTCTACCAGTGCCTCTGGAATCACTGCGGTCCCAGCGGCACCAACGAGTGCCCCAGCCAGTAGATGGAGGCGTTCCGCGGCACGTCGCGGTTTCGCGTCGAACGTCAAATCGGCAGCGGCGGCATGGGCGTCGTCTACGAGGCGGCCGACACCGAGCGCCAAGGCGAGCGCGTCGCGCTGAAGACGCTCCGCAACCTCGACGCGGCGTCGCTTCTTCGTTTCAAGGAAGAGTTCCGCGCGCTCGCGGACATCCACCACGAGAACCTCGTGCGCTTCGGCGATCTCGTCGCCGAGGGCTCGCACTACTTCTTCACGATGGAGCTGATCCGCGGCGTCGATTTTCTGTCGTACGTGCGCCCTGGGATCGCGACCGCATCCCTCGGCGAGGGCTCGACCCAGGGCGTGCTCGCGGCCGAGACGCTCCCGGCGGTCTCGAGCGCGCGCGGATCGATCGGCGAGGTGACGCGCCCGGGGAAGCTCGACGAGGCGCGCCTGCGGCATGCGCTCGGACAGCTCGCGCGCGGGCTCGCCGCGCTCCACGCCGCGGGCAAGGTACACCGCGACGTGAAGCCGACGAACGTGCTCGTCGAGACGGGAGGCGTTTCGTCCGGAGAGCGAGACGCGCATCGCGTCGTGGTCGTGGACTTCGGTCTCGTCGCGGACGCGGCGCATCATGGCGCGGGCAGCGCGAGCGTGGATGCGGGCATCGCCGGCACGGTCGCCTACATGGCGCCGGAGCAAGGCACCGGACCGGTGGGGCCTGCCGCGGACTGGTACGCCGTGGGCGTGATGCTCTACGAAGCGCTGACGGGGCAGCTCCCGTTCTTCGGCAGCGCGTACGAAGTCCTCACGACGAAGCGGACGCACGCGCCGCCGCGCCCGCGCGAGGTCGCGCCGAGCGCGCCGGAAGATTTGGATGCACTCTGCATGGATCTTCTGGCGGCAGATCCGGACGAACGTCCGGACGGCGAGACGATCCTGCGGCGTCTCGGCCTCGCGCCCGCCGCGCGCGCGTCGCTCATGCCGGCCTCGGGAGAGAACGCGCCGTTCGTCGGAAGGCGCCGCGAGCTCGAGCAGCTCCATCGCGCGTACGAGCAGGCGCGTCGCGGGACGTGCGTGACGGTCTACATCCACGGCGAGTCGGGGCTCGGCAAGACCGCGCTCGCGCGCCGCTTCGTCGCCGACATGAGCCAGCGCGATCCGCAAGTGATCGTCCTCAAGGGCCGTTGCTACGAGCGCGAGTCGGTGCCGTACAAAGCCGTCGACGGCGTCATCGACGCGCTCGGGCGGTGGCTCCTTCGCATTCCGCGATCCGAGCTCGCGGCGATCGTCCCGCCGACCGCGGCGCGCCTCGGTCGCGCGTTTCCCGTGCTCGAGCGGCTCGCCTCCGCGGACAAGGACGCCGCCGCGTCGTCCGTGCTCGACCCGATGGAGCGGCGCGCGCGCGTCTTCTACGCGATGCGCGATCTGTTGCACGCGCTCGCGGAGGCGCGGCTCGTCGTGATGCTCATCGACGATCTGCAATGGGCGGACGCCGACAGTCTCCTGCTCTTGCGCGAGATCGTGCGGCCGCCGTTCGCGTCGATCCTCTTCGTGGCGACCGTGCGCACGGCGCGTGAGATCGCGGACTCGAAGCCGGGCGGGCCACCGGCGTCGCTGCCCGCGAGCCGTCTCAACGTCGGGTCGAGCACGATGCCGGGCGACGTGCGCATCGTTCACCTCGAGCCGCTCGGCGAAGGCGAAGCGCGCGCGCTCGCGGAGGCGCTCATCCAGCGCGCCGACGGATCGGTGCCCGAGAGCGCCGCCGAGTCGATCGCGCGCGAGGCGGCGGGCCACCCTCTCTTCATCGACGAGCTCGTGCGGCACGCCTGGATCCACGACGAGGAGAGCACGAAGAAGCGCGCCCACGTGCGCCTCGAAGACGCGCTGTGGAGCCGCATCCAGATCGCCGACGACATGGAGCGCAAGCTGCTCGACGTGCTCGCGGTGGCGCGCGGGCCGCTTCCGGCCGAAGCCGCGGCGCTCGCGTGTGGTCTCGCCGGCGCGGGCGCGCTCGAGGAGCTCGTCGCGAAGCTGCGCTTCGAGCGGCTCGTGCGGACGACGCGAGCCGAAGGCAAGAACGCCGTCGAGGTGTTCCACGACCGCGTGCGGCGCGCGGTGCTCGCGCACACGACCGTGCCCGAAGCGGAGATCCACGCGCGGATCGCGACCGCGCTCGAGGCGTGCAACGGCGACGACTTCGAAGCGCTCGCCGAGCACCATCGCGGCGCCGGCGCGCTCGAGAAGGCCTCGTCGTACGCGATGCGCGCGGCCGATGCCGCGTCCGAGAAGCTCGCGTTCGATCGCGCCGCGCGTCTCTACGACTGGGCGATGGCGATGCACGACGGCGCCGCGACCAAGGCGACGCTGCTGAAGCTGGCGACGGCGCACGCGAGCGTGGGGCGCGGGCCGGCCGCCGCGGATGCGTACTTGCGCGCGTCGAAGCTGGGCGGCGAGCCCGCGGAGCTGCTCGAGCTCCGGCGGCGCGCGGCGCACCACCTCCTCACGACCGGCCACACGCGCGAAGGCATGGAGGTGATGCACGACGTGATGGACGCGCTCGGCCTCGAGCTTCAGCCTTCGCCGCGCCGCGCGCTCGTGTCGATCGCGATGCATCGCGCGCGTCTTCGCGTGCGCGGGCTGTCGTTCAAGCGTCACGCTCCGTCCGCGGAGGATCTCGCGCGGTGCGACGCCTACTTCACGACCGCCGCGGGTCTCGCCTTCGTCGACACGCTCCGCGGCGCCGAGCAGAGCACGCGCGGCCTCCTGTTCGCGCTCGGTGCGGGCGATCCCTCGCGCGTCGCGCGCGGGCTCGCGACGGAGGCCGCGTACGTCGCGATGTCGGGCGACGAGTCACGCGATCGATGGCGCGTGCTCCTCGATCGCGCGCGAGACGTCTGCGCCGAAACCGGCGACGCGCGCACGCTCGCCCTGGTCGTCGCCGCGGAAGGCGTCGCGCTTCACCTCTCCGGTTACTGGCTCGCGGCCCGATCGCGCTGCCAGGATGCGCTGCGTCTCCTTCGCGAGCACGCGCCGAGCGCGACGTGGGAGATCGACGCGGCCTCGCTCTACGGTCTTCGATCGCTGCTCGAGCTCGGCCAACTCGGCGCCCTGCGCGCGGAGCTCCCCGATCGGCTCGCCGACGCCGAGGCCCGCGGCGACCGCTTCGCGCTCACGAACATTCGCGCGGGGGATCTCAACCTGGTGTGGCTCGCGTTCGGCGACGAGAACGGCGCGCGCCGCGAGCTCGACGCCGCGACGCGCGACGCCGAACGAGACGCCACCCAGCTCCCGCACTTGCAAGAGCTCCTCGCGCGCGCCCGCATCGATCTGTACGCCGGCGACGCCGCGGGCGCGCATCGACGCGTCGTCGATCGTTGGGCCGCGATCGAGCGCTCCCAGCTCCTTCGCATCCAACACCAGCGCGTCGTCTTGTGCGGCCTTCGCGCGAGAGCCGCCCTCGCCGCCGCGCGCGGCGCGCAAAACCGCGCCCTCCTCGACGAGGCCGCGAAATTCGCGAACGACCTCGCCCGCTCCGGCGCCGCGTGGGGTCTCGCCGAAGCCGCGATGCTCCGCGGCTGCATCGGACAAGCCCTCGGCGACGCCCAGCGCGCGGCCGTCTCGTTCGAGCAGGCCTCGCGCGACTACGCGTCGTGCGACATGTCCCTCCACGCCGCCGTCGCGCGTCTCCGCATGGGCAAGCTCGCCTCCGGCGACGAAGGCCGCGCGGCGGTCACGCAGTCCCGCGAGTGGCTCAGCGCCCAGGGCATCGCCGACCCCGAAGCCCTCGCCGCCCTCCTCGCTCCCTGAGTTGGCCTCGGGACCGGTCCCTGACCTGGCCCGGCCACCCCCAATTCGCGACTTTCTCGACGAATCCGCGTGGCACGCCCCTCGCACAACCCTCCGTGGCTGGCCAGCCGAAGTCTTGATCGATTCACTTCTTCAACGAATCGACGGAGGTACACACAACGGGACAGAGCAAGGGAGTGTACAAAAACTCGTCGTGGGACGGTTGTAGCGACTCGCTGAGTCCGAGCGGTGGAGAGTTTTCTCTCCGACGTAGATGCCGGCGTATGGGCATCGCATCGAGAAACCTATGGGTCCACAAACAACCCGGAACGTGTTCTCGCAAAGAGACGCGGCCGCCCTCTGTAACGACGAGTGAGGGTCACACTCGCGGAGGGAGCCGCCGTCGGCAGACACCCGACGGACGGAAAACGGCAAGAAGCCGCGTCAACAAATGGGGCTCGCAGCGTGAGGCTGGTGTCGTCTCTCTCAGAGAGAGACAGAGCAAGTGAACTGCGCCAACCCTTTACTGGGCTCGGCGACGACGCGGACGTGTGGCGTCAGAAGGTGACGCCGGCCTTGGCGAGGGCGGCGAGGAGGGAGCGATTGTCGAGGACGCTGAGGGTTTGGACCTCGAGGGCGCCGATGCGGTCCTCGGGCGTGAAGGCCGTCGCGGAGCGTTCCATCGAGAGCTTCTCGGGATCGTAGGCGGCGTTCTCGGCTTCCGTGGCGAGGATGGTGTAGTCGTCACCGCGGCGGAGCTCGATCGTGACGCGGCCGGAGACGGCGGTGGCGACCCAGCGCACGAGGGCTTCCTTCAGGAGCTGACACTCGGGGTCGTACCAGCGGCCTTCGTAGAGGAGACGGCCTAGGCGGCGGCCGAGGGAGGCGTAGAGCTCCGTCGTGTTTTCGTTGTGCGTCGCGGACAAAAGTCGTTCGTACGCGAGGGAGAAGAGCGCCATGCCGGGCGCTTCGTAGATGCCGCGGGACTTGGCGTCGACGACGCGGTTCTCGATCTGGTCGCTCATGCCGAGGCCGTGGCGGCCGCCGACGGTGTTGGCGTGATGCAGGAGCTGCCACGCGGAGGGGAACGTCTTGCCGGAGACCGACTTGGGGACGCCACGCTCGAAGACGACTTCGACCTTTTCGGCGGCGATCGCCAGATCGCTCTTCCAGTGGGGGACGCCCATGATCGGATCGACGGCGTGCATCGAGACGTCGAGGCGCTCGAGGTCTTTCGCTTCGTGCGTCGCGCCGAGGAGGTTGCAGTCCGTCGAGTACGCCTTCTCGGTGCTCATCGTGTACGGGAGGCCGACCGAGGCGAGGTACTCGCTCATCTCCTTGCGCCCGCCGAGCTTCTTCACGAACGCGGCGTCGAGCCACGGCTTGTAGATCGCGAGCTCCGGATCGACGAGCACGCCGTAGCGAAAGAACCGTTGGATGTCGTTGCCCTTGTGCGTCGAGCCGTCGGAGAAGACGTGGACGTCGTCTTCCTTCATCGCCTTCGCGATCGCGGTCGCCGTCACGGCGCGGCCGAGCGGCGTCGTGTTGAAATAACGGCGGCCGGCCGTCTGCAGGTGGAACGCGCCGCACTGGATCGCGATGATGCCTTCGCGCGCGAGGCCTTCGCGCACGTCGACGAGCTTGGCCTTCTTCGCGCCGTGCTCGAGAGCCGTCGGCGGAATTCGTGAAGGGTCCTTCTCGTCGGGCTGCGCGAGGTCGGCCGTGTACGCGAACACGTCGAGGCCTTCGCGCGCCATGTAGGCGACCGCCGTGCGCGTATCGAGCCCGCCCGAATACGCGAGGCCGATGCGAGTGCCCTTGGCAGGAAGCGTACGGTGGATGCGCGACATGGCGCGACCCTTAACGCATCGCAAACGGCGCGTAAAGGCCGGGAAGAAGTGATATGTAACCGCGCATGTCGGGCATCGCGCGAACCTCCGCGACGGGCGGTGCCATGCTCCCCGAGCTCGTACGACTGACGAGCTCGCTCGAGAGCGATCTCGCGTTCGTGCGCGAAGATCTGCTCGGGAGCGCGGCGCACGCCACGATGCTCGGCAAGACCGGCATCATCCCCGTCCAAAGCGCGCGGGCGTTGCGCGAGGCGCTCCTCGCGATGGAGCACGAAGCGCGTTCGAAGCCGCTCGATCTGCCGCTCGAAGAGGACGTGCACATGGCCGTCGAGGCCGCGCTCGCCGCGCGCATCGGCGCGCCCTCCGCTCAGCTCCACACGGCGCGCTCGCGCAACGATCAAGTCGCCCTCGATTTGCGCCTCCACGCCCGCGACCGCGCGCGCGACGTCCTCGCTGGCGTCCTCGAGCTCGCGGAGTCGCTCGTCGCGCGGAGCGAGCGCGAGGCGGACGTGCTCCTTCCGGCGTACACGCATCGCCAGCGGGCCCAACCCATCACGGGCGCCTTCCTCGTGTGCGCGTGGGCGGCGGCGCTCCTTCGCGCGGCCGACGTGCTCGCCTTCGCGATCGAGCAGACGAACGTCTCGCCGCTCGGCTCGGGCGCGTGCTCGGGGAGCTCGCTGCCGATCGATCGCGCGATGGTCGCGCGCCTCCTCGGTTTTCCACGCGCGACGACCAACGCGCTCGACACGGTGCACGATCGCGACTTCGCGCTTGATGTTGTGTGGGCGTGCGCGCGGACGAACTTCGCGTGCGCGCAGATCGCGGCCGACGTCGTCGATTTCTCGACCGCGGAGTTCTCGCTCGTGAAGCTCGACGGAGAGATCGCGGCGGGCTCGAGCATGATGCCGCAGAAGAAGAACCCCGACGTCTTCGAGCTCGCGAGAGGAAAAGCCGCGGGCGCCGCAGGCGACGTGACGGCGATGCTCGCGCTCGTGCGCGGCTTGCCGAGCGGGTACAACCGCGACCAGCAAGAGGATCGAGGTCCGCTGCTCGCCGCTCCAAAACGCGCGAAGGACGCGGTCGAGCTCCTCACGCTGTCGCTGCCGCACGTCCACTTCGACGGCGCGCGCGGGCGCGCGATGCTCGACGAAGGCTTCACGCAGGCGACGGATCTCGCCGAGGCGCTCGTCCGAAAGGGCGTGCCCTTCCGCGAGGCGTACGGCGCCGTCGGCCAGCTCGTGCGGCGCGCGCTCGACGCCGGGCACTCGCTCCGCGACGTCGCGCCCGAGGTCGCACAATCGGTGCATTCTGCAATCGACGTCGAAGCGCTCGCGGTCCTCGACCCCGCGCGCGCGGCGGCGGCGAAAGAGAGCGCCGGCGGTACGGGACCGAAGTCGGTCGCCGCGCAGCGCGAAGCCCTCCGCGCGCAGATCGCGCGCGCCACGCTCGCCGCCCGGAGCGTCCCGACGCTCGAGCACGTGGCCGAGACCATCGCGAAAGAGACGCTCGGATGATGAAACGCGACTACCTCAAGATGACGGATCTCACGCTCGCGGAGTCCCGCTCCGTGCTCGACCTCGCGCGCGCGATGAAGCGCGACCGCGGCGCGCACCTCGGCATGCACCGCGGAAAGTCGGCGGGCATCTTGATGGAGAAGGCCAGCACGCGGACGCGCGTCTCGTTCGAGGTCGGCGCCGCCCAGCTCGGGATGCACCCCGTCATCTTGACGACACAGGGATCGCAGCTCGCGCGCGGCGAGCCCGTCGCCGACACGGCGCGCGTCCTGTCGCGTTACGTCGACCTCCTCGTCTTCCGAACGTCGTCCACCGATCGTCTCGAGCAGATGGCGAAGCACTCGCGCGTCCCCGTCATCAACGCGCTCTCCGACGATGGACACCCGGTGCAGGTCCTCTGCGACGTCTTCACGATCGAGGAGCGCCTCGGCAAATCGATCGCAGGCATGAACGTCGCTTGGATCGGCGACGGCTCGAGCAACATGGCGCGCTCTTTCGTCGAGGCGGCGACGCTCTTCGGCTTCCAGCTGCGCGTCGCGGGCCCCGCGGCGTACGTCTCGCCCGACAGGGGCGCGGCGCACTTCACGACGGACGCACGCGAGGCGCTCCTCGGCGCCGACGTCGTCTGCACGGACGTCTGGACGAGCATGGGCCAGGAAGGCGAGAACGAAAAACGCCTCCGCGACTTCGACGGTTGGACGCTCGACGAGACGATGCTCGGCCACGCCAAGCCGTCCGCCATCGTGATGCATTGCCTTCCCGCGCACCGCGGCGAGGAAATCACCGACGACGTCATCGAAGGCCCGCGCTCGGTCGTCTGGGATCAGGCCGAAAATCGGCTCCACGTGCAAAAGGCGCTCATGGCTTTTCTGCTAGGTTGGCGCCCATGATGGAACCGGATCGCATCCGCGAGATGCTCGTCGCAGCTCTGCCGGGAGCCGACGTCGACGTGAAGGACCTCACCGGCACCAAGGACCATTTCCAGGCCACGGTCGTGGCGCCGCAGTTCCAGGGCAAGAGCCTCATCGAACAGCATCAGATGGTGTATCGCGCGCTCGGCGATCGGATGAAGGCCGACATCCACGCCCTGGCGCTCACGACTCGTCCGAAGTGAGCTATCCTTTTCGGCGTCGATGAACGGCCCGCCCACGAGCATGCCCGACAGCCCGAGAACGTCAGGCGACGATCCGGTCAAGCCCGGAGACGTGCTGAGCGGGAAGTTCCGCGTCGAGCGCGTCCTCGGCGTGGGCGGCATGGGCGTCGTCGTCGCGGCGACGCACCTCCAGCTCGGCCAGCTCGTCGCGCTCAAGTTCATGCTGAAGCAGGCGCTTCAGTTCGCGGACAACATCGCGCGCTTCGAGCGCGAGGCGCGCGCCGCGGTGAAGCTTCGCAGCGATCACGTCGCGAAGGTGACGGACGTCGGCCGGCTCGACGACGGTGCCCCGTACATGGTCATGGAGTTCCTCGAAGGCGAGGACCTCGATCGCTACATGCGGCGCAACGGTCCCCTGCCCGTGCAGCTCGCCGTCGATTTCCTGCTCCAGGCCTCCGAAGCGATCGCCGAGGCGCACGCGCTCGGCATCGTTCACCGCGATCTCAAGCCGAAGAACCTCTTCCTCACGCAAAGGCTCAACGGCGACCCGCTCGTGAAGGTCCTCGACTTCGGCGTCTCGAAGGTCGTGGGCGCCGAGGAGCTGTCGCTGACGCAGACGACGCAGGTCCTCGGCTCGCCGAGCTACATGTCGCCGGAGCAGCTGCGCGCTTCGCGCGACGTCGATCAACGCACGGACATCTGGGCGCTCGGCGCGATCCTGTACGAGCTCATCACGGGCAGCGTCCCCTTCCCCGCGACCACGCTCACGCAGCTCACGGCGATGGTCGTCTCGGATCCGCCGCGGCCGATCGAGTCGATCCGCGCGGACGTGCCGAACGAGATGCGGCAGATCATCATGCGGTGCCTCGAGAAGCGTCCGGAGGCGCGTTTCCAGAGCGTCGCGGATCTCGCGGCGGCGCTCTCGCCGTTCGCCTCGCCGACGGCCGTCGCGCTCGCGACGCAGCGCATGGGCTCGCTCGGCGCGTCGTCGTCGGGGCGCATCGCTCCGCCGCAAGACCGTCCGTCGTTCCGCGCGCCGGGCGGGAGCACGGACGTCGCGTGGGATCAGACGCAGCTCGCCACGTCGCACGGCAGCACCCAGAGCCGCCGGCGCGTGCCGATCGTCCCGATCGTCATCGGCGTGGCCGCTCTTTCCAGCACAGTGGGATCCGAAGCTTGGAATTCACGTGACTTGAAGTCGCGGC
>JADMIO011235768.1_pt1 | contig 64215 bp, 57 predicted proteins | sample 8958161 | NCBI WGS metagenome assembly JADMIO01 (sample SAMN16585339, study PRJNA669376) | soil metagenome | isolation source: Crop rotation soil | place: USA: Cullars Rotation, Alabama | collected 2011 | reverse complement strand
GCCGCGACTTCAAGTCACGTGAATTCCAAGCTTCGGATCCCACTGTGCTGGAAAGCGGGTCCAGACCTGCGAACGGCCGATGAGGGAAATGCCAATGTAGCCTTTTACCTCTATTTCATTTTTATTCAGCATTTGCATAAACGACGAATAGGTTTTTCCGCTTTGGGGATCGTAGATCTTGCCATCGTCCCATTTGTTGTTTTCATCAAATTCAAAATCCTGCAGAAAAACCATCCCTACCAAAGGCCGGGTCTGTAATTTTTTATCAGGATTATTGATATCGGTTTTGGGTTTGCCGTTGCGGTTGGGCTCGCGCAGCCAGGTTATTTTGCCGCATAGTTTATCACCGCATTTATAAATCTCAAACCGGGCTTCTTTTTCCTGATTTGTCCAGACCCCAAGCGGGGAGAGGGTTTGTGCCAGCGCGACACCTTGCAGCGCCAGAAAAAACACGAAGGCTAGTAAACATTTTTTCATATAAGCACTAAAAGAGGTTGATGATACGAAATGTACAAAATCATCTGATTACATACAATTTTGTATAAGAAATTTTGGCTGATGGATCTTTCATCAAAGCTTAAACACTTTTTCTTTATGAAAACATACCGTTTTTTACTTCGGATGCAGGGAATTTTCTATTTCCTTACGGGAGTCTGGCCGGTGCTGCACATTGAAAGCTTTATGGCAGTTACCGGACCTAAAACCGATATTTGGCTGGTTAAGACGGTAGGTTTACTCATTACGGCCTGCAGCCTGGGTATGCTTGGAGCCTCGTTCCGGAAGACTGTTCAACCCGATTTGCTGTTAATCCTTTTTGGGTACATGGGCTTTCTGACATTTATAGACATTTACTACGTTCTAAAAGATGTGATCTGGCCGGTTTATCTCGCAGATGCGGCAGTTGAAATTCTGCTGATGCTGGTCTGGCTATGGTGGTGGTTCCGGAAAAAGCCAGTGGAAAGTTGAAAGAAAAAAATAAAAAAACTTGAGAATAATTTGGAACCAAGTTGATTCGTTTTACATTTACTAAATGCAGCGAGTGCTGCGGCTTGGTCAAAAGAATAGCTGTTTTGAAATAATGGCTACAATTTTTCCCAGGTTATGTCGGACTTAAAGAAAGGAGGTAAAAATGTCTAATCCCCAACGAATCTTATCAGGCCTGAGTAATGGTGTTCACTTTAAAGGTGAACTGGTGTAACCACCACTAATAAGTATGCGGTTACACTGCAACGTTGCTCTTTAAGATCACACATGCGATGCTTCGGGTTGGAATAATTACCCGCTTCGCCTGATAAGATTTTAAAGGATTCTATACTTGGCTGCTATTTTTCTTCGGAAAGATAGCAGCCCGGTTTTTTTATGTGAAAATTCTAAAGTTGAATTTCAGTAATGCATAGGTTTTTCAATGTTTAATAGATCATTTGTTGCTTTTATTAGAATTGCTTTAAAGCCCGAAAATAAAATATTCTTGTAAAGTTTGATTGTAAAGGCAATAAGGAAATCCGAATAATAAAGGTATGTATATGCTCAGTGGTTTTACTCGAAGCTATTATTTTGAACGGGTTCAGAAGACGCCTGAATTCAGATAATCTTTACCAAAGTACGGTTTTACAAAAAGAGCAGCCTTTAATAAAAAGGCTGCTCTTTTTGTTTATAAGCTATAATTATTTTTTAGCTACAGTACCCGTCTTATTTCCAGAATACGACGTTCGTATCTTGTGCCGGGCACTTTACTAACTTTCACGCCGCCATTAGAAGAAGCGTGTACAAATTCGATTGGTTCGCCGGTTTTGCTGATTACAATACCAACATGACCTGGTTTACGAATGGAAGGATTGGTGCCGGTAAAGATTACAATATCGCCTTGCCGGGCTTTGGTCATTGCCACTGCCTTGCCGGCATTTGCCAGTAATTCTGAAGACCGGGGTACCGTAATATTAAATTCTCCGAAGATATGATTCACGAAACCGGAGCAATCGAAGCCTTTTAACGAACTGCCACCAGGTACATATGGAATTCCTATTTTATTTAAACCGGCGTGAATAAGGGCATCTGCAAGCTCTTTTCTTTGCGCAGATGCTTGCTCAACAGCTGAATCGCGGGCTATGCTTTTGGCTTCCGCTTTAAGACGTGCAATCTTAATAGTTTTTCTTATTCTGGCAGGAGCTTTAGTTTCATAAACAGCCAGTAATTTGCTCCCGCTTAAAATTCCGATCAAAGTGAAGGCTGCAAAAGCCCAGTTGCGCCAGTTTTTCTTCATAAAATGGAGTTTTCAGTTTGGATTGCACTAGGCACAATTCAAAATAACCTGAATTAGTTCGGAACAGTATGTAAATGATTGAAAAAAGTAAAAATTTTAAAGGCCGTAATTGTGCTGTTCACCCTTTAAAAGCTAATTTTTACTAATAGAATAGCAACTAATTGGTTAACAGTTTGGTACTTATATAGTATTGTTTTATATTTAACTAATCTCTAAAGTACCAAACTTATGTTGATTTACCAATCAGATATTATTCGGGTGCATTACCAGGAAGCCAAAAAGCAGATTGAGCTTACCTGCACCGGAAATATTAATTCCAAAGATTTGAAAACCTGCTATCGGAAAGCCTTAAGCTTCGCGAAGAAGAACAAGGTGAAACACTGGCTATTTGATTTCTCGGGGCATTACCAGCTAAGCGAAGAAGATCAGAAATGGCTGGATACCTCTTTTTTTCCGAACCTGATGATTGCGTTAGGGCCGGATAATTACATTGGAATGGTGGTGCCAAAGCTCACTTATAAAAGAATGCTGGAAGAATCCGGATTTGTTGGGCTGCAAACTTATAATTCCTTTATAAAAATGAATACGTTCTGTTCCAGTCCGAAAGCAACCCGTTGGTTAGGCACCCAGACCAGCACCGATAATTATTATGCCCTTTAAAAGTCATTAAGATTTGAGATAATTTTTACATTCATTCCCTTAAAAACGATAGGCTTTTTAACCCAAAAAGTCAACTGTTCAAAGCAGAACACATTTTGATTTTCGGCCGATTAACTGTATAATGCACAATCTAACGCATACAGTTTTTTAAATGGCTAACCGCAATTTCTCCGTTTCCCGTTTACCCTTCCTTGTTCTATTTTATTTATTAGCAATTGCTGCCCAGGCAGCCCCGAAGCTTGCATACCGGCTTTCTATGTCCGAACCGCAAACCCACTATTTTGAAGTGGAAATGCAGCTGCAGGATTTTAAAGAAAAGTACCTTGATATTAAAATGCCGGTTTGGGCCCCAGGTTCCTATTTGGTGCGCGAATTTCCGAAGAATGTTGAAAGCTTTTCGGCAGTTGGCGGTACTAAAAATCTGAAAGCCGTTAAGATCAATAAAAATACCTGGCGGGTTTATTCCGATAAAAACCGTGATGTAAAAGTCCGGTACAAAGTTTATGCTTTCGAGCTTACGGTTCGTACCAGTTTTCTGGATGAAATGCACGCATACCTGAACGGCACCAGTGTTTTCATGTTCCCGGATAAATATAAAAACCTTCCTTCCGAAATTACCATTGAACCATACGGCAACTGGAACCAGATCTCTACCAGTTTACCAACGGTAGGGGGCAACAAGTGGAAACTGAAAGCCGATAACTACGATATTCTGGCCGATTCGCCGATGGAAATTGGAACCCACCGCATCCTTAATTTCGAAGCATCAGGAGTTCAGCACGAAGTAGCGATGTTTGGTGATAGTAATTACGACGATGCAAAGATTGTTGCCGATATGAAAACGGTAGTGGAAGAATGCACAAAAGTATTTGGGGAGCATCCGGTGAAAGGCAAATATGTATTCATTATTCATAATATTCTGAATGCCGGAGGCGGGTTGGAACATTTGAGTTCTACCACCTTGCAGGTTGCGCGTTGGGGCTATCAGCCGGAAAGCAGCTATAACGGGTTTTTAAGCCTGGTTGCGCACGAGTATTTTCACCTCTGGAACGTAAAGCGCCTCCGGCCGCAGCCACTTGGTCCGTTTAATTACGATGCCGAAAATTATACCAATTTGCTTTGGGTTTCGGAAGGAATTACCAGCTATTACGATGATCTTTTGGTGCGCCGTGCCGGATTTTATACGCCGGAACGCTACCTTGATATTATTACCAGCAGCATTAATAATGTTGAAAATACGCCGGGCGTAAAAGTCCAGTCGCTGGCTGAATCAAGCTTCGATGCCTGGATCAAATCTTACCGCCCGAACGAGAACTCCCGCAATGCCGAAATTTCGTATTATTCTAAAGGTTCGCTGATCGGTATGTTGCTTGACCTGGAAATCATGCATCAGACCAATGGCGAAAAGACGCTGGATAACGTGATGCGGAATATGTATAATAAATTTTACAAAAAGCTGAACCGAGGTTTTACCGATGCCGAAATGCAGGAAGAACTTGAAAAGGTTGCGGGTATCAAACTTGATGACTTTTTCCGCGATTATGTTTTCGGAACCGTTACTCCTGATTATGCCAAATATTTAGCCTATGCCGGTTTGAAAATTACGAATGTGAATGCCAGCAACCAAGAAGCTGCTTTAGGCGCTACAACGGCAAACCAGGGCGGCAAGATCGTGGTGACGAATGTAGTGCGGGATGGTAGTGCCTGGAAAGGCGGTTTAAACGTGAATGATGAGATCATTGCGCTGAACGGATTCCGTATTACCGATGACCTGAATAAATCGGTAACGGGCCGACAGCCTAGCGAAAAAATAAACCTGATCGTGAACCGCGATGGCCGCTTGCTTTCTATTGATCTGACCTTGGAGAAGAACCCGAACGTACGTTTTAAGATCGAAAAAATGCCGGAGCAAAGCGCGGCGCAGCAGAAAGTGTATCAGAAATGGCTGCATCTAATGTAATTGCTCCATAAAAACGCTATCATTTTTACCATAAAAACCAGATGCCATGTATCGTAAAATTGAAGATTTCTTAGAAGATTGGGCTTATGAATCGGAGATGACAGTAAAGGTTTTTGAAAACCTGAAAGAAGAATTCCTGAATCATACTTTTCATACCGAGAACCGGACGTTAGGGCGCTTAGCCTGGCACATAACCCATACCATTGGCGAAATGATGCACCGCGCCGGTTTGCCCATCGAAGAAATGAATCCGGAGCCGGAAAGCCTGACGCTGGAATCAGTAATTTCGCTTTATAAACGTGATGCCGAAGCGGTAAAAAATGCCGTGAAAGAAAACTGGAAAGATGAAGATCTGGACGATAAAGTACCGATGTATGGTCAGGATTGGCGCAAAGGTTACGTGCTGACAATTCTGATCCGACACCAAACGCACCACCGCGGGCAAATGACTATCCTGATGCGCCAGGCCGGCTTAAAAGTTCCCGGCATATATGGCCCTTCCAGAGAAGAATGGCTCGACATGGGTATGCCGGCAATGGCCTGATATGATTTCATTAATTGTGGTTTCGTAAATAGTTTTAAGAATACATTAAAAAAGGCCCTCCAAACAATTGGAGGGCCTTTACTTTTTCCAGTTTAAACTCTACCGTTTTAGAAGAGTGTTTCTTAAAACGGTAGAGTTTTTTAATTTAAAAGTCCGGAATCAAAACCAATAGTCAGACTTGCAAACTGCAGAACTTTAAATTTCTAAGTAATGCGTTTCAGTTCAATCTTCTGCACCGGATTAATTACCAGTGGCACTTTTTCAACTTTCACAGAGCTGGTATCCAGCCCAAACCATTTGCCTTCGGAACTGGTGAACTGCTTGATGTAGAAATAAGATTCCATGATGATCTTCTCCATAAAAGGCAGGTCGTTTTCGAAGGAAAGGAATTTCTCCAGCACTACGAAACGGAAATCCCCTACGAGATTCTGGCGGCCTAATGATTCGTACCGGGAAGAAATATCCACCTCGCCGTTTTTCACCAGGTCTTCAATTACTTTCCGGAAGAATAAGTTAATGCGCTGCTCGACCCGAAAACCTAAGCGAAAGTTGATCCGGATCACATCGTTTTCGGCAATATTATGCACTTTGTATTCCATAGTATATGGTTCATCCAAAGTGTCTACGTGCACAAACCAGTAAATATCAGCGCGTTTCGGACGTTTCTGGAAAATTGAATACACGATTTTCGACTCAATTTCCGAAGCCTTATTGGCACTCGTCATAAAAACCAGGTGCGTGGAATATTTCGGAACAGATTCATCGGCGCTGAGCTGTTTGAGCAAGCCCATGTAATTGTCCAGTTTAACGTATTCCGTCAGGCGGCGTTTGATATTAAAGGCCCGTAACCAGATATACATCAGCGTTATCAGTGCTAAACCAATTGCCAGCGAAACCCAGCCACCGTGCGGAAATTTGATGAGGTTAGCCACTAGGAAGGAGCCTTCAATAGCCAGGTAAATCATCAGGAATATCCCGATCAGGATGCGCGAAAACTTCTTCATGTACAGGTAATAGCACAGTAGAATAGTTGTCATGAGCATGGTTACGGTAATTGAAAGACCGTAAGCTGCTTCCATGTTTTCCGATTCGCGGAAGTAAAGCACTACCCCCACGCAGCCCATCAATAAAAGGCGATTTACGCTTGGCACGTAAAGCTGGCCTTTCATGTCGGTAGGGTAATTCAGCTTAACTTTTGGCCAGAAATTCAACCGGATGGCTTCGCTGATGAGCGTGAATGAACCGGTGATCAAAGCCTGGCTGGCAATAATGGCGGCAATGGTTGCAATGGTAATTCCAATTAAAAGGAACCACTCCGGCATCAGGCCATAGAATGGGTTCTGATGAAGTTTTTCCCCGATATGTAACGTAAGCCACGCGCCCTGACCCAGATAATTCAACACAAGGCAGGATTTTACATAGATCCAGCTGATGCGGATGTTTTCGCGGCCACAATGCCCAAGGTCTGAATAAAGTGCTTCGGCACCCGTTGTACAAAGGAAAACGGCGCCCAAAAGCCAGAAACCGCCCGGATAATTTACCAGCAGGTTATAGCCGTAATACGGGCTTAGGGCATGCAGAATTTCCGGATGATGGAAAATATTGATAATACCCAGCGTACCCAGCATCAGGAACCAGATGAACATGACCGGCCCGAAAGCTTTACCCACGATCTGCGTTCCGAAGCTCTGCATTAAGAACAACATCGCCAGAATGGCAATCACTATGGGAACAGTAGGAATGTCCGGGTGCAAAATGCGCAAACCTTCAATTGCCGACGAAACCGAAATAGGAGGGGTGATGATACCATCGGCAAGCAGGGCGCTACCGCCAATAATTGCCGGTACAGTCAGCCATTTGGCTTTGCGGCGCACCAGCGTGTAAAGCGAGAAAATACCGCCTTCCCCGTTATTGTCGGCCCGCAGCGTCAGCAACACGTACTTAATGGTGGTTTGTAAAGTAAGGGTCCAGAAAACGCAGGAAATCCCTCCGTAGATCAATGTTTGGCTGATGGGGGCTCCGCCCACCACTGCTTTCATTACGTAAAGCGGCGAGGTGCCGATATCACCGTAAATAATACCAAGCGCAATTAGTAAACCGGCCGTTGATAAACGGTTATGGTTATGACTACTATCCATTTTGGGGTAAAATTTTTCTCAAATATTAGGTAATGATTCTAGGAAACAGGAATCGAAAACGTGCTTACAATTGCCGGAAAAATGGTATAGATCTCAGGTAAAAAAGTAAGGACACAGTTGTTCTAAGCTATTCATTCAGAACAGCTTTCACATTTTCGGGGCTGAAATTTCTTGGTGGGTACATGCTTAAAGTGGCGCAAATATAGAGTAATTTTTAAGCCACGCGCATTTTCGGGGAGAGAAATTTAAGCAGCCGGAAATAACACTTCCGGCTGCTTGAAAATTAATTTACTTTCAATAATTCAACGTCGAAGATCAAGGTAGCATTTGGCCCGATATCGGCACCGGCGCCTTGCGCACCGTAAGCTAATTCAGAAGGAATGTAAAGTCTCCATTTAGCGCCTTCTTTCATCATCATTAAAGCCTGGGTCCAGCCGGCAATTACACCGTTTACCGGGAAAGTAGCCGGTTGGCCGCGCTCATATGAGCTATCGAAAACAGTACCATCTATTAAAGTGCCTTCGTAATGCGTCGTTACATTATCGGTACGGCCCGGGGTTTTACCAGTTCCTTCGTTCAGGATCTCGTATTGCATGCCGCTAGGCAGCGTGTGCACACCTGCTTTATTTTTATTGGCAGCTAAAAAATCCTGGCCTTGTTTTTTGTTCGTTTCACCAGCTTTGCCGGCTTTCTCCTGGAATTTCTGCTCCATTTCCTGTTGCAGCTGCATCATGGTTTTCTGGGTTTCTTCTGCGCTCAGCATAGAAGGTTTCCCAGCCATGGCATCTTTCAAACCGGCCAAAATAGCATCGGCATCAATTTCAAGGCCTTGCTTGGCAAAATTGCCAGCCATATCGCGGCCGATGATGTAGCTGATCTTTTCTTTTAACGTGTTCAATGTCTTGTCTGAATGTTCGCTGCAAAAGTAAAAGTTGCATTCGGGATTGCCTAATTTTTAGGTTAGAATCAGCAAAAAACGGTAGGGTACGAAAACAAAAAAGCAACCACCGCAGGGTTGCTTCTCTATATGATTATTTTAGCTGTTTGCTTACAGATACAGATAGTTCTCTTCGTCAGAAAAGTTGAGTTTAATTTCACCGGGGTTTAGATAGGCCGAAACCAATAAACCAAACGTGCCCAGCACCAGCAGGGAAGAGATCGCAGTAAATTTTTTCATCGGAGTTTGATTTTATTTTAAGAATCTACCTGCATAACGCCACAGTATAGTAAAAGTTTCCCGAGGCATATTAATTAATTTTCACCATACACAAATTCTGGCGAAAGGACTTAGGTGGTTGGTAAACAGGTCGTTTATCCAATTTTAAAGCAAGTAATCAGTTTTTCTGATCTGAAGTATACCGTTTTTATTCTTTCTGAAATTCAGTATTGGTTTAGATTTGGATACAAATCCTGAAATTATTTTTTCAATTTAAAATCCTACCGTTTTCAATCCCTACAAAACAAAAAAGGAAGCTGAAACCAGCTTCCTTTTTGTTTTCCAAAAACTCCCTCACCTGTTTTTAGGGGAGGGTTGGGGAGGGATTACATATTCCGTCTGTACTGACCACCAACCATAAACAAGGAATTCGTGATCTGGCCAAGAGAGCAGTATTTCGCTACTTCCATTAGTTCATCAAAAATGTTCTCATTCTTAACGGCTTTTTCCTGCAGGCCTTTCAGCAATGCCGGGATCTTATCGGCGTTGCGTTCCTGTTGTTTGTTCAGTTCTGAGATCTGGAACTGTTTTTCTTCTTCAGTTGCACGGATAACTTCGGAAGGTATAATGGTCGGAGATCCCTGGCTGCTTAAGAACGTGTTTACCCCGATGATCGGGTATTCGCCGGTGTGTTTCAGGGTTTCGTAGTAAAGGCTTTCTTCCTGGATCTTGCCGCGCTGGTACATTGTTTCCATGGCACCTAAAACGCCGCCACGTTCCGTAATTCTATCGAATTCTGCTAATACTGCTTCTTCTACCAGGTCGGTCAGTTCTTCGATGATGAAAGAACCTTGCAGCGGGTTTTCGTTTTTGGCTAAACCTAATTCGCGGTTAATGATCAGCTGGATGGCCATAGCCCGACGAACGGAACCTTCGGTTGGCGTAGTGATCGCTTCGTCGTAGGCGTTGGTGTGCAGGGAGTTACAGTTGTCGTAGATCGCGTAAAGTGCCTGAAGCGTGGTGCGGATATCGTTGAAGTCGATTTCCTGGGCGTGCAGCGAACGGCCGGACGTCTGGATGTGGTACTTCAGCATCTGCGAACGCGAGTTAGCACCGTATTTCAGCTTCATTGCCTTCGCCCAGATTCTGCGTGCCACGCGACCAATAACCGCATATTCCGGGTCGATGCCGTTGCTAAAGAAGAAGCTCAGGTTTGGCGCGAAATCGTTGATATCCATACCGCGGCTCACGTAGTATTCCACGAAGGTGAAACCGTTGGCCAGCGTGAAGGCTAACTGCGAGATCGGGTTGGCGCCGGCTTCCGCAATGTGGTAACCGGAAATAGATACAGAATAGAAGTTGCGTACGTTATGGTCGATGAAATACTGCTGCACGTCGCCCATTAAACGCAGGGAGAATTCGGTGCTGAAAATACAGGTATTTTGCGCCTGGTCTTCTTTCAGGATATCGGCCTGCACGGTTCCGCGAACGGAAGCTAAGGTGCGCTCTTTAATAGCAGCGTAAACATCTGCTGGTAAAACCTGGTCGCCGGTAACGCCTAAAAGCATTAAGCCTAAGCCGTCGTTGCCTTCCGGTAATTCGCCCTGGTAGGTTGGACGCGCCTGACCTTTGGCTTTATAAATGGCTTCGATCTTCGCGTTTACTTCCGCTTCCAGGCCGTTCTCTTTGATGTAAAGTTCGCACTGCTGATCGATGGCGGCGTTCATGAAGAAAGCCGTTAAGATCGCCGCCGGACCGTTGATGGTCATGGAAACCGATGTTTTCGGATCTGCCAGGTTAAAGCCGGAATACAGTTTTTTAGCGGCATCTAAGCTCCAAACGCTCACGCCGGAGTTACCGATCTTACCATAGATATCCGGACGGTGATCCGGGTCTTCGCCGTAAAGCGTTACCGAGTCGAAAGCCGTGGAGAGACGTTTAGCTGGCATGCCCAAAGAAACGTAGTGGAAACGACGGTTAGTGCGTTCCGGTCCGCCTTCGCCGGCAAACATACGGGTAGGGTCTTCGCCTTCGCGCTTGAAAGGGAATACGCCGGCCGTGTAAGGGAATTCACCCGGCACGTTTTCCTGCAGGTTCCATTTCAGGATATCGCCCCAGGCTTCGTAGCTTGGCGTTACTACTTTCGGGATCTTTAAATGCGATAAGCTTTCGGAGTGCGTTTCAATTTTTAATTCCTTGTCGCGCACTTTAAAAACGAAGAACTCATCTTTATAAGACTGGCGTTTTGCGGACCAGTTGTCTAATAATTTCTTGTTCTGGCCGTCCAGTTTCAGCGCGGTTTCTTCGTAGGCGTATTCCAGCTGTTTTACCAGGCGGTCTTTGTCTTCCACTTCCATACCGGAAATGGTTTCTACAGATTTACGCAGTCCGAACAGTTTTTGCGCTACTTCAGCCTGGTCGTTCACCCACTTATCGTAGTTGCGGTTGTTCTCTGAAATTTCAGATAAATAACGTGTGCGGCTCGGCGGAATGATGTACACTTTCTCGCTCATTTCGCCGGAAGTCTTTAAATGCGAAGCGAATTCTACCCCGGTTTTTTCGGAGATCTTCGTCATTACGGCTTTGTACAGGCGATTCATGCCCGGGTCGTTGAACTGCGAGGCGATGGTGCCGAAAACCGGAATATCGTCGTCGGAAGTGTCCCAAAGCTGGTGGTTGCGTTTGTATTGTTTCTTCACGTCGCGGATCGCATCGAGGGCGCCGCGCTTGTCGAATTTGTTCAGGGCAATGATGTCGGCAAAATCGAGCATGTCAATCTTTTCGAGCTGCGTGGCTGCGCCGTATTCCGGTGTCATCACGTACAGGCTGGCATCGGAATGCTCGATAATTTCGGTGTCGGACTGGCCAATGCCGGAAGTTTCCAGGATGATCAGGTCGAAGTGGGCAGCTTTCACGATATCTACGGCGTCCTGCACGTATTTGCTCAAAGCCAGGTTGCTCTGGCGGGTTGCCAGGGAACGCATGTAAACCCGTTCGTTCGAAATGGCATTCATTCGGATACGGTCGCCTAATAATGCGCCGCCGGTTTTGCGTTTCGATGGATCTACGGAAATGATGGCAATGGTTTTGGTAGGGAAATCAATCAGGAAACGACGAACCAGTTCATCTACCAGGGAAGATTTACCCGCGCCGCCGGTTCCGGTAATACCCAGGACAGGAGTTGTTGGTTGTTTGTTGTTGGTTGTTGGTTTTCCGATAATTTGCTCGCGGATCTTAGCGTAATCTTCGGGGAAGTTTTCGGCGGCGGAAATTAAGCGGGCAATGGATTTTACGTCTTTGTTTTTTAGGTGCTTTACTTCGCCGTTCAGGTTCTGGCCGGTCGGGAAATCGCAGCGCTTCAGCATGTCGTTGATCATGCCTTGCAGGCCCATGGCGCGTCCGTCGTCGGGAGAGTAAATGCGGGTTACGCCGTAGCCTTCCAGCTCCTTGATCTCGGTAGGCAGAATTACGCCGCCACCGCCGGCAAAAATGCAGATGTGTCCGGAGTTTTTCTCTTTCAGCAGGTCGTACATGTATTTGAGGTACTCCACGTGGCCGCCCTGGTAGGAGGTAAGCGCAATGGCCTGGGCATCTTCCTGGATGGCGCAATCCACGATCTCCTGCACGGAGCGGTTGTGGCCGAGGTGAATTACTTCCGCACCGGAGGCCTGGATGATGCGGCGCATGATATTGATACTCGCATCGTGGCCGTCGAAAAGGGAAGCGGCGGTAACGATCCGGATGTGATTAACAGGTTTATACGGTTCTATTTTGGTGGCTTGCATACAGCGGTATTCTGGTTAAGATAGAAACTGCCGCGAAGGTACGGAATTTATAGGAAATGTGCAGGTGAGGGGGAAATTGGGTATGCCTTAAGTTATCATTAGATAATCTATTTTAAAAAATAGTCTATATATTTAACCTTTAATGTTAAGCCTTTTGAATTTTAGAAAATGAGAAGACAAAATTTTCAAACCTTAAGCTGGTTTTACGATATTTTTAAAAGAGGTTTGTTAGAATTAAATCCTCCTTATCAAAGAAGAAGTGTTTGGAACCAAGATTATAAGGATTTTTTTATAGATACTATTTTACAAAATTATCCTGCACCAGCGATATTTTTGTATGAAGAAATAAATGAAAAAGGAATTGCAAATTATAATGTTGTAGATGGGAAACAACGGATTTCTACTATTATTGAATTTGTTGAAAATAACTTTCCAATTTATGATAGAATTACGAAAAGTGAGCTTAAAGGTAAATATTTTGAAGAATTAAGTAATGACGAGAAAATTAAATTTTGGAATTATAGTTTTCTTGTTGAGTATTTACCAACTTCTGATGAAGGAATTATAAATAATATATTTGATAGAATAAATAGAAATGTATCTAAATTAACTTCACAAGAATTAAGACACGCTAAATTTTCTGGAGAATTTATTGCCACAGCAGAAGAATTAACTGATTATTTAAACGAAAAATTTAACAATAACTTTCCTCGCATTGCTTTACAATCTAAAAAGCAAATGAAAGATGTTGAATTAATTTCTCAAATTTTATTAATGCTTGAGGAGGGGCCAAAAGGCTATTCAAGTATTGAGTTGGATGAAGCTTTTAGTTATCGAGATACTGAATGGGAGAAAAAAGAAGTTGTTAGGAATTTATTTTTGGAAACTGTTAACGTAATTAGTTCTATCCTACAAGTAGATTATAATAATAACTTTAGATCATCTCGGTTTAGCAACCAAGCGGATTTTTATTCACTTTTTGGAGCGTTAAGTAAAAATGTAATTGATGGAGTTCAAAAAGAACCTTTCGATTATTTATCCAAACTATTACAATTTGATAATTTAGTGGATAATCCAGAAGAAAGGGTGAATTCTGCAATCCTTGAAATATATTACCAAGCTACTAGAGTAGCATCAAATAGGACATCAGCAAGGGTTGATCGAGTTAATATATTAAATCAATTCATCAATAACTAAAATGATAATTTCTCCCATTATTAGGAACGAATTCGCATTAAAAGAACCGTTTATTGAAATCCTAGCAAAAAATGTAAGAGAAATTATTTTTAATTATTGTTCAACAAATGGCTTTGCCTTTATTGATAGAATAAAAACATTAGAATCTCTTTCTGAAAAAATAGAAACTGGTAGGTTTAAAAATTGGTCAGATATGGATGATTTTTATGCAGCATCAATAATTATCCCTAATTTAAATGAGGAATCAAAAGTAATTGCTTTTTTAAGAAGTGTTTTTAATGAAGTACAATTAAGAAAAAGAGGTAAAACTCAAAAATCTCCTGACGTTTTTCGGTTTGACAACACAAGGTTTATAGGAAAATTAAAGCAAAGTGGAGAAGTAACTTTATTGTCAAAAATAAATTTCGAAATTCAGATAAAAACAGCTTTTGAACACGCTTGGAGTACATCAACTCATTCACTTGTTTATAAAGCTAATGAAATTGATTGGAAATTACTTAGAATTGCTGCTCAATTAAAATCCTCTGTTGAGCAATTAGATATGATAGTTAGTAGCGCAAAGCATTTGAATTCTCATATCATTGAACACGACTGGCCAGAAATAAAAGTTAAAAAGAAAATTTTAGAATTAACCAATGAATTTTTAACTAACCCTAACGTGCCAGATGAATTAAAGCCTAAAGATTCTTCCAGATTTGCTGAAAACTTATTTGCTTTTTATAGCCATTTAGTAAAAAATAATAAAAACTCCTTAGTAAATATTAAACCGTTTTTTCAGGAAGCTAATAAAACCGCTAATTCATTGGGTTTAGAAAAGTTTCCAAGATCCATTTCCTTAATGCAATATTTTATTGGTGTGTCATTAAAATTAGGTTTCAATCAATTTGAAAAATATACACCTTTAATCACTACAGAACTTGAAAGTATATTTCCCGAAACTAAAATTGTTGAAACTAGATTTGCGATATAATAATTTAGGACAAGATTTCTACCAATTGAAACATAAAATAATTACTGCTGTTGCCAAAACTCCAGCCTTCTAGCGCAACCACCCTAACCCCTCCTTCAAAAGGAGGGGAGTTTTTTTTCTTCCCTGCTGCTTTTTGACTTTTTGAGCCTGAAATCCTAGCGTTTTTGCCTGGTAAAACCTCTTAGATTCAGAACCGTTATTGCCTTTACGCCTGGCTGAAATCACCTTTTAGTGGGCAGCAAAAAGCAGGATCTGAACTTCCGGAATGGCTTCCTTCAAACCCTTTCCGGCTAACCAAAAACGATAAAATGAAAAAAAGAAATCTTGGCAAAAATGGGCCTGAAGTTTCCGCAATGGGCCTGGGTTGTATGGGTATGAGCGATTTTTACGCCGGCCGCGACGATGCCGAATCGGTGGCTACAATTCATCGGGCGCTGGAACTGGGCGTAAATTTCCTGGATACCGCCGATATGTACGGGCCATATTTAAACGAAGAACTGGTGGGCCGGGCTATAAAAGGCAAACGCGACCAGGTTTTTATTGCCACCAAATTCGGCATCGTGCGCGACCCGAACAACCCGGCGGTGCGCGGCATAAACGGCAGCCCGGAATACATCCGCAAATCGGTGGAAGGAAGTTTGGAACGACTGGGCGTAGAAACCATAGACCTGTATTACCAGCACCGCGTAGATCCGAATGTTCCCATCGAAGAAACGGTTGGCGCGATGGCAGAATTAGTGCAGGCGGGCAAGGTGCGTTACCTGGGTTTATCGGAAGCCGCGGCGGATACAATTGCGCGGGCTCACAAAGTACACCCCATCACGGCCGTGCAAAGCGAATATTCCCTCTGGACCCGCGACCCGGAAAACAACAACGTGCTGGCCACCTGCCACGAATTAGGGATCGGGTTTGTGCCGTACAGTCCGCTGGGCCGGGGTTTCCTGACCGGTGCTTTTATAACGCCGGAAGACTTTGAAGAAACCGATTACCGCCGCTTCAGTCCCAGGTTTCAGGGGGAGAATTTCTACAAGAATTTAGAGCTGGTAGAAAAAGTAAAAAGCCTGGCCGAAACCAAAGGTTGTACCGCGTCGCAGCTGGCCCTGGCCTGGGTTTTAGCGCAAGGCGAAACCCTGGTCCCGATTCCCGGCACCAAACACCGCAAATACCTGGAGCAAAACGTAGGCGCGCTGGAGGTAACCTTAAGCCCGGAAGAGTTAAAAGAGATCGACGCCATTTTCCCACCCGATGCCGCCGCCGGCCTCCGCTATCCGGAGCAAATGATGGGATCGGTAAACAAATAAGCAAACTAAAAAAGCACTTCCGTATCTTATAGGAAGTGCTTTTTGGTTTTTGAGGCTTTAAGGATAGCGTTTTTCTTCAGCTAAGTTCCTTGTCTTTTCAAAGGTCACAAACTAAGTTTTCCGGCCTCGTTAGGTCAACCACCCCCAACCCCTCCTTGAAAAGGAGGGGAGCTTTTGCTTTCCTTCTTGTTTTGAGTTTTTGTGCTTGAAAAGATTGCGTTTTCTGCTGTTTGCTACAAAACGCTGCTGTTCAAATTTGGTAGTAACCAGCTCCCCGCCTTAAAAAAGGAGGGGTTGGGGGTGGTTGTAATTCCGGGCTATTAAAGATCAAATTGAACTAATCCGCTTTTTCTGGCTTTTGTCTTCCAAACACAAAACCAATGAAGCCGCAAAAGACTGAGGCCCTGAATAACCAACCACAATTAAAAGCTTTACGGAAAGAACTCAGGAACAATTTAACGCCAGCCGAAGCGGCACTTTGGAAGGCTTTGCAAAGAAGTCAGCTGGAAGGTAGAAAATTTCGGCGGCAGCATAGTTTTGGGAATTATGTTCTGGATTTTTATTGTCCGGCGGAAAAGCTGGCGGTGGAACTGGATGGCAGGCATCATTTTTCAGATGCTGGTTTTGAAGCGGATTCGGAAAGAACGAAATTCTTGAATGGTTTTGGAATTAGAGTTTTGCGGTTTGAAAATAAGGACGTTTTTGAAAATCTGGAAGGGGTGTTGCAGGAGATTCGAAATAAATTGTCTAACTAAAAATTATGAAGCAGCATTCGAATCTTTTAACCACGCAAGCGCATCAGCCCTGCTGCTTAAGGAGCGTACTTCAAAATTTGTGGCAAATATATAAAGTACTTCCTGGGAATTGCTTTTGATGAGGTATTAATAAAACGGCAAAGTGGTTGTTTGCACTTTGCCGTTTTCTGGTTACCGGACTGGAATTATAATCTATCCTGACCGTTATAGGTGCTCCATTGCGCTACGCCTTTTGGTTCGGCAGTAATAACTTCGGCGCTTCGCTCTTTGCTCAATTCTTTGTTCATTTTTTCGGTAGCTTTTATTTCTTTTTCTATGCCTTTTTCCTGGTGTAGTAAGCCATGCGATTCGTGGATGTGCGAAATCGGTTCAGATATATAATCCCAGGGTTTATTGGTAATTGGCATATTCCCCTGGTTCCACGGGCCGCGGGCACTTTCACCATTTGAAAGATTAAAGTACTGGTTCGTGAATCGCGGATCGGCTTGTAAAACTCCCGGCGGATAATTTGGTTCAATGGTCGATAATGCGGCATGGAACATTTCGAAGTGCGCAATTTCCCGGGTCATTAAGAAAGAAAGCGTATCTTTTACGTACGGATCGTCGGTGAATTGCATGAGGTATTCGTACACCAGTTTGGCCCTGGATTCAGAGGCAATGTTGGAGCGAAGGTCTACGGTGAGGTCGCCGTTGGAATGGATGTAAGACGCGCACCATGGAATGCCCTGGCTGTTGGTTAAGCGTGGCCCTCCGGCGCTTAAAGTAAGGAACTGCGGGTTGGTAAGCGCTTCGTGAATCAGGTTTTCTTTCGAAGCTTTGCCGTTCATAGCCTGCATGATTTCCGACTGGTCGGCGGCATCTTTTAATTCGCCGTTTACGCCTTTCAGCAGCATCTGAATGGTGGCACCCACAATTTCCAGGTGACTGAATTCTTCAGTTGCAACGTCCATGAGCATGTCATACTTATCCGGATGGGGCATTCTGGCGGCAAAAGCTTGAGTAAAGTATTGCATGGCTGCAGCCAGTTCGCCGTTTTCCCCGCCGAACTGTTCTAATAAAAGGGCGGCAAAACGCGGATCGGGCTTGGATACCCGGGCATTGTATTGTAGATCTTTAACGTGATGGAACATATAGTTTTGTTTAGAAATGAAACATCATAACAAAACGGGTTAAAAAAATATGGGTTTGAAAAATACGTAATTCTTTGGGCAGTTTAACACTAATTAAGTATTTGCCGCATCAATATTTAAAAGGGAAAATGCATGGGTTTTTCTATCTTGTTGCGGTGGGATTTTTTAGTTTTTCGGGGTAAAACCATATCGTTTTTTCTACCCCTTGATCTTGAGATTTACTTTGCTGGCGCTGACCGAAAACAGGCACTTTTGTCTGAATCCGTACATGGATTAAAGTTGATATAAGTTGAAATTGCCTGGCGAGAGCGTTTGCAGGATAATTGTTATTTTGGCCTGAAATAGTGAAGATGCTATTTAAATCCAGAAGAAAATGTCCTACTTTGGAGGGGGACTTTTGGGACCTAAGAGCAGGAAAGTAACAGCCCTTCGGCTGGTAAATTCAACATGAAACTGGTGGATCTGATCGATAACTGGATGAAAGCGAAAATGGGGAAATCTTAGTTGGAAATAAGTAATTACAGCAAGGAATAAGGTCTGTACCAAACACCTGCCCAGGATTTAGGCAAGTGGGAGTGGCACCTTGTCAGGTTAGCGCGGGTGGTCATTGATGTGGGAATTCATGCGAAAGGCTGGAGCATTCGTTTATGCCTTAACCATTCCTAAACAAAAAACGCAGCATTTCGAGGCTGCGTTTTTTGTTTAGGAAATTGCAAAGTAGCGTTTATTTTCCGACTCCCGGAATTTTAAAGATCTCGAATTCCAGGTTGGAAATGTCGCCTTCACTTTCACCTAAATGGCTGAGCGTGAAATATAGCGTACCGTCTTTGCCGAAGGTGAACGTATCGGGCCATTTCAGTTTCGGGGCTTGCACCAACGTTTTCATTTCGCCGGATGGGGTGCGGTAAACGATGGCGTTTTTCTCCAGATCGGCCATGTATAAATTGCCGGCTTTGTCGAAGATCATGCCGTCGGGTGCCGGTGTTTTGCCGAGGTTCTGCAACTGTTTGGAAAGATCTGGGAGTTGCGGATTAGCCAGGGCGTTTGTTGGAATGCGGTACAAAGTATAGCCGGTTAAAGCATGGAAATACAAGTATTCATTATCCGGCGAAAGCGCAATGCCGTCGGAATGGATCTGTGGTTTTTTGCCTTGGCGCATCCATTTTTTTCCGTCCACGGTCAGCCAGATATCTTCCGATTTGGTGGAAGGATCTTCTGCCAGAAGGCGGTGCATTTTCTTGGTTTTCGGATCGAGTACTACAATGGCGCCCATGCCTGAATCGGTGATGTAAATCTTTCCGTTCTTATCATCTACGCGCAGATCATTCAGGTAAGATTTGGCAGGTGCCACGGTTTTATCGAAGGTGAATTTATTTTTGAGTTGGTTCGTGCCCAGGTCGAATTCATATAGCATCGCGTTTCCTACCACGCCTTTCATCATCGGACTGCTGGGGTCTAACACGTACAAGGAGTTGCCATGTGCTTCCACCGATTGCACACAGGTAAACTGGTTAGGTTTAGGTTTTCCTTTCCATTGATTCCAGGTAGAATCAGGGTAAGGTTTGGCTGTACCGTCAGGCAAAACTTCGGCTACGGAATACGGAATGAATTCGTGCCAGCGCGGGAAATTGACGAACATCCGGCCGTTTTCAGCCATGGTAATGCCCGTAACCTGCGCGCCGGTAAATCCGATCACTTTGGTTAATTTTCCTTGCGGTTTTTCTGTTTCAGAAGCAGTTGTATCAGCCGTTGCGGCAGTATCTGTTTTGGTTACAGTTCCCGTAGTTTCGGCAGTGCGTTTTTGTTCGCATGAAACCACCAAAAATGCAACCATGGCAATTAATGGTATCAGTTTTTTCATAATTTTTATTTTAACTGAAAATAGATTTGGCGATTCCTTATACTCTCAGTGGCTGAACAAGTTAAGTTTTTGGATGCATAACCATACCGTTTTTACAGTTCTGAAAATGAAAAAGCCCGCCGGAATTCAGTTTCCGGCGGGCTTTTTATCAGGAATTTAAATTTAATTTATTTCTTCAGTTTGTCTTTGAAAACCTGTTCCAGTTTATCCATTTTCGGCTTGATCACAAACTGGCAGTAAGGTTCCTGGCCGTGCAGGGTGTAATAATCCTGGTGGTAATTTTCGGCTGCGTAGAATACAGAAGCCGGCGATATTTCCGTTACGATCGGGTTTGGAAAAACTTTTTGCGCGTTCAGATCGGCCTTGTATTTTTCGGCAATTTCTTTTTGCTTGGCATTGTGGTAAAAAATAACGCTTCGGTATTGTGTACCCACGTCGGCACCCTGACGATTTAGCGTGGTCGGATCGTGGAGTTTCCAGAATACTTCGAGCAATTCTTCGTACGATATTTCCTGCGGGTTGTAGGTTACTTCAATTACTTCGGCGTGGCCGGTAGTGCCCGTGCAAACCTGTTTGTAAGTGGGGTTTTCAGCTTGTCCGCCTTCGTAACCCGATTGCACTTTTTGTACGCCTTTCAGGTCCTGGAAAACGGCTTCGGAGCACCAGAAACAGCCCATGCCAAAGGTTGCTTTTTCGGTTTGAACGGAAACGGTATGGTTATTATCGGTAAAAGTCATAGTAGTTGAAAGAAAAGATAAGAGCCCGGCAAAAAGGGCGGTTATATTCAGAAATTGCATACGGTAAAGTTAAGCTATAAAGATAAAGCGTAACAATTTTTTTTGCCCTAAGTTTCCTACAAAGGCCATGCAGCTAAATTTAAATAAAATCTTCTTGAAGAAAATAAGCAATGATTAGTTGATCCGCAGGTGCTACGGAAAATCGGGGAATTGGAGCGGAATAATTTATTCCGGCTGTTGGTTTTCCTGTTGCTGTTTTTGCTGAAATGCTTCCATGGTGTCGAGCACTTTTTCCGGGCGTACGTCTTTTTCTAATTCCTGAATTTCCGGATGCTGCGCAATGTCAATTTCCATTTTGGTGGCTATGGCGTTAACCAGCGTGATTAGACGGGTAACTTCGTGCTCGGCAAGCAAACTAACCTGTAGGTCCAGATCGGCTCGTTTATCTGCCTGAGCATTCATCCGGTTCTGACTGATGAGTACGAACGTAGACAAGAAGATGGCTTCAACCGAGGCTTCCATGGCCAGTACCACAAATGACGGATCGAAAGGTTTCAGACCAAGCCAGCCCAGGTTCCAGATGATCCAGATACTGTAGATAGTCAGGTGAATATAAACAAAAACCATGCTACCGGTGAAACGGGTTATGGCGTCAGCTAACCGGTTTTCAGTAGTTTTTGTCCGTTCTTCCTGCTGCCGCCTATCCAGCAAAGCCCGGATGTTTCGCTCCACGATCCGGGCCATTTGCGGATTTTGTTCGGGGCTTTGATTGGAAGAATTGGGAGCAGCCATTTAGTTGAATGATTTAAGTTTCTTTTACGGCCTGATTCCTTCCGCAGTAAAGGTGTTTACGGATTTTTGGCAGTTGTTTTTACTGGTAAAATGCCGAATACTTGTTTATTATGCATAAGTTCTGAAATGCTCAGATCAGGTCGAAAGCCATGGCGTATTGCGTGAGCTCGTAAGTAGTATTGGCGTGTAGTTTTTTCTTGATGTTTTTGCGGTGCGTATCTACAGTTGCAGTCGAAATAAAAAGTTCTTCGGCCATTTCCACGGAGCTTTTTCCCAGGCAGGTTAACTTCAGAATGTCACGTTCACGATCGGTTAACCTGGAGAAATTGCTATAGTTTTTGCGTAAAAAGTCGTTCTCTTTCTGAAGCCGGTCTACTTTGGTGGTGTTGTGGTGGGCAATATCCAGCGGCAGCGCAATTGTAATATTCAAAAGCGGAACGCTGTTATCATCGCGCATAAAAATTTTGGTGGAAGCAGCATACCATGTCAAGTCGGTAGCGCCGGCATGTCTTACCTGCTGGAAATATGTAACCCATTCCTGGTGATCGTTTCGCTCTAAAGCGTCAATTATTTTTGGCACGTAATCCTGGGCTTCTTCCGGATTGAAAAAACGGTCGTAATAAGCTGGCCCCATGGCAATTACTTCTTCTATGGTAATGCCTAAAATTTCCAGACCCCGCTTCGACATATATTCTACGCCCATGCCCCGGTTACTGTGAATGATAACTACGCCGGGAATTTCGTGGGAAACAGCATCAATTTCGGTTATTCTGGTTTTAATGCGTTCGGCTAAACTTAATGTTTCGGCAATTGTTTCCATGAGACTTAGGCTTTGAACATCTTCGGGGGAGAATAATTTATAAATAAACGTATTCTGTTCGAAACTACAATTGAAATTACGTTTTGTTTTAATAATGGCTTCTATCGTAATAAAAACGCTATGGTTTGGCAGTAAAAAAGTATAAGCCCGCTTCCGTGCCATTTAAACAGTTATTTGTATCTTTGTAGCTTGTAGACCCTACATATGAAGAATATTCGGAATTTTTGCATCATTGCGCACATTGACCACGGCAAAAGCACACTGGCCGACCGTTTGCTGGAATTTACCTCTACGGTAGCCGGCCGTGACATGCAGGCGCAATTGTTAGATAACATGGATCTGGAGCGCGAGCGCGGCATTACAATTAAAAGCCACGCCATCCAGATGGTATATAATTACAAAGGCGAGGAGTACATCCTGAACCTGATTGATACCCCCGGTCACGTAGACTTTTCTTATGAAGTTTCCCGGTCAATTGCAGCCTGCGAAGGCGCTTTGCTGATCGTAGATTCATCGCAAGGCATTGAAGCGCAGACTATTTCAAACCTTTACCTGGCTATTGGTAATAACCTGGAAATTATTCCGGTACTGAATAAAATTGACCTGCCTCACTCCATGCCGGAAGAGGTTTCGGATGAAATCATTGACCTGATCGGTTGCGAAAAAGAAGATATTATTCCGGCTTCCGGCAAAGCGGGTATTGGTATTGAAGAAATTCTGAACGCCATCTGCGAACGCATTCCGGCTCCGAAAGGCGACCCGAATGCACCGTTACAGGCGCTGATCTTTGACTCGGTTTTCAATTCTTATCGCGGTATCGAAGTTTATTTCCGGATCATGAACGGTACGCTGAAAAAAGGCGATAAAGTGAAGTTCGTAAACACCGGTAAGATCTACAATGCCGATGAAATTGGCGTGTTGAAACTGGAGCAGGAACCTCGCAATGTGATGAGCGCCGGCAACGTAGGTTACCTCATTTCGGGTATTAAAGAAGCCAAAGAAGTTAAAGTTGGGGATACGATTACGACCGTTGATAACCCGACCAAAGAATCGATCCAGGGCTTTGAAGAAGTAAAGCCGATGGTATTTGCCGGTATTTATCCGGTAGAAACCAGCGAATTCGAAGAACTCCGCACGGCCATGGAAAAACTGCAGCTGAACGATGCTTCCCTCGTTTGGGAGCCGGAAAGTTCGGTGGCTTTGGGCTTTGGTTTCCGTTGCGGTTTCTTAGGCATGTTGCACATGGAAATTGTGCAGGAGCGCCTGGAACGCGAATTCAATATGACGGTAATTACTACCGTACCAAGTGTTCAGTTCAAGGTTTATTCAACAAAAGACGAACAAATTACGGTGAATGCGCCTTCGGATATGCCCGAGCCGAACTACATCAGCCGCATTGAAGAGCCATATATCAAAGCGCAGATCATTACCAAATCCGATTACGTTGGTGCGATCATTTCGCTTTGTATAGATAAGCGCGGTATTATAAAAGGCCAGAATTACCTGACTTCTGACCGCGTGGAAATGATCTTCGAAATGCCACTGGCCGAGATCGTATTCGATTTCTTCGATAAACTGAAAACCATTTCCCGTGGCTACGCATCCCTCGATTACGAACTGATCGGCTTCCGCACTTCGCATCTGGTGAAACTGGACATCATGCTGAACGGCGAGAAAGTGGATGCTTTATCGGCCATTGTACACCGCGATAAAGCGTATGACTGGGGCCGGAGACTTTGCGAGAAATTGAAAGAATTGCTGCCGCGCCAGATGTTCGAAATTGCTATACAGGCGGCAATCGGGCAGAAGATCATTGCCCGCGAAACCATTTCCGCTATGCGCAAAAACGTATTGGCCAAATGCTACGGCGGTGATATTTCGCGGAAGCGGAAGCTCTTGGAAAAACAGAAGAAAGGTAAGAAACGGATGCGCCAGGTGGGCAACGTGGAGATCCCGCAGGAAGCCTTCCTTGCCGTGCTTAAACTCGACTGATCTGAAATCAAAAAGCCCCAACGTGCGAAAGTATTTTGGGGCTTTTGTTTTTCGATCGTTCGAATTTTCGATTGTTCGACTTTTTTAGATGAAATGTATACCGTTTTACCTGAAATTAAGCTTAAACAATTTTGCTGTTGATGGTGTATTCACCAACGACACTTTGCACGAATAAAGTAAAACGCAATTCTTAATAATTAACTACACACATGACCCTACTCGACGGAAAACAAACAGCTGAAACCATTAAAGAAGAAATTGCAGCCGAAGTAGAACAAATTATAGCCAACGGCGGAAAAACGCCGCATCTGGCCGCTATTCTGGTAGGCAACGATGGTGGTTCGGTAACTTATGTAACCAATAAAGTTTTAGCCTGCGAGCGAGTTGGCTTTAAATCGACTTTGATCCGGATGGAAGATGCCGTTACGGAAGAAGAATTACTGCAAAAAATAGATGAGCTGAACAACGATCCGGAAATTGATGGTTTTATTGTGCAGCTGCCTTTGCCGAAACACATTGACACTGAAAAAGTACTGGAAGCTGTAGATCCGAAAAAAGACGTAGATGGTTTCCACCCAACGAATGTAGGCCGCATGGTAGCAGGTTTGCGCGCTTTTTTACCGGCTACGCCGTACGGAATTCTGCAGTTACTGGAGCGCTATCAAATTGAAACTAAGGGCAAGCACTGCGTGGTAATTGGCCGTAGCAATATTGTGGGTTCGCCAATGAGTATTTTAATGGCGAAGAACGCTTATCCGGGCAATGCAACAGTTACGCTCTGCCACCGCCATACTGAAAACCTGCCTTATTATACCAAACAAGCTGATATTCTGATCGCAGCCGTTGGTATTCCGGAATTCATTAAAGCTGATATGGTGAAAGAAGGCGCTGTTGTAATTGACGTAGGAACTACCCGTGTGCCGGATACTAGCCGCAAAGCCGGATATAAACTGAAGGGCGATGTGCATTTTGATGAAGTAGCGCCAAAGTGCAGCTATATTACACCAGTGCCAGGTGGTGTCGGTCCGTTAACCATTGCCATGTTATTGAAAAATACGCTGAGCGCCGCGAAACGGGAAATTTACAAAGATTAATAATGGTATGCTTTTTAGTTGAAAAACTACCGAGCTGTGTTAATGCGTAGTTATATATAAATTTTTAAATATTACGCTCATTTTCTAAATCATTGAAATTAATACTGCGTATAGTTTAGAAATTTAGATCTGAAGTTTTTGAAATATTCACGTTGAAATTCCGTTGGAAAATTATAAATTGACGGGGTAGAAACGAGAATAGCTTCGTTTTACTGATATTAAATTGTGTTGCTCACCTTTTAAAATGGCTGAGCAATTCTTTGATTGTTTACATTATTTTGGAAGAATTAACTTTAAATAAGCCCGAATTTTCAAAAACTGTACCTGCCGATGGTTCAAAATTGCCGTTAATGGAGGCTTTTTATACCATTCAAGGCGAAGGATTTCATTCGGGAAGAGCAGCATATTTTATCCGCTTAGGTGGTTGCGATGTAGGTTGCCACTGGTGCGATGTGAAAGAATCGTGGAATGCGGAAGATCATCCGCTTACTTCCGTTGATGACATTGTAGCGCAGGCGGAAGCGTACCCGGCCAAAACGGTAGTAATTACGGGCGGCGAACCGCTGATCTATAACCTGAAGCTTTTAACGCAGAAACTGCACGCAAAAGGCATTCAGACGTTTATCGAAACTTCCGGCGCATACCCGCTTTCCGGCGATTGGGATTGGATCTGTTTATCACCGAAAAAATTCAAAGCGCCGCATGAAAGCATCATGCCGCACGTTAGCGAACTGAAAGTAGTAATTTTTAATAAATCGGATTTTGAATGGGCAGAGCAATTTGCCGGGAAACTGGATCCGAAAGCGCGCCTATATTTACAACCTGAATGGAGTAAAGCCGAAAAAGTAACGCCGCTGATCGTGGAGTATGTAAAAAATAATCCGCAGTGGCAGATCTCTATTCAAACGCATAAATACATGAACATACCGTAACCAATATGGGTAAATCGTTCGGTTTTATTTTATTGCTGCTCTTAGGGTTTATCGGTACAGCATTCGCGCAGTCCGATAAAGTTTCTTCGAATGTGCCGCGTGCCGTGTTGATGTACCAACGCAGCATGGATGCTGCAAAAGATCGTAACTTCGACAAGGCTATTGAGCTGATGGAAAACGCAATTAAGCGTGATCCGAAATTCGGAGAGGCGTATTTGCGGATGGGCGGCTATTTTAAAACTTTAGGGAATAAAGCAAAAGCTTACGAGAATTATAAAAAAGGCGTTAGCGTGCTGGCTTTCAATCCGGCCCTGGTGAACGATTATTTGGTTGCCGCTGATATGGCGATGAGTACCGGTGATTATAAAATGGCTGAAGATAATTATACAAATTATTTAAAATCTTCGCCTAAAAACCCTAAACTGAACCCTTATGCAGAACTACAGATCAAAAACTGCCAGTTTGCACAGAAAGCAATGCAGCAGCCGGTCGAGTTTAAGCCGCGCCGGTTGGGAAGTCACATTAACCAGTTTACCTACCAGTATTTCCCGAACGTAACTGCCGACCAGCGCTACTTTTTATATACCGGCCGCGGAGCAAATACCGAATCGGACGAAAATTTATACATCAGCGAACGTGCCTCGAAAGGTGAGTGGAGTGCGCCGGTATCTGTATCGCCGCTCATAAATACGGTGCACAACGAAGGAGCCGGTACCATTTCAGGCGATGGCAAAACGCTGGTTTTCACTTCCTGCGACCGTCCTGATTCACAAGGCGATTGTGATCTGTATATTTCAGTAAAGCAAGGCAACCAGTGGAGCAAGCCGCGCAACCTGGGCAACATCGTAAATTCTGCTTCCTGGGATTCTCAACCGGCCCTTTCTGCTGATGGCAGAACGCTTTATTTTGCATCGCTTCGCAAAAATGGCAGCTACGGTCAGGAAGATATCTGGGTAACGCATTTGCAGGAAAATGGTCAGTGGGGCGCGGCAGTTAATCTTGGGCCAACCATTAACACCGCCGGGAAAGATATGGCGCCTTTTATTCATGCCAGCGGTACCACTTTGTATTTTACTTCCGACGGCCATGTTGGCATGGGAGGGCTGGATGTTTATGAAAGTAACCTGAACGGCAATACCTGGAGCACGCCGCAAAATCTAGGCTATCCGCTGAATACGTATGAAGACGAAGGTTCAGTGTTTATTTCTTCTAATAACGAGCTCGGCTATTATTCACGGCAGTTAACGAACCCGAGCAGCGGTAAACGCAGCATCGATATTTATGAATTTGATGTGCCGCCGGACTGGAAAAGTAAGGATGCCACTACCTATGCCGAAGGCCGCGTATTTGACGCCGTTTCCAAAAAACCTATTAAAGCTGATCTGCAACTTTACGATCTTGCCACTGATGAACTGGCGCAACAGGTAAGTTCGGATCAGGTTACCGGAGAATACACCATTGTGCTGAAAGAAGGCGGGCAATATGCCATGTACGCCTCGGCGGAAGGGTATTTACTGAAAAGTATGAACTTCGATTATACCAGCAAAAAAGACTTTAATCCGCTAATGCTAGATATTTACCTTGATCCGGTAAAATCTGGTTCTTCTATAGTGCTGAACAATATTTTCTTCCCGACGGGGCAGTTTAATCTTGACCCGAAATCGAAGACCGAGTTAAAAAAACTGGTGACTTTTATTCAACGGAATGCTACCATTATTGTAGAAATTTCCGGTCATACCGACGATGTAGGTTCAGATGAAGCGAATAAAGAGTTGTCGCAGAAAAGGGCGCAATCAGTTGCTACATTTTTAACCAGCAACGGTATTTCCAAGAATCGTATAAAAGCAATTGGCTACGGCGAAACCAAACCGGCCGTGCCGAATAATTCGGAAGCCAACCGTCAGCAGAACCGGCGCATTGAATTCAGGATCATTTCTGATTAATTTTAGATAAATCCTCAAAGCAAACGCTATGCTTTTTAAGCTAAAAAGCATAGCGTTTTTTTATGCCCAATGGCTATTACTTTTGTGGATGTTTTCACCAAAAACGTCATTTGCGCAGGTATTAACCGCTTCATTTTTCAGGTTGTCAATTAAGAAAATACTCAAAAAGAAAAACCCGACTTTTCAGCCGGGTTTTTTGCTTTAAAAGTATAGCGTTTTATTATTTGCGATCTGACATTGGCGTATAATCGCGAACAGTTTCGCCGGTGTAGATCTGGCGCGGACGACCGATTGGCTCTTTGTTGGTGCGCAGCTCTTTCCACTGAGCGATCCAGCCTGGCAGACGGCCTAAAGCGAACATAACCGTAAACATTTCGGTTGGGATACCCATTGCGCGGTAAATAATACCAGAGTAGAAATCTACGTTCGGGTACAGTTTGCGCTCTACGAAATAAGGATCGGTTAAGGCAGCTTCTTCCAGTTCTTTTGCAATGTTCAAAACCGGATCTTCAACGCCTAAGTCTTTAAGAATGGTGTCGCAGGCTGCTTTAATGATCTTCGCACGGGGGTCGAAGTTTTTGTAAACGCGGTGACCGAAGCCCATCAGACGGAACGGATCGTTTTTGTCTTTCGCTTTTTCGATCCATTTTTTAGAATCGCCACCATCAGCTTTAATAGCTTCCAGCATTTCGATTACTTCCTGGTTTGCACCGCCGTGCAGTGGTCCCCAAAGCGCGCAGATACCGGCAGAAACTGAAGAATATAAGCTGGCGTTAGCCGAACCTACCATGCGTACCGTTGAAGTAGAGCAGTTTTGCTCGTGGTCTGCGTGCAGGATCAGGAGTTTGTTCAGGGCATCTACCACAACCGGATTTACTTTGTATTCCTCGGTTGGGTAAGCGAACATCATGTGCAGGAAGTTCGAGCAATAATCGAGGTTATTTTTAGGATAAATAACCGGGTGACCGATCGAATTTTTGTAAGACCAGGCCGCAATGGTAGAAAGTTTTGCCAGTAAACGGATGATGTTCAGGTTCATTTCCTCGTCACTCATATTCGGGTTCAAAGACTCCGGATAGAAAGCTGTTAATGAGCTAACCAAAGAAGAAAGAACGCCCATCGGGTGCGCTGAAGAAGGGAAACCGTCGAAGATCTTGCGCATATCTTCGTGCACCAGCGTGTGCATTTTGATCTTGTTGCTGAATTCTTCCAGTTCCGAAGAAGTTGGCAGTGTGCCGTAGATCAGCAGGTAGGCCACTTCAATGAAGCTTGATTTTTCAGCCAGCTGGTCGATAGGGTAACCGCGGTAGTTCAGAATGCCTTGCTCGCCATCCAGGAACGTGATTGCGCTTTGAGTAGCACCAGTGTTTTTGTAGCCCGGATCGATGGTGATATAGCCCGACTGATCGCGAAGCTTGGAAATATCAACTGCTTTTTCGTTTTCAGAGCCTGTGATTACTGGCAATTGGTAAGATTTACCATCTAAGATAATTTCTGCGAATTCTGCCATTTATAGAATAAATATGGTTATGAGTAATGTGCCTATCAAGACCGCAAATTAGATAAAAATCAATTAAAAAGAAATGTAAAATCGCTATTCTTTAATTTTTAACGCTAGCTTAATTTTGGTCAGGATAATGACTTGCTCTAATACCTGAATTCATTAAAAAAGTTTTATTAATATATATGAATACTTTTTTAGACATTGAAATTAAATGACATTTTACTCAAGCCGGCAAAGATGATCGGGAATTATGCGATTTTTAAAATCAGGGTGCGTACCTTTGCGGCTGAATTCAAAACGCTATCCTTTCGGGCCTTAAAATTATGGCCTGATAAACCAGCGCAATAGTTAATAGATAGTTTAGCATGAATATGATAACCACCGATATTTGCATTGTCGGCGCCGGACCGGTTGGCCTTTTTGCCGTTTTCGAAGCTGGTCTTTTAAAACTTCGCTGCCACGTGGTAGATGCCATTGCCCAGCCGGGTGGCCAGCTTTCCGAAATTTATCCTAAAAAACCGATCTACGATATTCCCGGTTTCCCGGAAGTTCTGGCCGGCGATCTGGTTAATAATTTAATGAAGCAGATCGAGCCATTCAAGCCTTCTTTTACCTTAGGTGAGCGCGTAGAACACCTGCACAAACAGGAAGATGGCTCTTTTATAGTAGAAACTGTAGCCGGCACAAAAATTACCTGTAAAGTAGTAGTGATTGCCGCCGGTTTAGGTTCTTTCGAACCGCGCAAACCGGCTCTCGAAAACCTTACCGATTTTGAAGGCAAAGGTGTGAACTACATGGTGATCGATCCGGAATTGTTCCGGGGTAAAAAAGTAGTGATTGCCGGCGGCGGTGACTCCGCCCTGGACTGGTCGATTTACTTATCCGGTATGGCTTCAGAATTAACCCTTGTTCACCGCGGAAGTTCATTCCGGGGCGCGCCGGAATCAGCTGAGAAAGTTGCTACCTTAACCGAAGAAGGCCAGATGCGTCTTCTTTTAAAATCGAATGTAGTTTCTCTGAACGGCAACAGTTCGCTGGAAAAAGTAACCGTTGAAAGCGACGATAAGAGCACTATTGATATCGAAGCTGATTACTTTATTCCGCTTTTTGGTTTGGTGCCGAAATTAGGCCCGATCGAGAACTGGGGACTGGAAGTTGAAAAAGGCGCCATTGTGGTAAATACTTTCGATTATAGCACCAACGTGCCGGGCGTTTTCGCCATCGGCGACATCAATACGTATCCGGGCAAACTGAAACTGATTTTGTGCGGTTTCCACGAAGCAGCTTTAATGGCGCAGAGTGCTTACAGCATCATTAATCCGGATAAGAAATTCGTTTTAAAATATACTACTGTAAACGGGGTTCCGACCTTATAATATATGAGCGATATCAGAATTGCTGTAAAAGAAGCAAACGGCGAACTTACTGAAATTACGGCCCCAATCGATATGGGCCTAAGTTTAATGGAAGTGTTGAAGGCCAACGAATACCCGATCCAGGCAACCTGCGGCGGAATGGCGTTATGCGCAACCTGCCACGTAGAAGTGCTGGATGGCCCTGAACTGAACGAACCTTCCGACGACGAAGCCTATATGCTGGAAAGTTTACCAACTTCCACGTCGCGCAGCCGTCTTTCCTGCCAGATAAAATTAACGCAGGAATTAGAAGGTTTAACGGTTAGAATTGCAGCCGAAGATTAATCGGTAGCATTTACGTCCGAAAGATTGTAAAGCTTCGTAGCGCACAGCGCAGGTTTTAAACCCTGAGCTATGCGCTACGAAGCTTTTTCGTTTAAAACGCTATCATTTCCGGCGAAAAAAGTCGGAACAGGAAATGGTAACAGCCGTAAGCAAAGCTGCAAAATTGCAATGTAAATGGCTTGAACTTACAGAATCAAAACTGTACTGATAACCGGCGGTGAAGGCATTCGTTTCCTGCTTCCTGCATTTGTTGAACTTAAAATAAATCAAACTAAAAGCTGAACGATGGATTTCCCGAAATGGATGGAAGCTGGTGCCTGGGGGCTGGTAGCCGGTTCGGCACTTGTGATTGGAGCGGCTCTTGGCTACCTGGTTCCTATTAAACAACGGACAGTGGCCGGCATTATGGCTTTTGGCAGCGGCGTGCTTATTTCAGCATTGTCTTTCGATCTGATGAATGAGGCATTTAAGCAGGGAGGTATATGGCCGGCTGCATCAGGATTTCTTTCCGGAGCAGCCATTTTTACGGGTGCGAATGTAATCCTGAACCGAAAGGGTGCCAAACATCGGAAACGCTCAGGCTATCAGCAACCAAAAAAAGGCGAAAGCGGGGGGACGGCCTTAGCAATAGGCGCTCTGGTAGATGGTATTCCCGAATCGATTGTGATTGGCGTAAGTATGATAAAAGGTGGGGCGGTAAGCACTGTTGCCGTGATCGCCATATTTCTCTCCAATTTACCAGAAGGGTTGTCCAGCTCAGCGGGGATGCGCAAGGCCGGCCGTTCTCTGCGTTACGTTTTTACAGTATGGTTTGTAATCGCCATGCTTTCCGGGTTGGCAGCGCTCTGCGGTTATACCATGTTCAACGGCGTTTCCGACGAAACGATTGCTACCATCACGGCTGTGGCTGCGGGGGCAATTTTAGCCATGTTAGCCGATACCATGATTCCCGAAGCATTTGAAAAGACGCATGAATTTACCGGCATCATTACTGTTGTAGGTTTCCTGGTAGCATTTTTCTTAAGCAAAGCCGAAATCGGTTTTTAGTATCAGAATGCTTTTTTATTTGAATATAGATTATCTTTCTTGCCTGAAGATTATAAAGCCAATATTAATCGTTTTTCAGTACCGGAATGGATTGATCTTTACCCTGAATGGCGTTGATCTTATTCAAAAATATTCGGGCGATATTAGCGGCGCGCAGCTTGGCATCTTCGGTATTCGGTCCGGAAAAATTTTCGGTTAAGGTTTCGTAAAACAAATACAACCACTGACTGAAATGGGTCTGGTCGATGGGCAGAAAAGCGTGCTTGGGAAACGGCTGCCCCGAATACGAAAGCGTTCCCAGTAAAACCGTGCTCCAGAACTGGTACATCTTAGGCAAATGCGTTTCCCAGTTCACCTTGGAATGGTCGTTGAAAATGGGCGAAAGCAGGGCATCTTGGTTCACTTTATCGTAAAAAGTATCTACCAGTTTCTTGATATCCTCTTCCGTAGTAATATCGGTTCTTTCTTTTAGCATAAAATTTATTCTATTATTAAAACACCTGCAAAACAGGAGCTTCTTTCTGATAAACTCTGGTTTAGGTTAATTAATTCCGCGCCCTTTCTTCCAGCAAAAACGGTAGCTGTTTTGGCCTGAAAAGTCAGGAATAATTTTATGGACTTTTGCTTTAACTGAAGGAAATTCCAGTTTTTCACGTTACAAAATTAGCCTTTTAAAAACAAACAACAGTATGACCATAATCAGATCAGGTACTGACTTTTATCATATTTAAAGCAGCGCGGCGGCAGTAATTTTGTTAAGAACCAAAATTGAAAATCAGATGGAAGCCGCACCTTCAGTCGATTTAAAAACCTGCTACCATTGCGGGGAAGATTGTGACGATACGCCCGTTTTAGCCCACGAAAAAGCGTTCTGCTGCGAAGGCTGCAAAGTGGTGTACGAAATTCTGGACGCCAATAATCTTTGCACGTATTATACCATCGAAGCCCGCCCGGGAAACTCGGTTAAAGACCCGGTTGCTGAATCGCGTTTGGCGTACCTGGACGATGTTTCGGTGATAAACCAGCTGCTCGATTTCCAGAACAACCAAATCAGCAAAATTACTTTTTACATTCCGCAGATGCATTGCAGTTCCTGTATCTGGCTGCTTGAAAACCTGCACAAGCTCGATGCCGGCGTTACCGATTCCAAAGTGAATTTTCTGCGGAAAGAACTGGCTGTAACGTTTGAGCACGGCCAGACCAGCCTGCGCAAAATTGTAAAACTGCTAGCCGATGTGGGCTACGAACCAAATATCACCTTAGCCGATACACACCAGAAAATTCAGCCGAAAAGCTATAAAATGGCTTACAAATTAGGGCTGGCTGGTTTCTGTTTTGCGAACATCATGCTGCTCAGTTTTCCGGAATATTTGTCGGTAACCGGCGAACTGGAAAAAAGCCTGGGCAGTTTTTTCTCGTATCTGAATATCGTTTTAGCTTTGCCGGTTTTGCTGTTCAGCGCGCGCGGTTTTTTCGTTTCTGCGCTTCAAGGTTTAAAGCAGAAAATGGTGAACCTCGACTTGCCGATCGCCATTGGCCTGGCTTCGCTTTTCACGGTGAGTATTTATGATATTCTGACGGGCAAAGGACCGGGCTTTCTAGATTCGTTTACCGGCCTGGTTTTCTTCATGCTTATCGGGAAATATTTCCAGCAGAAGACCTACGATTCCCTTTCTTTCGACCGCGATTACACGTCCTATTTTCCGATCTCGGTAACCGTTCTGCGCAACAACCAGGAAACTTACGTTCCGGTGAAAGAACTGAAAGTAGGCCAGCGTTTGCTTATCCGTAATCACGAATTAATTCCGGCCGATTCAATTTTAATGAAAGGCACTGCGAATATCGACTACAGTTTTGTTTCCGGAGAATCGGTGCCGGTGGCGAAGGTGGCCGGGGAAATTATATACGCCGGTGGCCGTCAGGTAGGAGAGAGCATAGAGCTGGAAGTGGTGAAAGAAGTAAGCCAGGGCTATTTAACGCAACTCTGGAACAGCAGCGTTTTCCGGAAAAAAGACGAAACCAACTTCGAAACTTACGCGCACGCTGTGGGTAAATATTTCATTTCAGTTACGCTTTTAATTGCCGCCGGAGCTTTGATTTACTGGGTTCCGCGCGACATGGATATGGCCATAAAAGCGTTTACTTCGGTGCTGGTAATTGCCTGCCCGTGTGCGCTTTCGCTGGCTACGCCGTTTACGCTGGGCAGTGCTTTGCGCATTTTTGGGAAGAATAAATTTTACCTAAAAAACCTGAGCGTGGTAGAAGAAATGGCCAAAGCCGATACCGTTGTGTTCGACAAAACCGGTACGCTTACCGAAACCGACCAGTCAGAAATCAACTACTTCGGAACCGAAGTTTCGCCGGAAGAACAGGTGCTTTTGAAATCGGTGCTGAAGCATTCCACGCACCCGCTGAGCCAGCGCATATACAACCAATTTGCAACTACCACTTTGCCGGTGATCAACTTTTCTGAAATTCCGGGAAAGGGCATTGAGGCAGAAGTAAAAGGCGTGAAGCTCCGGATCGGTTCGGCTGGCTTTACCAAGGCCGAGCCCGGGCCGCAAACTGAAACGCGCGTGTACATTAGTTTCAATGGTAACGTTTACGGTTATTACGTGTTCATGAACAAGTACCGCAAAGGCCTGGAAACGGTATTGAAATCGCTGGAAAATGTCAAGAAACTGGCAGTGCTCAGCGGCGACAACGACAGTGAACGCGAACGATTGCGCAGCATTTTTGGTCCGGAAGCCGAACTGCATTTCAACCAGAGTCCGGTACAGAAACTGGAATACATTCAAAAATTGAAAGATCAGGGCCACAAAGTAATCATGATCGGCGACGGTCTGAACGATGCTGGCGCTTTGAAACAAGCCGATGCCGGCATTGCCTTAACCGATAAAGTAAGCGGTTTCAGCCCGAGCTGCGACGGTATTCTGGAAGCGAAAAACTTCGGTTTATTGGGCACGTTCCTGAAATTCTCGAAAGTGAATATGCGCATTATTTTAGGCAGCTTTGGAGTATCATTCATCTACAACATCATTGGTTTAACCATGGCCGTAACAGGCCAATTCACTCCGATCGTTTCCGCTATTTTAATGCCGATCAGTACTATCAGCGTAATTGTTTTTGCTACAATTTCAGTGCAGGTTGCGGCGAATAAAATGCAGCTGAATAAACCGGAAAAATTAGCAATAACGTAAAGTTGCTATTCAGTTTTTAATGTTCAGCATAAACAAAAAGCCCCGTCATAGACAGGGGTTTTTGTTTTCAACAATTAAACAATTTATTTGCAATCTTTTTGGTCAGGGCTTAAATTTCATACCTACCGAGAAGCCGATCACCGTAGGTTTTACGCCGATAAATGCCTGTTTTTCCTGCACAGGTTTGAGGTAATATTGCATGGATGGGCCGGCGGTAAGCGTTAGTTTTTGGCTAAGTGGTTGCTGATACTGCAGACCCAGGTTCAGGTACGGATTAAAAGCATTGCCTGCAACATTTGCTCTTTCGCCCGATGATCTGGTTTGCAGCAGCCAGTTCATGCCTAGACCGCCAGAAAGGTCAAGTTTCTCAGTTATGCGCAGGTTCATGCCGGTAAAGATACCCCCGAAGTAATAACTGAAAAGGTGGTTTTCAGCGCGCGGAGAATTGTAGATCTGCATGGAAATACTGTTGCCTTGTTGCTGTACTGCCACGGAATCTGGTTGGGTATTTACGGTCTGTAAACGCAGGTGCTGTTTTACGCACGCTGCCTGAAATCCAAAAATCAGCTCAAGATTCTTTCGTACTTGATAATATCCCCGGATGCCGGTTTCAAAACCTAAACGCTCTGTTTCGAAAGCGTTTTTATTTTCCAGTTTCAGAATGCTGATCTCATCCTTCTTATTAGGCAGTACCCGTTGGAAAGTATAATTTGGTGTTACGTAAACGGCCAATGCCCAGTTTTTGGATGGCTTTTTATCCTGAATGCGCTTTTCATTTTCATCAGCATTTTCCGGATCCGGTAAAGTAGCGATCAGGTATTTTTTCAGTGAATCGGGTAGCGTTTCAGGGAAATTAATTAAGGCTAAGCCGGTAGCTTTCAGATCGAGCATTCCTATTTCTTTTACCTTTTTAGTTGAAGAAACCAGTGCTGCTTGCGTATTGGATGATTCCGAAACTATCACTGCCGCATCATTAAAACCGCCAGAAACTGCAGAAGTAGCGTTTACTTTTTCACGGCTAAATGCTACCGTTTCGGCTTGAAATAATTCAGCTGATGCAGATTTTTCCAACGCTTGTGCAGACTGCTTTTTATTGGTTCGGTTAAACGCCAAAATACCAGCATGCTGGCTACCGGAATGGGCAGAAATATTCCGGGTTGTTTCTATAGACTTTTCCGATTCATCACTTTCTGATCGCTTTTTCGCTTCGGTCGCAAACAACGGCTTTGCTGGGCGGGAAGCTGCAATCAAGGCAGGCGATAGATGTTCTTTTTCAGGTTCATTTCCTGCATGCTGCTTGACATTTCCGGCATTGGAATTTATTTTTGTTGCAGTAGTTTTTTCGTCCGAAACGATACCGTTTTCAGCAAATCTTACAGCATCCGGATCTTGGTCTCCGTTTGGTTTTTCACCCTGAACCGATACTGTTTGTGTTGAGCCGGTTACAGTTTTATCGGTAGAATTCTCTGCAGGAATTTGTGCAATTTGCTGCCCGGAATTTGGGCGCCAGTCTATGAAATCGGTAAAATATATTGCGCCGGGCAAGGCCAGGAAAAACAGCAGAGCCGGCAGCCAGTAATAGCGTTTGTTCCGGCGCGGTTTTATCCGCTGATTTATATTGTTCCAGTCCTGGGGCGAAAGTTCGCCTTCAAAATCGAATAGCTTTTTCCCGATCTCTTCTTCCCAATCTTTATCAACTCGCATATTTACAGGAATTAATTTTCTCTAATTTTTTTTTCAGCATGTTTTTGGCTCGGGCAAGCTGCGAGCGCGAAGTGGCTTCGGCAATGCCCAGCATTTCAGCAATTTCGGCGTGGCTGTAACCTTCGACCACGTTCAGGTTAAATACCAGTTTATAGCCTTCCGGTAATTCGTTTATGAGCGCTACCAGTTCCTGAATGCTTAATTCGTCGAGCCCGTTGGGTTGACCATCGTCCGGAATTTCGAGTTCGTAGCTGTCCTGGTGGTGGTAATGTTTATTGTTTTTGCGGTAGTTATTAATAGCGGCATTCACAAAAATGCGGCGGATCCAGCTACCGAAAATGCCATCGCGGAACGAGTGAATATTATTGAAAACTGAAACGAATGCATCCTGGAAAATATCGTCGGCTTCGAATTCCGTTTTGGCGTAACGCAGGCAAATACCTTTCATGCGTTTTCCGTAGAGCCGGTAAAGCGCTTCCTGGCAGGCTGGTTTGCCCTTTTTACACCCTTCGATAATTTCCTCTTCTGTTAGCACGCGTTCGTTTTGGGTTGGTTTCCGGAGAGTCTGTTATTCTTGCGGAAAAGCGAAGGCCAAAGGCCGCCGATTTTACTGAATGTTTATCGTTACACTAGAAGTGCTGCAGTTGCCACCTTGACAGATCCGGTACTGGAAATTGTCGGTTACATTGTGCAGCGAAGTAGTAGTTGAATATAGAATTTTTTGACCTGAGCCGTAATTAACTACCTGTACACTGCCGTACATGCTTTGGGAAACCAGATTAATTGTAGCCGTTGGTGCATTCGGGCACCATACATCGTTGGCAAGAACATTTATGACAGTGGAATCATAGGGTTGGCCATGGAGCAAGGTCACTACATCTGGGTTGGCAGTTAAGGTACAATTTGCCTGAGCTGGTTTCACTTTAATAGTTACTTTTCCGGTTAACGTTCCCAACGCATAATGCACTTCGTCGGTGCCGGTAAAACCTGGGTTCGGGGTATACATTAACTGATTATTGCTGTTCAGAGAAGCCTGCCCAGATTGTGCCTGCCTGGAAATAACCGGTTTATAGCTACAGGCAATGTCGTTTTGCAAAATATTAATGGTGGAAGTCTGATTCTGAAAAACTGATATTGAATCGTCAGTAATAGAAACCATACAGTTGGCAGAATCGGGCAGAACGGTGATGCTTACTTTCGCGGAAATGCAGTTTGAACCAATACAAACCTGGTAGTTTACAGAATCGGTGCCGGTAAAATTATGCTCGGGCTGGTAAAAAACCTGACCGGGTGTGCCGGTTTCCTGCAAAGTACCATGTTTCGGGCTGCCAAAAGTTACGGAAGCCCGGTTAGTAACCGAATCGTTTGCTAACACCTGCAACTGTATAGCCTGATTTATTTTGGTGGTATAGTTATCGTTTTTTAGATACAGGGTGGCTGCAAGTAACGGACGGGAATCTTCTTCAAATTTGTCGCAGGAGCTTAAAATAAAAAACAAAGATATGAATGCGGCAAAAGAGCAGTAAAGGGGATATTTTTTCATTAAAAAAGAGATTTAACAGGAATAAAGCCTACGCTTCGGTTCAAAGACAAGGGAAAGGCCCGAAACGCTGCACGGCTCCGAAAAAAATATATAAAAAGGCAATATAACAGCGAACTGCGGAATTGTCAGAATTTCACCGTGATTAAACACAGCTTTTTGACTGAAATTCTGAAGTTGTAAATTCCTGAAACTGGGAATTTGGGCTTCAACTTCTAGAAAATATTGTTGCTTTATGCAGTTTTTGGGCTCGAAAGAGTAGCGTTTTTGTGTCAGGTTCACTTGCCATTGTCGATTTTTTTCACCAACCACTAAAAAACGAAAAAGCCCTCCCGTATTAAATAGGGGAGGGCTTTTTAAATTCCGATTTTAGAAAGCGCTGATCTGTCTTTGTCCGAATCTGTTCGGGATTTTCTTCCGGTGCATTTCGTCGAAGTTGAAAGCCAGGTTTATGCCGGGCGCGCCGTACAGATACGTTGGCGCCATTACCACGGTTGGTTTGCGGCCCCACCGGTTGCGGTGTGTCAGGTAGGCTACGTGCGCCGATAAAATACCAATTCCGGCGCCTACAAATACATCCGATTCCCAGTGCTTGTTCTTCAGCATCCGGATCGCACCTACGCTGGTAGCAATGGTATAAGCGCCTACGCCGTACCACTGGCTTTTATGCCGAAGCTCGGTATGCAGAATGGAGGCTGCCAGGAAAGCTTGTGCCGTATGCCCGGACGGCATTGATTTGTCGTCTTCCCCGTTTGGTCGTTCCTCGTTCGTTATTTCTTTCAGCCCGAAAACGGTAACGGCCATAAGGGCTTCTGCTTTCACAATTAAAATACTGGTATTGATAAAGTCGTGGTTCGAGCGTTGGTTAGCCAGGTTGGCAATAACCAGCTCCACATACGGCGCAATCAGCAATGGATTATCGAGCCAGGTATCGAAATTTGGGAAGTGCTCCTGAATATCTTCCTTTGCATCGTAGCTGCTATAAAAGCCGTTATCGTGAATGGTACTTACGCCGTATCCGATCAGAACTGCCGGCACAATGGTGGCTTTAAAAACTTTCGATTTGTAAAAAGGCTGCCTGGGCTTCACTTCAGCCGGAGGGCTCTGGTACTTTTCCAGCGTATCTTTTTGCTGCGCCTGAACCTGCGTTTGAAAACCAACAATCAAAATCATAAAAACGGTAAGCCACCAATGGTAAAAGTGCTTCATAAATGAATTGTATAATTTGAATTAAATGAACAAGTCCCCTTGTACGAAAAAGTATACAAAAATAGTTACTGGAGCTCCCTGCTAATAAAAAAAAATCTCAAACGGAGTCGGTTATGTAAACCGTTTTGGTGCGTAAATAAATAAAAATTCCCGCAAATTCAGGATATCCTGAACTTGCGGGAATTTTTATTTCAACTTAAAAAAAGCTAATTGCCTTTTACTTCCACCCCTTTTTCCAGGGTATTCAGTAAAGAAATTTTGCCGGCAACGCTTTGTGTTTTTATCCAGCGGAATACTTCTTTGGTAGTCTCGTCGTTGCCATGTTTTACCATGTAAGAAACCAGTAGAATTATGGTGCGGGTCAATTGGTTCTGGATCATGTTTATCTGCATTTCCAATTCTTCGTCCAGCACTTTTACTTTTATTCTTGTTAGGTCCGCCATTGCGAAAGCTTCTTTGCGGGTAACTAATTTCTTAACTACTTTCTTCTTAATCTTGCGCAGGTATTCCGGATCGGGCTGAATTTGCAGGAATGTGGTAATGTAAAGTTGAACCAGTTCTTCGAATTTGCCTTCGTTGGTAAGGGTTTCCAGCTCTTTTAAGATACCGTTTTTTACATTTATTTCTACCGTTTTCGGGAGCATTGTATTTTGACCAGGAGTATTATTTTCCATATTAATTTTTTAGGAAATGGCTGAAGGGAAACAGGGATTTATCTTTTACAGTCCAGACTATTAAAGATACAGATAAAAGCCGATATAAGTTCGGATCTTTCAGAAATGACATCCTCTACTGATTCCTGATTCCGTAGCGCAGTGTTTAAACCCTACGCTACTTTTTTTGCACTAATAACCTATCGTTTTTATTTAAAAAATTAATTATGAATGTTTTACGCCTACGTCACGTTCTGAATAAAGTACGACAACTTATCTGATAAAAAGGCGTACCTTACAACTTTACCAGAAATTCCCCGGAGCTGTTTTTTTTGTCCTTTCTGATCAGTTTCTTTGCCTTTTACTTGTTTTAGCCGGTTGGCTGATTCCTATGCTTTTATTTTGAAAAAAATACCCATGACTATTACTCCCGAAAATTTAGTGCCCAACAAAGAAAATGAAGGGAGATTCCAAAGCCTGATGGAAGCCAGTTTAGACCCGCTGGTTACTATTAGTTTAGATGGCAAGATCATGGATTTTAACGAAGCACTGGCAAACATTACCGGCGTAACCCGCGAAAACCTGACCGGCTCCGATTTTTTCGGTTATTTTATTGAGCCCTTAAAAGCCCGCGAAGTTTACCAGAAAGTTTTTGCCGAGGGTTCGGTTTCTGATTCGCCGCTAACTTTGCTGCATTTAGATGGCAGTTTAACCGACGTGCTTTTTAACGGCTCCGTTTACCGCGACGAGAACGGGGTTGTGCTGGGTGCAGTAGTTGTAGCCCGCGATATAGCCGAACAAAAATGGGCTACCGAATTACGCATTGTAAACAAAGAGCTGGCTTTTCAGAATAACGAAAAAGAAAAACGCGCCCAGGAATTAAGCGTGGCCAACAAAGAACTGGCTTTCCAGAACGATGAAAAAGAAAAACGTTCCGATGAGTTGAGCATTGCAAATAAGGAACTTGCCTTTCAAAATGATGAGAAAGAAAAGCGTGCTGATGAATTAAGCATTGCAAATAAGGAACTTGCTTTTCAGAATGTAGAAAAGGAAAAACGGGCCGATGAATTAATCATCGCCAACAAAGAACTTGCTTTTCAGAACGACGAGAAAGAGAAACGCGCAGCCGAACTGGTAATTGCCAACATCGAGCTGGATTTTCAGAAAGGCGAAAAAATAAAAAGAGCTGCCGAATTACGCGTGGCAAATTATGCGCGCGGACTTATTGAAGCCAGCCGCGACCCATTAATGACGATTAGTCCGGAAGGAAAAATTACGGATATGAACCAGGCTACGGCCAACGTGATCGGGATTGAGCGGAACGAACTGATCGGGTCGGATTTCTTTAATTATTTTACCGAACCCCAGATGGCTCAGAAGGTTTACCTGGAAGTTTTTGCCAAAGGTTCGGTAGCCGATCTGCCTTTAACGCTCCGCCACCACGACGGAAAACTGACCGATGTACTCTTTAATGGTTCGGTATATAAAAACGACGAAGGTAAAGTTTTAGGCGTAGTAATTGTAGCCCGCGATGTAACCGAACAAAAACGGATTGCCACTGAACTGGTGGAAGCTAAAATTGCTGCCGAACGGGCTACTGAAATTGCGGAAGAAGCCAAAGCCAAAGCCGAAAAAGCTACAATAGTTGCAGAAGATGCGGTAAAAACCAAGCAGCAATTCCTGTCTAATATGAGCCACGAGATCCGGACGCCGATGAATGCGATCGTCGGGTTTACCAAAGTGGTTTTGAAAACTGAACTTACTGACAAGCAGCGTGAATATTTGACCGCCATTAAAAACAGCGGCGACGCCCTGATCGTGCTCATAAACGATATCCTGGACCTGGCAAAAGTAGATGCCGGCAAAATGACCTTCGAACAGATCCCGTTCAAATTATCGGCTTCGCTTTCTTCCATGCTGCACATGTTCGAAACCAAGATCCTGGAAAAGAACTTAAAGCTGGAAAAGCAATACGACCAACGCATTCCGGAAGTATTGGTCGGCGATCCGGTTCGTTTGCACCAGATAATCTTAAACCTGGTAAGCAATGCCGTTAAATTTACTACCGAAGGGAAAATAACGGTAAACGTGCAAATGCTGGAAGAAGACGCTGAAAAAACAACCATAAAATTCTCCGTTTCCGATACCGGCATTGGCATTAATCCCGAAAAACTGGACCATATCTTCGACGATTTTCAGCAGGCAACCAGCGGTACTTCGCGTTTATACGGCGGCACCGGTCTGGGGCTGGCAATTGTAAAAAACCTGGTAGAGCCGCAGGGCGGCACCATATCCGTAGAAAGTGAACCGGGGGAAGGCTCGACCTTTAGCTTTGTGCTGAACTTTAATAAAACAGCGGAAAAAGCGGAACTGGAACTGATCCCGGAAATGGAACTGGAAGCGGAATTTAAAGATGCGCGCATTCTGGTGGTAGAAGATATTGCCTTGAACCAGCTTTTAATGAAAACGCTGCTCGAAGATTTCGGCTTTAAAATGGACGTAGCCCGCAATGGCAAAATTGCCCTGGATATGCTGAAAGACTGCAATTACGACATTGTGCTGATGGACCTGCAAATGCCGGAAATGAACGGTTTTGAGGCTACCAAATACATCCGGGAAACCATGAACTGCGACGTGCCCATAATTGCGCTAACCGCCGACGTAACCACCGTAGACGTAGAGAAATGCAAAGCGGTTGGTATGAACGATTACATTTCCAAACCGATCGATGATAAACTGCTTTACTGCAAAATAATCAAGTTCCTGAAGCAGACAGGGATCTATAAAAAAGCCGGCGTAAAAATTAAGGAAGATCTGCAGACACGCACACTTAAATGTGTGAGTTTCGATTACCTGAAACGGATAACCAAAAATAATACCCGCATGATGGAAATGATCGGGTTGTACCTGGAGGAAATTCCGCAACTTGTGCAGACCATGAAACACTCTATTATCGGAAAAGACTGGGAAACCCTGAAAATTTCCACGCACTCCCTGATCCCGACTTTCGCGACCATGGGCATTAACCCGGAGTTCGAAGATATGGCCAAAGCCATTCAGGCGCTGGCCGGCAACCTGATTGCAGAAGACGCAGGGCAGGAGGTAAGCGACGAAACCATGCTGATGCTTACAAGCCTGTACCAGAAAATAGAAACGGTATGCTTTCAGGCTGAAAAAGAGCTGGAAGAAGAAATGCTGAAACTGGCTGAATTGGTGTAAAGCTGAAGTTTCGTTAAAAGAAAAATCCCGCAAGTTCAGTTTCTGAAGTTGCAGGATTTTTTTAATGCTAATTACATATTCGAAAAGTGTGTACTTAAGTAGTTTTAGAATTATCTTCTAATTGAGATGGACTTTCAGGAAATAGAGATTTCTTTAAGAAAATAATTCATCCATTATTTTCTTAAAGAAATCTTTTATCTCGATTAATACCTTTTTATTAAATTCTTTGCTATTAATTTTTATCAGATATTCTTGGTCTAACCAATCCACATATTCAATTGAAATAAAATTGGGATATATTTTATTAAATCTTTCGATTGCTTCCCAATCCGCATCTTCTTTAAAAATTCTACCTTGGTTATGTATTAGTTTATTTCTGATTTTGCGGATGCTTTGCAGAAATTGCCAATGAGAATTATCACCTAAAGTTATGTTAAATTCACTTTGTAAGTACCCCAAAAATAGTACAGTTCAAAAGTAGACAATTCTTCACTCAATTATTACCACTACTATGAAGTGGTAATGTGGTAAACCTGTTGGGCTGGCTTTGTGGGCGGAGGCAGGTTTTCCATATTTCCACTTTTGCTTTTTTGCGGCCATTCCTTTGGTGTCAGGTTTCCCAATGCTTCATGCGGTCTTTGGGTATTGTAATGCTCCATCCACTCCTGTGTGAGTTGCCTGACCTCTTCCATATCAAAGAACAAATAGGCGTCTAATATTTCTCTCCGGTAACTACCGTTAAAGCGTTCTATATAGCCATTCTGCATGGGTTTTCCCGGCTGGGTAAACTGAATGCTGATCTTTTCTTTCTCACACCACAAGCTGAAGTCAGCGCTGGTGAACTCCGGCCCGTTGTCTACCCGTATAGTTTTGGGCTTTCCCCGCCAGTCTATAAGCTGCTCCAGTGTGCGGATCACGCTTTTGGCTGTTATGGAAGTGGCTACCTCAATGGCCAGTGCTTCCCGGTTACAGTCATCGATCACGTTCAGGGTCCTGAACTTATTGCCTGAAGCCAGGCTATCACTCATAAAGTCCATGCTCCAGCTACTGTTGAGTTCCTGTTGCTGCACCAGGGGCTGTTTTACCCGGGCAGGCAATCTGCGTTTGCCTCTCCTTTTTTTGTTAAGCTTTAAGAGCTTATAGATCCGGTACACCCGTTTGTGGTTCCACACTTTGCCGGCCCTTTTCAGGCAGGCAAGCAGCTTTCTGAAGCCATAAGAAGGATGCACTGCTGCCAGATCCTGCAAGGCTGTGATCACTTCTGAATCATCCTTACAGCTCTTATAATAATACTTCGAACGCGATAGCCCGCTTAAACTACAGGCCCTGGTAACTGATAAGCCATGATCTGAAACAAACTCTTCAGCTAAGGCTTTCTGCTGCCAGGGCCCCAGCCTTTTTTGTGATTACTTCTTTTAGAATAGCATGGTCCAGGCTCAGGTCAGCAAACATCTTTTTAAGACGCTGGTTCTCTTCTTCCAGTTCTTTGAGCCGTTGCACATCTGAGGCTTCCATGCCCCCGTAACGGCTCTTCCACTTGTAAAAGGCCGCCCGGCTGATCTCTAGCTCCCGGCAGATGTCTTCGGCTTTACGACCTGCTTCGTGCTCCTGCAAAGCCTTTACGATCTGGCTCTCGGTAAATTTCCCTTTTTTCATCTTTATGGTTTAAAATTATACATTCCTGTCTACTTTTAAACTGTCTCGATTTTAGGGATACTTACAACTTAATATTTTCTTTGTGTCATCAATATTGTCGATTTTGCCAAGTTTTGAGCTTAGTTGTTTGGTTATTTCTTTAGCTTCCTTATCATTGATTTTATCTTTATCTTCAATTTTCTTTAATTGATTTGCTAAAACTTCCTTTATTTGATTTTTTCTTAGATATTTGGAAATATTTACAATTTCAAATTCAAAGAAAGTCCATAATTGTATAAGTATTGAAGCTCTTGAAACTGGAATATTAAAAAGTTCTAGATACGTACATTCGTTATAATACACATTTTCTAAATAGTCCTCATATTCTTCTGTAATTCCTATAAGTTTTTCTTTTTCGATTAACTCTTCTTGTTCTTTTTGTAATTGCAGAAATCTATTCTCATAGTATTTCTCTGTTTCATCAATAAATCCTTTATACTCATTAAATAGTTGGCTAAAAGAATGTTCAAGAAATAAATATTCTCCTTGATAGATATTTATTAACCTGCTTCCTTTTTCGTAATTAATCATAACCTTTAATATTAACTTTGTAGCCAATTCCAAAAGCTTTTCTTTTTATTCAAACTCTTTGTATCGCTTATACTTCTAAATACTTTTTCTCGGTCTAAACAGAAATTTAAATGATCTTGAAAAATTTTTCTATCATTTTCAACTTTGGTTAGACTAACTGCTTTTTGTGCATTTTCTATTGCATCTTTATAGTTAATTAATTTGTGTTGACTCCAGCTTAACTGATAGAACAACCATGGGTCTGTGGGAGATTTTAATGAGCATTTGGTAAAAAAATCTATGCTTTTATTAAATTGTTTTAAGTCTTTATATATATTACCAATTTTCTTTAAGTAAAAAGCTTCGTGATTGGGAGTAAGCTCGATTAACTTTTTATAATCCTCAATAGCTTTATTGCCATAAGTCGATTTCTCAAGTGATGAAGAATATTTTTCTTCGAGTTTTAATCTAGTGACTAATTGATCTACAGTTTCATCTTTTTCATTTTTTGGGTGATTTATCATTTGTATACGATCTTCTCTGAATATTTTCATTTTAAATTCAGAGTAATATAAGTCCGCTCTGTTTTTGTAATAAACAGAATTCGAAGGGTCTATTTCAATTGCTTTGGAATAGTCATTTAGAGCTTTCTTGATTTCTTCACACTTTTCATATACTAACGCTCTATTATTATATGCAGCACTGCTTTTTTGATTATAACTTAAATAATTTGAATAATTAGTAATTGATGACTGATAATCTTTTAATTCATATTGACAATCAGCTAAATCGAAGAATAAATCTGGATTATTCTTTAAATTAAATGCTTTTTTTAAATCAAATAATGCAGCTGTATAATTACCAATTGCTTTTCTGCTTTTAGACCTTCTTATAAAATCACCAAATGATAAGTCATCATTATCGATGTCATAGTTAAATACTTGGTTATAATCAAATTCAATTGGTGAACATTTGTTCTTAATTGTAAGAAATTCCACTTTAAACTTATTTGCAATTTCAACTCCTTTTAAAATAGTTAGGTTCTCAGTATTATAATTAGCTTTGTTTGTCCAGTTAAAGGAGCCATTTAAGACTATTTTATCATCAATAATGCAAAACTTATGATGCATTAAAAATTCTTTTGAGTCTGGGAAAAATACTCTACCACCGTTTTCAATAAGCCTTTTAAAATCAATTCCAGAGTTTAAGTTGATTTCATCTTTATTAAGAATTAATTCAATTTGAATAGCATATTTTGACTTTTGAATTAGTATTTCGAATAGGTCTTTATCAGTAAACCAAGCCATTGCTACCCTAATTGATTGAGTAGCTTCCTTTATTTTATTAGCTATTACTTGCTGAATATTCGAGAAATGAACTTCTGTTCCCATATTTTTTATTTTTTGGAAAATAGTAAAGGATATTCAATTATACAATTCTTTCACTCTTTACTTCCCCTCCCTGCAATCAATCACCCCCAAAACTGACATCCGTCATATTTCCCCAACGGCCCCGGAGGTAATTTTGTAATGTTGGCTAGAGGCATTTCCGGCTTAGCAAAATGGTACTGAAAAGTGCCTGAAAAGTATGGAGACTGCCTTTAGCACAACGCTAAACGCACAAAACAACTTCGGCCATGAACATTATATTTCTACTTATCTGCGTCAGCTTAACGGTAGCACTCCTGTTCTTGGGGGCGTTTCTGTGGGCTGTGCGCTCCGGCCAGTACGAAGACGATTATACGCCGTCCGTACGCATGCTCTTCGACCAGGAATTAACCAATCGCAATACGAATATTAATACTACTTCAAACACTAAAGCAGACACCGCACATGTTAACTGATGTATTATCCCCCAAACCCGGGGTTTTAGGCGGCAAGATCGGAGACCGGATCCATACGCTCGAAACCTTCTATTACGACAACAAGATTGTCCGTAATTTCGCCTGGGCCACCATTTTCTGGGGCCTAGCCGGCATGCTCATCGGCGTGATCATCGCCTTCCAGCTGGCCCGCCCCGAAATGAACATGGGTACCCAGTACACCACGTTCGGGCGGATCCGTCCGCTGCACACCAATGCCGTAATTTTCGCCTTCGTTGGTAACGGTATTTTCATGGGCGTTTACTATTCCTTGCAGCGCCTTTTAAAAGCCCGTATGTTCTCCGATGTGCTGAGCAAGATCCACTTCTGGGGCTGGCAGTTAATTATACTTTCAGCGGTGCTAACCCTACCGTTAGGTTATACTACTTCTAAAGAATATGCAGAGTTAGAATGGCCGATAGATATTGCAATTACGCTCATATGGGTAGTTTTCGGCTGGAACATGTTCGGTACCATTGCCAAGCGCCGTGAGCGCCACATGTACGTAGGGGTTTGGTTCTACATTGCTACTTTCCTTACCGTAGCGGTGCTGCACATCGTTAACTCTTACGAAATTCCGGTTACCTTCCTGAAAAGCTATTCCGGTTACGCCGGGGTGCAGGATGCGCTGGTGCAGTGGTGGTATGGCCACAACGCGGTTGCGTTCTTCTTAACCACGCCTTACCTGGGTATGATGTACTACTTCCTGCCGAAAGCTGCTAACCGTCCGGTTTATTCTTACCGCTTATCCATTATCCACTTCTGGTCGCTGATCTTCATCTACATCTGGGCTGGTCCGCACCACTTATTATACACCGCTTTACCAGACTGGGCACAGTCTTTAGGTGTAGTATTCTCCGTAATGCTTATCGCGCCAAGCTGGGGTGGTATGATCAACGGCCTTTTAACGCTGCGTGGCGCCTGGGATCGGGTTCGTGACGAGCCGGTACTGAAATTCATGGTAGTGGCAATTACTGCATACGGTATGGCTACTTTCGAAGGCCCGATGCTTTCCCTGAAAAACGTGAACGCCATTGCGCACTTTACCGACTGGATCGTAGCCCACGTACATGTTGGCGCCCTAGGTTGGAACGGTTTCTTAACTTTTGGTATTCTGTACTGGTTAGTACCGCGTATTTTCCAGACCAACCTTTACTCTAAAAAATTAGCAAATGCACACTTCTGGTTAGGTACGTTAGGTATCCTGTTCTACGCCATTCCAATGTATTGGGCCGGTTTCACCCAAGGCTTAATGTGGAAACAGTTCGGCGAAGGCGGTACCCTGCAATACGCTAACTTCCTGGAAACCGTGCTGCAAATTGTACCGATGTATTATCTGCGCGGTATAGGTGGCGTGTTGTATTTAAGTGGTGCTTTCATCATGCTTTACAACATCTACAAAACTGCGAAAGCAGGAGTATTATTAGCCGATGAAGAAGCCGAAGCTGCTCCATTAATGCCTGCCACTGTAGGTGTTCACCACGACAGCCACTGGCACAGATTGATCGAGCGTAAGCCATTCCGCATGGCAGTTTGGGCAACCATCGCCATCTTAATTGGCGGTCTGGTAGAAATGATCCCGACGTTCCTGATCGACTCTAACGTACCGACCATCGCTTCCGTGAAACCTTATACTTCCTTGGAATTACAAGGCCGTGACCTGTACATAAGAGAAGGTTGCGTGAACTGCCACACCCAGATGATCCGTCCGTTCCGTTCCGAAACTGAACGCTACGGCGAGTACTCTAAAGCCGGAGAGTTCGTGTACGACCGTCCATTCCTGTGGGGCTCTAAACGTACCGGACCAGACTTGCACCGTGTAGGGCAGAAGTATCCGAACAGCTGGCACTATAACCACATGATGGATCCAACTTCAATGTCACCGGGCTCTATTATGCCTCCTTACCCGTGGTTATTCGAGCAGAACCTGGATAACTCTACCACGCCGGCCAAGATCGAAGCGATGCAGAAAATGGGGGTTCCTTACGAGCCAGGCTACGCCAACCAAGCCAACGCTGATCTTAAAAAGCAAGCCAACGAGATCTCTGCCAGCTTAGCCAAAGAAGGCATCGAAGTGAAACCTGAAAAAGAGATCGTAGCCCTTATTGCTTATCTACAGCGCCTGGGTACCGATATTAAAGTGAAAGAAGAACAAGTAAGATAGATTGTTCGACTGTTCGATATTCGAATTTTCGACAAAATTAAAAATCGAATCTACGAATATCGAACAGTCAAATATCCTAAAGAAATATAAGAGTTATGTATAAGAATGTATTAGAGGGCATTACCGGAATCGAGATTTTTCCGCTGATCTCATTTGTCATATTCTTCGCTTTTTTCCTGGGTTTGCTGCTTTACGTGGTACTCAGCGATAAAAACCACTTAAAAGCCATGGCCGAAATGCCTTTGCTAAACGAAAACGAACCTCAATTCGGAAAAGGACTACTCCAATGAAAACGTTAAAGAAAGTACTTTTTGCGGCCACAATCCTGGCGTTTTTCGGAACTTCCGGAGCGCAGGCGCAACAGGTAGAAGGCAAAGCCATTTTCGAAGCCAATTGTAAAGCCTGCCACAGCATTACCGAAGACGTGGTTGGCCCGGCCCTGAAAGATGTGCACAAGCGCCGTGACATTAAGTGGGTAAAAAGCTTCGTTAAGAACTCCACCAAATTTATTGAATCCGGCGATAAAGATGCGAAAGCGCTTTTTGAGAAATTCAATAAAACCCAGATGCCGGCTTTTGAAGGTATGCTGAAAGACCAGGACATAGAAGCGGTTTACGCTTACTTAAAAACGGAAAGCGAAGCACCGGCCCAAGCCGAAGTTGCACCAGCTCCGGCTGCCCCGGCAAATCCGAAAAACGGTACCGGAACGGAAGTAAAAAGTAGCTTCGATTTCCACAAAATTCCGGCGCAATATTTCCTGGCAGGTGTGGTTATAGTTTCCATGCTTTTCCTGGTTGTGCTGTTCCTGATCATGACGTTCATTTCAGCGTTGCCGATATTGGGCAGTTTCTATAAACGTCCGGAAAATGCGCATTTGCCTATGGCGAAAGTGGTTGGTCTGTTGCGCGGTGAAACCAAAGCTATTGTTGGCGAACACAAAGACATTCTGATCGAAGACCACAGTTACGACGGCATCCATGAGTTCGACAACGACCTTCCACCCTGGTGGAAATACTCTTTCTACGCAACCATTCTTTTCGGTATTGCTTACTTGCTGCACTTCCACGTATTCGAAACTGGTAAACTGCAAACCGACGAATACAAAGTAGAAATGGAACAGGCAGCCTTACTCAGCGCCAACGAAGTAAGCGACCCGAACGCCAAAACCGATTTCAAAGTCCTGACCGATGCACCGGCCATTGAAAGTGGAAAAACGATCTTCGCCCAGAACTGCGCCGCCTGCCACGGTAAAAATGCCGAAGGTATGGTTGGCCCGAACCTGACTGACGAATTCTGGCTGCACGGCGGCGATGTGAATGATATTTTCCATACCATTAAGTTCGGGGTAACCAGTAAAGGCATGGTGGCCTGGGAGAAAAAATTGAACAAAGACCAGACCCTGCAGGTTGCCAGCTACATCCTGAGTCTGCAAGGCAGCAAACCAGCCAACGCCAAAGCTCCGCAAGGCGAGAAGTTTGAAGCGCAAAAGTAACTATAATTACGAATTAGAAATTACGAATTAGAAGTTAATAATAATTGTTCCGAAGAAAAGCCAGATGTTTCCATCTGGCTTTTTCTTTTTTTCAGGATTGCAATTGCGAAGAAAAGTCCCCCTTTGGAGGGGGTAGGGGGAGGACTACTTTACTAGATTTTTGTTTTTCGAATACTGTGAAAATCATCCCCCCCCTTCAAAGGGGGACAAAAAACCTTTCAATCTCAATTTTTCCAAGTATCCAGATATCTTTTTCAAATCCTTTCCGGCATTAGAAAACATGACGAAATGCATTTGTCTGTATGACCAGCAACATTCCATACCCGGTTACACAGTGCGATCTTTGTATGTGAAAGCTGAAGTAATTTCTGGCTTTCAACTTTAAGAATTAGCAAGAAATAATTCCTGATTCTTAATTCCCAATTCTTAATTAAACACGGTCGCACAACCGGAAAGAAAATGGACAATACAATAACCGATACCGAAGCTTATCGCGACACGATCTCGACGGTAGACAAAGACGGAAAAAGGGTATGGGTTTACCCTAAAAAACCGAAAGGCAAATTATTTAATTACCGCAAGCTGGTGAGTTATGGCTTGCTGGCTTTGCTGTTTACTGGTCCATTCCTTAAAATTAACGGGCTTCCTGTATTGATGCTGAATTTAATCGAACGTAAGTTCATTATTTTCGGCATGATCTTCTGGCCGCAGGACTTCTTTATCCTGGTGCTGGGTTTCCTGGCAATGGTAGTTTTTATAATCTTGTTTACCATTGTTTATGGGCGCGTTTTCTGCGGTTGGGTTTGTCCGCAAACCATTTTTCTGGAAATGGTTTTCCGAAGAATTGAATATTGGATAGAAGGCGACAACAACAAACAAAAAGCCCTGAACCGCGCGGAATGGAACTTCGAAAAGATCTGGAAGAAAACAGCGAAACACAGCATTTTCGTCCTCATTTCTTTCATCATTGCCAATACCTTACTTGCCTACATTATTGGCATTGAAAAGCTGCAGCAGATCGTAACTGATAACCCGGCAAGCCACCTTGGCGGTCTGGCTTCCATGGCAATTTTTACCGGAATTTTCTATTGGGTTTTTGCCAGTTTCCGCGAACAGGTTTGTACCATTGTTTGTCCGTACGGACGTCTGCAGGGCGTAATGCTCGATAAGAAAAGTATCGTGGTTGCTTACGATTACGAACGCGGCGAACCGCGCGGCAAACTACATAAAAACCAAGTGCGCACCGAAGGCGATTGTATTGATTGTAAACAGTGCGTGCAGGTTTGCCCAACCGGTATCGACATCCGGAATGGAACCCAGTTAGAGTGTATAAACTGTACTGCCTGCATTGACGTTTGCAACAGCATTATGGATCTGATTAACAAACCGCAAGGCCTGATCCGCTACGCTTCAGAAGAAGAAATTGCTGAGAAAAAGAAATTCCAGTTCACTACCCGCATGCGCGCTTATACGGCCATTTTGGTGGTGCTCATGGGCGTATTTGTAACCTTGCTGTTAACCCGCAAGAACATCGATGCTACCATTCTGCGTACGCCGGGCATGATGTACCAGAAAAAAGAGAACGGCAACATTAGCAACCTGTACAATATTTCGCTGATTAATAAAACGAATAAGGCTTATCCGGTAACCCTGAAGTTGCTCGAACCGCAAGGCGAAATTAAAATGATACGCAGTGATTTAATGCTTCCGGAGCAGGGCATCACCGAAGGTGTTTTCTTCGCGGAAATTCCGAAAGGGGAATTACATAAAATGAACACCGAAATTAAGATCGGCGTGTTTAGTGGCGACCAGTTAATTACTACCAAAACTACCAAGTTCCTGGGCCCTGCAAATTGATAATTGTTAAATGCTGATTCCTGATTAAGTTTTTGTATAAAAAGGAGGGCGTTTGTCATTCCGGTCATTTCGACGTCAGGAGAGATCCCTGGAATAAGGTAGTAAACTTTGAAAATAGTCAAATTACATTATCTGGTCATTCCGAGCAATGTCGAGGAAACTTATGGAGAATTACAAGGGAATTTAGAGCGGTTGAGCGATAAATTCCTATTGCGTGGGTTCGGTATGCGATAGTTCCCTCGGCTTCGCTCGGGATGACCAAACAACTAATCTTGAAGATTAAAAATGCTACAGCCAAAACATGACCAAATGCATTTTTTAGCCTGACAAAATTCATTTCTAATTGCTTCTGGAATCAGCAATTTTGTAACGGTTGCACTTTCATTCAGCAATCAACAATCATCTATTTTTCGCATTCATTTAACCGCACATAAAATGAATACCGCACACGCAAAACCCAATACTTTTACCTGGTGGCCCAGAGTCATCATTGGCTTCTTTATTCTGTTCGCAATTTTCATCGGCAACTTCGTGAGAATGGCCATGCAATCGGACGTGGACCTGGTAAGCAAAGATTATTACCAGAAGGAAATTGCCTTCCAGCAGCACATAAACTCAGTAGCGCAAACCAAAGAAAACAACGCCGAAATTCAGGTTACTTTAGCTGAAGCAGCCGGGCAATTGGTTATCGCTTTTCCGGAGTTTTACGCTGGCCTGAAAGTTGCCGGAACGGTTCAATTTTTCCGTCCTTCCAATGCGAAACTCGACTTTGAACTTCCTCTGAATCTAAACGATGCGCGCCAGCAATTTATTCCGGTAGACAAACTGGAAAAAGGCCGCTGGAAAGTGCAGGTAAGCAGCGAAGTGAACGGTAAAAGTTACTTTACTGAACAAACCATTACGCTGAAATAAGCAAACACAAACGCACAGAAAAAGGAAACTGAATTTCATTTTCAAATTTCCTGATTTTCAAATTTTAAAATTGAAATTATGTTGTGGGCAGGGTTTTTATTCGGCATTTTAGGAAGCTTCCATTGTGTAGGGATGTGCGGCCCGATCGCGATGGCGTTGCCAATTGGCAGGGGCGCAGGCTGGCACTTTGTGGCTGGCCGCCTCCTGTACAATGGTGGTCGCATTCTTACGTATTCGCTGCTTGGCGGACTGGCTGGCTTATTCGGTAAATCGTTACAACTAGCCGGTTTTCAGCAAGCAGTTTCCATCGTTTCAGGTATACTGATTTTAGCTTTAGTGGTGCTGCCGCATTTCGGCGGAAATAAGTTTACATCGTTCATTGGTTTTAATAAAGTGTTGCAAAAAGTGCAGGGCTTAATGGCGAAACAATTTCAGAAAAACAGCGCGGCTTCTTTAGGAATGATCGGGATGCTGAACGGAATTCTGCCCTGCGGTTTTGTGTACATTGCTTTGGCAGGTGCAGTAAGTGTGCCAACCGTTGGAGGCAGCATGTTGTACATGGCTTTGTTCGGATTGGGCACTTTTCCGCTCATGTTTATTCTTTCTCTTTCAGGCAAACTTGTGAAGCCAAATCTGCGTCAATTATTTAAAAAAGCTGTACCATATGCGGCGACATTTATGGCGGTGCTTTTCATTCTGCGTGGCCTGAATTTAGGCATTCCTTACCTAAGTCCGCAGGTAATAAAAACGGCCGAAAAAACGGAAATGTCCTGCTGCCATAAACCGGTTGCAAAACGCTAGGGAAAAGACTTTAAAAAGTGCTTATGCCATTTTTGAATCTCAACTTAACCGCACAATAATTATGAAAAAATTTCTTCTCTTAACCGACCTTTCCGATGAAAGTGTGAATACGTACCGATATGGCTTGCAACTTGCCAATGCCCTGAAAGCGGAGATCGTGTTGTTGTATTGTTCCCCGGCAACGGCCCTGACCATGACCGAACAATTCAGTTACATTCAGAAACTGCGCAGCTACGCCGACCGTTTTGCCCAGGCCGTAATTGAGAAAGTAGGAAAAATGCCGGCGGTAGAATGTTTCGTTACAGCCGGCGACCCGGTGGTTGCAATTGCCAAAATGGTAGAAACTACGCAGGTAGATCTTTTGGTTGCCGGTGAAATATTTCTGGAAAATCTGAAGTCGGAAACCCCGCTGCCGCTGCAACAGTTGGTACCTTGTCCGGTAATTCTGGTTCCGGCCGGCGTTTCGTTTAAAAAGATTAAAGAAGTAGTATTTGCTACCGATTTCACTGATCAGGATGTGGAAGTTGCCAAAGGTATCTGCAATCTGGCCGATGAATTAAAAGGCCACGTTTCCTTCCTGCATTTCTACCCGAAACACGAACGCAATCGTCGGGCGCAGATCTTGCATAAAGGCGAAGAACTGGCCGCGCAACTTTCCTGCAAAACCAGCCTGCATTTAAATGAGGAGGAAGACCTGCTGGAAGGCATGAATGATTTTGCCGAAAAACACCGGGCCGACCTGTTCGTTTTAGCAACCCAGGATACGCATTTGCTACAGCAGTATTTTCAGCAGACCTACCGCAAAACCCAGGCGTACCATACCCGAATTCCGCTCCTGAATCTGTACCAGGAACGCCATGCACCATGTTCGGCGAGTTGCACGTTTTGCCATGCTGATCATACGCATGAACATCATCAGGAAGTAGTTGCAGAATAAAGCCAGGTTAAATTTTGAACAATAAACCCTTCGGAGAAATCGGAAGGGTTTTCTTTTTTAACTGGAAGGATAAAACGGTAGGGATTAGGCCTGGAAAAGTAAAGGAGAACAAACATATAAGGTCCGGATTACTGATATTTCGTAAATTGCAGGCTTGTTTCAGTAAAATTTTGCAGATTTTCTGGCTTCTTTGCTTTTCATCCGGAAAAAACAGCCTTGGATCGGCTAAAAATTACTGATGGATAGATCAATTCAAAAGTACCTTGTTTTGCGAAGTACCAACATGTAATTTTGTGTTATCAACCTGAGTCGTTAATCTACGCGGGCAATCACGGCCAAGAAGTCTGCAATTGAAAGAAGCTGAACCCTATAAAAAACATGTCGAAATATTTATTGCTTTTATTCTCATTTATTGCTTTCTGCAACGTACAAGCGCAGGATTCAGTTAAAGGCCGAATTGCCGGGAAACTGGTTGAATCGGATTCTAAGATGCCGGTTGGTTTTGCTTCTGTTGCTTTATTTTCGAGCAAAGATTCCAGCCTGGCAGGCGGGGTAACTTCTGCTGAAAACGGAAAGTTTGCGCTGGAAAATCTGCCCTTTGGAAACTATTTCCTGAAGATTACTTTGGTAGGTTATTCGCCTAAAAAAATACCGAATATTGCTCTTACTGCTGAAAAACCCAATGTGGAACTGGGGAGCATAACGGTAGCTTCCAACGCTAAAAAACTCGGTGAGGTGGAAATTGTGGCGCAAAAAAATCTGGTAGAATACGGCCTGGATAAACAGATTATTAATGTAGCCAAAGATATGTCCAGCACGGGTGGTACTGCTTCGGATGCGCTTAAAAATATACCTTCGGTAGCGGTAGATGTGGATGGGAAAGTAAGCGTGCGCGGCAGTTCCAACGTAACGGTATTGGTAGATGGTAAAAACTCGGGCCAGGATGCGCAGACTATTTTAAGCCAGACTCCGGCCAGCGCCATCGAGAAAATTGAAGTGATGACGAATCCATCAGCAAAATACGATGCTGAAGGAATGGGTGGCATCATCAATATTATCCTTAAAAAAGAAGCCAAGCCGGGCTTTAACGGCAATTTAGCCCTGAACCTGGGTACTTACGACAATCACAACACCAGCCTGAACCTGAACTACCGGTATAAGAAATTCAATTTCTTTACCGGTTACGATTATATGCAACAATACCGCCGCGGAATATACGAACTTGACCGCTCTACTACCGGAACCGATACCGCGACTAAAATTACCGCTACAACTTTTCTGGATCAACGGCAGAACGGCAGAAGAATTTCTGAAACGCATATACCAAAAGCCGGCTTCGATCTTAATTTTTCTGACAAGCAAAGTCTTACTTTTTCGGTTAAGTTGTTTGCCAATGGCTGGAACGAAACGGAAACAGTTAGGAACAAGCTTGCTAATACGCAACAGCCTTCCGAATATCGGTATAGCCGCCTAGGTCAGACTGAAAATAATATAAATTCAACGGATTATGCGCTCAGCTACCGGAAAACATTTGCAAAGCCGCTCCAGGAATTTACGGCGAATGCAGTCTACACCACAACAACTGGAAAATTCGACCGCTTTTACCACCAGTTCAACAGCGATTCTGATTGGAACAACACCGGTAACGAACGGAAAGAAAATTATTTACAGGAATTTACGGTGCATCCATTTTTTATCCAAGCCGATTATGTGCACCCGATTGGGGAAAAGGGTAAAGCCGAGGCCGGAGCCAAGCGTTCACAGCGCGTACTTTCTACCAGTTTCCGCGGCCAGGATTTCAACTTTGAAACTAATTCTTATGAAGTAAATCCTTATTCATTAAGTAATTATGGTTACGAAGAATACGTAAATGCGGCGTATGTAAATTATGGCAACGCCTGGAACAAACTAAGCTACCAGATCGGCCTTCGGACCGAACAAACCAATATTGTGGTGAGCGATAAAAACAGTCAAGTAAAGTTTCTGAACGATTACTTAAGCTTTTTCCCGAGCGTATTTTTAAGCCATGAAGTAAACGAAAACCTGAAACTGCAGCTTAATTACAGCCGCCGGATCAACCGCCCGAATTACGAAGCCCTGAACCCTTTCGTAAATACTTCCGACCCGCTGAACATCTGGCACGGCAACCCGAAACTGAACCCGGAATACGTTGATGCTTATGAAGCCAGCTACCTGAAATTCTGGAATTCCGGCTCGCTCACCTCCACCGGATTTTTCCGTCAGGTGCATAACGTGATCCAGCAGGTGCGCAGCATCGATTCATCGGATCTGAAAGTTACTCATAATAATTACGTGAACCTGAACGATGCTACATCTTACGGGGTAGAAATAAGTGGTTCGCAAGCGCTTGCCAAATGGTTTAAGTTAAGCGGCAATGTTTCGGCTTTTAACTATAAAGTTTCCGGAGCACCACTGGGTATAGAAGCCAACAGCAGTAAATTCAGCTGGCTCAGCCGGATCAACGCAAACCTGAATTTACCAAAGAACCTCTCCATGCAGGTATCGGTGAATTACCGCAGTCCACAGGCGTTGGCACAGGGAACCCGCGCGGCTATTTACAATACTGATGTTTCGCTCAAAAAGGATGTGCTGAATAAAAAAGGTGCATTTACTTTACGCGTCAGCGATGTGTTCAACACCCTGCAGTGGGATACCAGTGTTTCCAGTCCAGATCTTACCTATGATTTGCATACCAAACGTCAGACCCGCATTGCGACCTTCGGTTTTTCTTACCGTTTTGGTGAGCAGGAAAAACGCCGCCGGCAGGAGGTAGGAAACACCATGGAAGGAATGTTCTAAATTTAAAAAACAGCGTTGGAAAAGCCGGTTAAACAACCGGCTTTTTTATTTAAACACAAAAATAATGGTATCAGTAACTCCCGCACTTTTCAAGGCTAAAACCCTGGCGTTTTAATTCTGGCACTTCGTTTGAATAGAGGTGTGTAAAGTAGTTCTAAAAAAATATCAAGGTGATTAAACTATTATTTCAGAACTACATCAAAGAATCAAATTTTTGAGTAAACAGAAATTAAAAATTAAGAAAATGAAAAAGGTAGCATTAGCCCTGGTATTTGGCATTTTAACGGTAGGTGGAGTTTCAGCGCAAACAACCAAAAAGGCAAAAGTAAAATCTGAAACCGACCAGAACGCCAAACTTAAAACCGAACTCAAGCATAAAAATGAAAAGGATCATAAGCAGCGTACGCCGGAAGAAAGAGCCGAGATCCAGGCTAAAAGGTTACGTACGCAGTATAATCTGAATGATGTGCAAACTGCCAGAATAAAGGAAATTTCGCTGGCTAAAGTAACCCAAATGCAAAGTCTGAAAGATAAATACAGCGATAACCGGAAGGAAATGTCTTCGGAAATGCGGACCTTGAAAACTAACTGGGAGAACGAACTGAAAGCGGTATTAACGCCGGAGCAATACGCACAATTCCAGAAGGAACGTACCGAAAAGATGGAAAAGCGGCAAGTACATCAGGGTAACCAGAATGGCCAGATGGGTAAGCATAAATACAAAATGAAAGAAAAAGATGATGACGATGATAATGATTAATCCCTTATTTTGAGTCTGTAAAGTTGCATAATAAGACCGGCACAAAGTGGCCGGTTTTTTTTATGCCAGACCATGCCGTTTTAACATTCGGGCTAATTGTCTAAATTTGAATTAATGTACACAAGAGAAGAAGCATCGCAGCTCCGGCAGGCCTTCTGGACTACCTTTGGGCAATATATGGCACCTGTGCTTTCGGCGGAAGGCTGGCGGGTAAACTGGATAAATTATAATACCCGGCTGAAACACGTTTACTTCCGGATGCAGGCCGATAAAAAAGAAGCTTCGATCAGCATTGAAATAACCCATCAGGATCCGGAGATACAGGAATTATTTTTTGAGCAGTTTCTGATGCTGAAAAGCCTGCTGCACGAAACCTTGGGAGAGACCTGGGAATGGGAACTTCATGCTTCGGATGCTCATGGTAAAACCGTTTCCCGAATATATAAAGAATTGAAGCCGGCGAATGTTTTTAACAAAGAGGATTGGCCAGCGCTGATCTCATTTTTCAAGCCCCGGATCATTGCACTAGATGCGTTCTGGAACGATGCGCAGTATAGTTTTGAAGAATTAAAATAATTGAATATTAATATCTTAAAGTTGTTTAGTAAATTATATTTATTCAGGGAATAAGTATTTGAAACTTGAAACTACTTATTGCTTTTGAAAAACTATAATCCGAAATTTGTATTTTAAGTAATAGAATTTTTCCGGAATAGTGAAAACCGTTTTTGCGCCTGATACACTGTATAAATTTGAGGTTAAGGGTGATGTGATAGTTACTTGTTGGCACGAATCTTTAAGTGCAGAATCGAATGAATTCCGCGATTCGATAAAGAATTTATTTCGGTTTGCGGCAGAACGGAAACTGAAAAAAGTTTTATTGGATTCCGGAACGCCAGCAGGAGGTACGCTTACCGAAGAGCTGATGCTGCTGGTGCAAAACGCAATTCTGAAGATCGATTTGGAAAAGATCGCTATTCTGGAGTCCTGCGATTTTCATTGGGACAATAATCTGCTTCAGTTCCTGAAATACCTGAATACCTTTCTGCAACTTGATTTAGATATCAAACTATTCAATTCCAAAACTTTAGCATTGGTTTGGCTGGGAGCAGGTAAGGTTTAATTCGAAACTTTTCCTTTCAAGGGTTGCCTGCCCAAATAACTTGCTTTCATTTCCTAGGTCAGGAGTTTTTTTGTATTAAATGATAGCGTTTTACCAGGTCGGGTTTTCTTCGTTGTCTGTTTGCGAAATGCTGCCAAAGCCGGTTCGGGAATTATACGGTTGTCCCTTGCCTTCGAGGTGGTTTTGCATATCCTGATAAAATTTTAACTGGTCTAGCTCCATAAACTCCTGCCACAATTCCTGGTCGCGGCCGCTCATTCGATCGGTAATTTGTTCCAGTTCGAGGCTTTTCTGCGTGGAGACCAATTCCTGTAGATACGGGTCCGATTCAAGCATAACTCTGATCCGCACCCGGAAATAATCATTCAGTTCGCGGTACCTTTCAGCATTCCATTCCCAATTTTCCGGTTTCCTCATCATAATTCAGCTTCAATAAACTAACTACGGAAAAAGGGTTTGGTTTAGTTGTGCTGCTTCTTTTTCAGGGGCTCGAGCAAATCCGATAAGCCGTTCAGTTTGATCTCGTAAATCGTAGCAAGCTGCATCCCGAGTTTACCTTCCGGAAACCCTTTGCGATGAAACCATTCCAGGTATGAAACCGGCAGGTCGCAGAGCAGTACGCTTTTATATTTGCCGAAAGGCATGCGGTTTTGGACTAGTTGGAGCAGGATTTCAGATTCAGGTTGCAAGCAGGTAACTGTTTGATTTGAATTATAAAAGTAGCAAAACAGATCAAATTTATTGCAGTTTTGATTATGTATGTTATGTTGAGTATAAATAAGAAAGGCAAATCGTTTTCAGATCTGCCTTTCTTATTTCAAATTCAAAAATGTTAAGCTATTAATCATGTTTCCCGCAAAAATTATTCAGATGGTTCAATTGGTAAAAATCAGCTTTTTCGGAGTTGAAAAAAGCCTGGTATTCCTCTTCGTTTAGTTCTTCCCGGAGCGAAATATGAAATTTTGCCATTTCGGGGAAAAGCGCGTTGCGTTCCTGTCGTTCCTGCATGCAATCCAGGTTAAACTCATAAAAATTTTTTTGTGTGTTCATTCGTGGTTAGATTGTTTAGATGGTGAAAGTTTTCAGGAAGTTAACATACTTATATTAAGTGAATTATGTTTACTTATTTTTTTAATTTTAACCATTGGTTTTGCATGAATCGCCGTTTCCTGCATGTAGACAAAGAAAAATACTTAGCTACTCGTGAAAAATACTTAGTAATATTTTTTTAGCAGGCACTTTTGCTGATCAGTTTTCCGGAAGTTTACAACCATTGTGCCGGTTTTTCGTTTAGGCAAAGTTTATTTTCCTTTTAAGGTGTTTCCCAAAATGATATTGCTGCTGTTTTTAGGAAGTTGTTGATTTACAGCTTGATATTTTTTTTAGAAATATCCCATTTTTTTAGATTCAGATGCAAAAGAAGTGTGTAAAAGCCTATTACTTGTGTGATTAGAATTCAGGATGAAGTTTTTCCTTTATCTTTACCCGTTCAATCACTTTTTTACCACTAAACCCTAGCGTTTTTCGATGCCTTTTTCTACCCTTGGTTTATCTGCCCCCTTACTGAAAGCAATTAAAGAGCAAGGTTATCAACAACCTTACCCAATTCAGCAGCAGGCTATACCAGCCATTTTAGCGGGAAACGATATCCTGGGAATTGCAAAAACCGGTTCGGGGAAAACGGCTGGTTTTGCTTTGCCCATTCTGCAACAGCTTCAGAAAGAGAAACCTGCTAAGAACCGCTTTATTAAAACGCTGGTATTGGTGCCCACCCGCGAACTTGCTTTGCAGGTTGCAAACGTTTTTAGAAGCTTCAGTATGTATTTAACGCGGCCGGTAAAAACGCTGGCGGTGTTTGGTGGCGTGAGCATTAATCCGCAGATGATGGCTTTAAGCAGCACCGAAATTCTGGTGGCTACACCGGGGCGTTTGCTCGATCTGGTAGAAAGTAATGCGCTGCAACTCTCAGAGCTGAAAGTGCTGGTGCTTGACGAGGCGGATAAAATGCTGAATTTAGGCTTTGAAGAAGAGATGAACCGGATCTTTGCGCTGCTGCCCCAAAATCGCCAAAGCCTGCTTTTTTCTGCTACCCTTGCTGATTCTATTGCGGAAATAAAAGCAAAATTGCTGCGCGAGCCGGTGGTAATTTCGGTAGATGAAACGGAGGAAGAAAACCAGCTTGATCTGATAAAACAACTCGCTTATCAGGTGAGTCCGGAAAGCAAAGGGCCGTTTTTACGCTACCTGATCAAGCACGAAAATATGCATCAGGTGCTGGTGTTTGTGTCGAGTATCCGGAATGCTGATAACTTGGTGGTGAAACTTAATAAGAACGGAATAGAAGCGTTGGCCATGCACGGCGAGAAAAGCCAGGGTGCCCGGACTGAAGCGCTGCGCCGTTTCAAAACCGGTAAACTCCGCGTGCTGGTAGCTACCGATCTTGCATCGCGCGGTATCGATATTCAGTTCTTGCCTTATGTGATCAATTACGATCTGCCGCGCTCACCGAAAGATTATGTGCACCGGATCGGGCGTACGGGCAGGGCTGGCGCTAGCGGCGAGGCAATTTCTTTAATTACCCCGGAAGACGAACATCATTTTAAGATCATTCAGAAAAAGATGGGCAAAACCGTGGAAATGCGCGGAAGTGAGGATGTGAATTTGCAGGGCGTTTAGAAAATCTGATTTAAATGTCTATAAATTGCCAATTGTGAAAATTTCGATAAGTACCTGCCATGACGAAACAAATTAAATTTATTTTAATAGCTTTTGTAGCAGCTTTACTGGTCTGGTTTATCTGGGATGCTTTTAATCAACCGGGAGTGAATGATCTGAAAGGTGGTTTTGAGGAAGTGGCAAGTTACCGGAATGAAAATAATACCGGGCCCATCATTCGCGTTTATGCCGTAACCGTAAATGACCCTGCTCATGCGGAAATGGAAGCTTACGGCAATTTTATGCCGCATACCAAATATGGTAATACAAAGGTCTATTTTTTTCCGAAGGGCAAATCAGTTCCAAAAGAAGTTTTTCCAGGAGAAGAAAATATTCCGGCAGAGTTTCAGCAAAATATAATTGCGAAATATGAGAAAGATGCGATGGGCACTGTTCATTTCAAGCAATACTGATTAATTTGATCAGATTTCATCCCCCTGAGTTTTTGCCCTTGAAATCATAGCGTTTTAATTCTGAGGAAAATAAAATGCCAGCGTTTTGATTTGACGCTGGCATTTTATTTGAAGGAAAATTTCAAGTAGTTTTCTAATCGAAAACGCTACCGTTTTGTGATCTAAAAGTTTGTAACACTTTAGGTTTCCGGTTTATTTTTTCTTTTTCGTTTTTTCTTGTTCCTGCTTTTTAAAATAACCTTTAAAGAAGAAATTGCTCTGCAGGGCTTTCATATTTTCGTTCAGGTAAGCGGAGCTTCTTTCCAGCACATTGGGATCCTAAGCTTAGAATTCCACGTGGACAAGTTGTCGC
>JADMIO010909281.1_pt1 | contig 64215 bp, 58 predicted proteins | sample 8958161 | NCBI WGS metagenome assembly JADMIO01 (sample SAMN16585339, study PRJNA669376) | soil metagenome | isolation source: Crop rotation soil | place: USA: Cullars Rotation, Alabama | collected 2011 | reverse complement strand
AGGTGAGCCAGTGTGATTACATTTGCGGCCTAACTGTGGCCAGTCCAGTTACGCTGGAGTCACTAGTATTTAGGTGACACTATAGAAGCGGCCGCGACAACTTGTCCACGTGGAATTCTAAGCTTAGGATCCCAATGTGCTGGAAAGAAGACAGGCAACCCGGCACTACGTAAAATGACCTTTCATCAGAGGGGAAATATGCTAAAGGCCCTGGCCATGCATTTACGGAATCACCTTGATGAATTTTACAGGATCAGCTATAAGACCGGTGCAACAAAAGCTGACAGCTGGGTAGATATAGAAGGCGGGATCGGGAATCTTTTTGCCAATGCATCACTGCGAAGAAAATTTCCTGACGAAGTATTTTGTATTGACGGCGACAGCCACAACCTCAGCAAGAACAATAGTTTTATGGGAACGCATATATTGGTTCCTAAAGAAGGCGTTGCAGTTCATATCAATGCATTCAACTTTCCCGTGTGGGGAATGCTGGAAAAGATAGCAGTTAACTTATTGGCAGGCATGCCCTGTATTGTAAAGCCTGCAACGGTAACCAGTTATTTGACCGAAGCTGTGGTAAAGGAAATTATTGCCAGTAAGATATTACCCGAAGGGTCATTACAATTATTGTGTGGTGGAGCCGGTGACCTGCTTGATCATGTGAATTCCCAGGATGTGGTAACGTTCACGGGTTCTGCATCAACAGGATTATTATTAAAATCAAACCCCAATATCTTAAAAGAAAATGTTCCGTTCAATATGGAAGCAGATTCTTTAAACTGTATCGTACTCGGTGAAGATGTAACCCCGGACAAACCCGAATGGGATATTTTTATTAAAGAAGTGAGAAGAGAAATGACATTAAAGGCCGGGCAGCGATGTACCGGGATCAGGCGGATATTTGTTCCGGAAAATAAAATGGAAGATGTATGGAAGGCTATCTCTTCTTCTCTTTCGCAAACAGTGATCGGAAATCCACTGAATGAAAAAGTGAGAATGGGTTCACTGGCAGGACAAACACAACGCAACGAAGTAAAAGAGCAGGTACAAAAGCTACTGGCTTCCTCACAGATCATTTACGGCTCATTGGATAGTGTGGATGTTATGGATGCAGATGCGGTAAAAGGCGCTTTCATGTCGCCGGTATTACTGATGAATGAAAAACCTTTTGCAACAAAAGAAGTACATGAAGTAGAAGCATTCGGACCGGTAAGCACCATCATGCCTTATAAAAAAACCGATGACGCCATTGCATTGAGTAAGTTGGGAAAAGGAAGCCTTTGCTCTACTATTGTTACAGCCGATTACAAAACAGCGCAACATTATGTAATTGGTGCAGCAACGCATCATGGAAGAATGCTGGTATTGAATAATGAATGTGCCAAAGAAAGTACCGGACATGGTTCTCCACTGCCTTTACTAATACATGGTGGCCCGGGTCGTGCCGGTGGCGGTGAAGAAATGGGTGGACTCCGTGGCGTAAAACATTACCTGCAACGCACCGCATTACAAGGTTCACCAACAACCATAACAGCAATTACAAATGTATACCAGCAATATGCACAAGGAAAGGATCCCGGTAAACATCCGTTCACAAAATATTTTGATGAACTGCAGGTTGGGGAACAGATCATCACAGAAAAACGATTGATCACGTCAGAAGATATTGATCGCTTTGCCGATCTCAGCGGGGACCATTTTTATGCACACATTAAAACAACAGATTTTACAGGGACCATGTTTGAGCAACAGGTAGCGCATGGTTATTTTATCATGAGCCTGGCGGCGGGATTGTTTGTTGACAGTTATGAAAAGAACCCGGTACTGTTAAATTATGGTATTGATGAGATGCGTTTTACCAAGCCTGTTTACCCCGGTGCTGAAATTCATATCCGGTTTACGTGTAAAGAAAAGCTTCCTAATGATAAAAGGATCGTTGAAAAACCGGAAGACCTGAAAAGAGGCGATGATATTGATAAGGGTATTGTAAAATGGCTGGTAGAGATGATCGATGAGACTGGTGAAATAACCGGGGTAGCAACAATATTAACGATGGTGGCAATAAAGAATAATTAAAATTCTATACTTTTAATAACAGAAATCTTTTTTATGAGTACAGAGGCATATGTCAATTCCCATATAGAACACGGGATCAATACAATTGAATTCTTTCACCCGCAAAGCAATTCATTGCCCGGCAAAATACTGGAAGAACTTGCCAGGGAAATCCATTTTGCTGGCACACATGATGATACCCGTGTGATCATTTTAAAAAGCGGTGGTGACAAAACCTTTTGCTCTGGAGCAAGCTTTGATGAACTCGTATCAATAAAGAATGAAAAGGAAGGACTTAAATTCTTCAGTGGTTTTGCCAACGTGATCAATGCCATGCGCAAATGCCCGAAATTCATCATCGGGAGGATACAGGGAAAATGTGTTGGCGGCGGTGTGGGACTCGCAAGTGCCGTTGATTATGCAATTGCAACCAATAAGGCAGATATTAAATTAAGTGAACTGGCTGTTGGCATCGGCCCTTTCGTGGTAGGACCTGCAGTAGAAAGAAAGATCGGAACAGGCGCATTCAGCGCTTTGGCCATCGACGCAACCACCTGGCGCAATTGTGAATGGGCAAGAAGAAAAGGATTGTTTGCTGAAATGCATGAAAACACAGAAGGAATGGACGAATCTGTTTATCGCCTTGCAAATACACTGGCGCATTCCAACCCTGCTGCAATGGCAGAGATGAAAAAGATCTTCTGGAAAGGAACAGAGCATTGGGATGAATTATTGAAAGAAAGGGCAGCGATCAGCGGAAGATTGGTATTAAGCGAATTTACAAGGAATGCTATCGAAAAATTCAAAATGAAAAGCTAACACCGGGCTCAATGTTTGATTAACACGCTGAATTCCTTATTTTTGCCCACGCTTAAATGAAGAAGAACAGGAAAACATATAGTATTTGCCAGAAGGTTTCAGCCATATTCATGATCCTTACTTTATTCTGGCTTACCATCAGCACACCATTTGTGATTGATTATTACGAGCAGTTGGCTAAACAGGATAAAATATCACACGCTTCATCTTCACTCCCCGGTAATAATGAAGAAGAAAACGGCTCTTTAAATAATGCTTCAGAAGAAAAAGCACCCAATACCGGTAATACCCTTTCCGAAGAATTCCTCCACGAGCACCATACCATGGATAATTTATTGGTCATGGATTCATTTTATAACAAGCACCATAATGATGATACCTACCATGCCTACCATGGTGAATTACTGGTTCCCCCGCCCAATGGCGTAATATAATTTCCCTTTTTACAATTTTCACGGTTAGTTTTTCCGTAATGCTTACATGCGGACCTCTCGTTTATTTGGTACCGGTAAAAGCATGCGGGGACCGGGTTATGAATACCTGTATAACTGCTCATATTTATTATTAGCGGAAGGAAAAGGAATAATTACATCTCAAGCGGAACCATAATTAATTTTTAAAAAATAACGTATAATGAAACTTACATTTAAATATCTGAAGAATGACCTGCCTTCTGGGCTTGTTGTTTTTCTTGTTGCACTGCCGCTGTGCCTTGGAATTTCCCTGGCTTCAGGAGCGCCTTTTTTCAGTGGCTTAATATCAGGTATAATAGGCGGAGTAGTGATCGGCTCATTAAGCAGCTCAAACCTGAGCGTAAGCGGCCCCGCTGCAGGACTGGCGGCATTGGTGCTGGCTGCCATAACCAATATAGGTGCCTTTGATCTTTTTCTTTGTGCGGTACTCATAGCGGGCATCTTACAAATGCTGATGAGCGTTGCACGACTGGGCGGTATCGCCAATTATTTTCCTTCAAGCGTCATTAAGGGATTATTAACAAGCATCGGTATATTGATCATCGCAAAACAAATTCCCCATGCAGTTGGTTACGATAAAGACGCAAAAGGTATTTTGTTTGAGCTTGATAATACCGAAGATTGGCACCAGCTTTTTTTACCATTACAACACGTGAATGCAGGCGCGCTTATTATTTGCGTGACGGCTATACTAATTATGTTGTTATGGGAAAGGCCTGCTGTAAAGAAAAAAGTAAAATTTATCCCGGGCGCTCTTGCAGCCGTTTTTGTTGCAATTGTGATCAATGAAATATTCAAAGCAACCGGCAGCGATCTTACAATAGGCTCAGAACACCTGGTACAGATCAAAGCAGCAAATAGTGTTTCTGAATTCTTCAGCTTTTTTACCTTGCCGGATTTTGAAGGATTTTTGAACACGGAAGTAATTATCACGGGTATCATGATCGCCGTTATTGCCTCACTGGAAACACTTTTATGTATTGAAGCGGTTGATAACCTTGATCCGGAAAGAAGGGTTACCAATACCAACCGGGAATTGTTTGCGCAAGGTATAGGCAATACCATATCAGGACTGATCGGTGGATTACCGATAACAAGCGTGATCGTAAGAAGCAGCGCAAATTTACATGCCGGTGCAAGATCAAAACTATCTACCATCATTCATGGCTTTTTATTGCTGGTTTGTGTGATCAGCATCCCGGGTTTGCTCAATCTTATACCTTTATCGGCATTGGCAGCTATCCTTCTTTTAACAGGCTATAAGCTTTGTAAGCTCAGTGTCTTTTCGAATATCATAAAGAACGGCAAGTACCAGTACATTCCTTTTTTTATCACCGTAGCTGTAATAATCAGTATTGATCTTTTTGGTTTGTATCTGCCTTTAAAAGGTGAAGGACTTTTGGTTGGCGTGGTTGCCGGACTCATTTCCGCTTTTGGCGCCATACTGCACGGGAACTTGAAAAATTCTTATTTCTTTCATAAGGACAAACACCACGAAGGCGACCTGATTAAGATCCGCCTGTCAGAAGAAGTATCATTCTTAAATAAGGCAGCGATCAGGCAAACGTTAGATGATATTCCCGAAGGAGCTACAGTGGTAGTCGACGCCTCAAATACCGACTATATTGATTTTGATGTACTCGAACTAATAAAGGAATTCCGGGATATCAAAGCACCATTAAGAAATATCCGGTGCAGGCTTGAGGAATTCCACGAAAAATACGAGATCGAAAATAAACTGAATGTACAATCTGTTCATTAAAAATTTTAAAAAATGAAAACACTCAATAAAGAAATACAAAGCACAATAACACCCAGGAAGGCCCTGGAGATCCTGGAAAAAGGAAACAACAGGTTTGTAAATAATTTAAAGGCAAACCGGAATTTGCTGGAACAGGTAAATGAAACAAGTGAAGGCCAGTGGCCAATAGCAACCATACTCAGTTGTATCGACAGCCGGACCTCGGCAGAACTGATATTTGACCAGGGCCTTGGAGATATCTTCAGCGTACGCATCGCCGGCAATATTGTGAATACTGATATTTTGGGAAGTATGGAATTTGCCTGCAAGATCGCAGGATCAAAACTGATCGTAGTCCTGGGCCATACCAAATGCGGCGCAGTTAAAGGAGCATGCGACCACGCCGAGATGGGAAATCTTACGGAACTTTTATCCAAGATACAGCCTGCGGTATATGCGGAAAAAGAAACCACGGATGGAGACCAGAGAAATTCAAAGAATGGATCTTTTGTAGAGAACGTTGCAAGGATCAATGTTCAGCGTTCGGTAAAAAACATAGTTGAACGAAGCTATATCATCGAGCAAATGGTAGAAAGCGGCGAAATAGGTGTAGTTGGAGCCATGTATAATATTGAAACCGGGCGGGTGGAATTTTTACCTGGTGTGGAATTCATCCGTGATGAAAAAAATCCCGATTTCAGTGTGGCGGAACTTCGGTATTAATTTTTTCTTTTGATGGGTGGATCGAAAGTTCACCCATCAATTTTTTAATTTATGGATAAACGGACTAAATATTCAATCCCCCGCAGGCGCTTATAACCTGTCCTGTAATATAACTTCCCAGGCCACTTGCTAAAAATAAAGCAACGTTTGCAATATCTTCTGTGCTGGCAAATCTTCCCAAAGGAATGTCGGACTTATATTTTTCAGCGCCTTCACCATCTTTTAAGTAATGGGTCATGTCTGTTTCCACAAACCCGGGAGCAATGGCATTACAGCGAATGTTACGGCTGCCCAATTCCTTTGCAATGCTTTTTGTAAAACCAATGATACCTGCCTTGCTTGCGGCATAACTGCTCTGGCCGCCATTTCCCATTTCGCCGATAACACTGCTCATATTAATGATACTGCCGTTCTTTGCTTTCATCATGGGTCTTATTACCTGCTTGGTCATATTGAAAACACTCTTGAGGTTTATCTGCATTACATCATCCCATTGTTCAGGGGTCATGCGTAATAATAAATTATCTTTCGAAATTCCGGCATTGTTCACACAAATATCCACGGTACCAAATTCCTTTAAAACCTCGTTCACCAGGCTCTCACACGCTGCAAAATCACCCGCATTGCTTTGGTATGCTTTTGCTTTTATACCCATGGCAGTCAATTTATCTTCCAGGATCTTTGCCCTGCCTGTACTCCCATCGCTTATATACGTAAAGGCGATATTACAACCATGCTCTGCAAATTTTAACGCAATACCTTCACCAATACCACGGGCTGCACCGGTTATGATAGCATTTTTTCCTTCTAATAATTTCATAGATAAAAATTTATGTTTGTTCCGGGTGATTAAAGGTATTAATAAAGGTAAAATAATTCATAATCACTGGCGCCTGAACGCAAATATATTTTACATCACGTGTATGGTTATAAAGAACAAAATGAATTTATAGATATATTGGATGAACATGGCAAGGATAAAAGTGAACAGCAAAGAATACAGGACGCTGTACAACCAGTTGAAGCCGAAGAATCTCTTTGATGCAATGACCAGGAAAAAAATAAAGACAATAAAGCTTGTAAAAAGTATGGCCACGCCGGGCGTCTTATCCAGGGCCGGAATGATTATATAAGTGATCCTGAACAATAACGGGAAGATTAAAAAGGCCCACAGTATGAAAAATGAATTTGCTTCGATGCTGAATACAAAATGGTCATAAAAATATTTTCTTTTCTTAAAACTGATCAACCAGGAAAAAAAGGCCATTGCAGGAATAATAATGAACAGTAAGAATTTTGATATCTTTCCTGATGCATGCCGGAAAGCCTCGCCAAACTCGGCATCAGTTAAGTGCCTTTCGTGAACTACCTTAAGTGCTTCCTTCATGGCATATTTACCGTAGAGCGGGCTTCTCACATGGTAGTAAGCGGCTTCATTCAAACCGTCAAAAAGCGGGAACAAGAGGTAGAGGACCACCAGCAAAAGAAAAAACCCCAGTGGCTTGAAATATCTTTTACGGATACCGTTACAATAATCAAGGGAAAATTTACCGGGTTGCTTGAAAAGTGTAAGAAAGCTATTAAAGAACGTGCCATCAAAATGCGTCAGAAAATGCAAACCTTCCGACAATATGTGCTTAACACTCCTGTCTTTTTCGGTATAAACTTTTTCGCCACAATTATTGCAATATTTGCCGCTGAAAATGTTGCCGCAGTTTTTACATACTACCGTATCGCTCATTTATATGGTTAGTTTTAATATCTCTTCCAGCATGATGCGTTCATTGCTTAACCTGGGTACTTTATGCTGCCCGCCAAGTTTTCCTTTACTTCTTAACCATTTTGTAAAAGTTCCTTTGGGGATGGCCTGTACAATTGGTAGCCGCAGTGCAATATTTTTATGACGCTTGGCCTCATAATCACTATTGATATTTTTTAAGCATTCATCAAGTTCAATAGTAAAAGCATTTAGATCATCGGGTTCTTTCTCAAACTCCACCAGCCATTCATGGGCACCATTATTATTATCGCTGAAATAGACAGGGGCGGCAGTATAATCATTGACTATTGCATTTGTCTTTTCAGAAGCTGTTGCAATAGCTTTATCACTGTTGTCAACGATCACCTCTTCACCAAAGGCATTCATATAATGTTTTAACCGCCCGCTTATTCTTATGTTGTAGGGATTAAGTTGCGTGAACTGGATAGTATCGCCTATCAAATATCGCCATAAACCGCCAGTTGTACTCATTACTATGGCATAGTTCTTCCCCACAACAACATCTTTTAATCCAACAGTCACGGGATTTTCTTTTCCATATTCTTCCACGGGCATGAATTCATAGAAGATACCATGTTCGGTGAACAGGAGCATGCCGTTATCATCGGGACTCACCTGTGCTGCAATAAAACCTTCACTGGCATTATATATTTCCAGGTAATTTATTTTACCGCCGATGATCTTGTCAAACTGTTCTTTATAGGGAACAAATGAAACCCCTCCGTTGATGTACAATTCAAGATTGGGCCATACTTCTTTGATGGTTGATTTTCCTTTGATCTCTAAGATCCTTTTTAATAAAAGTAGTGTCCATGTAGGAACACCTGCGAGTGATGTTACATTTTCCTGGGCGGTGACCTGGGCGAGCGTTTCAATTTTTTGTTCCCACTCATCCAGCAGGGCCACACTCAGTTCCGGTGTGCGGATCCATTGACCCCAGAAAGGAGAATTCTGCATAAGCACGGCACTCAGGTCGCCAAATTGTATATCTTCATTTACCCTGTTGATCTGGTGAGAACCACCAACGACCAATCCCTTACCGGTCAACAGATCGCTGGAAGGGAAATTCTTATAGTAGTTACTCAGCACGTCTTTACTTGCCTTAAAATGATTGTCCTGTAAACTTTCTTCGCTGATAGGAATGAATTTACTCTTATCAGATGTGGTGCCGGAGGACTTGGCAAACCATTTTACAGGGGTGTTCCATAAAATATTTTCTTCCCCGCTCATCATCCGCAGTATGTATGGCTTGATATCATCATACTCATGAATGGGGATATTTTTTTTGAATTCCTTTAGTGTAAAAAGTTTTGAAAAATTATATTTTCTTCCAAACTCCGTGTATTGTCCTGCAGTAACAAGCTCCTGCAATACTTCCCGCTGTGTGGCTTCGGGATGGTTGCTCCAGTTCTCAATACGCCAGAGCCGCATACGGGCTAATTTAGATATGGCGGGGGACAGGAGTTTCATTTGAATGCCAAGATAAATAAATTATCGGGCAGCTTCATCATGTAAATAATCCTTTCGCTTTAATTCGAAGTTTTTACCCAGGTACAGGCGGCGAACCTGCTCATCGCTGGCCAGCTCTTCAGCAGTGCCATGTGTAAATATTTTTCCATCTATTAACAGGTAAGCCCTGTCGCAAATAGATAATGTTTCATTCACATTATGGTCGGTGATCAAGATACCTATGTTCCGGAATTTTAATTTGGCAACGATGGCCTGTATGTCTTCCACCGCAATGGGATCAACACCGGCAAATGGTTCGTCCAGCAATATGAATTTAGGATCAACAGCCAGGGCTCTTGCGATCTCTGTTCTTCGCCTTTCGCCTCCGCTTAATGTGTCGCCATTGTTCTTACGCACTTTTTGTAAGTTGAATTCATCCAGCAGGATCTCCAGTTTTTCTTTTTGTAGCGGCTTACTGAGTTTCGTCATTTCAAGTACAGCAAGTATATTATCTTCCACGCTCAGTTTGCGAAACACGCTTGCTTCCTGTGGCAGATAACCTATTCCCATCTGTGCTCTTTTGTACATGGGGAGTTTGGTAATATTGATCTCATTTAAAAAAACTTCACCCTCATCAGGCTTCACCAGGCCCACTACCTGGTAAAAGGATGTAGTTTTCCCTGCACCGTTCGGCCCAAGCAAACCAACGATCTCGCCCTGCTTTACATTAAAGGATACTTTGTTTACAACAGTGCGGCTGCCATAAACCTTAACGAGATCCTTAGTATGAATGGTTAAACTCAAGTAAAACTTTATTTTGACAAAAATAAGCGAAGTGATAATAGATTTATTAAATAATACAGGATTACCAAAATTTTATAGCTATCCATTTCGGGTGTATTGACCCGGCTTAAAGGGTGTAAACATGTAATGATAAAGGATAAGTATCTTATAATTTTAAACCCCGGAACAATGTATTTTGTTTTTATCTGGGAATAAACACTATCTTACTTTTAACCTAAACTAAAACCTAAAATCAAAAGTTATGAGAAAATTATGCTTACTCATCTTTCTAATCGTGTCTGCAACGACACTATGGGCACAGAAAGAAAAGGAAACAGAATCTCCCGAGCCATCTAAAAAAAATGTGGTAAAGATCAACCTTCTGGCCATTGCATTAAAGAACATCAGTATCCAGTATGAAAGAGCTGTTGCAAGGAAAGTTACCATTGCAGGAACATTCAGGTTCATGCCGAAGGGGACCATCCCCATGAAAAGCAGTTTTATTGACCTGGCCGATGATCCGGAAACAGAACGCCAGATAAATAACCTACGGGTTGGAGATTTTGCCTTTATGCCTGAAGTGCGTTATTACCTCAGCAAAAAAGGGGCCTTCCGCGGATTTTATCTTGGCCTGTATGCCAACATAGCAAATTATAATGCAGACCTGGTTTATGAATATGATGATGCCGGTAAAACAAAGACCATTCCCATGAACGGGCACATTACAGGAATAACCGGGGGATTAATGATCGGTGCCCAGTTCAAACTCAGCAAGAGTATTTATTTGGACTGGTGGGCACTTGGTCCGGGGTATGGAAGCTCAAACGGAAAAATAAGCGGGCAACAATCCATGACCTCATCTGAGCAGCAATCATTGAGAGATGACCTGGCAGACCTGGATATCCCCCTTACAAAATATACCTACGAGGTTAACGGAAATGGTGCAACTATTAACTTTAAAGGACCCTGGGCTGGTATAAGGTCTGGTATATGTATCGGTTTCAGATTTTAATAGCTCATTTATAAAATAATATACAAAGCCACCGTCAAGGTGGCTTTTTACATTACATTTTTTGATTTATAGTTACATGCTTATGTTTGCACATTAATTTACCGGATGAAAGTTATTGATCACATAAACCAGGCAAAAAACACCTTAATTTCTTTTGAGATACTGCCACCATTGAAAGGAAAGGGCATTCAATCCCTCTACCAGCATCTTGATCCTTTAATGGAATATAAGCCCGCTTATATTAATGTTACCTATCACCGCAGCGAACATGTATTTAAAAAGAACGCTGACGAAACCTTTCAAAAGGTTATTGTGCGTAAACGACCGGGCACCGAAAGTATTTGCGCCGCCATCATGAATAAGTATAGTGTGGACACGGTGCCGCACCTGATCTGCGGGGGCTTTAGTATTAATGAAACAGAAGATGCCTTAATAAACCTTCATTACCTCGGAATTGATAATGTACTGGTATTGCGTGGGGATGCTGCAAAAAATGAAACTGCTTTTTTACCCGAACCGGGGGGACATAAATTTGCGACAGACCTGCTGAAACAGGTAATGGACCTTAATTCCGGCATTTACCTGGAAGAAGACCTGAAGAATACCAGCAAAACCAAATTCTGTATCGGTGTGGCGGGTTACCCCGAAAAACATTTTGAAGCACCCAATATGGAAAGTGACCTGCATTATTTAAAGATGAAGGTGGATATGGGAGCTGATTATATTGTAACGCAAATGTTCTTTGATAATGAAAAATTCTTTGCATTTGAAAAAGCATGCAGGGCGATAGGAATAACTGTTCCGATCATCCCGGGGCTTAAGCCAATTTACAGCGTAAACCAGTTGACCACACTTCCCAAGATATTTCATATCGATGTGCCATTGGCATTGAGCAAAGAGATCATTAAATGCAAAACAGAAGAAGATGTTGAACAGGTTGGTACCGAATGGCTGCTTTATCAATCACAGGAACTGAAAAAATTCGGTGTGCCCATATTACACTATTATACATTAGGAAGACCACATATTGTAGGCAAGGTGGTAAAAGAGATCGTTTAAATATTCAGCTATAAAAAAACCCTCCGTATTGCGGAGGGTTTTATTTTTAATTCAGTTCTTATCTTCCCAAGGGAATGCCTACAGAAACACTGAATGTGCGGTACTTGTTCTTTTCATTTGACTCGTTATCACTTTCGGTAGAATTGATCTTGGTGAAACCAAGGCCGTAATTTGCTTTTAATATCAGGTATTTGAAATCAAATCCGCCACCCACATTCAATCCCACATCAAAACGCTTTAATTTGTTATACCCTGCATCTTCTTCATCGGAAGTAAAGGGATCATCATTGCTGAATTCAATGCTCTTTGTTGATGAGGTTTGCAACGGACCCAGTTTTGATTCCATTCTTGATTTTCCGCCAATACCTATTGCTGCATAAGGTCCTGCATGGAAGAATACACCGGTACCACCTCCTACAGGAATTTTTACAACAGCATTCAAAGGCACTTCAATATATAATGGGTTGAATTTTGATTTCACATAATCATTACCCCCGTTAAAATAAGTTTCTGCTTTTGAGCCGCGGCCTGTAAGTAAAGCTCCCGATTCCAAAGCGAACATCTTTGTAATTCCCAATCTCCCTAAGATACCGGCATTGAATGTAGGAAGCACATTGTTCTTTTCTGTCTGGCCGTCATTGGTGCTGGTGATGTTGGAAAGGTTCAATCCGCCCTGGATATAGACCTGCGCATTGCTGTTAGTTGTTGCTATAGCAGTGATAGCAAACGCCATTAATAAGTTTTTCATGTTACGAGTTTAAATTATCAAATTCAGTTGGTAAGCATAATTCAGACAACTGATGTTTTCAACCCCGTATAGACAAAAAGCCTGCCAACGGGTTATGTTAGCAGGCTTTGCAGGTTTTTTTTACTGATATCTTACTTAAGTAATGATTGAAAAACGCTTTCGTTCACTTTAACGGGGTATTTTTTCCTCAGCTCATTTATCCATCGTTCTTCCAGTATATTCTGGTAATCATTTATCACCAGGCCTTTTGCCTCATCAAAACTGCGCTGTAAATTAGCGTCGTATTGTCTTACGACCTTTGCAAATACGGCTGATCCGTCAACGGGGTTAACAGTGATCTCTGTAATGGTACCTTCCGCAGCCCGCGGATCTATCTTTACAGGAAGCTGTGATAACTCAAATCTTGCAGAATCTGCCTGTATATTGGTGTTGGCATCCTCAGCTATTTTTTTCCAGTCCTTTCCGTTTTTCAGATCATTTCTTGCTGCTTCGGCAACAGCTTTATTTGTGCAGTTGAACAGAATCACGTTTGCACTGGCAGCCCAGAGGTATTTATTTTTATTTTGCTCATAATGTTTTGATAAACCGGTGCCGTCGTTTGCGGCCTTGCCCCAGATATTCCGTTCCATTATTTCAAACAGGATATTTCCATCTTTAAATTCTTCCATCTGGTACCTGAATTCGGGACTGTATTCTTCCAGGTGTTTTTTATAATAATCCATTGCAGAAGATGAAAGGAATTTTTCCACTAGGGCTGCATTATTTTCGCCCTGGTAAAGCTCAGTATTTCCTTTATAATTTCTTATGAAGTCCAGCCAATCTCCCCCTGTTAATTTCGTCTTCCCGATCGTATAGATGGTTTTGTTGGCAATGGGATAAATGCGTGTTTCAGAAGAAGGCCTTGCGATCACACTGTCGGCATAGCGGAACATATCCGCATCTGAAACCGTTCCTGTTTTTTTAAGCGTTACCTGTTTTAAAATTTCCTTCAGGAATATCTCCCTTGCAGTATTCACCCTGGAATCCTGCTGTACTTTTAATTTCAGGTCGAATATAGCAGCGTCATCTTTTTTTGTTGGAACAGGCGTTTGTGATAATCTTTTGATGATATGGTATCCATAAGAGGTCTGAAAGGGTTTGCTTATTTCACCATCATGTGTAAGTTTGGCAACTTCTTTTTCAAAAGCAAGTTCATATTTTCCTGATCCAAACTCCGGAACTTCTCCCCCGATACCATAAGTTGTTTTATCATCGCTGAACTGTCTTGCAAGTTTTGCAAAGTCTCCGCCTTTTTGCAGAACCATATAGATTGAGTCGGCCCTTTGTTCCAATGCTTTTCTATCAGCAGGCTGCACTTCAGGTGGCGTTGCCAAAAGGATCTGGGCGATCTTCCATTTGCCATACGGTTTTCTTTCTTCAGTTACTTTAAATATATGCCAGCCTTTCCTGGAACGGTATGGTTTGCTTACCTGCCCGGTACGCAATCCATAAACAATGTTCTCATATTCATAAGGCAAAGTAAAAGCGGTAATAAAACCAATGTCGGATTGCTTTACCTTAACCGGCCCGGAAGCGGTCAATTTATCATAATCAGTTTGCCCGGCAGCAAGCGATGTATACAATGTTTGAATGGACCTGTATGCTTTCATACTGTCCTCTGCATTTACAGTTACATCAACAGGAACAAAAAAATGAATGACGTGCAGGTCTTTCTGGCTGCGATCAAACGCCTCATCAAGCAATGTATTGAGCGCTTTCTCATTGTTTAAATAACTTTCTTCTATCTGGCTGCGGAAACTTTGTGCATCAAATACCAGTTGCGGCATGGTGTCCAGCCTTAACTCAAGAGCCGCATTCACTTTCAGTTTGAATTTTATATAGAGATCGAGGTATTCCCTAAGCGCCTTTTCCTTATCAGTAACTGCAGTTTTATTTTTATTGTACGCCCGGATAAACTCCTGTTTATCTACAGACGAATTACCATAAGTGAATAAAGTTTGTGAAAAAGCAGCAGTAACAAAACATACAAGAACAAAAAGCAAATAAGTTTTTTTCATCAGTCGTTCAATTTTTTAATTCAAAGGATTAGTATTCCATTTTACCTGCAACAGGTCATTCAACTGCTGCCAGGTAAGTTTTTTGCCAACGATACGTTTATCCTTGTCAAGCAGGTATAAAGTGGGAGTAATGGTAACATCATATAACTGGCGGAAGCTTGGCCGCTGGGCCGCAAGGTCCGCCGCTTCCATTTCAGCAGGTTTATAAACATGTGTCCAGTCGGAAAGGTTATGCGACTTAATAAAATTCATCCACTCCGGTCTTACATTCTCTTTTCCGTCAGGTGTAAGCACGGCATACATCTTTACATTATGGCTTTTCCAGCTTGCCCGGTATACGGAATCCAGCTTAGGTAATTCTTCTTTGCAATGGCCGCATTTGGGATCCCAAAAAACAACAATGGTGTAATCTGCATTCAAATTATATAAAGTAGAGGGCTTATCATCGATACCCAGCATATCAAGATCGGCACCTTTTTCACCGATGAGGTTGGCCATCGACATATACGCCCTCCTGCTGATGGCTTCCATTTGTTTATCATTAAGCCATTTGCTTAAGCCTTTGCTGTGGTATTTTTCAAACAGGTGAACGAATACTGCATCCTGCCCCATGTATTTGGGATTGATGTATTCATCCGTGAACCAGTTCAGCAAAAACTTATACATTTCCGGTGCCGACCTGGCGAGTAATAATTTATAGTCCACATCTTTTATAATGGTATCCGGCGAAGGCGAGATCACTTCCCTGTAATACCGCTCCAGTTTTTTTACAAAGAAAGGTGTGCGGATTATCCGGTCGTCCATAAAAGTTATTCCATCCCAATAATGCTTCTTGTATTCATTGTAATTGTTGATCGAATCCTGTCGTGTTATGGCTGGCGTGGTTGGATAAACAGGATCCTTCATGGCATTCAATAATGCAGCCATCATGGAGTTGGGCTGGGTCTTTATGATCGATTCCCGGTAGTCGGTAAGCTCTTTATTATACACATTATATTTTTCAGCATGAAGAACTGAATCAGCATTGGTCACCGAGCTTGCATAGGCAGAACGCTCCTGTTCCAGTTGTTTTCCTTTTATAGCGATATACTTCTGGTATTGGGCATAGAGGGCATTCTCTTTTGACCCGGTCACAACGGTCTTGTTTACCAGGTCTGTGGTATCTACCGCAACATTAATCACCTGTTGTTTATCGATCAGGAACTCGGCCCTCAACCTTTTCCCAGGAAGGAAAATGGCATATACACCCGGGGGCAGTTTACTGGTGCCTTTAAATACAGCTGTGCCTTTATTGCTCATTGCAGCGGAATCGGCAATATTAAAATTGTTACCCATGTAATAGGTCAGGTAAGTGATCCCGTTTTTAAAAACCGGGGCCTGCAGGGTAATATTATAGCCCTGTGAAAAAACCTGGTTAAAGGCAAGGGCGGCAAAAAATAAAATAAGATATCTTTTCATCGTAATTTAAAAGAGAACAAATGTATTTAAAATCGTCGGTAATCTTCATTTGGTAATATGTAAGGCCATCTTTAATTACAAATCGTTAACAAAACGATATTGAGGATTTAAGCGGTATTTTTGCTGCCGTGAGTAAAAAGAATAAAAACCCGATACTGGAAGACGTATTGATCACCGGTTATGCGGCCGAAGGAAGGGCCCTGGCTAAACAGGAAGGTAAAGCGATCTTTATTTCCGGGGCCGTACCGGGAGATGTGGCTGATGTGGTCCTTACCAAAAATAAAAAAGACTGGGCCGAGGGAAGGGTACTGAAAATTAAAACCTATTCCAAAGAAAGGGTTGAACCTTTCTGCCGCCATTTTGGTATATGCGGTGGCTGTAAATGGCAGATGCTGCCTTATTCAAAACAACTGGAATATAAACAACAGGAAGCCATACAAAACCTGAGGCGTATTGGCAAGACAGAGCTTCCCGAAGTGCTGCCAATCATCGGGGCTGATGATACCGTTCAATATCGCAATAAACTGGAATTTACATTTAGTAATAAACGATACCTGACCAGTGATGAAATAGGGCAGCAGGAAATTTTACCGCAACAAAATGCATTAGGTTTTCATGTGCCGCGGATTTTTGATAAGGTACTGGACATAGAAGAGTGTTTCCTGATGGATGATGTAAATAACCTTATCCGCAATACCATTCGTTCATTTGCATTTGAAAATGATTTTTCTTTTTATGATATCCGGCAACACACCGGCTGGCTGCGCAATATTATAATACGTCTTACTACAACAGGTGAACTGATGGTGAACATTTGCCTGAACTATGATGCGGAAGAGGACCGGAAAAAATTACTGGACCATCTTTTGAAAACGGTTCCAGCCATAACTACATTATTGTACACCATCAATCCGAAATGGAACGACAGCATTTACGATCTTACTCCGCAGGTATATCATGGTAAAGGGTTTGCTATCGAGAAACTGTCCAGAGGGCCCGGCGGAGAAGACCTCCTGTTCAAGATCTCGCCCAAATCATTCTTTCAAACCAATACCAGGCAGGCAGAAAAGCTTTATAGCGTTGCCAGGGATTTTGCCGGATTAAGCGGCAATGAGATTGTCTATGACCTTTATTGCGGAACGGGCAGCATCGGCATTTTTGTTAGTAAGCTGGCTAAAAAGATCATCGGGGTGGAAGCGGTGGAAGAAGCGATAGCCGATGCCAAAGAAAATGCAGCGCTCAATGATATTAAGCATGCCGAATTCTTCAGCGGTGATGTGATTAAAATTTGCAATGATGATTTTTTTGTCACACATGGAAGGCCTGATGTCATTATAACCGATCCACCACGTGCCGGCATGCATGAAAAACTGGTCACAAAGCTTTTGGAGATCGCTGCACCAAAAATTGTTTATGTAAGCTGCAATACAGCAACACAGGCGAGGGACATAAGCCTCCTTGCAGAAAAATATACGGTTGAGAAAATTCAACCGGTGGATATGTTCCCCCACACACACCATATTGAATGCGTGGCCTTGTTAAAATTGAAAACAGGTATTTAACTAACCATTAAATTTGTAAAATGGCTTTTAATAATTACGGAAACAGGTTTCAGCAAACTACCCCGGTGGTCTTGAATTTGATCATTATTAATGCACTCGTATTTTTTATACAGGCTATGTTCGATGGACCCAATACAGGAAGTTTATTGGACCAGCAGATAACAGGAAAGATCGCCCTTTACCCATACAATACGCCTTATTTTAAACCTTACCAGCTGGTGACCCATATGTTTGCACATGGTGGGTTCTTTCATTTGTTCTTTAACATGTTTGTCCTTTGGATGTTTGGTACTATGCTGGAAAGGGTTTGGGGACCCAAGCGTTTTTTTATTTTTTATTTTGCCTGTGGCCTTGCTGCTGGAATTGCTCATTTGATACTGCAACCGGATGCTCCCGCAGTTGGTGCATCGGGAGCTATTATGGGGTTGTTTGGTGCATTTGCTTATCTTTTTCCCAATACACAACTGATCATTTTCCCTATCCCGGTTCCTGTAAAGGCCAAATACGCCGTTGCTATCATGGCGGCTTTTGACCTTTTTGGCGGGGTTTACTCTGCCGGAAGTAATATTGCGCACTTCGCTCATTTGGGTGGCTTGGCAATGGGGCTTTTATTGGTGTTGATATGGAACAAAACCAATAAAAAAACTTTCTATTAATATCAACAAGCGTTGGTCTAACTGTTTGTAATTTTGTAGCACAATCCCTAATCTCATGGGTGAATCAGACCGGTACCAGGAATATAAAATAAAAAAGCAACGGTTTACCCTGGGGCAGACTGATAATGCATTGATGTGGCTCTTCGTATTGAATGTCGTTTTTTACCTGACCTTACTTTTCATTAAAGTTGCCCTTTCAGTGAACGAGCAATCACCCGATTTTTTTTATACACAAACCTCGGGCTGGTTTCTTTTACCCGCCGACATCAGTAAACTTTCCAATCGGCCATGGACGATCCTTACTTATATGTTCAGCGATATTATCCTGTTCAGGGTGATCAGCAACATGCTTTGGCTATGGGCTTTCGGAAGTGTTTTCCAGAACCTCACCGGAAATAAAAAGATCATCCCGGTTTATTTATATGGCGGTTTGGCTGGTGCGTTGTTTTTTATCCTGGCTACTTATTTCATCCCGGTCAATAAAGCAACATTAGCAACTGCAACAACATTAGGAGCTAATTCCGCTGTAATGGCTGTTGCTGTTGCTGCAACAGCGATCTCGCCTGATCATCGCTTTTTCAGGCACATACGCGGAGGTATCCCCATATGGGTGCTTACTGTTGTCTATATCATGATAGACATTGCGGGTGTAGCTTCCCAAAATTCTGCACAAGCCATTTCGCATATTGGCGGTGCTGCAACCGGTTTTTTATTCGTAATACTTTTGCGTAAAGGAATGGATGGAAGTACCTGGATGAACAACTTCTACAACTGGTCAACCAATCTTTTTAATCCCAACAGGAAAAAAAGAAGTTATTCCGTTAAAGAAAAGGTTTTTTATAAAACAGGTAACAGGCCGCCTTACAGTAAAACATCTAATATAACAGAACAGCGTATCGATGAGATATTGGATAAGATCAACCAAAAGGGATACCAGCATCTTACGGAAGAAGAGAAAGCGATCCTGAAAAGAGCCAGCGAAACGGACAATAGTTAACAGTTCCTTGCCTGTAAATTTTAACTGTTAGCACTAACTTTATACAATGCCAGGTTTTTTCCGGAGAATAACAAAGGGATTCTTTATTGTCACGAACATTCTCGTGGCGATAGTTTTCCTGTTAGGATGTTATGCGTATTGGTTCAGCCCGAAAGATTTCTGGCCGGTTGGATTTCTTGCCATGGCATCTTTCTATTTTTTGCTGCTGCTTTTATTTTTCTTTTTTTTCTGGTTGTTTGTAAAACCTGTACGTGCCCTTATTTCTGTCATTGCAATACTACTGGCGTATAAGCCTGTTACGCAGATCATTCCCTTCCGAATCTCATCGCCGTTCAACAAAACAAAACCGGAAAGCGACCTGCGTGTGATGAGTTGGAACGTTGCCCAGTTCGATATCCTCAATAATAAAAAACACCCGGAAATAAAAAGCCAGATGCTGGATATCATCAATGAGAACCAGCCGGACATTGCCTGCTTCCAGGAAATGGTTGCAGAAGACAGTACGATAAAAAATCACGGGCACATGGATGAGTTTTTGGAAAAATTAAAATTTCCCGGTTATTATTATTCCTACAACAGCAAAGGCGATTTCTGGGGCTATGCACATTTCGGCATTATCACCTTTTCAAAGTATCCCATCATAAAAAAACAAACGCTTACCTGGTATCCCAATGATTATAATTCCACCTTCCAGTATGTAGACATTGTAAAAGGAACCGATACTATCAGGATCTTTAATATCCACCTGCAATCCTTACGTTTCAGCCGGGCCAATTTAAAATATATTGATCAGCCCATGGAAGAGAATGACGATGCACTTAAAGAATCAAAAAGTATTATCGGCAAATTCAAAAAGGGCTTTCTGAAACGGGAGATACAGGCTGACAGGATAAAAGCTGAAGTGGAAAAAAGTCCTTACCCGGTGATCATCTGCGGCGACCTGAATGATGTACCCAACAGCTATGCATATCATACCATCGGTAACGAAATGAAAAATGCATTTGCAGAGAAAGGTTCCGGCCTGGGAAGGACCTTTGCAGGAATTTCGCCGGTCCTTCGCATCGACAATATCTTTGTTGACAGCAGGTTTGACGTGCAACAGTTCCTGCGTATCAGGAAAAAACTCAGCGATCACTTCCCGATCATTGCCGATGTGCAATTGCAGAAAAAGTGATACCTTCGGTTGTCTTACATGAAAGCATTCCCTACATATCAACTTTTCTGTTGCCCTTGCGGCATAGCTTAATATCTTTGTAAAATTACATTTACCTTTCTTGTTGAGTTGTATACTGTTTGATCAAAACAGCATAACAACAAACTATAAACAACAAACTATAAACATGTCTTTAAAAATATATAATACACTTACCAGGGAAAAAGAAATATTCAAACCCATCACAGCGGGGCATGTGGGCATGTATGTGTGCGGCCCTACCGTTTACAGCGATGTGCACCTGGGCAATTGCCGTACGTTCATTTCCTTTGATATCATTTACCGTTACCTCGTTTACCTGGGCTACAAGGTTCGTTATGTACGCAACATAACCGATGCGGGACACCTGGAAGGCGACCGGGATGAAGGGGATGATAAGTTCAGTAAGATAGCAAGGTTGCAACAGCTCGAGCCTATGGAGATCGTTCAGAAATATACACTGGGCTTTCATCACGTGATGCAGCAGCTGAATGCCTTACCGCCATCGATTGAGCCAACAGCAACGGGCCATATCGCAGAGCAGATAGAAATGACCCGCGAGATACTGGCGAACGGGTATGCCTATGAAGTGAACGGCACCATTTATTTTGATGTGGAGAAATATAATAAGGAACAACCCTATGGTATCCTTACCAACAGAAAAATGGAAGACCTGCTGGAAGGAACAAGAGAACTGGGTGGGCAGGATGAAAAGAAAGGCCGCCTGGATTTTGCGCTTTGGATAAAGGCAAAGCCGGAGCATTTGATGCAGTGGCCAAGCCCCTGGGGCATGGGTTTCCCGGGCTGGCATATTGAATGCTCGGCAATGAGTGAAAAGTATTTAGGAAAAAAGTTCGATATACATGGCGGGGGAATGGATCTTGCGGCTACACATCATACCAACGAGATCGCACAAAGCCAGGCCTGCTATCATACCAGTCCGGCCAATTACTGGCTGCACACGAATATGCTCACCGTGAATGGAACCCGGATGAGTAAATCTTTAGGCAATGGATTTTTGCCGGGAGAATTATTTACCGGCGATCACCCGCTTTTGGAAAAAGCATATGCTCCTATTGTTGTAAGGTTTTTTATGCTGCAAACGCATTACCGGAGTACGCTTGATTTCAGTAATGAAGCTTTACAGGCATCGGAGAAAGGATTAAAGAGATTGTGGGATGCTTATGAAGTGTTGAATAAGTTCCAGGCAGCAAGTGATAAGGGGGAAGCAAGCGATGCTGAGCTGGATAAAAAAGTGAACAGGCTTATAAATGAATTTGATGAATTCATGAATGACGATTTTAATACCGCAAAGGTTTTGGGAAATATGTTTGAGCTGGTACCGGTCATTAATTCGATCAAAGACGGGTTGATACAGGCGGACGCTATCGGTTCCGGTACATTGAAGTTACTGCAGCAAAAATTCAAAGCTTACCTGGAAGATGTTTTCGGTTTAAAGAATGATTCTTCCTCTAATACATCGCTGAATGCTGTGATGGAACTATTGATCGAAATAAGAAAAGAAGCCAAAGCAAAAAGAGATTTTGCCACCAGCGACAAGATCCGGAATCAACTGGCCACAATTGGTATAAGTTTGAAAGATGAGAAGGGCGGGGAGATGAGTTGGGATATAAGCTAAGAGCACAAAGAGGAAAAGAGCACGGAAGCAGGAGGTTATAGTATGCAACAAAAAAACGAAAAGCAGGATATTTCATTTAATGTAATCCTGCAGTATGGAAATAAATGTACTCACAACCTTAATAATAGACCGATGTATTAAAATACATTCCAAGATCGGTCCCGCTGTTTTGAAAAGGTTTACGAAGAATTATTGTGTTATGAGTTGTTTCAACTGGGATTGAAATTTGAAAGACAACTGTTATTACCTATTAAATATGAAAATATTCAGATCGATAATGCATATAAATTAGATTTGTTGGTAGAAGGTATGCTTGTACTTGAATTAAAATCTGTTTACCCGTTACCCCCGTTTTCTTTAAACAGATAAGAACACAACTTTCTCTTTTAGGTCTCAAACACGGAATGCTGCTTAATTTCAAAGTGGAATTAAAGAAAGATGGAATATACAGGGTATTTAATAATTTTGGAAAGGATAAATTATGAAAAATATTTTCACCTTTTCACTTTTACCTCTTAGTTTATGGAACACATCATACATCTTACCAAAGACAAAAAATTTAAAAAGATCCTGGAATTGCAGGAGCCTTTTGAATTGGGTAAACGAAATAATATTTACCTCCACTTATGCTATTCTATCATGAGCCAGCAGCTTAGCACCAAGGTGGCAGACGTTTTCCATCGCCGGTTCATTGAATTATACGGAGGGAAGGAACCCACTGCCAGACAAATAACCACAACCCCTTTTGAAACCCTTCGAGGTATCGGACTTAGCAATGCCAAGGCAAAATATGTACATAACGTCTGCCAATTTTTTATTGATGAAAAGATCACCGATGAAAAGTTGCATAGCATGAGCAACGAAGAGCTGATAAAATACCTTACTCAAATAAAAGGTGTAGGACAATGGACTGTGGAAATGATATTGATGTTCACCCTGGGGCGTGAAGACGTTTTTGCAGTGGATGACCTGGGCATACAACAGGCCATCTGTAAATTATATAAGATCGATGCGACAGATAAAAAGGCGATGAAAGAACAAATGCTTACCGTTTCAAAAAACTGGAGCCCGTACAGGACCTATGCCTGCAGGTATTTGTGGGGATGGAAGGATAATGCACCGGAACCCAAGGCTAAGAGCACAAAGGAGAAAACGGGAATAAAAAAGGAGGGTACTAAGAGGGGAAAAAAGGAAAAGAGCGAAAAAAAGAAAAATCCTGCAGGAATAAATATAAAGAAGAGAATAAAAACTAAAAGAACCTAAACTCTTACCCTCTCCTTTTCTCTTTGTCCTCTTAGCCAAAACTTATTAAGCCAACTATTTCTTCCAGGTATCTTTTGTCTGTTTCATCAAAGTGCGCCAGTGATTCACTGTCCACATCCAACACAGCAATCACTTCATTGTAACGGATAACCGGAACTACGATCTCCGATCTTGATAAACTGCTGCAGGCAATATGGCCCGGGAATTTTTCTACATCATCAACGATCAGTGTTTCTGCTTTTTGCCAGGATGTTCCGCAAACACCTCTTCCTTTTTTAATTCTTGTGCATGCAACAGGCCCCTGGAAAGGGCCTAATACAAGCTCCTCATCCTTCACGAGGTAAAATCCAACCCATAACCATCCGAACTGTTCTTTCAATGCAGCGGTAACATTTGCCAGGTTGGCAATAAGGTCAGGCTCTCCGTCAAGCAAAGCTTTTATTTGCGGGATAAGCGATTGGTAAATTTCTGTTTTAGATCCCTGGATGATCGTTAGGTCTTCTGCCATGGGGCAAAGATAAGTTGCGGCTGTCATTCCGAACACAGTGAGAAATCTGTTTGGTGCCAGTACTAATGCCAGGGAGATCCCTCGTGCCTCGGGATGACAAATACAACGACTAAGCTTTTTCCAGGATCATATCGCTATAAGAAACCGAACAATAATCCTTGGCTTCAATGCCAAACATTGCCGCATACCCATCGCATTGCTCCTGTAATTTTTCTTTGCCAATGGCCCCGTCTTTATCGATCGCCTCTACCTCAACAAAAGTCCCAAGCCCTTCAACCGTATCAAAATGAAATTTTACATTATTGATGAAATAGATCTTTCTTTTCTTGTCAACCACGGCTTTTATACCGAGTGTTTTGACGAGTATTTCTTTTAAAGACTTATCAGGTTTGTGATGGTACAATAAAACATGACTGGATTTTGCGCCCGCAAGATCTTCACGTTCATAATGTATCAATGCATTTTCAATATTACCTTCTCTTAATTTTAACCTGCCAGCCGCAACGTTAAAATAAGTATCTACCTGGTGATCCTCACCAATGAACAATGGGCTATGCTGCTGCAGTATTGCTTCCAGCTCTGCAAGTTTATTTGTTGATGCTTTGAATTCGATGTTTAATATGGGCATGGCATGAAGGTATAAAAAAACCGTCCCACTTCAGGTGGAACGGTCCAGGTAAATATTTAAGGAAATCTTACCTCACTAATTTCAACTCATCAATTATATTTTTAGCTCCGCCAAGTTTATCAATGCACCAAAGCACATAACGCACATCCACGTTAATGGTGCGGTTAAGGTCTTTGTCAAATGCGATCTTATGGCTGAGCGCTTCATAGTTACCGTCAAATGCAAGCCCGATCAGGTTTCCGCTTCCGTCCATTACCGGGCTGCCGGAGTTACCACCGGTAATATCATTGGTCGTGATGAAACCTATAACCAGGTCATTGGTACGTTTGTCAATATATTGACCAAAATCCCTTTTCTTTAAAAGTTCGATCTGTTTTGTAGGCAGGTCGAATTCATAATCACCCGCAACATATTTTTCCAGGATACCCTTGCTGGTGGTTACAAAATCATAATGCACTGCGTCACGTGGATTGTAGCTTTTTACATTGCCATAACTTACCCGCATACTGAAATTGGCGTCAGGGTACATTTTATTTACAGCAGCAGGATTCATTTCCATGATACCTTTCATATATGCCCTGCCCAGTTCATTATTCCTGTTCACAAAAGCGGTGTACAAAGCAGAATACTTTCCCGTATAATTTTTAATGAATGCAGAAGAGAAAGCAAAAGCAGGGTCTGACTGTAATGTTGTTACATCAGGCTGTGCAACAAAAGCATTCCATTTGGCATCGTCCAGCAACATGGTCTTTGCAAAAACATCATGTGCCCATTTTTTGTAAGTGGATTCATCATCCAGGCTGCCATAGGTATTTTTGAGTCCTTCATAAAAACCAATAGGATGCTGGCTCTTGTCAATATCATGATAATACATCATGCAAACAGCTGCCAGTATCTTTTCATCACTCGGGAGGTCTTCTTTTTCCAAAAAGTCTTTTCGGTTTGCCGTTGCTGCGTCGGTAGCTTTTTTGATATCGGCAGCAGGCGTATTGTTCTTAAGTAATTTATCTTCTAATGAAATAAGTCCTGCAGCTGTTGCCGCCAGTGGCGAGCCTGCAATACCCTCGTTGATATACTGGCGTAGTTTGCTGTAAGGTGTCCAGTCGGCATAATTCTTTGCATAACCGCTCATGATGTTCTCATATTCCGGTTTACCTTTTGCCCATGCAGTGAATTTATTTTCATAATCAAGTTTCTGATCGTAAACATGATACTTGATCAGTTGTTTTGTTTCACCGTCAAAGAATTTCCAGTAATTAGCAACACTTGCGTAGTTATCTGCCAGTTTTAATTTTACTGCCGGATCTTTGATCATTTGCTCATGCATCAGTTTCAGACGTACATCCCTTAAACCAACCAGTGAAGGATTCTCAATTTCATTTTTAAGTTTTATGCCATAGCTTGTTTCGTAACGGTTTGTTCCGCCGGGATAGCCGTAGATCATAGCAAAGTCGCCGTCTTTAAATCCTTTGATGCTTACCGGTAAAAAATACTTTGGCTTCAAAGGCACGTTGTCTTTGCTGTAATCAGCAGGCTTCCCATCTTTTGTTGCATATACCCGGAAGATCGAAAAATCACCGGTATGACGTGGCCATTCCCAGTTATCAGTATCACCGCCAAACTTACCTACACTTTCAGGAGGCGCGCCTACAAGACGAATGTCGCGGTAAGTCTTATATACATACATGATGTATTGATTTCCTTTGAACATGCTGTATATCCTTCCGGCCAGCGCATTTTCTTTGTCTGCAACTTTATCGGTAATGCTTTTATAAACCTCCGGTAATTTTTTTACCCTGTCGGCCCAGGCAAGACCTTTTACGCCATCTTCCACTTCTTTGGTCACATCAACGATCCTGTCTAAGAATTGTACAGTTAGCGTACTTTGAATTTCCTGGTCTTTATTAAAAGCATAAAAGCCATCCCTTAAATAGTTATGTTCTACCGTGCTTGCGCCGGAGATAGCAGAATAACCGCAGTGGTGATTGGTAAAGATCAATCCCTGGCTGCTGACGATCTCACCCGTACATCCACCACCGAAGATGAGTATCGCATCTTTCAAAGATGATTTGTTGATGGAATATAATTGTTCCTTGGTGAGCTTCAGCCCTTTCTTCACCATATCATTATATACCTGCTGGCCAAGCAACATAGGCAACCACATACCTTCATCGGCACTGGCTCTTAACAGGCTAACTGATAATATAGCCGCAATAAAAAACTTCTTCATATGATTATATTTTTTAGGAAGACAAACGTACTTATTTTTTTTATGTAACGGGCATTTGATTTTCATTGCGACATAGTTTATACTATATGTCAAATGGCATTAATCCTTGTGCTTATTGTTTATATTTGTCTTTTAACCCTCATCACGGCAGATGGCGATATTTGATATCAGGCTTCCCAAATCAATTGCCCGGGCACTTAATATCCCGGTCAGCGATCCAAGGCGACAACAGATCAAAGTGCTGAAAAAACTTTTGCGCAAGGCAAGGTTTACCGAGTTTGGGCAGCGTTACCGCTTTGATGAGATCCTGCTAAGTAATAACCCCGGCAAAAAATTCCAGGAACAGGTCCCAACCTATGATTATAATAAGATCTATGATGCATGGTGGTATAAAGCAAAAGACGGTGTTCCGGATGTTTGCTGGCCCGGTGTAATAAAATATTTTGCACTCAGCAGCGGCACCAGCGATGCCACCAGCAAGTTCATTCCCATTACCAAAGACCTGATCAGGAGCAACACCATTACAAGCTTTAAGCAACTGCTAAGCCTGACAAGATATGAGAACGTACCAAAAAGTGCAGTAGGAAAAGGTTGGCTCATCCTTGGAGGAAGCACACAGCTTCAAAAAGGACCAACTTATTTTGCAGGTGATCTCAGCGGTATCCAGCAAAAGAATATCCCCTTCTGGTTCCAGGGGCTTGGATTATATAAACCCGGAAAAAAGATAGCAAAGGAAAAAGACTGGGCAAGAAAACTGGAAGAAGTGGTGACCAATGCACCCAACTGGGATATTGGTTTTATTGTAGGCGTGCCTGCATGGCTGCAATTGTGCATGGAGAAAGTGATCGAACATTATAAGCTGAATAACATACACGAGATATGGCCCAACCTGGCTTTTTATGTTCATGGCGGTGTAGCCATGGAACCTTATAAAAGAGGTTTCGAAAAATTATTGGGTAAACCGATCACTTATATTGAAACATACCTGGCCAGCGAAGGTTTTTTAGCGTACCAGAACCGGCAGGATACAGCAGGGATGCACCTTGCGCTGAACAACAATATGTTCTTTGAATTCGTACCCTTCGATGATAAGAATTTCGACAGCGAAGGTAATATGGTAGAAGAGCCGGAAGCACTGATGATCCATGAGATAACAGAGAATAAGGATTACGCCATTCTCATCAGCACAAATGCCGGTGCATGGCGCTATGCGATCGGCGATACCGTAAAGCTGGTGGATAAAGAAAGAAGTGAGATCATCATAACCGGGCGAACCAAACATTTTTTAAGTCTTGTAGGCGAACACCTGAGCGTTGATAATATGAATAAAGCGATCGAAATGGTGAGCACCGACCTGAATATATCTATTCCTGAATTTACCGTTGCCGGGATTCCACACGGAACATTCTTTGCGCATCAATGGTACGTAGCCACAGACGATAAGGCCGATGCAACAGAACTGAAGCAACGCATCGACGCAAAACTAAAAGAACTGAATGATGATTACGAAGTGGAGCGCCGCCACGCATTAAAGGAAGTGATGGTGAAAGTGCTGCCCGAAAGTACGTTCATGGATTTTATGAAAGCCAAAGGAAAGGTGGGGGGCCAGCATAAGTTTCCACGGGTGCTTAAAGGGAAAATGCTGGAAGACTGGCAACAATTCCTCCAGGCGAAAAGCCTCAATTAATCTTTTCATAGTATTAAAATTTTACAACAGGACATCCAATGCCCCTGTCTCTTTTTCCGAATTTATAGATGATCCCTGCTGATGTGCTGTGATAATGATCTTTCAGTTTTGGATTGGCCGACTGGCTGAACCCATCGAGGTAATCCGTAAAAATAAAACGGTACGAGGTTTCAAGATTTACCGAAAATCTATCTGATAAAGGATATTCGGCACCAATGCCTACAGGTACAGATAAAAGCGCACGTGGTGTTCCTGCAGCATTATCAACAGCAAGCCCGGCTAAAACCTCTGACGACTCTCCGCCAAATACAGCAGGATCCATCCGGCTGTAATCTTTGGTGATCCTGGTAAATGAAACCCCGGCACCTGAAAAAATATAAGGTTGTATACCCTGGTCATCATAATTCATTCCACGGATATTCCATACAAGCTGCCCGGAAAATTCTTTAACAGGGGTTGAAAAATAAAAATTCCGCTGTTGCCTGTATTCCGGTTTGCTGTACCTGCTGTCATCACCAACAAGCCTTGCAAAACTCATGTGCAGCCTGGCTGATAAATACCGGTTGATCGGTTTTTTTGCAAACAATGATATACCGGGCTGGATAGTCCTGAATGAGCCCAGCGGGTCGGGTGTAAGATCACCCATGTATATCCAGGCGCCGGTATTGAGACATACGCTCATATCTTTATAGAACTGGGCATTAGTTTTTCCATACAGGAAGAGGATAAATGCAAGTACGGCTACTTTTCTTATTGCTTTCAAATGATCAGTTTTTAATTCCAGGTAATGAAAGCAGCGTTGTGGTAAAAACTAAATACTATTTCGCTCAAGCTTTATAGTATAAAAAGTAGCCTTGTATTCATGGAGGGGTTTTTTCTTGAACGCCGGATAATAAAGCAGATTGCGGATCAACTGTTAAATGAATCATAATACAAATGAAATAACGACCATCTTAATATGCAGCCAATTCATTTTTATTAAGAATCCTTCCTTAATTTTAACGAATGGGTGATGCTTTATTAAAGGGGCTTGCTATAAGTTTACTGCTGATCTTTTCGGTAGGACCGGTAATATTTACCATCATCAAGCAAAGTATCAACCATGGCAGGCGCGGGGGCTTCAGCTTTATTGCCGGAGTATGGCTCAGCGATATCATCTGGGTTTTACTGAGTAACGGTTTCAGCGAAGCCATAAAAACATTATTGCATTTTAAGATACCGATCGGCATTGCAGGTTGTTGTTTTTTAATAGGCATGGGAATTTATTATACATTCCTGAAAAAGATAGAACCCAGGCGTTTGCAGGAGCCAAAGGAAATTGCCGGCGACATCATTACCCCAACCGGCAAAAAGAAGACAAACTATTTTGCGATATTAAGCTCCGGTTTTATCATCAATACGCTTAATCCTGCAGTCATTTCCTTCTGGATACTGATGGCGGCGTCACTGGCTACGGTATATTCTTTTGACGAGCGGATCATAATTTTTACCACATGCCTGGGCGTAAATATGCTGGCAGATGTTGGGAAGGTATTGGGTGCAGGTTATATCGGTAAAAAACTAAGTGACCATGTGATATTGCTGATCAACCGCATCTCCGGTATCTTATACCTTATTTTCGGTGGGGTGATTTTAGCCGGTATCATTTATACATTGGTAAAAAATTAACAATCTCCATTAGGTCTTCACTGCTTTCATTTTTTATTTTGTTCAATGAAATTTTCTTTTTCATTACTGCTTATCTTTATTTCAACTGCAACATTTGCCCAGTCTGCCGACTTTATTATTTTGAAAAAACATGGAAAGACCATCCGGACCTTTTATAGCGGCACAGAGATCGCATTCACTTCGGAAAGCGGCGCATTCATTAATGCAACAATAAACGGGATAAAAGATGATACCTTATACCTGCAGGAATTCATCATACGCTATCTCCCAACAACCATTGGCACGTATATCATTGATACAGCCGGGAGCTATCATTATAAATATCATTATAACCAGGTTAAGGCAATAGGGAAAGAAGAAAAGACCAATTTTAACTGGAGAGGAAGCGGCGGTTCTTTATTAGGCGGCGGAATATTGCTGACATTGGGGAGCGGTGTTGTTTACCTGGCAGACCGGGAAAAATTCAGCGCACCGTTACTGGTAACTTCTGCTGCATTGGGAACGCTGGGTTATTTTATAGCCAAAGGAAAAAAAGGCGGCAATGCCATGCTCATCGGCAAAAAGTATAAACTTGTTTATATGAACATGAGCAATAAAAAAACCTGATCCTTCTGCAACGAAACTTGGTGAAGTTGTATATTGTATCTAAACCGGCAATAATGAAAAAAACATGGATGTGGTCAAAAAGGATCTTCTTCTGGATCTTTATTTTACACATTAGCTGGTTCCTTTTCTTTATCATACAAAAATTTACAGTATCTGATTTTACAGTAGCCAATCTTAAATTAAAAATGCTGCTGTTTTGCAGTGGCGTGCTGGTAACAGGATTGATCTATTATTTCTGGCTGCGCCATATTTCTGTAGTCAAGCGGGTTGCTATTGTTTTAAAAGAGATCTTTTTCATTGCATATATTTCATCAACGGTCTACCTGTTGCTCGGGATCATATTCAATCCTGTGATAACGCTTACCCAGGTTGGTAGCTTGTTACAGGGCAATGGACTAAAAAGGGATTATATTTCTTATAATGATATGGGACAAAATATAAAACTGGCGGTAATGGCGAGTGAGGACCAGCAGTTTCCCGATCATGATGGGTTTGATATAAAAGCAATAAAGCTTGCCATGAAATATAACAGGCGACACCCCAACAGGGTAAGGGGTGCAAGTACCATCAGCCAGCAGGTGGCTAAAAATATTTTTTTATACCAGGGAGGTGGATTTTTCCGGAAAGGCGTTGAAGTGTTCTTTACTTTTTCCATTGAAAAAATGTGGACGAAGCGAACCATGCTGGAACGGTATTTAAATGTCGCCGAAATGGGACGGGGAGTTTTTGGAATACAGGCAGCAGCAAAAAAATATTTTAATAAGAATGCGAAAGATCTCACGATGAATGAGGCCGCACAGATCGCGGCATCATTACCAAACCCAAAACGATACACGGTAAAGCCACTGACCAATTATGTAGCTGCAAGGGCAAATAATATTGTGCGACAAATGTATAACCTGGCGGGAGACCCGGATGTGCAGGAGATCATAAGATGATCATGCCATGGCATCAACAGCCTGTATCGCTTTTTGTAAACGTTGTTCATAATTACCACTTATATCCACCCAGGGCACATGTTGGTTTACCATAAGATCTTTATAATAGTGGTATAATTTTTCCCTGGTTTCCAGGTCGGGATATTCCCTTAGCTCATCTTTTACCCATGGCAGGTCAACATTGCAAAGCAGGTACAGGTCATATTTTCTTTCTACGATCTTATTCAGTATCCAGTGATGACATTTTTCAAAAACAAATTCACACCATACTTTCATCACGTACATATCGGTATCTATAAATACCCGTTGATCGCTGATCGCCGGCAGCTGGCCAACAGCCAATTCTTCCCCGGCGATCTGCCCTTTGGCGATTTCCAGCAAATTCTCAAAACTATATGCTTTACCATTGGCTAAAAGATATTCCCTTGCATATTCCTTTACCCAGCTGCTGTTGTAATGATCCGCAAGCTGTTCACACAAAAAGCTCTTACCTGTTGACTCCGGCCCTATGACTACGATCTTTCTAACCATTTGTTTTTTTATAGTTGATCAGGTCCACGATAAAGCTGGCAACAAAAACGACCAGCATAATAAAACGAAACCATTTCCGGACATTATCGCCGGTAGGCATAGTAAATATCACAGCCAGCAAAAGAATGATCAGTACGGCCTTAATGAAAAGCCATAATTTTTTATTTCTCATTCCACTTTGGTTTTGCCTTTAATACTTTTTTATGTACCGGGCAGGCCTCATCGTGTGCGCCGGGCAAATAGCCGGTACTGACCAAAAATTCATTTACGATCTCACCACCGGTGAACCGGAATGTTTGTTTGAACAGTTTCGTCCACTCTTCCCTTGATCTGGGATGTTGCTGCGACAGCCATTTTTTAAATGAGCCAAATTGTTTTTGTAAGGAGAGGATGGTCTTTGCATTTTCAATGGCTGCATTAACCTTGAGCCTGTTGCGGATAATGCCTGCATCATTCAACAAGCGCTGCACATCCTTATCTTTATAAGCAGCTACTTTTTTAATATCAAAATTGTGATAAGCTTTACGGAAGTTTTCCTGTTTATTTAAAATGGTGGTCCAGCTCAGGCCCGCTTGGTTTATTTCCAGGATCAGCCGGCAGAACAATTCATTATCGTCTTCGATCGGAAACCCGTATTGGGTATCATGGTAGATCTTATGCAGCGATCTTTCACCCTCTTTCATATTACCGATGGCTTTACAATAGCTCATGTTGTTGCGATTTTGATTTTTTTATCCATTCCAGTAACCCGAACACTGCAAGTATCAACAGCACCAGGTAATAAACACTTGTGAATACATAATGTTTTACAAAGTATAAAGGGATCGAAGCAATATTGGTAGCGATCCACCAGTACCAGCTCTCCACCTTCTTTTTTGTCATCAGCCACATTCCTGTAAATGCGGTAGCAGAAGCAAACGCATCGGCCCAGGGAATTACCCCTTCAAAGAACTGCTTTTTAAAATAAGTGAGGGCAATAAAAATACTGGTATAAAAGAAAAGAAAAAATAACAGCTGCTGTATCCATTCTTTTTTCCCGGAACGGGTAATGTGTAAGACCGCTTCATGCCTTGTATCTTTTTTCAGCCACATGTACCAGCCAATTATACTCATGGCAGTATAATAAAGGTTTACGGTTGCTTCTCCCAGTAAATTTCCTTTAATGCTTATGTAGATATAGATGATGGTATTTATCAAACCTACCGGATACACCAGGATATTTTCGGCACGGGAATACCAGACACTTGCGATACCCGCAAAAACGGCTACATACTCATACCAGGTGGTATTATGCATATCGCTGATGAACTGTTGGGCTATTTCTGTAATGCTCACTTATTTTCTTTTGAAGGTTTACGATAAAACCTGAATGGCCGAAGATAGCGGATTCCTTTGGAGGTTTGAAAACGGGTAGCTACCTGTTGCCACTGACCATTCCTGTTCGGGCGCCACGCTATAAAATGTAAATGCGGGAATAAAGTATACCCGGTTTTCCCGCTTAAGCCGATCAGTTGTCCCTGTTCGACTGTGTCTCCTACATTTACGAGAGCACCATTATATTGCAGATGCCAGTAACCTGCCCTGGAACTATCTTCATGTTGTACCACGATCACATTCCCGAAGGGCCTGTATTTTTTATTCCAGCCACCCTTGTTCCCGTCTTCCTTTACACGGATAACGATCCCTCTTCTTGCGGCTAAAACCTTTGTTCCTTTTTTCATTTTAAAATCCAGTGCCGCCCTGTTCCTGTGTGAATACCTGGAAAAATATCCCTGCACCAGTAAATGCGATCTCTTTTCTTCATACGGAAGCCGGTAAACAAAACTGCTATCATCTTTAATGATCCCTTTCTGAAGCATCTTAATTTCTTTTCGCTGCGGATCCTTGCTCACGTAACAGCCAGCCAATAATAAGACCAGTGAAAAATAAATGGGATTTATAGCAGCTCTTATTTTCATTTTTAAAGAAGGATCAATTTACCAACTATTCATTGCATAAAAAAAGCACCTGCCAACTGACCGATGCTTTTTTACTTTATTAAAATTTTTTTATTCTGATTCCGCTACCACTTCTTTCACTTCGGGGATCATACGCTTCATCATGCCTTCAATACCGGCTTTTAAAGTGATCATGCTGGATGGGCATCCGCTGCAGCTTCCCTGCATCATTAAGTTTACCTTACCATCTTCATAGCTTTTGAACTGGATCGCACCACCGTCCATTTCAACAGCAGGCTTTACATAATTTTCCAGCAATTCTTTGATACGTTTTACAACATCATCATCGTCTGCACTTACCGCATTGCTGCTTTCTGATTTCATCACAGCAACTTCTTCATCATTCACTACAACCTTCCCGTCTTCCAGGTATTCTTTCAGGAACTGTTTGATCGCAGGTATCACATCCTGCCAGTCTTCCGTCTCACTGGTCTTGGTAAGGGTAATGAAATTGCTGGCGATGAAGACAGCTTTTATAAAAGGGAAAGTAAATAATTCCTGTGCAAGAGGCGATGGTTTGGCACTTGCTTCGTCGGCAAAATCAATGCTCTTGCCCGGGTACAGCAGCTTATTGGCCACGAACTTCATGGTTTCCGGGTTTGGTGTCATTTCGGTATAAATGCTGATCACCGGGTTACCTGTCTTTATCATACGTAAAATTTAAATATCAGCTACAAATTTAATAAGAATTCAGCAGCTAAAAACCTTAAAACCTGTGTTCAGCCGATAATTTTCGGCTTTCGCAAATGCCGGTAAAACCGGTTGACTCTCAAAAAATTGCCCATAAGACCAATGGTATTTTAATGACGTGTAATCTTTTACACGTTTCGCCGGAAGCGGTCCTGCAGGAATAACTGAAGCAGGCTTGGCACAGCATTAGTATCCTTACCTGCAGAAACAGATACTGTAAACAAATAAAAATAAACAACTATGGAAAAGAAGTCAAAGAAAACCACAGCAAGTGGCAGCAAAAATTCCGGGTCAGCACAGAATGCAGGAATGGAAACATCGCAGCTGATGAAATTATTTGAAGATGAATTGAAGGATATCTACTGGGCGGAGAAGGCTTTGACAAAAGCTATTCCTAAAATGATCAAAAATGCAACATCAGAGGAACTGATCGAAGCATTACAAAATCACCTCGAAGAAACCAGGGAACAGGTTAGCCGTGTTGAACAGGTATTTGAGAGTATTGGCAAGAAAGCGGTTGCAAAGAAATGTGAGGCCATGGAAGGACTAATGAAAGAAGCGGAAGGCATCATGGAAGACTGTGAGCCGGGAGCAATGTGCGACGCAGGAATAATCTCAGCCGCACAAAAAGTGGAACACTACGAGATCGCTTCTTACGGCACTTTACACAAGTTTGCAGAAACACTGGAATTGACCGATGCAGCGGAACTGTTGGCGCAGACACTTGAAGAAGAGAAGAACGCTGATGAAAAGCTGACAGAAATTGCCGTGGCCACGGTGAATATCGAGGCCGCCGAAGAATCAGAAGTTTAAGAATAGCAGTTAAGCCAAAAAAATGCAGTCAATATCTATTGCTGCATTTTTTTATTAATGACCTGTTATCGTGACTGTAAATATCCCGGGCCCTGTAATATTTATTTACCTTGAGTACCTGATAAACCATCAGGTAAAAAATATTAAAACATAAGCAATGGAAAATACAAAAACCAAGGGCCCATCGGGCTTTGAAAAAATGTCTTCGCTGGTCACAAGAGCTTCCGGCAGTACGCCTGCATTTATCGGGGCGGTGTTCGTGATCCTGATCTGGCTGGTAACGGGGCCGATATTTCATTATTCCGATACCTGGCAACTGGTGATCAATACCGGGACAACCATCATCACCTTTTTAATGGTGTTCCTGATCCAGCGAAGCCAGAATAAGGACTCGATCGCCATTCATATCAAACTGAATGAACTGATCGTGGCGCATGAGCTGGCAAACAACAGGCTGGTATCGGTTGAGGACATCAGTGAAGAAGAATTGCTGGTGCTGCAGAAATATTATAAGCACCTCGCTTTAATGTCGGAAAAAGAATTGTCATTGGATGAATCACATTCCATTGCTGAAGCAAATGCATATCATGAATGGAAAACAGGGGCAAAAAAGAAAAGAAAGAACAAGCCGGAACAAGTAACCGAAGATAAAAAATAACAAATGCCGGAAGGACCTTCCATAGTATTGGTAAAAGAAGAGGTACAGCAATTTGCCGGTAAAAAGATCATTGCAGCAAGCGGCAACAGTAAGATCGACATGAAGCGGATGGTGAACCAAAAGATCATTTCATTTAAAAGCTGGGGTAAACATTTCCTGATTTGTTTTAAAGATTTTACGGTCCGCATCCATTTCCTGATGTTTGGCACTTACCGGGTGAATGAAAGAAAAGAACAGGTTCCCAGGCTAAGGTTACAGTTTAAAAAAGGCGAGATAAATTTTTATACCTGTTCCATTAAGATATTAGAAGGAGATGTAAATGACCATTATGATTTCAGCGCCGATGTGATGCATGATGAGTGGGATCCTAAAAAAGCAAAAGAAAAACTGAAAGCCATTCCCAATAAACTTATCTGTGATGCATTGCTGGAGCAGGAGATATTTTCCGGCGTTGGCAATATCATTAAAAATGAGATATTGTACCGCACCCGTGTTCACCCGGAATCGATAGTTAAAAAGATACCGCCCCCCAAAATAAAGAAACTCGTAGAAGAGGCACGCATTTACAGTTTTGAATTCTTAGTATGGAAAAGAAATTATGAATTAAAGAAACACTGGCTTGCCCATACAAAGAAAACATGTTCAAGGTGCGATCTTCCCATTATTAAAAAATATACGGGTGTAAAAAAGCGCAGGAGTTTTTTTTGTGTCAACTGCCAGCTCCTATATAAATGAAAAAGAAGCTAATATTAAAGACAGGCTGTTCGGGTTATTATAACCGCCACTGGAAGAAAATATTTTACCCGGAGAAATTAGCGCAAAGCAAGTGGTTTGAATTCTATTGCGAACAGTTCAGCACGGTGGAACTGAATAGTACTTTTTATAAATTCCCGACTACCCAAAGCCTGAATACCTGGTATAAAAAAGCACCGGCAGGCTTTGTGTTTTCTGTAAAGGCGCCAAAGCTCATCACGCATTTTAAAAGATTCAATGATTGTGAAAGGGAGATCAGTGAGTTTTACCTCGCATGCAGAGAGGGATTAAAGGAAAAGCTGGCCTGCACACTGTTTCAACTGCCACCCAATATTCAATACAGTGAAGAAAAGCTGGAACAGATCATCGGGAGCCTGGACAGATCATTTACCAATGTGATTGAATTCCGCCACCCCGGCTGGTGGAAAAAGAAAGTGTATGATACGCTTGCTGAACATAAGATCATCTTTTGCAGTGTAAGCCATCCTTCCATGCCGGATGATATAGTTGTAAATACAGAGACAGCTTATGTGCGGCTGCACGGCGTGCCTAAGATGTTTTATTCCGGTTACACGAATGAGCAGTTGGAACATTTATATAAGTTTATTATTAAAAAAAGAAAAGTAAAGGACGGGTATGTCTATTTTAATAATACTGCTGCTGATGAAGGCGTGCTTAATGCACTGGAGTTTCAAAAGCTGGTAAAAACTTAATAAGGCTATTCAACGATCCTGAGTTTTGCATAGTTCAGCATGATTTTTTTCTCACCATTCAATTCAAAATTTACCGTTGCGATGGGATTATGTGCAGCGCCTTCCATTTTCATCACTTCACCAAAACCGAATTTCTGGTGTTCCACTTTTTGACCGGGCTGTAAATTGCTGGTATCGCTGGGCTCAAAATTTTCGGAAGGTACATGTTCCTTTACCTGCGGCCTTGGCGCAGGTCCGACATAAGCGGGCTTTTTATTTTCAGGTGCCGGTTTCCTGCTGCTGGCCCAGGGTTTACTTCCGCTGATGAAGCGATCTTCCTCTCCCCAGCTGTTTGAGCTTCGTGGATTTTTCATTCCTCCGCCGGCATAACTCTTGTCCAAATAATTTTCAGAGATCTCTTCTAAAAAACGACTGGGATCATTTTGTTGCAATTGGCCAAACCTGTAACGTGCATTCGCATAGCTGAGCCACAGCCTTTCCTTTGCACGGGTGATGGCAACATAAAATAAACGACGTTCCTCTTCCAGTTCTTCCCTTGTATTAATGGACATGGCATTCGGGAAAAGTGTTTCTTCCAGGCCACCGACAAACACCACGGGAAATTCCAAACCTTTTGCAGCGTGTATCGTCATTAGTTTTACCACATCCGGGTTCTGATCCTTATCATCATCGGCATCTGTCAGTAAAGTGATCTGTTGCAAATAACTTCCAAGGCTTTTATCACCCACTTCCCCGTCTTCTTCATTCATCGGTGTTTCCGTAAACTCTTTGATGGAGTTGAGTAACTCCTGGACGTTCTCATAGCGTGCAAGACCCTCGGTTGTTTTATCATTGAACAGTTCCTTGACGATATTGGTGCTCTTGCCAACGATCACCGCAAGATCATACGCATTCTTTTTTTGTAATTCGCTTTGAAACATTTTTACCATCGTTACAAAGTTCTGCATGCTTTCCAGTGTTCCGGCTTTGTAGCCATACTGTGCGGCATTGCTGATGATATCCCATACACTCTTATCATTCTCATTGGCCAGCAACACGGCTTTGTCCATCGATGTTTTTCCAATACCCCTTGCCGGAAAATTGATGATGCGTTTTAAAGCTTCTTCATCACTCGGGTTCACCACGAGCCTCAGGTAAGCGATAAAATCCTTTACTTCCTTGCGCTGGTAAAAACTCATGCCGCCATAAATGCGGTAAGCGATACCCATGCGGCGAAGCGATTCTTCAAAACTGCGGCTCTGTGCATTGGTGCGGTAGAGGATGGCGAAATCTTTATTGTAATAATGGTTGCGCAGCTTTTGTTCCTGTATGGTATCGGCTACCATCTTTCCTTCATCATTATCTGTCATGGTCCTTACCAGGCGGATCTTCTCTCCCTCATGATTAATGGTGAATAATTTTTTTTCTATCTGCCCTTTGTTATTGGCAATGATCTCGTTTGCAATGTGCAGGATATTTTGTGTGCTCCGGTAATTCTGTTCCAGCTTCACCACTTTCACTTCATCATAATCTTTTTGAAACTGTAAGATGTTCTCAATAGTTGCACCACGAAAACTGTAAATACTTTGAGCATCATCACCCACCACGCAAACGTTCTCATGCATGGCGCCCAGCAATTTTATGATCTCGTACTGCGCCGGGTTGGTATCCTGGTACTCATCAATCAAAATGTATTTGAACTTTCGCTGGTACTTGCTTAGCGCCTCGGGAAAATTCTTCAGCAGGATATACATTTTGAAGAGCAGGTCATCAAAATCCATTGCACCATTCTTGAAGCAGCGCTTGGCATAGGCATCATAGATGAGCCCGATAGCGGAACGGTTGGCACGGTTGTCTTCCTGCTGGATGGCCCAGTCATTCATATACTCTGCAGGTCCCATCAGTGAATTCTTTGCAGCCGAGATGCGGTTATAAACCACGTTGGGCTTGTATTGTTTATCATCCAGCGCCAGTTCATTGATCACGGTCTTAACGACAGACTTTGCATCATCGGTATCATAAATGGTAAAGTTGGAAGGATAACCGAGCTTAGATGCTTCGGCTCTCAATATCCTTGCAAAAACGCTGTGAAAAGTTCCGATATATAGATTTCTTGCTTCTGTATTACCAAGTATCCGTTCCACCCTTTCCTTCATTTCTGCTGCCGCCTTATTGGTAAAAGTAAGCGCCAGTATATTGAAAGCATCCACGTTATGGGCCGCCATCAGGTGGGTGATACGGGTGGTAAGTACTTTTGTTTTGCCGCTTCCTGCGCCGGCAATGATCATGATAGGGCCATTCACATGTGTTGCTGCCTCACGCTGCGGTTCATTCAATTCGTCTAAATACTTCATTCCGCAAAGTTACGAATTGAAGATTTGGCCTGAAGGCATGTTAAGAAATAATTCAGCATTGATCATTGTTATAATGATCATATTTAATTCCCCGCCCGTTGCCGCTCTTCTTCCGATGCTGTTGTTCTTCTTCTTGCCGCCTGCACTTTATTATTTCCAAAACGATAAGTAAAGGTCAAGTTAGCCACCCTTGTTTCCCGGTAAGCATGCCATTTCTCTATATAATTATTATAACTGATAACAGCCTTGGGTAAATTGGTCCAGAAGATATCTGTAACATTGAAACGAACGGTTCCTTTATTCTTTAAGATGGTTTTTTGTACGCCTGCCGATAATCCCCATTGCGGGTCAAGTACCATGAAACCATATTGTCCACCGGTATTAAGACTGGCATTCAGTTCTGCGGTCCATCCTTTTTTAAAACTAAACGTATTGTTTGTTCTTATATCGGCAGCAGGTTTGCCATTATTTAAATTCGTCCCGCTGAAATTACCGTTGAACTTTTGGTAATAGATATTCCCGTTATTGATCATGTTCAACCATTTGGTGATCTTAATGGGTGTTGAGATCGACAGGCCGACATAGTCAGATGATTCAAGGTTGATCGGTATCTGCACCGTTACATTATCACCGGAAGGAATGTTTGGAAACACTTCTTTGAACCTTGCCAGTGTTATGTTCTGCGGATCTTTGGTATGGCTGTAGCTCAAACCAAAATTGAGGTTCTTTACTGTATAACTTAATTCATAGGACCAGGTAAGCTGCGGGAGTAATCCCGGCCTGCCTGTTGCATAGGTGGTAACGTCTATTAAAAATAAAAACGGGTTCAACTGGGAATAACCCGGCCTGTCGATGCGGCGGCTGACTGATAGACCAATGGTTTGATCTTCTTTAATCTTGTAATTAAAGAAAGCGCTTGGAAATAACTGGAAGTAACTGGAATCAAATTTTACATTCCCGATCTCCTGTTTGGTACTTAAATTGGTTTGTTCTCCCCTTAACCCAAACTGGATGCTGAATTTTTTAAACTCCTTGCTAAAATTCAGGTAACCTGCATTATTATATTCATGGTAAAGAAAGTGGTTTGTTTTATTCGGATCGTTCTGCGGCGTGCCGGTACTTACATCATAGAACTTTGCATCATTGTCTGATGAAACAAAACTGGTTTTAAAACCTGCTTCCCATTTACTTCCTTTACCAAGAGGGTTTACATAATCGATCTTTGCCGTTGTAAAGGTCAGTTTACCTTTTTGATCTCCGTTCAATGTATAATTTGGCTGCAGTTGCGTACCATCTAATTTGTAATAATTGGTGGCATTAACGGTCAGAGACTTGGAAATATAATTACCATAATCAATATCGGCGGTTAGTTCTTTACCCGTGCTATCGAAAGTATGTTTGAAGTTGATATTCGCAAAAAGGTTATTACCGTGATCATTATTTGTTGCCAGCGAATTAAATGTACTCACGGCGTTTTTTTGCGGATCAAGAACAATGGAGCTGTTATCATTATTTCGTTTGTAATGATTGAAGTTTCCGTTCACCACGAAACCGATGATCGTTCTTTTGGAGGGAAAGAAATCCATACCCAGTCTTGCTGCATTTGAACTTACGGGTGATTTGGAATAATTGTCTTTCAGGTCGCCGCCATTATATAAGCCGTTCTCATAAAAATTCCTGTCGAGCAACAAATGATTGAGCCCGATGCGGTATGCATAATTATAATTACCAAAGAGATTTATTTTTTTATTGCGGTAATTGAAAGTAGATCCAATATTTGCTTTAGGATATACACCCTGCCCATATCCTGTTGTAAAAGTCCCGTTCACCCCAAAGCGCTGGTCTTTTTTCAGGCGGATGTCAATGATCCCGGAATTGCCCGATGCATCGTATTTGGCCGAAGGGTTGGTGATGATGTCTATTCTTTCAAGTGCAGAAGACGGCAATCCTTTTAAATAATTGGCAAGGTCGGCGCCGGTCATGGGCGATGGCTTTCCATCAACCATGATGATCACACCGGATTTTCCGCGGAGGGTTATATTATCATTCTGGTCAACGTTCACACCTGGCGAACGCTCCAGCACATCCATGGCATTACTTCCGGCGCTGACAATGCTGTTCTCTACATTTACCACGATGCGGTTTGATAATTTTTGAATGAAAGGCTTTTTGCTGGTGACGGTTACATTACTTAATTGCGTGTTGCCGGGTTGCAGTGTTATTGAAGGCACCTGCACAAAAGATTTTTCTGCCGATAAAACTACCATTGCAGATGATCCTGTGATATGATTTACCAGGCTTGCTTTAATAAAGTAAGTGCCGAAGCGAATGTTCTCAAATTCGGCCTGTCCTTTTTTATCAGTTACGGCGATCTTGACCAGGGATGAATCTTTGGCCTTTCTTAATTCAACCGTAACATTTTCTGCCGGCACCTGCTGGCTGTTAAGAACAGTAGCCGTTAATTTTCCACGGCTGCTTTCCTGGGCGTTAGCCGATAAAAGGATCGTAATAAATAAAATGGTTAACAAGGGTCTCATATACTATACTTTGGCACAAAGATGTGGGCCTGACGAATATGTTCGTAGGTTAATTATACCAACAGTAATTGTTTGAAGATGAATGGATAAACCGAAATAAGGGCTGTCTGTAATTTACATTTCCACATACATAATAATGTTTCAGTTCCTGCGTTTGAAACGAACTACCTCATTATCTTCCCGTGGAACCCGGATATAGAATGATTACTATAAAAAAACCGTTCCTCCTGCTACAACGGGCGGGGCGTTTTTGATGAATCTTTATCGCCGTTTTATCCAAATCCAAAATTAAAAACCACACCTATGAACTACCAAACTACCATGACTGATGAAAAGCTCATCCAGTTCTATCTCAACGGAAACCCCAATGCACTTGCCACCCTTGTAGAACTTTATAAAGACAGGATCTACAGCTCCATTTATAATATGGTGCAGGATAAATATGTTGCCGAAGAGATCTTCCAGGAAACTTTTATCCGCATGATCAATAACCTGATGGCAGGAAAAACTGCAGAGGAAGGAAATTTTTTACAATGGGCCATACGCATAGCCAATAACCTCTGTATCGAACATACCCGCAATAATAAAATTGCAATAGCGATCAATGCCGGCAACAATAAAAAAGCGGAGGAGCGGGCTGATCTCTCCGTTCCGGTATCCCAGCCACAAACCACGTATTATGAAAGCCACGGTAAAATAAAAAGCATGATCGATATGCTCCCCCAGGATCAAAGGGAGGTGATCGTACTCAACCATTATGCCGGCTTAAGTTTTAAAGAGATCGCAGAGACCATGAAGTGCAGTCTGAACACCGCTTTGGACACCATGAAATTCGGTCTCAATAACCTGAAAAAACTGATGACAGAAAAAGAAGTTATGATCAGTTAACTCTACGCTTTCAACATCCGGGCTTTATATCTATCTTGTCGTAATGAAAAGATGCATCATTTTTTTATTCACGATAATAGCTTCAATGAATATGGATGCCCAGCAAAAAGATCTCACAGGCGAATATTATCTCCGTGGCGTTATGGAGACCGCTTCAGGATTTAAACTGGATGCAGATTCTACTTTCCAGTTCTTCTTTTCCTATGGCGCACTGGACCGTTCCGGACAGGGAACCTGGGCAGTGAAAGATGGTAATATCATTTTCAACAGCCGCCCACACCCGGGTAAGGATTTTAAAATGATCAGCAGTAAAAAGATAAGCGGGGATTTCGTAACCATTAAGATCATTGCAGACAACAGCATTTTTATTTCACATGTATATTGCATGTTAAGCACTGGAGAAAAAATAACCGATCAATCCAGTAACAAAGAAGGTCTCATTCATTTTCCAAAACAACCGGTCAATTCCATTTCACTCATTTTTGAATTTTGCGCCGAAAGAACCAGCGTGTTCACAATCAATGATCCCACTGCAAATTATTTTGAGTTCGGTTTTGAACCCTGGATGATGGAAGTATTCTTTAAAGACCATAAACTAACCATCGGTAAAAATGAATTGCTGGGCGCTCATCCTTTGCTCACGGGTTCCGGTTATCATTTTGAAAAAAATAAATGATTGTTAAAACTCCTGCCATTCGTGTAATTTTTATTTAACTGCTGTTGCTGCCGTTTATCTTTAATGTACAAAACCGACAATTGCAGCACATCGAATTCTTTCATATCGATCATTTTGAGAAAAACTACCACCGTGTAAAACCTGCGCCGGGACTGGAACATTTCATTGATTTTTTCTGGGAGACAAAATTCGATCCTTTATGGGAGGAGCATCCGCAGGGGTTCTCTGATGCACTGTTCCCGAATATCGGTTATACTTATCTTTTTAACCTTGGCACGCCGTTCACCATGCAGATCGAAGATCAGTCGTTCAATATGAAGACGGATGGATTTTTACCAAGGCATAAAGCGATAGAATGCTATCATCAGCCCGGCAATAAATTATTCGGTATCAAGTTCAAGATATCCCCGGTGATATTCAAAACGAAGATCAACTTTGCCGAATACCGGGAGTTCATTTACCCGTTGAGTTACCTGATGGAACAGTCGGTGATCGATAAGATAAAAAAAGCAGGCTCGTTTGAAGAAAGGGTGGATATCCTGAATGAATATTTCAGGTCTATCATTGAAGCCTATGCCGGCTCCTGGGAACCCATCCGTATCGTTGCCGAAATATTGCAGCACTGCGATACAAAAAATGATTTTACCACACCCGTTGAAGATCTTGCCGCTCAAAATAAAATATCTGCACGAACGCTGCAACGTTATTTTGAAACCTATACCAGCCTGAGTAGTAAAAAGGCTCTGCAGATCATGCGTATAAGAAAATCGGTACAGCAGCTTGTGAACGCACCAAAGGATTTTCATTATTCCAATTATGGCTACTACGACCACAGCCATTTTTACAAACACCTGAAACAATTCGTAAGAAAGGAAACGCTTCAGCATTTAAAACCACATCTTCATTTGCTGAATAAGCTGCACAAAGAAAAAACGGGTCAGTAATTATTGTTGCTGTTTAAAATTGCCTTTTCGTAAACTTTTATTTAGTCGCACAAGTTTAGATATATGTGCCGGCGCAGACCTACCATGTCATTTTTTACATTCAGACCTACCTAAAAAGGGTATAATAATTTTAAAATCGAATGAGTACATTTAATCTGATCAAATCTTACTCTTATGCCATTCTTCGATTTTCATTGCCACCCGGGTTTGAAGCCACAGTTCTCTGATCCTGCAACCAAACTATCTCCCTGGCAGTTCATCAATGCCAAACTTGCGATAGCGAGGGATATCAAACTGAGAATAAATAAAATGTTCAACGAAGTGCTCGATTCACAATCCAACCTCACACAGCTGTTGCAGGCTGATGTAAGGCTGATCGGCCTGATATTACATGCGCCTGAACAAAAGGTTGGACAGGCATTGGGCGAAAAGAAGATCGTGAATAAAGGCAACGTGAACCTTATTGATAAAAATCAACTCGCTTACCTGGCATCAGGAACGCATTCCTATAAGCTCATCAATGAAGAATTGAAATGGCTCAAAGATTCCGTTTCACCGATCGCCGGGGCAAAACTTAAGATCTTAAATACGATCGCTGATTTTGAGGAAACTGATAAGAACACCGTCTTTGCGGTCATCATTGTCGAAGGCCTGCATTGTTTCTTTGATGACCCGAATGCCTTGGATGCCAAAGAAAGATTTCTCATCAATTTTAATGGCTTCACTTCAACCAACACCGTGCTGGCAATAAACATTTGCCATATGCAGCAAAACCCGTTTTGCAACCATGCACACGGGATACAATTCTTTAACCCCGCATATTTTTATCCTACCCGTAAAGGCATAACACAATGGGGCAGGGAGATCATTCAATCCATGATCGATAAAAAAATACTAACGGACATTAAGCACATGAGTTTAAAAGCAAGGTGGGAATTATATACCTGGTTCAAAGATCCTGCTGATGAAACAAAATTTATTCAGCCCATCATCTGCACACATGCAGGGACAACCGGCTTATCTATAAAAGACAGGGTAAAATACTTGTTGAACCAGCCTGTTGACCGGGGGCTTGTCTACGAGCTTGCTTATCTTAAACCAAAAAGCAGGCATGATGCAGAAACCTATCACAATTGCAGCAGCATAAACTTATATGATGAGGATATAGAAAACATTCTTTTATCCGGTGGTATCATCGGTCTTTCATTCGACCAGCGGATACTTGGATTTGCAGACGAATCGGTGTTGCCCAATGTTACTGTGCCGCATGATGTGGAATATGTCAGTCATATGGAAGCAGAATTTTTCCTGGGTCCCGATCCAACGGCTTTACCTGCCTGGACGGATGACAATGACGTATGGACAAGCGAAGACTTTGAAAACCTGGATCCCTCGCTTTATATAGAAATGCACCGCCGTTTCCTGGTCAATAACATCATTCATATCTTATGGGTAGCCAATAAGCATCCACAGATCGGGCTGCAAAAAGCAATAACACAAATTTGCATCGGGACCGATTTCGACGGGCTGATCAACGCCATTGATTGCTGTAAACAAACAGAGGGATTGCAGCAGCTTAAAGAAGACATGAAAGACGGGTTGACCAGCTTATTGAACAGCGAAGGCCTGGCGGTCAGTGCCGGCGAATTATTGGACAACCTTTTTTATAATAATGGAAAGAATTTTGTGCTGAACAGGGTCAGGATAATGAAAAGATAACATCAAAAACCGCCGTTATTAAAATAAAAAAATATGTATTATAGGAGAATCCGGTATTTTTGGTTAAAAATTACCACTTCGTGGTATTGTTAAGTTCACAAAACTATCTTCTATTTGTTTATAATTTTTAAGCGACCAGGGCTTTCTGAAAATCACACACTTTATTGGCCCGTTTTATAGCCGAACCTTTTTGAGAACAAAGGATCATCCTTTGTGGATTTTTCTCATGCTTGAACACATCCCCGTCCCGATTCTTCGGGATGGGTCTTTTTTTAAAGGAATGGACAAACTAAAATAATTATCAAAAAAATACTAAAATAATTAGTGTTGATAAAATTAAACGCTTATCTTTGGTTCTTAAAATTACATTTACAACGCAAATTCAGATACATCACTTAAAAAAACAAAGACAATGAGCAAAACAGAAAATTTAGAAAAGACAGAAAAATTCAAGGCGCTAAAATTGACCATGGACAAGATCGATAAGGATTTTGGAAAGGGTTCGGTAATGATGATGAGTGATAAGGGTGTTACGGAACAGGAGGTTATTTCAACAGGATCGATCGGGCTTGATATGGCATTGGGTATCGGCGGCCTTCCGAAAGGAAGGGTGGTGGAAATTTACGGCCCTGAAAGTTCCGGTAAAACAACTTTGGCGATCCATGTTATCGCAGAAGCACAGAAAAAAGGAGGCATGTGTGCATTCATTGATGCGGAACATGCATTCGACAGTAACTACGCACAAAAATTAGGAGTTGATATTGATAATTTATTGATCTCTCAGCCGGATTACGGTGAGCAGGCTTTGGAAATTGCGGATCGTTTGATCCTTTCCGGCGCTTTGGATGTTGTGGTGATCGATTCGGTTGCCGCACTTGTTCCTAAAAGTGAGCTGGAAGGTGAAATGGGGGATAGCAAAATGGGATTGCAGGCAAGGCTTATGAGCCAGGCCTTACGCAAACTGACGGCTACCATTTCCAAAACAAACAGCTGCTGCATTTTCATCAACCAGCTTCGTGAAAAGATCGGCATCATGTTCGGTAACCCCGAAACAACAACGGGTGGTAACGCATTAAAATTCTATTCTTCTGTCCGTTTGGATATCCGCCGTACGGCGCAGATCAAGGACGGCGATGAATCAGTGGGTAACCATATCAAGGTAAAAGTGGTTAAAAATAAAGTGGCGCCGCCATTCCGCCAGGCAGAATTTGATATCATCTATGGTGAGGGGATCTCCAAAGTAGGTGAGATCATCGATATGGGTGTAGAGCTTGGCATTGTACAAAAAAGTGGCAGCTGGTTCAGCTACAATGGCGATAAATTAGGCCAGGGAAGGGATTCGGTAAAACAACTGATGCTGGATAACCCGGAAATGGCAAATGAGATCGAAGCAAAAATAAGAGAAAAGATCAGGGAGATGCGGACCGCATAACCTTGCATCATGAAATATGTTTTAGGGTTAGTAAGTAATGGCTGTTGTGTGTAAAAGCGCAACAGCTTTTTTTATTCGCCTATTTTTGTAAAAAAAGAATATTTGAATAAGAAAACCATCGCCCACCTGGCATTGCTTTTTACCAACCTCTTCTTTGCAATAAACCTGAGTGCGGTAAAACACCTGACCAACCTGCAACTGGCAAAGCCCTTTGGTATAAACGTGGTGAGGGTTGGCGTAAGTGCCGTATTATTCTGGTTTTTGTATTTATTAAAACCGGTTAATGCCAGGATCCAAAAAGAAGACAGGATCCGGCTGTTATTTTGTGCAGTTACGGGCATTGCCGTAAACCAGTTACTTTTTTTAAAAGGCCTTTCACTCACCTATTCCATCCACGCCGCTTTATTAATGCTCATCACGCCTATTCTTATTGTTATTATTGCAGCATGGGTGTTGAAAGAACAACTGGGGATATTAAAAATAACAGGACTTGCCTTAGGTATTTCGGGAGCACTGGTCCTGATAGTTGCAAAAGATAATTCAGGCAATGGGAATGACATCATTTTAGGCGATATCCTCATCATCATCAATGCGGTTTCCTATACCATTTATTTTATCCTGGTAAAACCATTGATGCTGAAATATGACCCGATCGTTATCATAAGATGGGTATTTACTTTTGGATTACTTATGGTTCTGCCTTTTGGCTGGACTGAGTTTACGCAGATACCCTGGGAAAAATATACATTGACTGATTACAGCAGTATGGCATTGATCGTGATCACCGGAACTTTTTTGGCTTACCTGTTCAATGTATACGGAATCAAGATCCTCGGCGCATCAATAGCAGGATTCTATATTTATACCCAACCGCTGTTTGCAACACTGATCGCCATGCTTTTTTTAAAAGAAGAATTACAGCTGTATAAAGTAGTTGCTGCGGTATTGATCTTTACCGGTGTTTATCTCGCAAATAAGCAAACCAGGCGCTGATCATTTTTTTGGATAATCAAAGAACAGGAATTCCTTTTTGGCCTTTGCAAATTGCGACCATTCACTGATGTCAGACTGTATTGCAAATATGGCGCAGGTGGGCATATTATCAATTCTTGCAGAAGCTGCCAGGCTGTTCACAAAATAGGTGATCCCGGGGTTATGTGAAAAGATCGCAACAGCATTGAAACCGTTATCAAGGTTGGCGATCACTTCATAAAAAGTCTCGGCAGGGGCATGATACAAAGAACTTATATAAATAATATCCTTTTCATTTTTATTATAAGCAGCGCAGAATAATTCCGCAGTTTTTTTTGCCCTTTTGGCCGGGCTCGATACCCAGGCATCGATACCCGGTTCTTTCTCCATCAGCCTTTTTCCCATGACCGGCGCATCTGTTTTGCCACGTTCATTCAGCGGGCGCTCGAAATCATTACCCCAAAAACTTTGATCGCTTTTTGCGTGTCGTACAATGAAGAGTTTTTTCAACAGCTGTTTTTATAAAAATAGAAAATTATTTACACAAGGCTGTAATTGTATACAAAGTTCCGCAACTTTACATCCCAAACTTCTATATGCAAATATTATTCCGTTCATTTTTGTTTTCTGCAATTGTACTTGGCGCTGTATCCTGTTCAACGGTAAAACAAATTTCTCAAACTCCGGTTGCAAACATCAGTGGAATAAAATTCCTGGGTAAATACGAGATCCCTTACAACCTGGCGTATAACAATACTACGGTCGGTGGCCTTTCCGGCATCGATTACGATCCAAACACCGGATTGTACTATATGATATGCGATGACCGCAGCGACAGAAATCCTGCACGTTTTTACACAGCCCGTATCTTCATTACACAGAATGGTATCGACAGTGTTGCTTTTGTAAGTGTGACAAACATGCTTCAGCCGGATGGTACCGTTTATCCCAATAATAAACAGGATAAATTCCATGTCCCCGATCCTGAAGCCATGCGCTATAATGGGATGAACAAACAACTGGTATGGAGCAGTGAAGGAGAAAGGATCGTGTCAGCAAAAGATACTGTACTTATTGATCCATCCATAATAATAATTTCCAGGGATGGGAAATATAAAAACAGTTTTTCACTGCCCGCAAATACCAGGATGCATATAACAGAAAAAGGCCCAAGGCAAAACAGTGTTTTTGAAGGGATGAGCTTTGCAGATAATTATAAAACGCTTTTTGTAAATGTGGAAGAACCCTTGTATGAAGATGGCCCCCGTGCCGAAGTAACAGAGAACAACGCTTATATCAGGATATTAAAGTTTGATGTTGTATCTAAAATGAATACCACACAATACGCTTACCGCTTGTCGCCGGTTGCGTACCCACCCAGCCCTGCAGATGGATTCAAGATAAACGGCGTTCCGGATATACTTGCAATTGGTAATAATAAATTATTGGTAATTGAAAGGTCTTTTTCTACCGGCAGGTTACCTTGTACCATTAAAGTATTTATTGCTGACTTGGGCGGTGCAACGGATATCAGCAACATCTCGCTAAAGGGCAATACTGATTTTATTCCCGCATCAAAAAGGTTATTGCTCAATATGGACGACCTCGGTATCTATACCGATAATATTGAAGGGGTAACTTTTGGTCCCGTGTTGCCCAACGGCCACAAAACATTAATTTTCATTGCGGATAATAATTTTAGTATCGTGGAAAAGGCGCAGCTCCTGCTGTTTGAAGTGATGGAATAAAAATTTATGATGAACCCTGGCCATTGAATTAACTTTAACTATAAAAATAATTTTATGATACTGCAATACCCCAAAAGAATCATACTGCTTTGCCTGTTCTTTTATTTACCCTTTACCGGTATGGCCTGGGGTTTATTGGGACATCGTATTGTTGGGCAGATAGCAGATAGTTACCTTACAAAAAAAACAAAGAAAGCCATTTTTGAAATATTAGGCAATGAATCGGTCGCCATGTCCAGCAACTGGGCTGATTTTATTAAGTCGGACCCGTCGTTATCTTATGTTTCCCCATGGCATTATATGGATGTCAAAGGCGGGTTGAATGCTGACCAGTTCAAAAATTTCCTGGATACCGACACCATTACGGATGCTTACACAAAGATCAATTTCATGGTAAGCGAGTTGAAGAAAAAAGACCTTGCACCCGATAAAAAAGCAATGTACCTCCGGTTACTCATACATATTGTTGGAGATATCCACCAGCCCTTACACGTTGGCCGGCCGGAAGACCAGGGCGGAAATAAGATCAGGGTGCTGTGGTTCAGGGATACGGTCAACCTGCACCAGGTTTGGGATGACAGGCTGATCGATTTTCAAAAACTAAGCTATACCGAATACGCAACGGCGATCAATTTTACCACTAAAACGGAAAGAAAAGAATGGCAGGCAGAGCCGTTGAGTACCTGGCTTTGGCAAAGCTACCAACTGTCTGAAAAGGTATACAGTGATATCAAACCAGACCAACGATTGGATTTCAAGTATAATTTCAATTACCTGGCACGGCTTAACCAACAGCTGCTGAAAGCCGGGGTGCACCTGGCAGGATTATTAAATGAGATCTTTGATTAAACTTTAATAACCACGTACATTCTTTCCTTCCATGTAATTCATGAAGGCTTTATTGCAAACGCGGTTCCCGCCCGGGGTGGGATAATTTCCTGTAAAATACCAGTCACCTAAATTGGTCGGGCATGCTTCATGCAGGGATTCGATGGTTTGATAGATCACGCTGACCGGGATATTGACTTCCTTTGGTGTGATGAGCTTTGCGATCTTATTGGATATCTCATCCAGTGAGAAAGGTTTGTAGACCTGGCGTACAATATTTTCGGCGTGCAACTGGTTATTGCGTTGCAGCTCTTTGCATTTTTCCAAAAGCTGGTTGAGCAATCCTTCCTGTCCCGTATCATGTAAAAGTTCAATTGCGGCACGAAAGGCAACAAAATCACCAAGCTTACTCATATCAATGCCATAACAATCGGGGTAACGTATCTGCGGAGCCGAAGATACAATAATGATCTTCTTAGGTTCCAGCCTCGACAGCATACGAACGATACTTTCTTTTAATGTAGTGCCGCGTACAATACTGTCATCAATAACAACAAGGGTGTCCTGGTTCTTTCTCACGGTACCGTAGGTGATATCGTACACGTGCTGCACCATTTCATTGCGGCTTGCATCTTCTGTAATAAAGGTCCGAAGCTTTACATCTTTGATGGCGATCTTTTCAATACGGATCCTCCGGTTGATCATCTCTGATAATTTCTCTTCATCAAAATCTTTTCCCCAGCTCAGGATGCGTTCGATCTTTATTTTATTCAGGTAATCCTCAGCGCCTTTTATCAAACCATAAAAAGCGGTCTCGGCCGTATTGGGTATAAAAGAAAAAATGGTATTCTTCAGGTCGTGATCAATAGCTTTCAGCACGGTATCGCTAAGGTGGTTACCTAATGAAATTCTTTCCCGGTATATTTTTTCATCACTTCCGCGGCTGAAATAAATGCGTTCGAAGCTGCAGGCCTTTCTTTCCTTTGCTTCAACGATCTGGTCGATGGAATAGCTTCCGTCTGCCTTTACGATCAGCGCCTTGCCGGGCATTAATTCCTGCACTTCATTTTCGCCAACATTAAAAGCGGTACGGATAGCCGCTCTCTCACTGGCAGCAACAATTACGTCATCGTTGATGTAATAATAAGAAGGGCGTATACCGTGTGCATCACGCATTACAAACGCATCGCCATTACCCAGGATGCCACTGAAATTGAAACCCCCATCGAACAATGGGATCGTTTTCCTTAACAGCTTTACCATATCCATATGGCCGGGCGAAGATTCATCTGCCTTTACCACGAAATGGTAAAGCACTTCCATCATCGCAGCAAGATCGCTCTGGCGCTGAAATTCACCGGGATCGATATTCACGAGGCCAAATAATTCCTCCGTATTTACCAGGTTGAAATTGCCGGCCACGGCCAGGTTGCGGGAAGGAATGGTGTGACGCTTGATAAAAGGATGACAGAACTCCACGTTATTTTTACCCTGAGTTCCATAACGCAAATGCCCGAGGAGGACCTCGCCTAAAAAATTAAGATGGCCCTTCATGAGTCCGGGATGATTCTTAATATCAGGCTGGTATTTTTGTACTTCGTCGATCTCTTTTCCTATCTGTGCAAAAAGATCGGCAATGGGTTGATTGGCAGAACTGCGTAAGCGGTGCAGGAAAGGATAGCCGGGTTCCGTATTCAGTTTAACAGCAGCGATACCGGCACCATCCTGGCCACGGTTGTGCTGCTTTTCCATCAACAGGTACAGCTTGTTCAAGCCATACAGGGCTGTTCCATATTTTTGTTGATAATAACTGAAAGATTTCCTGAGGCGAATAAAGGCAACGCCGCATTCGTGTTTGATTTCGTCACTCATGATTTGGACTGAGCCGCAAAGTTAAGGCATTGCAGAGCAGCCACAAACAAAAATCCCCTGTGTTAACAGGGGATTGGGAATTTATTTTTAAATAATTATAAACCGCTTACGCATAACCCGATCTGGAACAGCTTAACATCAGCAGCCACCCCATCTTTAAAAATATTATTGATCTGGTACACACCTACCAAAGAAAAATTCCCGTACCCGATCCTTGCCGTTGCAGCCAGCCTGGTAGCGTTGAAAAAACTCTTGCTGGTTTCTTTGGCCGTATAGTTGTTAACGGTATTGCCGTTCTTATTCAATAAGGTCTTGCCCTTGGTATGAACATTCAAAAGTGTTCCTACTTTTACACCCAGTGCTACTTTCACGCTTTTATTTTCTTTTTCAGGATTTGCTGTAAAGCGAAGCTCTACCGGTATTTCCAAAAAAGCCGTGGTCAGTTTGTACTTTTTAAAATGATTCATCGTATCCAGGTTATTGAACGGGAGCCTGTTTGTCTGGGATTTTATATCAACATTCATATTCTTGAAATATATGTTGCTCGTTCCCACGCCAATACCAAATGCCACGCTTAATTTTGAATTTCCCTTGAAGCGTTGGTCCAGCATAAAATAAACATTTCCACCCCTGGAAAATCCTTTCATGTGGTCGCTGATGCTGTCAGGTACGCCGGTCCAATGGTCACTGGTCAGTTGTAACATGAAATGGTCCCCGGTACGGGACATAAAATCACCTGAGGTCTTTTTCTTTTGAGCAGAGGCAGCAGTTATGCAGAGAGAAGCAATGGTAAAAAATAATATTTTCTTCATAATTAATTTTGAAGCTGCAAATTAACGGCAAATAATTTAATGAACCGTTAAATTAACCGGGTTTGCCTGCTTTCAGGCCTATTCTGCTTATAAAGATTTACGAAGCAAAGAAAAAAGAAGGGGCCGTTTGTAATACGGCCCCCGGGTCATAGGGTGATGTGTTGACTTATTGTTTAATGAAGACCTTTGATTGTTTCCCTTCTGTATTTGCCAACGTGAAGTAATAGGTACCGTTGGGCAAATGCAGTAGAGGTATGCCTATGGCATTATTACCGTCGTTTAGTGTTATGGAACGGGAGAATACAATTTTGCCTTCCTGGCTGCTGATGGATAAACTGACCGTTTCCTTTTGTTTGGATGACAATTGCACCTGCAGCATTTCATGGACAGGATTGGGGAACAATTCCAGCGACAGCGGCTGGTCATTATTTTTTATAGCCACTACAGGGCTGTATGTAAAGGCCTGGTCAATATCCACCATTTTAAGGCGGTAATAGTTCGTTCCTGCAAATGGCTTGTTATCAGTATACGTATAATGCTGTGTTATGTTCGAATTACCTTTTGCATTTACTTTCCCGATGGCAACATAATCTGTGGCATTGATGCTTCTTTCAATTTCAAAATGAGAAGTATTCTGTTCTGTAAGCGTTTCCCAGTCGAGCTGTATGCCGGAAGATCTTTTTACAGCAGTAAAATCACCGAGCTTAAGGGGCAAGGTATATGCGACAAGCGTAGCAATCTCTGCAGCAGACAAGGCCCGGTTATAAAAGCGCATTTCATCAAGCTTGGCCCCGTTCGGAGAAGGATTATAATTTCCCCCGGTGCCCTGGTAAAACATTTGTCCCAGTACCGGCGGGTATGGATAACTCAGGGCCATGGTACCTTCTGTGCCTGAAGCAACCAGTATACCACTGACATATAGCTTGATCGTGGATCCGCTTCTTACCGCACATACCGCCCTCCATTGGTTTGCAGGAATTGCAGCAGGTGCACCGATACTGGCATTTCTAAAATTGAACCGCAATGTATTGTCTGAAGCAAAGAACCAGATGCCGCAACCGCCATAGTTCAGGCCATTGTCATAATAGCCGTGGTTTACAGCAATGGATGGCGTGTACACCCCAAAGGCAATGGAAAAATCACCGGTAAAATCAAGGTTGCCGTTATCAGTGATGCTGGCATAGGATGTTGTGGTGCCGCCAAACATCAATGCCTTATTTGGTGCGCCAACATTGTTGGTACTATAGGTTGTATTGGACGAAGTGGCACTCATGGTACCCGAACCAAAATTGGTTAAGTTCCCGTCAAACTTAAAGTGTCCAACCATGCCCGCTGTAGGCTGTGCAAAGAGAAAGTTATTGTTTAACAAACAAACAGTAAACAACCCCATAGTTAGAAGTAGAGCTTTCATTTTCATGCTTTAATTTTTTAAATGAATAATTGATTGTTCTCCGGGATGGACGATCTTCAAAGGGTGGGATTACTGATGTAAAAGAAGGAATTGTATGCAGTTAAAAGGGCGGGGTTATAACGGAAATTGCAAAGGGTGAAAACACGGTAATGGACAGAAATCATTGTCTTTTATGAACAACCGTAATTAAATTAAGCAGCTTTATTTATATTTGCAGCCTTATTCTTCAAAGGCATTGAAGAATGGGCCTATAGCTCAGCTGGTTAGAGCACCTGACTCATAATCAGGGGGTCCCTGGTTCGAGCCCAGGTGGGCCCACAAGACCTCACAAAAACCTTTGTGGGGTTTTTTATTTTACTTTGTTCATTATGGATAAAAAAATAAAAAATATCATTTTCGACCTGGGAGGTGTATTACTAAACATTGACACCAGTAAAACAAGCGAGGCTTTTGAAAAGCTCGGGGTAAAAGAATTTGAAAAAAAATATTCATTGAACAAGGCTGATAAATTATTTGATGACCTGGAAAAGGGAAAGGTTTCGGAAACAGGTTTTTTCAATACTGTGCGTACGATAAGCGAACTGCCGTTACTGGATGATGAGATCAGAGATGCGTGGAATGCGCTGCTACTTGATTTCCGGACCGGGAGCCTGGATCTTTTAAAACAACTGAAACACAGGTACAGCCTGTACCTGCTCAGCAATACCAACAGCATCCACCACAAAGCATTTCATGAAGCTTTCAGGGAGCAAACAGGAGAGAATAATTTTGATGATCATTTTACAAAAGCGTACTATTCACACCATACCGGCCTGAGAAAACCCGAGGCAGCGATCTACCGGCTTGTATTGCAGGATGCGGGAATTATCCCGGGGGAAACCCTGTTCATAGACGACCTCCTTAAAAATATTGAAACGGCCCGGTCCCTGGGGATGCATACCCATCAGCTTCAGCCCGGGGAAACAATAGAGGACCTGGGACTCTGATCACTTTACTTCTTCAAATTCTATATAATCCTTCTCCACGGGCTTTTGCCCGTTATTGTTTTGTTCAGGAGAAAATGACCTGGGTTGCTGCTGCTGCATATGTTCGTTCATTTTGCTTTGCATCTCCCCTACCTTTTGCTTCACCTGTTTGGTGGTTTGATAGATCGGGATGATAAAGTCGAAAATGAGTTTGTACACTACATAGAGTACGAACAGCTCTAATAATACCTTTAACATGGCACAAAGTTATAATCAAACCAATACATTCCTGTTAAAATTAAGATAATGGCTGAAAAATAAAAACGATTGCCAGGCTGAGCCTGTCGAAGCCGGCATATTCTTCAAAGATCGCCTTCGACAAGTCCAGGCTGACATCCTTAAAAAAAAGGATCCTGCCGGTTGCTTTTGGCAGTTACGGAGCCATTACTTATATTTGCACCGGACAAAAGAAACAGGCGAAGGGAACGGTGGCGTTCCCTTCTTCTTTTAACATGACTCAGGATACTACGATACAGGCCGTTGAAAAACTGGTAGGACCATTGCTGGAAGATGATGTTTTCCTGGTCTCTATAAAAGTAAAGCCCACGAACAATATTAAGATATACCTTGATGCAGATAAAGGACTTGGAATTGAAAAGTGTATCAGGATAAACCGGGCGCTCTATAAGATCATGGAAGAAATGGGAATGTATCCCGATGGTGATTTTTCACTGGAAGTTTCAAGCCCCGGGCTGGAAGAACCACTCAAGCTTTTACGCCAGTATAAAAAGAATATCGGGAGGAATGTGGAAGTGATGACCAATAACGATGAAAGGAAAGAAGGGATACTAACGGAGGTCACAGACGAAAAGATCACGATCGAATACACAGAAGGGAAAGGGAAGAAAGCGATCAAGAAAAATGAAGAGATCAGCTTTGGGGATATTAAACAGACCAAAGTGCAGATAAAATTCTAATTGTTTAACACAAACCCCCACCCGGCGGGGAAATAAATCCCGATAGCAATCGGGAAAGAGCCGGCGAGGATTATGGCAAGTATTAATTTAATTGATTCCTTCCAGGAATTCAAAGACGCGGAAAACATTGATCGCCCAACGCTGATGAAAGTGATGGAAGATGTTTTTAAAACGCTTATCCGTAAAAAATACGGCAGTGACGAATGTTTCGACGTAATTGTCAATGACCAAAAGGGTGACCTGGAAATATTCCGCCGCCGTACGATCGTTGATGATGACGACCTGTACAATACGCTGACTGAAATTGAATATAAAGACGCCATCAAGATAGAGCCTGATTACCAGGTAGGAGAAGAATTGTATGAAGAGGTTGATATCCAGAAAGAGTTCGGCCGCCGTGCAATTCTGGCCGGTAAGCAAACCCTTGCTGCACGTATCAACGATCTGAAGAAGAACATCCTTATTAAAAAATATGAAGAACGTGTTGGCGAGATCGTGAGCGGGGAGGTTTACCAGGTATGGAAGAAGGAAGTATTGCTGCTGGATGAAGACGGTAATGAAATGCTGTTACCTAAATCAGAGCAGATACCAACCGATTATTTCAAAAAAGGGGAAAGCGTAAGAGGCGTTGTGAAAAAAGTGGAATTAAAGAACAGCCAGGCTGTTATCATCTTATCAAGAACAAGTCCTTCATTCCTGGAAAAATTACTGGAAATAGAAGTGCCTGAAATATTTGATGGCCTTATTGTTGTGAAGAAGATCGTAAGGGACCCGGGAGAAAGGGCTAAGGTAGCCGTTGAGAGTTATGATGACAGGATCGACCCGGTAGGTGCCTGCGTAGGTATGAAGGGAAGCCGTATCCATGGTATCGTACGAGAATTAAAGAATGAGAATATAGACGTGATCAACTGGACAAGCAATACACAGTTATTGATCCAGCGTTCACTCACACCGGCCAAGATCACCAGCATGGACATTGACTCGGAAAAAATGCATGCGAATGTATTCTTAAAGCCCGACCAGGTTTCACTGGCTATTGGCAGAAGAGGTGTAAATATCAAGCTGGCATGTGAATTGACCGGTTACGAGATCGATGTATTCCGCGATAATGAAGGCGAGACCGAAGAATTCGATATTGATTTGGATGAATTTACCGATGAGATCGAACCATGGGTAATTGATGAGCTGAAAAGGGTAGGTTGTGATACGGCAAGATCCGTACTCGACCTGACATCAGAAGAACTGGAACGCAGGACCGACCTGGAAAAAGAAACGATCGAAGAAGTAAGAAGGATATTGAAAGAAGAATTCGGAAAAGAATAAGTACGCAGAACAAGATTTTATTTAGAATAATTAAAAGAAAATTAGTCCGCCGGCTGGCGGGCAATTAAAAAACGAATGGCAGAGGTAACTACACCAAGGTTGATGGCTGCGGCCAAAGAATTTAATATAGGGACATCTACCCTGGTAGACTTTCTTGTAACTAAAGGATTTTCAAGTGATGATCTGAAGCCTACTTCAAAGCTTACGGAATCGATGTACCGTGTTTTGCAGTCGGAGTTCCAGCAGGATAAGGCTGCAAAGCAAAAAGCACAGCAGATCGACCTTCCAAAAGGAGCAAGCGCAGGAGAACCCAAGAAGAAAAGAGACGAAGAAGATCTTTCCTTTAAGAAAAAAGAAGCGGCAAAGGCCAAAGAAACAAAACCGGCAGAAGAAGAAAAAGAAGCGGCAAAACCAGAGGCAGTAAAACCGGAAGCAGCAAAAGAAGATAGCAAGGAAAAAACTGCTGCAGAAGTGACCAAGATACAGGCGCCCGAACTGGAATCGCCTAAAGTGCTTGATAAGATAGACCTGGATGCAATCGACTCATCAACACGGCCTAAAAAATCTGCGAAGAAAAAAACAAAGAAAGAGGAAGAAGACGAAGCAATAGCAGACGCTGCCGCTAAAGAAGAAACGAAGAAAGCAGAAGCAAAAAAAGGAAAGAAAAAAGCAGAGGAAAAAGAAGAAGAGAAAAAAGAAGAACCGGCAGAAGAACCCCAGAAAGATACGGCTCCCGTCATTGAAAATATAAAGGCAAAAAAATTATCCGGTCCAAAGATCATGGGTAAGATAGACCTGCCCGTTGACAATGATACAAGGCCCAAAAAAGATAGTGATGAAAAGCGCAAGCGCAAGCGCATTCCGATGGAAAGAAAAGGTGGCCAGCAGGGACCGGGCCAGGGTCAGCCTTCGCAGGGATTCAATGGCCAGGGAACACAGAACCGCAGGCCGGGCGGTAGCACAACCGGAACGGGTGCATCCAACAGGGCCGGTGGCGGAAGGTTCAACAGGCCTGCCAGCCCGGGAACAGGAAGGAGGGAAGATAAAGTCATTGACGAAAAAGAGATACAGGATAAACTCCGGGAAACACAGGCTAAACTGGCCGGTGCAGGCGGAAGAGGAAAGAGCTTAAAAGCAAAATACCGTAAAGCAAAAAGAGATGAACAGGCAGAACTTGCAGGTAATACAGGTGAAGTAAGCAATAAACTGCAGGTTACTGAATATATATCAGTGAGCGAACTGGCAAACCTGATGGATGTGAGCTTTGCAGATGTGATCAGCAAATGTATGAGCCTCGGCATCATGGTTTCTATTAACCAGCGCCTGGAAGCAGATGTTATAGAACTGGTGGCAAGCGAATTCAATTATGAAGTGGAATTCATTGGTGTGGAAGATGCGGGTGAGCTGGATTTTGAAATGGAAGAAGACAATGCAGATGACCTGGAACCAAGGGCACCGATCGTTACGATCATGGGCCACGTGGATCATGGTAAGACATCGCTGCTGGATTATATCCGCAACACGAATGTTATCGCCGGTGAGGCCGGTGGTATCACGCAGCATATCGGTGCATACGAAGTAACATTGAAAGACGGAAGGAACATTACCTTTTTAGATACACCGGGTCACGAAGCCTTTACGGCCATGCGTGCACGTGGCGCCAAGGTTACCGATATCGCGGTGATCGTTGTTGCTGCTGATGATGCGGTGATGCCACAGACAAAAGAAGCCATCTCCCATGCACAGGCAGCAAATGTGCCCATGATATTTGCCATCAATAAAATGGATAAGGATGGCGCTAACCCCGAAAAGATCAAAGAGCAGCTTGCAGCAATGAATGTACTGGTGGAAAGCTGGGGTGGTAAATTCCAAAGCCAGGAGATAAGTGCAAGGAAAGGTCTTAACATCGACCTCCTCCTGGAAAAAATATTGTTGGAAACAGACATACTCGAATTAAAAGCGAACCCAAATAAGGAAGCCAGCGGAACAGTTATTGAAGCAACGCTGGATAAGGGACGTGGATTTGTTGCAACCATACTTGTGCAGAACGGAACATTGAAGGTTGGTGACATGATCGTATCCGGCCAGTACTTCGGAAAAGTAAAAGCCATGTACAATGAGCGTAACCAGCGTGAAGAACTGGCGCCGCCATCAACGCCGGTTTTGATCTTAGGACTGAACGGCGCACCACAAGCGGGTGAGACCTTCAAGGTTTTTGAGAACGAAAGTGATGCAAGGGCAATGGCTTACAAGCGTGGACAGATATTACGTGAGCAGGGTATGCGTGCCAAGAAGCATATCACACTGGATGAGATCGGTCGCCGCCTGGCACTCGGAAGCTTTAAAGAGCTGAACGTGATCATCAAGGGTGACGTGGATGGTTCGGTGGAAGCATTGAGTGACTCATTGCAAAAATTAAGTACAGAAGAAATTGTTATTAAAGTAATTCATAAAGCGGTTGGTGCCATCACGGAAAGCGATGTTACACTGGCCAATGCATCTGATGCCATCATCATCGGCTTTAATGTGCGTCCTTCCATGCAGGCTGCTAAACTTGCCGAGCACGAAGCTATCCAGATAAAATTATATTCCATTATCTACAACGCCATCGAAGAGATCAAGAGTGCGATGGAAGGTATGCTGGAACCGAGCGTGGAAGAGAAGATACTGGCCAACGTGGAGATACGGGAAGTGTACAAATTTGATAAGGCAAGCGTTGCCGGTTGCTTTGTACTGGACGGTAAAATGGCCAGGAACAACCGCATCAGGCTGGTACGTGACGGTATCGTAATATTTACCGGCGAACTGGGAAGTCTCAAGCGCTTTAAAGATGATGCCAAAGAAGTTACTTCCAGTATGGAATGTGGCTTAACTATAAAAAACTACAACGATATAAAGGTTGGAGATATCGTGGAAGCCTTTGAAGAGATAGAGGTGAAACGTACACTGTAAAAGACACGGCATTAAGTCAATAGTCATTAAGTCATTAAGTCATTGGGCAGTAAGAATAACTCCAGGATGTATTTATTATAAATGACCCCAATGACTTAATGACCAATGACTAATTGGTTTCTTTCTCAATCTTTTGTTAAAAGCATCCCCATAAAATAAGGTTCCGGGGCAGTGCTTTACTTTTGATCATAGTATGTTCTGCGGGCAGGACCATTTATTAAAATCATGTTGATGAAAAAATATTTATTCTTTATTATTTCCATTCTTGGAGCAATTACCAGTTCATGTGCACAGACCAGCCAGCCAAAACCCATCGTGGCGGATAAGATCGTTGCCATCGTAGGCGATAAGATCATTTTAAAAAGTGATATCGAGAACAGCATTGTTGATATGCAGCGCCAGAACATTGAAGTGCCGGTGAATGCAAAATGCCAGGTACTGGAACAGGCTATGGGCATCAAGGCATTGGTATTGCAGGCGGAAAAAGATTCGCTTCCTGTAACCGATGAAGAAGTAGAGACCATCATCGACAACAGGATAAGAAGCTTTATCGCCCAGTTCGGCTCAAAAGAAGAACTGGAAAAAATCGCCGGCAAAAGTATTTACCAGCTTAAAGAAGATTTCCGGGAACCGATACGTGACCAGGAACTTGCAAAAGCCATGCGTAATAAAGTGGTGGAAGGCGTTCGTATAACACCAAACGAGGTGAATGCATATTATAATAAGATACCGAAGGATAGTTTGTTCCTCTATGAAAGTGAGGTGGAGATCAGCCAGATCATTTCATTCCCCAAAGCACATCGCGATGCGGAAGAATATGTGATCCAGCAACTGAGGGAATTCAAAGAACAGATCGAATCCGGTAAAAAAACATTCCAGGCCATTGCCAGTATCTATACCCAGGATCCCGGCAGTAAAGAGACCGGCGGGGAATATACGGTGAACCGTTATTCCAAAGAACTGGATCCCATCTGGCTGGGCAAGGCATTTACGTTAAAGGAAGGACAGGTATCCAATCCATTCAAGACAAGGTTTGGTTATCATATCATGCAACTCGTTAGTCGCTCCGGTGATGATGCCATCGTAAGACATATATTACTGATACCACAGGTTACATCCATCGAGATCAAGGCGGGTATTGAAAGACTGGATTCCGTTCGTGCTAAATTAATTGCAGGAACCATGCAGTTTGGAGAAGCCGTAAATAAATACAGTGATGATGACCAGAGTAAATTTACAGCAGGACAGATCATGGGCAGGGATGGAAGTACTTATGTGACCATCGACCAGCTTGACAAGGATATGGTGGTGATGTTGAAGGACCTTAAGGTTGGACAATACTCACAACCCACGGAATATGTTGATGAACGTGGAAGAAAAGGTGTTCGTATCGTTTATTTAAAAACAAGGACTGAGCCGCACCGTGAAAATCTTAAGGATGATTACGACCGTGTTGCACAAAGGGCGCTTGAAGAAAAAAAGAATGACGTGCTGGAACAATGGTTCATGAAAAAAGTAGTGACCTATTATATCATGATCGACGATGAATTCAAATCATGCCCTGAAATGAAAAAGTGGCTGGTGGACGCCCCGAAAAATTAATAGCGAAAAAAATATTGAAAGCGTTCCGGGTAGAAACCGGGACGCTTTACTTTTAAACGTATTGTCACCCTGAGCCTGTCGAAGGGTGGTATGTCGATGGATAAAGGCTTCGACAAGCTCAGCCTGACATTTGTTTTTAAAAAAGATTTAAAATGACCTGCTACCGGTAATTTTGCGGAACAGGCTTAAAAAACGAACATTGATCGAAAGCAAAAAAATAATCGCACGGGAAGAGAACGCCATACTGGTGGGGCTGATCTATAAAGAGCAGACCGAACAAATGCTTTCCAGCACAGTGGGATCCGAAGCTTGGAATTCACGTGACTTGAAGTCGCGGC
>JADMIO011167722.1_pt1 | contig 64222 bp, 78 predicted proteins | sample 8958161 | NCBI WGS metagenome assembly JADMIO01 (sample SAMN16585339, study PRJNA669376) | soil metagenome | isolation source: Crop rotation soil | place: USA: Cullars Rotation, Alabama | collected 2011 | reverse complement strand
CGCGACAACTTGTCCACGTGGAATTCTAAGCTTAGGATCCCAATGTGCTGGAAAGGAGGACAAGCCGCTGACCATCACCGACTTCGTGCGCTACCAGGGCGCGTCGGGTGACATGAACCCGATCCACCACGACACCGAGTTCGCCCAGAAGGCCGGCTTCCCGACGCCGTTCGCGGTGGGAATGCTGCAGGCCGGCGTCCTCGCCAGCTGGGCCACCGACTGGCTCGGCCCGGCCAACGTGCGCCGCTTCAAGGTGCAGTGGCGCGAGCAGGCCTGGCCCGGCGACATCCTCACGTACTCCGGCGCCATCTCCGCCAAGCGCGAGGAGGACGGCCAGCGCCTCGTCGACCTCGAGATGACCGTCACCCGCCAGACCGGCGGCACCCATCTCAAGGGCTGGGCCACCTTCGTGGTGCCGGAGTGAGCCTGGCCGGACATGTCGCCCTGGTCACGGGCGGGAATGGCGGGATCGGGCTCGGCATGGCGCAGGCGCTGGCCGAGGCCGGCGCCGACGTCGCCATCTGGGGCACCAATCCGGCCAAGAACGAGACAGCGGCGGAGCGACTCGGCAGGACCGGGCGGCGGGTCGTGGCCTCGCTCTGCGACGTGCGGGACGAGGCGCAGATCGCCGCGGCCTTCGCCGAAGCGGTCGACCGGCTCGGCAAGGTCGACAGCGTCTTCGCCAACGCCGGCCTGACGGGCCAGCTGAAACCGACCACCGAGACGACCCTCGACGAATGGCGGGCGACGCTCGCCGTCAACCTTGACGGTGCCTTCCTCACATTGCGGGAGGGCGCCCGCCACATGGTCGAGCGCGGAGAAGGCGGCTCCCTGGTGGCCGTGTCATCGACCTCGTCGCTCCACGGCACGCCCCGCAACGCCGCCTACTCCGTCTCGAAGACGGGGCTCATCGCCCTGATCCGGAGCCTGGCCGTGGAGCTGGCCCGCTACCACATCCGCTGCAACACGCTCGCGCCCGGCTGGACGGAGACCGACCTGACGGCCGCCGGCCGGGAGAACGAGAAGTTCGTGGCCAACACCACCTACCGGACGCCGGTCAAGCGGTGGGGCGTCCCGGCCGACTTCGGCCCCGCCGCCGTGTATCTCGCCGACCCCCGCATCGAGTACCACACCGGTGACGTCCTCCTGATCGACGGCGGCTACACCATCTTCTGAGGGCGGACGCGCAACCGCCGCCGGCGCTCGGGGCGCTCAGCGGCGGTCGGTCCAGCGTTTCGTTCGTGCCTAGTGGTACACCCGGCGGACGGTCCGGCGGGCCGGAACCTCGTCGTCGACCACGACGTCCCGGCGGGACACGACGGGTTCGTCGACATAGTCCCGGCGGACCACGACGTCATCGTCGTAGGTCCGGCGCCGGCGCGGCCGCCAGTCGTCCCAGACCACGAGCGACCACAGCAGGCCGATCAGGCCGACGACCATCAGGATCACGCCCATGGCGTCGAAGTTGAAACCATCCGCGCCGTTGGTGTCGACGGCGAACGTCAGGATGGCACCGATTGCGATGAAGAACAGGCTGACTCCCGTACCCACGGTCTCTCCTCCTTGGTGGCTCGTGGTATGGCTCGTTCGTCACTGGTGATATGTCTTTCCCAGCCCGTGAGACCATCGTGAGGAGGGGATGAAAATTCCTTCATCGCCAATTGGCGGCTATCCGGCCGAACTCGAGGGGCTCGACATCGCCGAGCTGTGGCGCAGGCTCGAGCCACTGGGGGGGCGGTTCGATCCGTTCTCGTTTCCACAGCGGATGGCGGCGTACCGGGGGCTCATCGACGCCACCAACCGCCGGGCCCAGTTCGGCGCCGACAACCGGCGCAACCCGCTCTGGGGGCTCGTGTTCCAGCATCACTGGCAGTACCTCAGCGGGCGCCTCGGGGCGACCACGCTCCAGGATGGGCGGATCGATCCGGACGCACCCTGGGGATACGGGAACTACGCCCTGTGCGTCGTTCCCTGGCTGGGGGCCGCATCGGCCGGGCTCGTCCCGGACCTACCGGTCGTGCCACCGCCTGGCCCGTCCCGCTTCGAGTACGGCGCTGCCGCGCTCGGAAACGGGGTCGAGGACTGGCGGGTTTTCTTCAGCGCCGCGGCGGATGCCGATCCGGGCGATGACGAGCCCGTCCGGCTGGCCCTGTGGAAGGCCCACAAGACGTGCCTCGACGTCGTCGCCTCGTGCCTGGCGACCGTCGACCCGGCACCCGACTCCCCCACCGAAGTTCGCTTCCTGCGGGGTTGGTGCCGCATGGTCGACTACCTGTGGGCCGCCGCCTGGCGCACCGACTTCGACTTCACCGTCGCCCACGGCCTCGACGTCCTGCCCGACCGGCTCCTGCAGGACGACCCGGCCCAGCGGCGCGAGCTTCCCGCCGGCGTCGCCCGCAACGTCGCCACCGTCGCCCGGCTTGCCACGACCCCGACCTGGCGGCACCGGCTGAACCTCACGCTGTGGCAACGGGCCATGCGGACCCGCCCGGCCCGGGACGACGTCCTGGCCATGCTCGACGCCGTCTTCAACCCGAACCCGGACAACACCGCCGCCCGCCGGCGGCTGGCCGCCTACGTCCTGCGGCCCTGAGCGCGAAGCGCCACGCAGCAGGCGCCCGGCATCGGATCGAGCCGGACATCGACCCCGCCGGCGCCGAGACCTTCGACGAGCCCCTCCGCCAGCGCCAGGTTCATCCCGCACACCAGGGCGGTGTGCTCCTGGGCCACCATGTCGAACGGGCAGTTGCGGAGCCGGATCTCGGAGTCGGCCAGGACCGGTTCGAAGCCGTTGTCGCGCAGCACGGCGCAGGCCGTCCCCAGCAGCTTGTTGAGGCCGGCCCGGCGGCCGAGCCGGCGACGGGCCTCGGCGCCGAGCTGCTCGCCGAAGCGGCGGGCGGCGCCATCGAGCGCGGCGGACGGGTCGCTCCCCTTCTCCTCCAGCGCCTCGGCCATCAGCAGCGCGGCGAGCTCGTAGCGGCGTTCCGGCAGGGCGATCTGCACTGGCTGGCGGGACGGGCGGTAGAGCTTCGCGGGCCGGCCCGCGCCCGGGCCGGACCGGCCGCTGATCCGGCGGTACTCGACGACGAGCAGCCCTTCCTCGAGGAGCTTGTCGAGGTGAAAGGCGGCCAGTTCCCGCGTGATGCCCACCGCCTCGGCCGCCTCGTCGCGCCCGACCGGGGCCGGGCGCTCCACGACGTAGGCGTAGAGCGCCCGGCGCACCGGTTCGTTGAGCGAGGCGATGGCCGAAATCTGGGCGGCGACGTCCGGGGACTCGAAGGATTCTGATCCTGGCATCCGCCTCCAGATTATCCGGCCGGGCACGGGCTCAGGCGCCCGGCCGGCCGCTCATGAGGGCACTCCGGCGAGGGCGAAGAACTCCGCCCGCGAGCGGGGATCCTCCCGCAGCAAGCCGTGCAGGGCCGACGTCACCGTCCGGCAACCCGGTGCCTGCACGCCCCGCAGCGACATGCAGAGGTGCTCGGCCTGCATGACCACGCCAACGCCCTTCGGGTGGAGGTGTTCCTGCAGCCAGTCGGCCACCTGCTTCGTGAGCCGCTCCTGCACCTGCAGACCCCGGGCGAACAGCTCCACCACCCGGGCGAGCTTCGACAGGCCCAGGATGCGGTCACCGGGCAGGTACCCGACGTAGGCCACACCGGTGAAGGGCAGCAGGTGGTGCTGGCAGAGGGAGTGGAGCGGGATGTCCCGGGCGATGACCAGCTCGTCGTAGCCCTCGTCGTTCGGGAACGTCGTGAGCGAGAACTCCCGGGGCGTGAGCATCTCCGCGTACGCCGCCGCCACCCGCCGCGGCGTGTCGACGAGGTGCGGCGACGCCGGGTCCTGGCCGAGGGCCACGAGCAGATCCTGGACCGCCTGCTCGGCGGCGACAGGATCTACCCCGGGCCCAGGGCGGGCGACCCGCAGGTGCGGACGGGGGGCGGCGTCAGAAGCGGCGAGGGGTTCGGGCAGCATCATTGCGTGACGATGATCTTTCCGTGCATCTGCTGAGGATGGAGCGAACACTCGTAGTAGACGGTGTCGGCCTTCGTGAACGGGATCGTCGCCGACTGGCCCACGCCGAGGTTCTCCGACGTCTTGTCGGCGCCGGTCAGGATCGTGACGTTGTGGGGGAAGTCGTCGTGGTTCGTCCACGTCACCGCGCTACCGGCCTTCACCTCGATGACGGCGGGCACGAACTTGTACGACTTCGGGAGCTCGACCTTGTCGGTCTGCACGGGCGTCCCGCTCACGTTGAACGGTGCACCGTCGCTGGCCGAACTGTTCCCCGAGCACCCGGCCAGCCCGATGAGCGCCAGCGCCGCGACGCCCAGGCCGAGGAGCCGGCGGCGCGTCACCGCTCCGCCCCGGCGGGCACCCGGCCGGCCGCCGAACCCGACGTCGACAGCACACCCTTCTGCACGGCCGCGGCGAACAGCAGCACGAAGGCCACGCCGTCGAGGACTTCGGAGATCGTGTGGGCGAAGAGGAAGTTCGTGATGTTGACGTGGTAGGTCATGTAGCTGATCTCAGCCAGGCAGAACAGCGCGAAACCCGTCCCGAAGAGACCTTCGCTGCGTTCGAAGGCCCGCAGGGCGAAGTAGGCGCCGACGACGAACAGCGCGATGTGGACGACGAGGAAGAAGCCCCAGGGAAGGTCCCGGACGATCACGTCGATCGGGTGATCGAGCAACTGAGGCGCAGCAGCGACGAACATTGACAGCTCCTTGTGGAATCAGGCGGAGTGCCGATTCCGGATGCCGGCCGCAGCCACGCCCGCGAGCGTGATGACCATCCCCGCCATGGTGACGAGATGGCCCCCCACGCCCGCCCAGGCCATGAGCCCCGTGCGGTCCGAGGCGAGGTGGTAGGTCGTGTCGACCACCGCGCCGAGCAGCACCACGACGAAGCCCACCGCAACCAGCGGCGGCAAGCCGATTCTATCGAACACTCTCATTACTCATACACCGGAGCGAACGATACGCCTGCCGGTCTCCTAACGTCAACCACTCTTTGTTTTAGAAGGGAATCCAGACAGCGCGCCACGGCCACGGCTCGGAGGCCGTGGCCGTCGCGCTGGTCTCGAAGAACGTGGAAGGTCAGTGCGGAGCGGCCACCGCCTCCGGAACGACCCAGACCATCGAGTGCGGCTTGTAGAAGCCGGCGTCGGGGTGATTGGGCCAGTCCTTGCGGTTGTAGTCGATTCCCAGCGAGCCGTTGAACTCGTCGCGGAAGTCCTTGTCGTAGCTCAGGGCTCCGGTGTCGGGATCGATGTTGGCCATGTAGCAGCGGTGGTTGCCGTCGTAGCCCGTGCGGGCCACGAAGTAGTCGCAGAAGATCATCCGCGTCGGCGTCCCCGCCTCGGTGAGGTTGAAGTTGTCGAGGGCGGCCCAGTGCGGGCCACCGCTGGTGTTGTCGTCGACGGTCAGGACGCCGGCCAGCGTCGGGCAGTCGTCCTCGTCGCCGTGGCCCTGGCCCAGTTCGCGGCCGCTGTCGATGTTGCAGTCGACCGTGCCGGTCCGGGTGGCGTGCTCGACGAGCTTCTGGATGTTGATCACGTAGATCATCTTCGGCGTGCCGTTGTCGAACGTGTTGGTCGACCCCGGGTTCCGGCCACCGACAGCGTGGAACAGGAACTTGTTGTCGTGGCTGACCTGGGTCCACGCACCGCCGGCGCAGGCGCCCGGCTCCGAGCCGGTGCTGCCGGAACCGAGGTTCGTCCGGCCGGGAACCTGGATCTCCGTCATGCCGTCGTCCCACACCTGCTTGAACTGCTTCGACGAGTCAGGCTGGACGTTGGTGATGTCGGGCAGGAAGAAGATCCCCCCGCCGCACATCGACTCGCTGAAGACACCCCGCGCCGGGGCGAAGGTCTTGGCCGTCTCCATGATGCCGATGTTGTCGTGGGCCGGGTTCGGCGGGTGCTTCACGCTCTTGGGCATGTGGGCCACCGAGATCAGTTTCGGCGCGCCGGCGTTGCTGATGTCCCAGATCCGGGCCGTCGGCCGGAAGGCGTGCTGCTCGACCGTCTTGAGCGGGTCGGAGCCGAGCTCCCGGGCGTCGGCGTAGTCGGTGGTGATCATCCGGTTGAGGTCCGGTCGGGCCTGGATGCCGTGCGGGTTGCCGCACGTGCCGACCGGGCGGGCCTCCTCCGGGGTGCAGGGCTCGGGGACGCCGCCGGGGTTCCCCCGGAAGACCGCGCCCATCTGGCTGGCCAGGGTCTCGGACTCCTGGACCATGCCCTTGGTCGAATCGGGCTTGAACACCACGACGGTGCCCGGCGATCCGCCGTAGTTGGGCTCACCGGTCATGTAGGTGCCGATGGCCCGGTCACCGACGAAGTCGAAGGCGTCGGGGAACGAACCCCGCGGGTTCTCCTCCGGCCGGATGACGTTCTTCAGGGTGATGTTGGGGATGTCCTTCACGTCCCAGATCGTCGTCAGGTCGCTGAAGAGGTGGCCGGCCACGATCGGCTGGCCGGGGTGCCACTCGTACTGCATGTGGTGCGGTTCGCCCTCCACGCCGAACGGCGGGGGGACCTGGACGAAGTTGACGATCTTGCCGTAGTCGGGGTTCATCTTGCCGCTGATGTCGAACTTGCGGACGTCGACGACGGTCATGGCATCGAGGCCGCCGACGAACTGCGCCTTGCCGACGTTGATCAGGCCTGTCGGGCTGATCGAGCCCTGGTTGATGAACCGCATCGTGTCGTTGCCGCTCATGTCGCCGATGTTGGTCTTGCCGGCCCAGATGACGGCGTACTCCGGCTTGCTCCCCGCCGGGGCGGCGGAACCAGCTTCGTTGTACTGCTTGATGGCGAGATCCCGGGCCTGGATCGCTCCTGGAATCAGGTTCTGCGTGACCTTCGGTACGTCATCGGCGTTGTTGATCGCCTCGACCCGTTCCCGGGAGAGCCGCAACGCCGAATCGACGGAGTCCGGAGCCGGACTCCCAGTGGAAGTTCCGGGTAGGACCATCAACAACGACAGCGCACCAGCGACGACGATGGACGTCCTGGCGGCGCGCTTGTATCTCCTCATAGGAGACCCCCCTCGCGCTTTTGTGCTGCTTCGAAAGTGCGAATCTGCTGTGTTTTTAGAGGCCTGACGGCCCGCATCCATATCTACTTACGGGCCCGTCCAATGTCAAGACATCCGTATATTCGCACCCGCCTATTTCAGCCGTCCGGAACGCGGACAAGCGCGGTCATGGCTGGCGAAGCCATGACCGCGCTTGACTCAGGGAGAATCGACGTGAGAGAGGGTTGGCGTCGACTCGCTCCGATATTACGCCTATGCCCCCTGACTTAGCGACGTAAATGTGTCAAATGACTACAGAAGAAACCCTTCGTAGTTGCGCATCATCAGCTGGCTATCGATCTGCTTCATCGTCTCCAGGACGACGCCCACGATGATGAGGATCGACGTCCCGCCGAACGGGAAGCCGCTGATGTTGGAAGCGGCGAAGACCAGCAGCGGGATGACGGCGATGGCCATCAGGAACAGCGAGCCCGGCAGCGTGAGCCGGTTGAGCGTCTTCGCCAGATAGCGCTCGGTCGGCGGCCCGGGGCGGATGCCCGGGATGAAGCCGCCCTGCTTGCGGATGATGTCCGCCTGCTGCTGCGGGTTGAACGTGATGGCGTTGTAGAAGTAGCAGAAGAAGACGATCAGGATGGCGTAGGCGCTGATGTAGACCATGCTGTCGCCCCGCACCAGCTTCGTCTGGATGAAGTTCGTCGCCCAGTGCCAGGGGATGACGGTGGCCAGCATGGCCGGGAAGTACAGGACCGAGCTGGCGAAGATCGGCGGGATGACGCCCGACTGGTTGACCTTCATCGGGATGTAGGTGCTGCCGCCGCCGTACATGCGGCGGCCGACGACACGTTTGGCGAACGACACGGGGATCTTGCGCTGCCCCGACTCGACGAAGATGATCCCGACGATGAGGAGGAGGCCCATCACGATCACCAGGACGAACTGGAACACGTTGCCCCCGGCCAGGACGCGCGAACCCTGGGCCGGCAGCCGCGACATGACCGACACGGTGATGATGATCGACATGCCGTTGCCGATCCCCCGCTGGGTGATGACCTCGCCGAGCCACATGATGAGGGCGGTGCCGGCGGTGAGGGTCGTCACCATGAGGAGAACCCGGGGGGCGTTGAAGTGCGGGATCAGGTCGAGGCCCTGCAGCTGTCCGCTGTTGAGGAACCCGCCACCCTGGTGGAGGGAGAAGATGATGCCGGTCGACTGCATGAGGGCCAGCGCCACCGTCAGGTAGCGGGTCCACTGCGTGATCTTCTTCTGGCCGACCTGCCCCTCGTTCTGCCACTCCTCCAGCCGGGGAATCACCACGGCCAGCAGCTGCATGATGATCGACGCGGTGATGTAGGGCATGATCCCCAGCGCGAAGACGGCCACGCTGGTGAGCGCCCCGCCCGAGAAGAGGTCGAGGAACGCCACCGCCCCGCCGAGCTTCGCCTGATCCTGCAGCGACTGGATGGCGCTGAAGTCGACGTAGGGCAGCGGAAGGTGGCAGCCCAGCCGGAACACGGCGATGATCAGGATGGTGAAGAGGATCTTCCCGCGAAGGTCCGCCACCTTGAACATGTTCTTCAGGCGGGCGAGCACACCAACTCCTCGATGTTCTCCTCTGCCCGGGCGTCGGCGTGGGCCGCGAGGAAGCCGGCGAACCAGTCGAGCGGGTCGCCGTGGCGCAGCACCCAGTGCACGGCGCCGGCAACGGCGTTGACCGTGCCGATCGACGGATCGTCGGCGCAGGCGGCATGGGCGGCGTCGGCGGCCACATAGAGAGCGGTGTTGCGGCTCCTGGCCCCGGCTTCGGCGGCGGCGATGGCGGCGGCCCGGCACGCCTCGTCGCTCACCGAGCCCGCGAGCCGGCCGGCCGCGGCCCGGACCGCCTCCTCCTGCAGACCACGCAACCGTTCCGGGGCCGCGCCGGTGATCGAGGTCGCCGCCCAGATCGCCAGCCGTACACCGATCCGCTCGTCGGCCGGCGACCGGCGCGCCTCCAGCAACCGGGGAATGAAGGCTTTCAGACGCTGCCGGGAGACGTCGTCGAGCGAGTCGTTGAGGTGGATGGCGACCGACGTGACCAGCTCGTTGACGAAGCCCGGACGGTCGGTTTTGATCACCCGGCCAATGACGGACACCCACTCCATCAGGCATCCGTCCGGTGAGCCCGGATGCCGTCCCGGCTCCAACCGGATGACCTCGAGATCCACGTGGGGCATGGTCGGACGGTACGTCCACCGCGCCGCCGACGGGCCGGTCTTCAGCCAGGTGTGACACAACTGTGACGGAGCGGTGACCCGGGTGTGACCGGTGCTGGGAAACGCTTGGGATGGCGCGCAGCTCGCATCGCAGCGCGCATCCAGGGGGAAAGGAGTCATCAATGGCCACCAACGTGGCATCAGACCGCGACATCATCGTTGAGAACTCGAGGGACCCGATGGCCGGGCAGACGGCCCTGGCCCGCGAGACCGTCAGTGCGATGTCCGCCAGCATCGCCGATCCGGGCCCGCTGGGGCTGGCTGCCTTCGCCCTCACCACCTTCGTGCTCTCGTCCGTCAACGCAGGCTGGATCAGCAAGGGCACCGAACCGATCGTGCTCGGCCTCGCCCTCACCTACGGCGGGCTGGCGCAGCTCCTCGCCGGAATGTGGGAGTTCAAGAAGGGCAACACCTTCGGCGCCACCGCCTTCACCTCGTACGGCGCCTTCTGGCTGTCGTTCTGGGCGTTCGTCGCCTTCTACGCCCCCAAGGTGCCGAAGGCCGACGTCGCCCACGCCGTCGGCATCTTCCTCTTCGCCTGGGGCATCTTCACGCTCTACATGCTGATCGCGTCGCTCAAGACGACCGGCGCCATCGCCGCCGTGTTCACCCTCCTGACGGTCACGTTCTTCCTCCTCGCCATCGGCGAGTGGGGCGGGACGGAGTCGCTGACCAAGCTCGGGGGCATCCTGGGCGTCATCACGGCGCTGGCCGCCTGGTACGCCAGCATGGCCGGGGTGGTGAACTCGACGTTCGGCAAGGTCGTCCTTCCGACCAGGCCCCTCAAGGCATGAGCGCCAACGGCAGGAATGAGGGGAAGAACATCGAGGTCCTCGTCAAGGAGGGCCGGACCTTCCCGCCGTCCGAAGCCTTCAAGGCCCAGGCACTGATCACGGACACGTCCGTCTACGACGCCGCCGAACGCGACTATGACGGCTTCTGGCTGGAGCGCGCCCGGGAGTTCGTGTCGTGGGAGAAGGAGCCGACCCAGGGTCTCCAGTGGGACCCGCCGGACTTCACCTTCTTCGCCGACGGCACGCTCAACGTGGCCTCGAACTGTCTCGACAAGCACGTGGCCGCCGGCCGGGGCGACAAGGTCGCCTACCACTGGGTGCCGGAGTCACCCGACGAGGCGGACCTGTCGCTCACCTACGCCCAGCTGGCCGACGAGGTCGGCCGGGCCGCCAACGCCCTGAAAGAACTGGGCGTCGGCAAGGGTGACCGGGTCGGGATCTACATGGGCATGGTGCCGGAGCTGCCGATCGCCATGCTGGCCTGCGCCCGGCTCGGCGCACCGCACGTCGTGGTCTACGGCGGCTTCTCGGCCGACTCGCTCGGCACCCGCCTGGCCGACACCGAGGCCAAGGTCCTGATCACCCAGAACGAAGGGTGGCGCAAGGGCAACCGGTTGCCGTTCAAGCAGACCGTCGACGAGGCCTGCGCCATGGCGCCCAGCGTCCAGCACGTGCTGATGCTGCGCCGCACCGACGCCGACGTCCCCATGACCGAGGGCCGCGACGTCTGGTGGCACGACATCGTCGGCCGCCAGTCGGCCGACTGCCCGCCGGAGATCGTCGACGCCGAGCACATGCTCTACATCCTCCACACGTCGGGCACGACGGCGAAGCCGAAGGGTGTGCAGCACTGCTCCGGCGGCTACCTCACCTACGTCTCGACGACGCACAAGTGGATCTTCGACGTCCACGACGACGACGTGTGGTGGTGCGCGGCCGACATCGGCTGGGTCACCGGCCACAGCTACATCGTCTACGGGCCGCTCAACAACGGCTGCACAGGGGTGATGTACGAAGGCGACCCGATGTATCCCAATGCCCACCGCACCTGGGAGATCATCGAGCGCTACAAGGTGACGCAGTACTACACGGCGCCCACGCTCATCCGGGCGTTCGTCAAGGTGGGGGCCGATGTGCCGCAGGCCCACGACCTCTCCTCGCTCAAGCTGCTGGGCACGGTCGGCGAGCCGATCAACCCCGAGGCGTGGGTGTGGTACTGGCGCTACATCGGTGGCGAGCGGTGCCCGGTGGTCGACACGTGGTGGCAGACGGAGACGGGCGGGATCCTCATCGCCCCGTTGCCGGGCGTCACCACGCTCAAGCCGGGATCGGCGACGTTGCCGTTCCCGGGCATCCACCCGGCGATCCTCGACGACATCGGCAAGCCGGTGGGGACGGGCCACGGCGGTTTCCTGGCCATGACCCGGCCGTGGCCGGGGATGTTCCGGACGCTCTACAACGACCACGACCGCTGGGTCGACGTGTACCTCGGCAAGTACGGGCCCGACACGTACGTCACCGGCGACGGGGCCCAGCAGGACGAGGACGGCTACTACTGGCTGATGGGCCGGATCGACGACGTCATGAACGTCTCGGGGCACCGGCTGTCGACGACGGAGATCGAGTCGGCGCTGGTGGCCCACGAGGCGGTGGCCGAGGCCGCCACCACGGCGGCACCCGATCCGCAGACCGGCCAGGTGCCGCTGTGCTTCGTGCTGCTCCGGGGTGGCTTCAAGCCGTCCGACGAGCTGGCCGGGGAGCTGCGGGAGTGGGTGGGCCAGAAGATCGGCAAGATCGCCCGTCCCAAAGCGGTGATCTTCTCGCCCGATCTGCCGAAGACCCGTTCCGGCAAGATCATGCGCCGGTTGCTGAAGGACATCGCCGAAGGCCAGCCGCTCGGTGACACGACGACGCTGCGGGACCCCGCCATCGTCGAGGACATCAAGCGTCAGGCCGACTCCATCCTGGGGCGGTGAACAAAACCTGCCGGTGCCGAAGCTGCTGGTGCCGGCAGGGTGAACGTGAAGCAGGCGCCGCCTCCGGGCCGGTTGGTGGCCCGGAGCGTGCCGCCCTGCACCCGGGCGTGCTCCATGGCGATGGCCAGACCGAGGCCGGAGCCGGTCGCGCTCCGGGCCGTGTCCTCCTTGTAGAACCGGTCGAAGATCCGTTCCAGACTGGCGGGCGGAATGCCCGGGCCGCGGTCGGCCACCTCGATCGCCACCGCGCCGTCGAGGCGGCGGGCCAGCACCGTCAGCTGGCCGCCGCCGTGGCGTACGGCATTGCTGATGAGGTTCGACACCACGCGCCGGAAGCGGAAGCGGTCGGCGAGCACCTCGAGGTCGGGATCGACCACCGGGACGATGGGCTGCTGCTCGTTGGACCAGGTGCGACAGACCGCGGCCAGCGCCTCGTCGACCTGGAGCCGCTCGAGCTGCAGCGGTTCGTGCCCGGCGTCGAGGCGGGCCAGCTCCAGCAGCTCCTGGACGAGATCGGCCAGGCGGGACACGTCCTTCACCAGGAGCGCGGCGGCCGGCCGCGCCGAGTCGGGAAGGGTGTCGAGCTCCTCGCCCAGCATCCCGGCGGCGGACACCATCGCCGACAGCGGCGTCCGCAGCTCGTGGGCCACGTCCGACGTGAAGCGCCGTTCCCGTTCCTGGCTCTCCGACAGGGCCTCGATCTTGGCCGCCAGCGCGCCGGCCATGCGGTTGAAGGCGTCGGCCCACTGGCCGAACTCGTCGTGGGTGGGCGGGAGGCGGGTGTCGAGGAGCCCTTCGGCGAGGGCCTGGGAGGCATCGGCCGCCGCCCGCACAGGCCGCAGTGTCCGCCGGGCCACGACGTTGCCGAAGATGGCCGAGGCCAGCACCGCCACGCCCCACCCGAGGAGGAGCACGACGGCGAAGTCCCGCACGCTGCGGCGCAGGTCGGTCATCGACACGAAGAAGAACAGCCGGGTGCCCTCCACGGGCGTCCCGCCCAGCAGCAGGTACGGCCCGCCGCCAACGGTGACATGGTCCTCCTCCAGCGCTCCGGGCCTGATCCGTTGGGCGAAGCCCGGGGGGACATTGGCGAGCGACAGGTTCGGGAGCGAGCTGACGACTCCCGACGGCGACTGGATCACGGTCTCGAACCCGGCCCGGCGGCGGTACTCCTGCATGAGTTCGTCGAGGCGCTGCGGCGAGAACCGGGCCGGGCCAGGAAGCATGCCGAGTTCGGCCTCCCGGCGGGCGGCCCGTTCGAAGGAGCGCTCCCGGTAGGTCGAGATCGCCAGGAACGACGAAGCGACGAGCACGGCGCCGGTCGCCGCGCCGACGAGCACGAAGGCCAGCGTCAAGCGGCTCCGGAATCGCCCGGTGCCGGGCACGGCACCGGGCCGCGGCCTCAGCCGCTCAGCTCTGGACGAACCGGTAGCCGGCACCGCGGACCGTGGCGATGTAGCGGGGCGTCCTGGGTTCGTCACCGAGCTTGGTGCGGAGCCGGTTGACGGCCATGTCGACGAGGCGGGAATCGCCGAGATAGTCGTAGCCCCAGACCCGCTCCAGCAGGATCTCCCGCGACAGGACGCGGTCGGGGTGGCGGGCGAGTTCGAACAGGAGCCGGAACTCGGTGGCCGACAGGTCGAGCTCCCGGCCGCCGGCGGTCGCCCGGAAGGCGGCGCTGTCGATCTCCAGCTCGCCGATCTGGATGGGCGGGACGGGTTCGTCGGCCGCCACCCGCCGCAGCGCCGCCCGGACACGGGCGACGAACTCCGGCCCGGCGAAGGGTTTGGTGACGTAGTCGTCGGCGCCGAGCTCGAGCCCGGCCACGATCTCGGCGGTGTCGGCCCGGGCCGTGAGCATGACGATCGGAACCGTGGAGACCCGCCGGATCGAGCGGCAGACCTCGAACCCGTCGAGCACCGGCAGCATGATGTCGAGCACCACCGCGTCGAAGCGCTGGCGGTGGAAGAGATCGAGGGCCCGCTGCCCGTCCGACGCGGGAACCACCCGCAGGCCCGCCCGTTCCAGCAGCAGGCCCGTGGCTTCGGCGACCGACGGGTCGTCCTCGACGACCAGCACGTTCCCGTTCATGACTCCCGACACTACATCGTGTCACGATAGAAAGTACCGGCGGGCGAAACCGGCCGGTCGCTTGTCGATCAGCGCCCCGACGCCCTGCCGGAAGTCGTCGCTCCCCACCATCGCCTCGATCAAACGGGCCGACTCGTCGGCTGACTCGGCCAGCGGCCGGAACAGGTCCCGGGACAGCTGCTGCTTGATGGTGCGCAGCGACGACGGCGCCGCGTCGTCGAGGAGGCGCCGGGAGTAGCCGAGGGTCGCCTCGAGTACCTCCTCGGGCGGATGGACGGCGTGGACGAGGCCCATGCCGAGGGCCTCTTCCGAGAGGACGGCGCGGCTGGAGAACAGCCACTCGGCGGCGCGGCCGTAGCCGACGAGGCGGGGCAGGATCCACGACACGGCGTGCTCGGCCGGCAGGCCCAGCTTCGATCCGGACGGGGTCCACTTCGCGCCGGCCGCGCCGAAGCGGATGTCGGCGAAGCAGGCGAGGACGAACCCGACGCCGGCCGCTGCGCCGTTGACGGCGGCGATGACCGGCTTGGCGATGGCGAGGGGAAACCCGAACATCGTCCCGTAGGCCGGATGCTGCGGATCGCCCGGCTCGGGCAACGGTTCGGTCACGCCGCTGGCGTACTCACCGGTCTCGGCGAACCGTCCGAGTGCCCGGCTGTCGGCCCCGACGCAGAACTGGCGCCCCGCCCCGGTCACGACGATGACGCCGACCCGCTCGTCGTGTTCGGCGAGGTGCATGGCGGCCCGGTACTCGAGCGCCATCCGGCCCGTCCAGGCGTTGCCGCGCTCCGGCCGGTCCAGCGTGACGAGCCCGATGCCGCCGGCCGCCTCGTAGCGCAGGGCTTTCCATTCCATCATCGCTCCCTGCCCCTACCCCGCGGCCGACGTGCCCAGGACGATGAGCGTCTTCGTGCCGATCACGTCACCGCTGCCGCGGAGGCGGTCGATGACGCGCTTCAGCTCGTGGACGTCGGAGACCCGGATCCAGGCCAGGGCGTCGGGGTCGCCGGCGATGGTGAAGACGGCTTCGACCTCAGGGATGCCGGCGGCGATGCCGGAGATGGCGTCGACGCGGGCGTCGCCCGAGAAGCGGAGCTCGGTGAACGCCTCGAGCGGGCGGCCGAGCTTGGCGTGGTCGACGCGCGTCGTGTAGCCGAGGATCACGCCGGCGGCCTCGAGACGGTCGATGCGCCGCTTCACCGCCGGGGCGGACAGGCCGACGCGCTCGCCGATGTCGCCGAGGGTGCGGCGGGCATTCTCGGCGAGCAGGTCGAGGATCGTCCGGTCGGTGGCGTCCAGCACGGCCGGCTCCGCCGGTTCGGCGGCTGCGGTTTCGAGCTTCGGCACGCAAGAATTCTACGCAAACAGTGCATGTTGAGCGAATTCATTGCAGCAAACGCTCGATTGACCACCAGATTATTGCGTTGACGTGGACGGATCGGTTGAATTGGGCCGTGGCGGTGATCGAGTCTGCGACCAACCAGCCGTCGGACGACGCGGCGCTGCTCGAGACGCTCGACGCCGTGCAGCGACGGGTGCTCTGGCTGGCGGTCAGCATGGTCCACCACGCCAACAAGGTCCGCCAGACGGAGTCGGGCGTGAAGGTCGGCGGGCACCAGGCGTCGTCGGCGTCGATGGTCAGCATCATGTCGGCGCTGTACCTCCGGCACCTGCGGGCGGCGGACCGCGTGTCGGTCAAGCCGCACGCCTCCCCCGTCCTCCATGCCATCAACTATCTGCTCGGCCGGCTCGACCGCGGCTACCTGACGGAGCTGCGCACGTTCGGTGGATTGCAGAGCTATCCGAGCCGCACCAAGGATCCCGATCCCGTCGATTTCTCCACCGGGTCCGTGGGCATCGGCGCCACGGCCACACTGTGGAGCGCGCTGGCGCAGCGCTACGTGTCGGGGCACTTCGATGTTCCGCCCGGGGGCCGGCACGTAGCGCTCGTCGGCGACGCCGAACTCGACGAAGGCGCGGTGTGGGAAGCACTCGTCGATCCGATGATCCCCCACCTCGGCGAGGTGCTGTGGGTCATCGACGTCAACCGGCAGTCGCTCGACCGGGTCGTGCCCGACATCGCCGTCGGGCGGATCGGCCGCATGTTCGATGCGGCCGGCTGGCAGGCGATCACGGTGAAGTACGGGCGGCGCCTGCGGGCGCTGTTCGCCCAACCCGGCGGCGACGCGCTGCGGGACCGCATCGACTCGATGAGCAACGAGGAATACCAGCGGCTGCTGCGCAGCCCGGCGGCCGACGTGCGGGCCCGGCTGGCCGGCGACGGCAAGGGCCGGCGCGACATCGAGAAGGTGCTCGCTGATCTCGACGACGCCGCCGTCGCCGCGGCAGCCGCCGACCTCGGCGGCCACGACCTTGCCGACCTCATCGACGCCTTCGAGCTGGCCTACCGGTCGACCGACCGGCCGACGGTCGTGTTCGCCTACACGATCAAGGCGTGGGGCCTGCCCACCCGGGGGCATCCCGCCAACCACTCGGCGCTGCTCACCGGCCCGCAGTGGGAACAGCTCGGCCACGACCTCGGCGCCGACCCCGCCGATCCGTGGGCGCCCTTCGAGGACGCCAGCGCCGAAGCGGGTCTGTGCCGGGCCGCCGCCGCCCGCCTCGCCCGACCCGGGATCACGGCCGCCGCGCCCCCGCCCGTCCCCCTCGACCTCGGGCGGGGCCACGGCGCCAGCAACTCGACCCAGCAGGCCTTCGGGCGGGTTCTCGTCGATCTCGCCCGCGACGCTCCGGGGGTGGCGGAGCGGATCGTGACGATCAGCCCCGACGTCGCCTCGTCGACGAACCTCGGCGGGTGGATCAACAAGGTCGGTGTGTGGCACCACGGTGACCGCATCGACTGGTTCGCCGACGACCCCGACGTCCTCGTCCGGTGGCGGGAGTCGAACCACGGCCAGCACATCGAGCTCGGCATCGCCGAAGGCAACCTCGTCGGGCTCATGGCCGAGCTCGGCGCGACGTGGTCACGCTCCGGCCAGCCGCTGCTGCCGATCGGCACGATCTACGACACCTTCGTCACCCGGGCGCTGGAGCCGTGGTCGTTCGGCATGTACGCCGGCGGCCAGTCGATCCTCGTCGGCACGCCGTCGGGCGTGACGCTGGCGCCGGAGGGCGGCGCCCACCAGTCGATCATCAGCCCGTCGATCGGGCTCGAGCAGCCGGGCTGCGTCGCCTGGGAGCCGGCCTTCGCCCAGGACCTCGAGTGGACGCTGCTCCACGCCCTCGGCCGCCTCGGCCGGCCCGACGGAAGTTCGGCCTACTTCCGGCTCAGCACCCGGCCGATCGACCAGACGCTCGCCGGCGTGCCCTCCGCCGCCGGCGAACGGGAGGAGCGGCGCCACGACGTCCTGGCCGGCGGCTACCGGCTCCGCACCGCCGCGGGCACAGCGCCGGCGGTGACGCTGGTCGGTATGGGCGTGGTCATGCCCGAGGTGCTGGCCGCGGCCGACGAGCTCGCCTCGGTCGGTGTCGGCGCCGACGTCGTCTGCCTGACGTCGGCGGACCTCGTGTACCGCGCCGTGCAGGCCCGGCGGGGCCTGCAGGCGGGCGACGACACCGTCCTCGACCGGCTGTTCCCCGCCGAACGGGCCGCGCCGATCGTGACGGTGCTCGACGGGCATCCCCATACGCTCGGCTTCCTCGGCGGGATCCACGGGTCCGTCACGACCGGCCTCGGCGTGAGCGACTTCGGCTGCTCCGGCGACGTCGACGACCTCTACCGGGCCTTCGGGATCGACCCCGCCACGATCGTCGGCGCCGCCTGGGACCTGCTCGACGAAGCGGGGTAACTACCCTGTCGCCGTGCAGGCGATGATGCAGAAGGAGTTCCGGCAGATGCGCCGGGACAAGCGGACGATGGCGCTGCTGTTCATGGTGCCGCTCCTCATGCTGACGGTCTTCGGGTACGCCGCCCGCTTCGACGTGAAGGAGATCCCCACCGCCGTCGTCGGCCCGGAGTCACCCGACGCGGTGAAAGCGCTCGGGCCCGGCTTCGACGTCGTCAAGCGGGAGCCCGCCGGAAATGAGGCGTCGGCCCAGCGGCTGCTGCGGGACTCCAAGGCGCACGTCGCGCTCGTGACGGCCGGCGGCGCCACGACCGTCCTCATCGACGGGACCGAGCTGTTCTCGGCGCAGTCGGCGCTGCGCCGCCTCGGCGGCCTCCCGGGCGCAACGGTGAAGATCCTCTACAACCCCGAACTGAAGACAGGCCATGTGATGATCCCCGGGATCATCGGCTTCATCCTCCTGTTCGTGGGCCTGTTCATCACCGGCCTCGGTGTGGTGAAGGAACGGGAGCAGGGAACGCTCGAGCAGTTCGCCGTCACGCCGCTGCGCCCGTCCGACGTCATCCTCGGGAAGATCGCCCCCTACTTCCTCATCGCCTTCTGCAACCTCGTGCTGTCGGCGGTGGCCGCCGTGGTGATCTTCGGGGTCCCGTTCCGGGGGTCGATCCTGCTGTTCGCGCTGTTCGGCCTGGCCTTCCTCTTCGCCATTCTCGGCTTCGGCGTGCTGGTGTCGACGGCGTCGCGAAGCCAGGGCGAAGCGGTGCAGCTGGCAATCCTGATCATCCTGCCGCAGGTGATGATCTCGGGGATGGTGTTCCCGGTCAACGCCATGCCGGCCGGGGTGCGCTGGCTCGGCTCGCTCATGCCGCTGACCTACTTCATCATCGGGATGAAGGGCGTGCTCCTCAAAGCGGCGCCGCTGCAGGCGCTGTGGGTGCCCCTCGTCGTGCTCGTCGTCATGGCCGCCGTGGTGTTCGCCGTCTCGGTGCTGCGGTTCCGGCGCGAGCTCGTCGTCGGCGCATGAGCTGGGGCGCGACGGGGCTCGTCGTCCGCTTCGGAGCCACCACCGCGCTCGACGGCGTCGACATCAGCCTCGAAGGCGGACGGGTCCACGCCGTCATCGGCGGCGACGGCAGCGGGAAGTCGACGCTGTTGCGGGTGCTGGCCGGCGTGCGCCCCCCTGACGGCGGCGAGGTCCGCCGGCCGCCGGTGGGCCACGTCGCCTTCGTGTCGGCCGGCGGCGGTGTCTTCCCCGATCTGACGGTGAGCGAGAACGTCGAGTTCGCCGCCCGGGCCTACGGGCTGGCCGACTGGCGGGATCGGGCCGATCACCTCCTGGAGCGGGCCGGTCTCGCCCCGTCGGCCGACCAGCTCGCCGGACGCCTCTCCGGCGGGCAGCACCGCAAGCTGGCCGGCACCATGGCGCTGCTGCCGTCGCCCGAGCTGCTGATCCTCGACGAGGTCACGACCGGCCTGGATCCCTTCAGCCGTATGGAGATCTGGCGGCTGATGGCCGGCGCCGCCGCCGCCGGCAGCGCCGTCGTGGCCGCCACCGCCTACCTCGACGAAGCCGAACGGGCCGAGCACGTCGTGCTCCTGCACGAGGGCCGGGTGCTGGCCGCGGGGTCGCCGGCGGCGATCGTCGACGCCATTCCGGGATCGGTCGAGGACGTCGCGGAGCCCGACGATCCGGCCCGGGCGTGGCGGCACGGGACCGGGTGGCGGCAATGGCGTCCCGACGCGCCGCGGCGTGAGGGGACCCGCCTGCGCCTCGAGGACGCGGCCATCATCGGCGAGCTGACCGCCGAGCAGGGCGCCGGCCGGCCGTGACCACCATCGCAGCCGCCGGCGTCGCCCGCCGCTTCGGAGCCTTCACGGCCGTCGACGACGTCGACATCCAGGTCGCCCCCGGCGAGGTCGTCGGCCTCCTCGGCGCCAACGGCGCGGGGAAGACGACGCTCATCCGCATGCTGCTCGGTGTGCTGCGCCCGACGGCGGGTTCGGTCCGCCTCTTCGGCCGGGCGCCGACGCGGGCGGAGCGGCGCCGGGTCGGGTACGTCCCCCAGAACCTCGGCCTCTACCGCGACCTGACCGTCGGCGAGAACCTCGAGTTCCGGGCCGGGCTGTTCGGCGCCACGCCGTCGCCCTACGCCGCCCGGGAGCGCCGCCCGCTCGGGCAGCTGTCGCTGGGCGTGCAGCGCCAGGCCGCCTTCGAGGCCGCCACCCAGCATCGCCCGGAACTGCTGGTCCTCGACGAACCGACGTCAAGCGTCTCGCCGCTGGCCCGGAGCCGGCTGTGGAACGAGATCCGGCGTCACTCCGACGGCGGCGCCGCCGTCCTCGTCTCCACGCACTACATGGACGAGGCCGAGCAGGCCGACCGGGTCGTCATCATGGCCGGCGGGCGCGTCGTGGCCGAGGGCCGGGTCCCCGAAATCGTCGGCGGCCGCCAGGTCGTCGAGGTCGCCGCCGCCGACTGGCCGGCTGCGCTCGCAGCCGTCGACCACGAACCCCGCGTCGTCGTGCTCGACGGGCGGGTCGTCCGGGTCCTCGACGACGACGTGGGCAACGTGCGGGCCGACCTCGAGCAGGCCGGGATCACCGCCCGGACGCGCCTTGTGCCGGCCTCGCTGAACGAGACCCTGGTCGCGCTGAGCCGGCGGGTCGGCTAGGTCTGTTTCAGTTGTGGGGGACGCCGTCGCGCCACAGGACGGCGGCGTCGCCGATCTCGGCCCAGTTCGGTCGACCGGCACCGGCGAAGCGGCGGTGCCGGCGTCGGCCGTGGTGATCTCGGTGGCGGAGGCGGCCTGCGGGTGGGCCGAGAACGACCCGGTCCCGATGACCCCGGCGGCCAGACCGACGGCGAGCGCTCCCGCGGTGGCCGTCCGGCGGAACATCCACCGGCCGAGCTCGACGGCCTCGGCCTCGTCGACCCCGAGGAGGCGCTGCAGGCTGCGGACGATCTCGTCGGCGGTGCCGCCCAGCAGCTCGGCGAGCATCTCGGCGTCGCTCGCCCGCACGGCCAGCGGCGCGTCGGCGGCCACGCCCCGCTCCCGGCGCACGGCCGAAAGGAAGTTCCGCAGCGAGTCGTCGTCGGCATGCTCGGCGGAGAAGATGACCGATCCGATCCGGATCGTCCCGTTCGCGGCGTTGCGCTCACCGGAGCGGTCGCGGCGGTCAGGCACGAGCTGCTCCTTCGGGATGTCGTACAGCGTGACCATGATCTGGCGGGCAGCGAACGGGATGTCCTCCCTGCCGTGCTCCCAGCCCCGCAGGGTTCGGGGGCTCACCCCGAGGCGGCGGGCGGCCCGGCGCATGCTCAGACCTTTCGCCTCACGCGCCGCAGCGACCCGGATGCCAGTCGAGTGCCTCTTAGACATGGTCTCTCATCGGCCGGCGCGGGAGGGCGCTTGACCGGCGGGGCCCGTTCGGCCGTTCGGCTCGTCACAGTTGGGCGGTATGGAGCGCCCGGTGAGCTGCCCTCAGGCGGACGGGACGACCACGACCGGCTTGTGGGCGTGGTCGATCAGGTGGTCGCTCAGCCCCTGGAACAGCCGGTGCACGAACCCGTGTTGGCCCCGGTGACCGATCACGATCACGTCGGCGTCCTCCCGGCGGGCGGTCTCGAGCAGCGCCCTCACCGGGTCGAAGTCGGACACGATCCCGCGGTAGCTGACGCCGGCGTCCCGGAACGAGGTGCACCATCCGTCGAGCACCCGCTGCGCCTCTTCCTTCCGGCTGGCCACGTGGGGGAACATCCCGAGCCCGGTGGCCGCCGACGCCGCCGCCTGGCCGATCAACGCCGTACCGGTCGCGTGCACGGCGATGACCTCGCCGTCCTCGGCGACCGTCTTGGCCGCCCAGCGTGCCGCGGCCTCCGCCGCCGGGGAACCGTCAATGCCGACGAGCACCCGCTTGAACTCCATGTCGTCCTCCCGGAGTTATATATCGTCTCACGATACTATTCCCCGGCGGCGGCGGCTTGAAGCCGCACCCCCCTCAGAGGGCGGGTAGGTCCTGGGCCCACCCGATGAGGGCGGCCAGCGGGTCACCGCGGTCGGCCAGGCGGTCGAAGGCCGTGCTGATCGTCCAGCGGTCAGGGCGCAGGTCGGGGTCGTCGATCTCGTCCCACTCGAGCGGCACGGACACGGGCGCGCCGGCGGCCGGGCGGGTGCTCCATGGGGCGACGAGGGTCTTGTTGATGGCGTTCTGCGTGTAGTCGAGCCGGGCGAGGCCGTTGCGCTGCTTCTTCTCCCACGCCCAGCTGACCTTGTCCTTCACCAGATGGCCGATCGTGCGGGAGAGCTTCTCGACCCACGCCCGGGTGTCGTCGAACGTGTAGCGGCCGGGGGTGACCGGAACCCAGATCTGGATGCCGCGCTTCCCCGTCACCTTGGGCCGGGCCTCGACGCCGAGGTGGTGGAGGGCCGTGCGGTGCAGCTGGGCGAAGAGAACGAGGTCCTCCCAGCTGGTCTTCTCGCCGGGGTCGAGGTCGATCAGTGCCCACGTCGGGTTGCGGGGCGCGCTGGCCGGTGACGTCCAGGGATGCAGCTCGAGCGCGCCATAGTTGGCGACCCACACCAGCGCCGGCGGCGAGTCGAGGACGAAGTAGCACTCGGTCTCGCCGGGGTCGGCTTCCTCGTTGCGCCACTGCGTCATCCACTCCGGCGCGTGGCTCGGAACAGCCTTGTGCCAGAACCCGGGCTTGGTCGCACCGTTGGGGTACCGGTGCATGTTGACCGGCCGGTCGTGGAGGTACGGCAGGATCGTCGGCGCGATCCGGGCCTGGTAGCGGATCAGGTCCCTTTTCGTGACCCCGTCGGGGAACAGGACCTTGTCGAGGTTGGTGAGCTTCAGGGTGCGGCCCTGGAACTCCCATTCCCCGCCCTTGCCAGGCAGGGCGTCGAGGGCGGCGAGCTCGTCGTCGGTGGGGACCTCCCACGCCGGTTTCGCCGGCTTCGCCGGCTTCTTCTTGCGGGTGGTGGTGGCCTTCGGGCGGGTCGCTCGCTTGCGGCCTCCGGCGACCTCGTCGTTCGTGCGGCCCGTCTTCACCGACTGCGGATGCTCCTCGGGATCCCAGCCCGGTTCGGCGACGTCGTCCTTCTTGTGGAGCAGCAGCCAGTCGTCCTTGCCGTCCGGCTTGTTCCGCCGCACGAGGACGAAGCGGCCTTTGAGCTTCTCCCCGTCGAGGTCGAAGTGCAGGTCGCCCTTCCGCAGCGCCTCGTCCGGGTCGGTGTCGTCGGCGGGTTGCCAGGTTCCCCAGTCCCAGACGATGACGTCGCCCTTGCCATACCCCTCCGGGATCACACCTTCGAAGTCGAAGTACGACAGCGGATGGTCCTCGACCTGGACGGCGAGGCGCCGGGCCTTCGGATCGAGCGTCGGTCCCTTGGGGACGGCCCAGCTCAGGAGGACGCCGCCGTGTTCGAGCCGCAGGTCGTAGTGCAGGCGCCGGGCCCGGTGCCGCTGCACGACAAAGCGATGCCCGCCCTTCGGCGCTTTCGGGGCGCGCTCCCGGCCGGACGGCTCGGGCGTCTTGGTGAAGTCGCGCTTGGCCTGGTACTCGGCCAGCTTCTTCGAGCGCGTCGACGTCGCCACGCCGCTGACCTACCCAGGGGAACGGGCCGTTAGGCCAGCGTGGCGTTGAGCGTGATCTCCACCGCGGCCAGGGCCTTCGACACGGGGCAGCCTTCCTTGGCCGCCTGGGCCGCCTGCTGGAAGGCGTCGTTGTCGATGCCCGGGACATCGGCGGTGGCGACGAGGTCGATGCGGGAGATCTTGAACCCGCCGTCGGCCGGGCTGAGGTGCACCTTCGCTTCGGTCTCCACGGAGTTCGGGTTGTGACCCGCCCGCTCCAGGCCCGCCGACAGCGCCATCGAGAAGCAGCCGGCGTGGGCGGCGGCGATCAGCTCTTCGGGGTTCGTCCCCGAGCCCTCCTCGAAGCGGGACGAGAACGAGTACTGACCCTCGAATGCGCCTCCGCCGAGCCGCATGTTCCCCTTGCCGTCCTTCAGGCCACCTTCCCAGCGGGCGTTCGCGGTACGTGCAGGCATGGCTCCTCCTTCGGCTCGGTCAGACCGGGGCGCCCGGCAATCTAGTGCGCGCTCAGCCGGTCGGTCCCAAGCACTCAGCCGTTTCCGGACCGGAGCTCCTCGCTCTTCTCCTGCTGGGCGATGCCCTCCTGCTCGAGCGCCGGGTCTTCCATCAACTCCCCGGCGATCTCCTTCGCCTTGCCGGCGATGCCGGCGGCGATGCCCTTCACCGCATCTTCGAGTGTCTCTTCGTTGTCCTCGGTCACGACGGAGGAGTTCCCGGCGCCACCCCGGCACAAACAATCCGTCATCCGGGCGGCCCGGTGCTCCGAACACCGTGCATGACCCGCCCCCGAACCGTTGCCGGAATGATCGTCGGCGCCGCGGTGAGCCTCCTGCTCCTCGGAGGCTGCGGCAAGAGCGGCGGTGGCGAGGACCACGGAGCGAAGGGCGCGGTGGCGGCGAGTGAGCCCGCCGTTCGCATCACCAACTTCCAGTTCTCGCCAGCCTCGCTGACCGTCAAGCCGGGCACCAAGGTGACCTGGACCAACGACGACACGACCGTCCACAGCATCAAGGACACGAGCCCGCTGGCCACACCGGTCAGCTCCGATCTGGGGAAGGGTGCCACCTTCTCCATTACCTACGACCGCCCGGGGTCGTACAGCTACATCTGCGGCATCCATCAGTACATGGCCGGCGCGGTGACCGTCGCGCCCTGAGCCGACCGTTCCGCCGCCGCCCCCCGTCCCGAAATCCGTACAGGAGCACCCAGGAGGTTCAAACGCGTGGAAATTTCCGAGAGGGAGCTGCGCCGGATGGTCGCCGATATCGACGACCAGCACCGCGCCGCCATGGACACGTTCACCGAAGACAACCGGGCTCTCATCTTCGAGACCGCCCCGTCCCGGCGGAAGTTCCTGGCCGGTCTCGGCCTCGGCAGCGCCGCGCTGGTGGTCGGCTCAGCCGTCCTGCCGGTCGGCAGGATGGTGCCCCGGGCGTGGAGCCAGACGGCACCGAGCGACGGTGACATCGCCACCTTCGCCGCCAGCGTCGAGTACGCCGCTGTCGCCGCCTACCAGGCCGCAGCCAAGAGCGGCAAGGTGAAGACGAAGGCGATCCTCGATGCCGCCACCGCCTTCGCCGGCCAGCACCAGCAGCACGGCGACGCCTTCAAGGCCGCCGGCACCAACCCGAACGTGGCCGCCAACAAGGCCGTGCTCGACATGGTCACGCCCCAGCTCACCGCGGCGAAGACCGAGAACGACGTCGTCGCTCTGGCCTACGGCCTCGAGAACGCCGCCGCCTCCACCTACATCTTCGCCCTCGGCGTGCTCACCAACGAGGGTGCCTACAACGCCGTGGCATCGGTCATGCCCGTCGAGGCGCAGCACGCCATCGCCCTCGGGCTCGTGCTCGGCAAGCCGCTCGACGACAAGAGCTTCATGCCGTCGTTCGAAACGAAGGACGGGGCACTCGACCCGGCCAAGTTCCCCGCCGCCTAGCCGCCGCCATCACGGAAGGACGAAACACATGGATATCAACAACGACGAACTGCGGCGGCAGCTGCGCGACCTCGATGCCGAGCACCGCGAAGTCATGCCGAAGTGGCGTGACTCGCTCATGCGCCTGCTGGTCGACGACAAGGAGACGCCGTCCGAGGCCAAGGCCGACGTCCTCCTCGGCGGCTTCAACCGGCGCCGCTTCATGCGCCTGACGGGCCTGGCCGCCGTCGGCGGCGCCGTCCTGGCCGCCTGCGGCGACGACAAGAAGACCTCGGGCGGCGCGGCCTCGCCGACCACGGCGGCGGCGACGCCCACGAGCGCCGCCGGCGGCAACAAGACCGACCAGACCATCGCCCGCACCGCCGCCTCCCTCGAGATCTTCGCCGTGGCCGTGTACGACAAGGCGATCATGAACGCCGCCGCCCTCAAGATCAGCGACCCGGTGGCCAAGGCCGCCGTCCTGTTCAAGAGCCAGCACGACGAGCACGCCAAGGCCTTCAACGCCGCTGCGGTCCAGCTCGGCGGCCAGCCCTTCACCGATCCGAACCCGACGGCGGCCAAGGCCTTCGAGGCCCAGATCGCCGCCCTCAAGACCGAGCAGGACGTGCTGAAGTTCGCCTTCGCCCTCGAGCAGATCGCCGCCCAGACCTACCAGGGCGTCGGCATGAAGCTCTCGACCCCGCTGCTGCGCCAGACCGCCATGACCGTCGGCGGCGTCGAGGCCCGCCACATGGCGATCCTCAACCACTTCATCACGCCGCCCGGAACCGTCCCCGAAAAGGCGTTCCAGCCCACCGAGAAGGCCGTCGACTCGTCGTTCTACGTCTGAGCCGGCAGGCAATCGCTGCATCTGTCGCGTGATCGCAGGGCCCAGTGTCGGTCGGACGACACTGGGCCCTGTGCGCGCGCTCAGGGAAAGGGGGTAGGACAGGGGTCATGAAGCGAGGTGTGCTCTTGATCGCCCTACTGGGAATCGTCGTCGGGCTCGGGCTCGGGTTCACTCCGGTCAAGAACGACAGCAAGATCAACTGCGGCTCCGCCTTCCGCCCGAAGGCGGAAGCGAAGGATACGGGGCTGGGGGGCAAGATCGACCGGGCGCTCGACAAGCTGACCGGCGAAGCGGTGGGCAAGCAGTGTCACCAGGCGCAGCAGGACCGGCGCACCATGGCCGTGGCGGTGCTGATCGGATCGCTCTGTCTCGGCGTCGCCGGATATTTCGTGATGCGCAAGTGAGCTGAGCTCACACCTGCCGACCGGGGCGATCAGGGCCTTTCGGGAGGAATCGACCCATCGGGCAGCGAACTGGCCTCCGACGCCCGCTGTGTCCCGGTCCGTGGTTCGTTCGGTCGGCCGCGGCGAGCTTCTCCGTTTCCACCGTGCGAGGTCATGCCCATGCGTCGCGGCTCCGTGTCCGGCACCAGCGCAAACGCCCACGCCCGGCGATCAGGACGCCGGCGTCCGCTTGGCGGGCCCCGAGGCCGGCGCATGGCCGTGGCAGCGGCGCTGACGCTGTCCCTGGTCTCTGGAGCGCTGGCGTCCGACGCCATCGCCGGCCCGCGGGCCGCGGCACAGACCACGGCGGCGCCGGCCTATGGCGGCGACTTTCCCGACCCCTATGTGCTGCGCGTCGGCGGCGTGTACTACGCCTATTCCACCAACGTGGCCGGGGTGAACGTCCCGGTGATGTCGTCGACCGACCTGGTGTCGTGGACGCCGACGTCGGACGCGCTGCCGCCGCTTCCGGGCTGGGCGTCGCCGGGGCGGACATGGGCTCCGACGGTGCTGGCCCGGGCCGGCACCTACGTCCTGTACTACACGGTGACCCAGACGTCGACGGGCCGGCAGTGCATCTCGGTGGCCACCGCGCCCAGCCCGGCCGGCCCCTTCCGCGACACCTCGTCGGGACCGCTGGTGTGCCAGCTCGACCGGGGCGGATCCATCGACCCGTACGTCTTCACCGACTCCGGTGGGTCGTCGTACCTCCTGTGGAAGAGCGACGACAACGCCCTGGGTCGAACGACCAGCCTCTGGGGCCGGGCTCTCGCCGCCAGCGGTACCGGCTTCGCCTGGTTCTCGTCGCCAGTGCGCCTGTTGACCCAGACGGCGGCGTGGCAGGCACCCCTCATTGAAGGCCCGGCCATGGTCCGTTCCGGCAACACCTACTACCTCTTCTACGGCGCCAACAACTGGGACTCGTCGACCTCGGCCATCGGCTACGCCACCTGCTCCCGGCCCCTGGGCCCATGCGTGGACCGCAGCACCGCCGGGCCGTGGCTCGCCACCGACCCCACCGGCGCCGGCCCGATCGGACCCCAAGGGCCAACCGTCTTCACCGACACCACCGGACGGCTCCGCCTCGGCTTCGCCGCCTGGAACGGTCCCGTCGGCTACGCCAACGGCGGTGTCCGGGCGCTGTGGACCGCCCCACTGTCGTTCGTCAACGGCAAGCCGACCCTGCAGTAGCGCACGCCGTCGTCGGTCCAGGTGGCCGTCGAACCGCGCCGTGAGCGCTCGGACCTGAAGGAATCCTCATCCCGTCCTCATCGCGGCTTCAGCGATGCGGCCAAGAACAGTTCCTGAGAGTTCCGAGCGATGAGAACAGGAGGCACGGCCATGGGCTTGATCGACGTCGCCATGCTGCTGCTCGTCGCCGTCGCGGTGCTGCTGGTGATGGTCGGCGACGCGCTCAGCCGCGTCGTCGTGGCCGCGGTAGCAGGGCTCGCTCGCGCCCCACGGCGTGCCGGGCAGTTGATCCGAACCCGGCCTCGGGGCAAGGCCCGGCCCCGTCAATATGACGCGCGGCATCTCAGGACACGTTGAATGACGCCGGGTTGTGCTGCCCGGGGGCGCTGTGTCGGGATCGCGGGCGGGCGCCGGTCATCCACGGCGTTCGCGAGCGCCGAACAGTGACTGCCCGGCAACGCCGATCGAGGTGCGATGAGCGACCCATCCCATGGTGACGAATGCTTCCGGCGCACCGTTGACGAGCAGCGGTTCCGTGCGCTGAATCGGCTCGAAGCCCGGGCGACCCGCGCGGTGGGAAAGGACTTCGCCGCCGCGGCGGCGCCGGGAACGGGCGCCTTCGTCACCGGGCTCGCTCGTCAGGTGGCGCGCGATCTGATTGCGATCGGGCTGGCGGTCTCGGACTGCACGACGGAAACGATTCCCGGTGGTGTCTGGCTGGCCCCTGCTCCCGGTTGCCCCAAGGTGATCGTGACGTGGACCCAGCATGATGCCAGCGCCATTGCCCTGGGCGTCCACATGCACAGCGAGCTGCAGCTGCAGATGAATCTGATCCTGTTTGAGGTTCTCCACACTCTGGGCTATGCCCTCGAGCGCTACGGGCCGTCCGGCGCCCACGTGATCACCCGGTTCCGGGCCCCGCTCGACGGGTTCGACGAGCCCCCGGCCTGACGCACCATGGACGGGGGGCCGACGATGCAGGGAGAAGCCGAAATCCATATCGACGCTCCGCCGGAGCGGATCTGGGCGATGCTGGCCGACGTCACCCGCATGGGCGAATGGAGCCCGGAGTGCGTGCGGTGCCGCTGGCTCGATGAAGCGGAAGGCGCCGCGGTCGGCGCGCGCTTCCGAGGGTGGAATCGCCTTCCGTTCGTCGGGACATGGACGAGTACCAGCACGATCGTCACCTGTGTTCCGGGACGGGAGCTCGCCTGGGCGGTTGGCAACGACCCGGCCGATCCGAACACCCGCTGGCGGTACGTTCTGACGCCTGCCGGCACCGGGACCCGGGTCGTCGAACGGTATGAGATGCTGCGCGAGCCGATGATCGTGCGTGCGTACTACCGGCTCGCCCGTCGAAGCCGGCGTCTCGACCGCAGCATGGCCGAGACGCTCCAACGGCTGAAGGAGACGGCCGAACGCTCTTGACGGGTCGGCTGGGGTCAGGCGGCGTAGCGGTCGACGACGCGCTCCATGAGGCGCATTCCCGTGAGGCCGGGGAGCGCATCGATGCGGCGATCGATCCGCCCGGCCGCCGCTCGCCCGCCCTCATCGCTGAAGAGCGTCCGCACGACATGGCGGGTTTCCGTCTCCGGCATGACCGTCGCGCCCACGGGCCGCCACATCGTCCGCAGGAAGAGCCGGACGGTCCGCTGCGCACCGGCGCCGGCTTCGAGGCACCGGCGACCCTCGGTCAGGTAATAGTCGATGTGGCGGCCCTCCTGGCGCTTGATGCGCCGGAGGAGCTCACTCAATACGTCGTGATCGGCGAGCGCGGCGAGGCGCCCGTAGCCGGCCTGGGTCGTCCACTCGTTGATGACGCCGAAGGTCATGTGGACGGCCAGAAAGTGCTTGGTGGCCGATGACATGGCGAGCCACAGCAGCGGACTGTTCGTCATCCGGTTGCGCAGCCGGCGGCGCATGGCCGCCACCCGCGTCGCACCGCCCGGTTCGCCGTGGGCCTGCAGAACCTCGCCCAGCGCCTCGCCGTGCCAGTGCTCTTCGAAGTTCCAAAGCGTGAGGAACTCGGTGATCTCCGGGTCGTCATGAGCCCGGGTATTGAGCAGGTTCCTCATGTAGCAGGTCGTGTGCTGCTCGACGTCATGCATGTAACGCACGCAACGCAGCAGCCCCGGCGACAGCGGCCGGCGTCCGAATGCCCCGGCCAGATCAAGGTCGGCGTAGTCCAGCCGGCCGCAGATCTCGCGGTAGCGGTTCATGTCAAACGTCACACCGCCCAGTACGGCGCCGACGGCGGAGCCGGATGACCCGACGGTCCTCGTGCGGATGCCGCTCCAGGACGACCTGGTCAGGTGACGTCGGGGTGGGAGGCCCGGCCGCCGGCGTCGCTGATTTCCTGCCAGTGCCGGCGGTAGAGCGGGAGGGCTGCACAGTGGCTGGCCCAGTCGCCGCTCGACACGATGGGGCGGCCGGACCGCGCGATGAAGCGGCCGGCGACGTAGACCCAGCAGTCGACGGGGCCGTCGGGTGTGTCGACGGCGCGGATCACCCGGTCGTAGAGGCGGTCGGGGTCGCCCGGGTGGTAGCCCTCGAGGTGGTCGAGCGCCCCCAGCACGTCGGGCCACGCCGCCGGCGTCACCCAGACGACCTCGCCGATGGCGCCGCGGGCGTCGGGTCGCTCGACCGCGGCCGGGTAGTGGCCGCAGTCGAGGAGGTCGATTCCCGGCAGGCGGCCGGGCGCGACCCGCTCGGTCCGCCCGGCGAGGAGCCGCTCCCAGTTGGGCTGGCCCGGCCGCAGCGTTCCGTACACGAACACCGGCCGCTGCGCGGTCGCCATGCCGGGATCGTACGCCACTGCGTTGGGGGAATACCTTCCGTGTTAGAAAGGCGCGGTTCGGCGGCCGGAGCGGAGGTGGGCACGATGCACGTTGGTCTCGGAACGTTCTTTCAGAACCCGGGGCGGGAGCGCCCGGACTCCGAGGTGTGGCGCCAGGGCCTCGAGATCGCCGCCGCCGCCGAACCGCTCGGGTTCGACTCCGTCTGGTCGGCCGAGCACCACTTCACCGACTACCACATGTGCCCCAACGTGGCCCAGTTCCTGACCTGGGTGGCGGCCCGCACGCAGCGGGTGGGGCTCGGCTCGATGGTCATGGTGCTGCCCTGGCACGACCCGGTGCGCCTCGCCGAAGAGGTGAGCCTGCTCGACAACATGTCGGGCGGCCGCGTGCTCCTCGGCCTCGGCCGGGGCCTCGGACGGGTCGAGTTCGAAGGCTTCCGGGTCGAGATGGCGGAGTCCCGCACGCGCTTCACCGAGTACGCCGACGCGGTCCTCTCGGCGCTCGAGACGGGCGTCATGGAGTACGACGGCCAGCTCTACAAGCAGCCCCGCGTCGAGATCCGCCCCGAACCGTTCGCCACGTTCCGGGGGCGGACGTACGCCTCGGCGATCTCCCCCGAGACCTCGCGCATCCTCGCCGAGCTCGGCGTGGGGATGATGATCATCGCCCAGAAGCCGTGGGAGACCATCGAGGCCGACGTCGCCGGCTACCGGGAGCTGTACCGGGAGATCCGGGGCGAGGAAGCGCCGAAGCCGCTGCTGGCCACGTGGGTCGCCGTCCACGAGAGCGAGGCGGCCGCCGAGGAGATGCTCGACAAGTGGATCCTCGACTACTGCTACTCGGCGCTCAAGCACTACGAGTTCGCCAACGCGGAGCTGGCCACGATCCCCGGCTACGAGTACTACGGCCGCCTCTCGGACCGCATCGCCAAGCACGGCCCGGAGGACTTCAGCCGGTTCCTGGCCCGCCTCCAGGTGTGGGGTACGCCGGCGGCGGTCACCGAGCAGATCCGCGAGAGCATCCGCCGCATCGACGGCGCCGGCGCCATCGCGCTGTTCAACTACGCCGGGATGCCAGACGACGTCGCGAAGGCCAACCTGCAGCTCTTCACCGACCAGTGCCTGCCAGCGCTGCAGGGCATCGACACCGGCGCCCAGGTCGGCCTCGTCACCGCCGGCGCTACTCCCTGACCGAGATCACCAGCTTCCCGACCGCCCGCCGGTCGGCCAGGTCGCGCAACGCCTGCGGCCCGTCCTCCAGCCGATAGGCCGCGCCGATCAGGGGCACCAGGCGGCCGTCGTCGATCATCGCCCCGAGCGCCGCCGCCGTCTCCGTCACGAAGCCCGGCTCGTGGAGGATGAACTCCCGCCACGCCGCGCCGAGCACCCCTATGTTGCGGAGCAGCAACCGGTTCACCTTCACCTGCGGGATGCTGCCGCCGGCGAAGCCCACGACGACCAGCCGCCCTTCGGGGCGCAGCAGCCGCAGGCTGTCGTCGAAGCGGTCGCCGCCCACCGGGTCGATCACGACGTCGACACCGCCGGCGGTCGCCTCCCGGACCCGGTCGGCCCATCCCTCGGCGGGGTTGACGACCGCCTCGGCACCCGCCGCCGACGCCATACGCGACTTCTCCCCCTCGGACGCCACGCCGACCACCCGCGCCCCCATCGCCTTCGCCACCTGGATCACCGCGACCCCGAGCCCGCCGCCGGCGCCCTGCACGAGGACCGTCTCCCCCGCCGCGAGGCGGGCCTGGCGGGCCAGGGCGAACCAGGCGGTGTGGTAGTTCACGATGAATCCGGCCGCCTCGGGGAAGGCGAGCCGGTCGGGGATCCGGGTCACCGTCAGCGGCTCGGCCGCCGCCTCCTCGGCGAAGGCGCCGCCGAACATGAACGCCGCCACCCGATCGCCGGCCGCCAGGCCGCTATCCGCCGGAGCATCCCGGACGACGCCGGCCACCTCCAGCCCCGGCACGAACGGCAGCTCCGGCCGCAGCTGATAGAGCCCCCGGGTGATCAGCATGTCGGCGAAGCTCACGCCGGCGGCGTGCACCTCGATGAGGACGGACCGGCCGTCGACCCCCGGCGTCGGCGACGACAGCTCCTCCACGGTCAGGCCGTCCGGCCCGCTGAACTCCCGCAGCAGCAGCGCCCGCATCACTCGTCCCCCTGCGTCAGCAGCGCCGTCTGCAGCTTCGTGATCACCGCCGGGTCGAGCGCGGCGGACTCCGCCCAGCCCGCCGCCGACCCGTACTCCCCCGTCAATACCGCCAGCGTCTGGCGCATCGTCTCGGCCTCGGCCCGCAGCACCGCCGACGGGAAGCGCGGCCCGTCGCTGTTGCGCAACGCCCGGCGCGGATAGCGCTCGATCATCTCCGGCATCACGTGCTGGGTGAGGGCGTAGTCGGCGACGATGTCCTCGTCGCTCACGCCGAGGAGGGCGAGGACCAGCGCGGCCACGATCCCCGTGCGGTCCTTCCCGGCCGTGCAGTGGAACACCGTCGGATGTTCCGCCGCTTCGGAGGCGATGATGGCCAGGGCCTCCGACACGGCGCCGGCGCTCTCCGCCAGCATGTGGGTGTAGAGCTCGTGGAGCGTGCGCTCCCACGACCGGTCCGACCCGAGGTCGGTGTCGTTGATCAGCGACACGTGGTGGTAGTGGAGGGCCACGTCGGCGAGGCCGCCACGGCCGTCGCGCTCCACCTCCCGGCCCGTCCGCAGATCGACGACCGCCACCAGCCCGAGGTCTTCGGTCAGGAGGCGGGCGTCGTCGCACGTCACCGGGCTGAGCGAGTCGCTGCGGAACAGCCGCCGCCACCGCACCCGCCGGCCGTCGGTGGTGTCGTATCCGCCGAGGTCACGGAAGTTGACCGGCCCGCTCAGCGAGATGCGGCGCTCCGGAGCGGGCTCCAGGGCGGAAGCAGGGTCCATGACCCCGAGGATAGGCGGCGCTTCCCGGCCCGCCGGAAACCCGCGACCAGCTGAGACGAGACGTCCCGTCCCGGTTGATAACGCTGGGCACGCGCCCTACGCTCGTCGCTCGAGAGGGGCGGCCGGTGCGGGGAGGCCGGCCTCGGGGGCCGGCGCACCATGACCGTTGACAGCTTGCTCGTGGCCCTGAAGGGCCTCTTGGCGAACCGCATGCGTTCGCTGCTCACCATGCTCGGAATCCTGATCGGCACGGCGGCGGTGATCCTCCTCGTCGCCGTCGGAACCGGGATCTCCAACGCCGTCCAGCACACCATCGAGACGATGGGCTCCAACGCCGTCTACGTCTGGCCGGAGCAGAACCCCGGCGGCAACGACCGGGGCGGCACGGCCAGCCGCCAGGCCAAGCTGACCGACGCCGACCTGAAGGCGCTGTCCGACAAGAGCCGGGCGCCGAACGTGCTGGCGGTGTCGCCCGTCCTGCAGATCCGGGCCACGGCGGTGGCCGACGGCACGACCTACGCCCTGCAGCAGTTCGTCGGCGCCGAGGCGATCTTCGCCCAGATCCGCAACGCCGTGGCCGAGACCGGGCGGATGATCGACGCGCAGGACGTCGCCGACCACGCCAAGGTGGCGGTGATGGGCCAGACCGTCATCAAGAGGCTGTGGCACAAGGGCTACAACCCGATCGGCCGGGACGTGCAGTTCAACGGCATCCGGTTCCGGATCGTCGGCGTGATGGAGAAGCGGGGCTCGAACGGCTTCCAGGATCAGGACGACGTCGTCTTCGCTCCCATCAGCACGGTCGAGGACACGATGGTCGGCAAGGTGCAGTCGTACCACTTCATCGCCGTGCAGGCCGTGTCCCGCCAGCAGACCGAGGAGGCCCAGGCCGAGGTCACCCAGGTGCTGCGGGAGACCCACCACCTGAAGGAGGAGGAGGCCCCCGACTTCCTGATCTTCAACCAGGCGCAACTGCTCACCGCCGGGAAGGCGGCGGCGCTGCTGTTCAGCCTGCTGCTGGCGGCGGTGGCGGCCATCGCCCTGTTCGTCGGCGGGATCGGCGTGATGAACATCATGCTGGTGACCGTGACCGAACGCACCCGGGAGATCGGGATCCGCAAGGCACTCGGTGCCCAGCGCATCGACATCCTCAGCCAGTTCCTCACCGAGGCCGTGCTGCTCTCGCTGATCGGCGGGGCCATGGGCGTGGCCATCGGCATCGGCATCGCCCACCTGCAGGTCGGCCCGCTGAAGCTCGTCGTGTCGCTCGGGTCGATCGTGCTGTCGTTCGGTGTGTCGGCGGCCGTGGGCGTGTTCTTCGGCTTCTATCCGGCCAACCGGGCCGCCCGGCTCACCCCGATCGAGGCGCTGCGCTACGAGTAGCGTTCCTTGACATTCCGGGCATATTCATCATACGTTGAAAGACGCTTGTTCTCAGGCGTCCAGTATTTGTAAGCCCCCGGCTTTGGAAACAAGGAGCGAAGCATGTCCGACCGGAGACGGAGTGACCGCAGGTACCGCAGCGACAGCGGGCGTCGCCGCTCCCGTCGCGGCCGCCGCACCGGCCTGCTCGACTTCTGGCAGAACATCATGGACGACACCTACGACTTCTTCGACGACACGCTCGACCGGGCGCGCGACGATGACTACGACGACCTCGAAGACGAGGTCGAAGACCTGCGCGAGGCCCTCGCGGCCATCAACGCCAAGGTCGACCGGCTGCTGACCCAGATGCCGGCGCCGGGTCTCGACGTGCGGGAGTCGGCCAACAAGCCGGCCACGAAGACCCCCGTCTAGCCCTTGAGCAATTGTCTCTCGGGCCCGGTCGTCACCCCGGTGACGGCCGGGCCTTCTTGCTGGTGCGGGACGGGCCGGCCTTCGGCGGCGTGCGCCGGGGCCGGGGCGGCGCCATCGCCCGGAGCCACCCGTCGGTCAGGGCCTGCACGGCGTCGTCGAGCGACAGGTTGACGAGCCCGTACTGCTCGAGCACCGGCCGCGACACCGCATGGAACATCACCGGAGCGAGGAACGCCTGCATGGCCAGCACCGGGTCGGCCTTGCGGAACCGGCCGGCGTCCATCTGCCGCTCGATGTAGCGGATGATGACGGAGACGTTGAGGTAGGCCTCGTCGAGGAACTCCTCGTTGCCGCCGCCCGGCCCCCCGACCGCCTCGAACAGGACGCTGCGCATCACGCCGATGCGCACCTCGCCGGCCTGCGCCAGGCTGCGGGCCAGCGTCGCCATCACCTGGTTCGGCGGCCGGTCGGCCATGGTGTCCATCATCTGCAGCGCTTCGTCCATCGGCAGGTGGGCCTGCACGACCTCCCGGTACAGCGCCGCCTTCCCGGGATAGAGCCGGTACACCGTGGCCCGGGAGACTCCCGACCGGGTGGCCACCTCGTCGAGCGTGAGACCGCCGAAGCCGCGCTCGGCCACGATCTCGCCGCCGGCGGTCAGGATCCGTTGCGAGACGGACGGTGGGACGTCGGCGCCGATCGCCTCGAGCAGCGCGGCCCGGCTGCCGAAGAGCCCGTAGAGCGCGGCGCGTGACACCCCGGCGGCCAGCGCCATCTCGTCCATCGACGGCGGCGCGTCCGCACCGGCGAACGCCGCGCTCACCTTGGCCAGGACGTCTTCTCGGGTGATCCGCCGGGGTGGAGCCACCAGCCCAGCGTAAACGACGTCAGCTGAGGAGCCTGCGTTCCCGGCGCCGTTCCGCCGCCGTCGGACGCCGCCGCGCCGGGCGGTGGGGGCCTTCGGTGCGCTCCTCGGCCAGCTTGGCCATGGCCAGCCCGAACACCTCGCCCATCTCGGCGATGTCCTCCTCCGGGCTGTTGCGGAGCATGGTGACCATCGTGGCCACCTGCTCGTCCCGGGTGCGGCCCATCGACTCGAGCATGCCCCGAGCGCTGGGCTTGGCGAAGTTCTCCAGGCCGCGGGTGATGTCGTCGATCCTGAGGTCGGCCATCCGCCGCACGCTCTGCGTCAGCAACTGCAGCGGGTCGGGTCGCCGGTCGCGTTCCATCGGAGCGCCGCCTTCCTAGGAGGAACGGCGCCGCTGGGCGCGCCGCTCGGCCGATCGGGACGGGCGCCGCTCCCCACGCTCGGCCCGCTCGTCCACCGACTCGCGGTCGCGAGCGGCGCGGGTGCAGGCCCGCTCGAAGAGATCGAGCGCCTCGTCGAACTCGTCGGGCGAGGAGTGGCGCAGCATGGTGACGAGCGCCTCGACGCGCTCGAAGCGCGACGGGCCCAGCGACTCCAGCAGGCTGGCCAGCCGGGGCCGGTCGAACCAGGCCAGGCCTTCGTCGAGCAGGCGCTTGTCGAACGGGGTGAACGACGTCACGGAAACGACGATCCGTCCTCGCCCGTCCCGGTACAACCACAGCCGAACCTGATCGCGCCCTTCGGACCGTATGGGCCGCCCGCTTCGGGCGGAATGTCGCGATGCCGGCCGCGAAACCTACGTTATTTTTCTCTTACGGACGCAGGAGTCCCAAGGGCGCGGAGCGTACGTAACGGGCGAACCCCCCATGTCGGCCAACCCGTCCCCCACGGAGGCCTCCTCAAATGCCCAAGCGTCACCGGCTGCTCCTCGTCGGCGCGGCCGCCCTGCTCCTGTCGGGATCCGGCCTTCCGCCCGGCAAGGCGCTCTACGCCGCTCACGACACGCTCGTGTCGGCCGATCCCGCCGACGCCACACCGAACATCGTCGACGGCAAGGTCGACGCCATCCTCCCGATGGGCAACCGCATCTACGTCGGCGGCACGTTCACCCAGGTCCGCAACGCCGGCGAGAGCCGGATGATCCCTCGCGCCGGCCTCTTCGCGCTCGACCCCGCCACCAACAAGGTCGACGAGACGTTCGTCGCCGACTTCGACGTGAGCCCCGATCCCGCCCAGGGCCGCGGCGTCGAGGCGCTGGCCCCCGCCCCCGGCAACAACGAACTGTTCGCCGGCGGAGGGTTCGGCACCCTCAATGGCGCCACCGCCCGAAAGCTCGTCAAGATCAACGCCGTCAACGGCGCAGCCGACAGCACCTTCGACGTGTCGGTCAACGCGGCGGTGAAGGACATGGTGCTGAACGGCTCGCGCCTCTTTCTCGCCGGCGACTTCAGCACGGTCGAAGGCGCCGCCCGCAGCGGCCTCGCCGCCGTCGACGCCAACACCGGCGCCCTCGACAACGACGTCAACCTGGCCTTCACCCAGCCCCGGCAAGGGAATCAGCCCCGCGTCGAGACCATCGGCGTCACCCCCGACGGCACGACGTTGATCGCCGGAGGCAACTTCACCGACGTCGACGGTCAGTCCCGCTGGCAGGTCGCACTGGTCGACGTCGGGGCCCACCCGGCGAGGCTGGCCGACTGGCAGACCACGCGCTTCGACGACCGTGACCCGCAGGGCCTGTTCCGCTGCGCCGACGGTTTCGACTCCCACCCCCGCGACATCGACGTCTCGCCCGACGGCCGCTACTTCGTCATCGTCACGACCGGCGGCTACACCAGCCGGGGGTCGCTGTGCGACACCGCCAGCCGGTGGGAGCTGTCGGCGCGGGGGTCGAACCTCCAGCCGACGTGGGCCAACTACAGCGGCGGTGACAGCTTCACCGCCGTGGCCGTCACCGGCCCGGCGATCTACGTCGGTGGCCACCACCGCTGGCTCAACAACCCGAAGTCGGACGGGAGCAACGCAACGGCGGTCCCCGGCCCCGGCAGCGTGACCCGCGAAGGGATCGCGGCGCTCGACCCGTTGAGCGGGATGCCTCTCGCCTGGAACCCGGGACGTGACCGGGGCGAGGGCGCCTGGGCGATCGCCTCGACGCCCGACGGTCTGTGGGTCGGCAGCGACACCGACAAGATCGGCGGGTGGACGGCCGACGGCTGCGGAAGCTGCGAGTTCCACCAGAAACTGGCGTTCTTCCCGCTGGCCGGCGGGCAGGCCGTGACCCAGCCGCAGCCCGCCGGGCTCCCCGGCGAGTTGCTCAGTGTCGGTCCGGCCGGGCTCGTCAAGCGTTCCTTCGACGGAGCGGCGCTCGGTGCGCCGGCCGTGCTCGGCACCGGCACCGGCGGCGCCCACGTCCGGGGTGCCTTCTGGCTCGGCGGCCGTCTCTACGAAGGGCGCGACGACGGCCGGCTCCTGCGCTGGGACTACGACGGCACCACGTTCGGCGCCGCCTCCGACGTCCCGTTGCGGCAGCTCCCCTCCACCCACCAGACGTACAACGCCCTCGTCTACGGCTTCCCGGTGTCGGGCGTGACCGGCATGTTCTACGACCAGGGCCGCCTCTACTACACCGTCGCCGGCGACCGGCGGCTGTACTACCGCTCGTTCCTCTCGCAGCCGAACGTGGCCGACGACGTCGTCGGCGCCCAGGTCCTCGTCGCCAGCGGCGACAGCGACGGTCTCGACTGGAGCCGCGTCGAGGGCATGACCGCGGCCGGCGGCGCCATCTTCTACGGCGAGGGCACCGACTTGCGCCGCGTGGACTTCACCGGCGGGCAGCCCCGGCCCGGCACGGTCACGACCGTCGCCCAGGAGGTCAACCTCGACGCCCGGGGCCTCTTCCTTCTCCCGCCCGGCGGCGGCGTCCCGCTCCCCGGCGCACCGGCCGGTCCGGGCGGGCCCGGTGATGTGCGGCCGACCGCCGCCGGCCTTGCCCCGACGGGCTACTGGATGATCGACGACCACGGCGCCGTCTCGAGTTTCGGGCAGGCCGGCCACTTCGGCGACGCCGCCGGTCAGCGCGTCACCGCCGTCGACCTCGAACCGACCCCGAGCCGGCAGGGCTACTGGATCGTCGACGACACCGGGCGCGTCTTCGGCTTCGGCGACGCCCGCTCCCTCGGCGGCCTGCCCGCCGGCGCCCTGGCGAAGGGCGAGAAGGTGACGAGCATGTCGACGACCCGCACCGGCGGCGGCTACTGGCTCTTCACCACCCGGGGCCGGGCCCTCCCCTTCGGCGATGCCCGCTTCTACGGCGACATGTCCAAGGTGGCCCTCAACGGCCCGGTGCTCGACTCGATCCCCACCCCGTCGGGCAACGGGTACTACATGGTCGCCGCCGACGGCGGGATCTTCACTTTCGGCGACGCCCGCTTCGCCGGTTCGATGGGCGGGAGGAAGCTCAACGCCCCCGTGCAGAGCCTCGTGCCCGATCCCGACCAGGGCGGCTACTGGCTGGTGGCGTCGGACGGCGGCGTGTTCGCCTTCGACGCTCCGTTCCGCGGTTCGATGGGCAACGTCCGCCTCAACAAGCCGGTGACCGGCATGGTCCCCTACGGCAACGGCTACCTGATGGTCGGCGAGGACGGCGGCATCTTCACCTTCTCCGACCGGGCGTTCCTCGGTTCGCTGGGCGCCCACCCGCCGGTCCGGCCCATCGTCTCGGTGGCCGGCTTCGGCTGAGCCCGCGGCGGCGGCCGCCGGTAATCTCGCCCGGTGGCTGACAACGACACGGTCCTGCGGATCGAAGACAACGGCGCCGTCCGGCTGCTGACCCTCAACCGTCCCCAGGCGAAGAACGCCTTCAACAAGGCCCTCTACGACTCGGCCCGGATCGCCCTCGACGAAGCGGCCGCGGACGACGGCGTCACGGTGGTCGTCATCACCGGCGCCGGCGACGCCTTCTCCGCCGGGCAGGACCTCAAGGCGCTGGCCAACCTCAAGGAGAATCCCGACGAGATGAAGGGCTTCGAGCCCTTCGCCCGGGCCCTGGCCCGGTTCGACAAGCCGCTCATCGCCGCCGTCAACGGCGTCGCCGTCGGGGTCGGCACGACGCTGCTCGGCCATTGCGATCTGGTGCTGGTGTCGGAGGCGGCCCGCTTCAAGCTGCCGTTCGTGAAGCTCGACATGATCCCCGAAGCCGCCAGCAGCATGCTCCTGCCGGCGACGATCGGCCCGCAGGCGGCCGCCTACCACCTCCTGACCGGCGACTGGCTGAACGCCGAAGACGCCGTCCGCCGCGGTCTCGCCTGGAAGTGCTGCGCCAGCGGCTCCCTCCTCGAGGAGACGCTGGCGCTGGCGCTGCGCATCGCCGAACCACCGCTGGAGTCCGTCCGCAGCACGAAGCGGCTGCTGCAGGCGGCCCGGGCCGAGGCGGTGTCCGCCGCCCTCGACCGGGAACACGAGTACCTCGCGGCGCTGACGCGCCGCTACCTCGAATCCTGAAAGAACCTTCACATGCCGCTCACCGGCCCTTCATGGGCCGGGAGATGAATCCGGCATGTTCAAGAACAGGTGCCTGCAGCTCCTTCGTGCTCTCAAAGCCCGCTCGGCCACGCTTCCCTGGCGCCGCATCGCCGCGGGGTTCGCCGTCGTCGTGGCCCTCGTGGTGTTCGTGGCCCCGGTCCGGCGGGCGGCCGCTCTTGGCACCAGCCGGGTGATCATGTGGATGGCGTCGCCGTTCACGCCGTTCGTGCCCGACTTCGCCACGCTGCCCGACACCACCCGGCTCCTGGCCGCCGACGGTTCGGAGCTGGCCGCCCTGTCCGGTGACGACGGGCACCGCCAGATCGTCGAGCTGAAGGACATCCCCGAGCCTGTCCGGCGGGCCGTCCTCGCCGCCGAGGACGCCGACTTCTACCAGCACAGCGGGACCGACCCGCTGGCCCTGATGCGGGCCGTCGCCGCGACGGCCACCGGGCACACCCAGGGCGGCAGCACGATCACGCAGCAGCTGGCCAAGCTCAACTACACCGGCCGGCAGCACAGCCTGTTCCGCAAGGTCCGCGAGGTGTTCTACGCCAGCGCCCTCGAGGAGCGCTACAGCAAGGACGACCTCCTGCAGCGCTACCTCAACCAGGTGTACTTCGGCGAGGGCTCCTACGGCATCTACGCCGCCTCCCACACCTTCTTCGGCGTCGACCCCGCCCAGCTGACCCCGGCGCAGGCCGCCACGCTGGCCGGCAAGATCCACTCCCCCAGCGCCCTCGACCCCCGCACGAAGCCCGACGAGGTCGTGAAGCGGCGCAACCACGTCCTCGAGGCGATGGCGCACCACGGCTGGCTGGCCAAGGGCGACCTCGACGCCGCCCTGGCCGAGCCGATGACCCTCGCCCCGCCGCAGCCGCCCGGTGTCAGCCGGGCCCCGCACTTCGTCGACTACATCAAGCGGGAAGCCAGCACCCTCGACGAGCTGGGCGACGACGCCGAGACCCGGCGCACCAAGCTGCTCACCGGCGGCTACACCATCGAGACCACGCTCGACCCGAAGCTGTTCGACGCCACCACCGCCGCCGTCACCGCCCGCCTCGGCGACCCCGGCGACCCGATCACGGCCGTGGCCAGCGTCGTGCCCGGCGACGGCGCCGTCAACAACCTGTTCGGCGGCCTCGACTACCTGTCGACGCAGTACGGCTACGCCGATCGGGGCCTGCGCCAGCCGGGTTCGGCGTTCAAGCCGTTCGTGTACATGGCCGCCCTGCGGGACGGGATCGACCCCCGCTCGGTCTTCGACGGCACGTCGGGCCGGAAGATCCCCTGCTACGGCGACCAGCCGGTGCGCAACTACGCCGGTGAGGACTTCGGCGGCACCATCGACGTCGACACCGCCCTCGCCCACTCCGTCAACGTGGTCTTCGTCGACCTCGGCTGCCAGGTCGGCGTCCGCGACGTCGTGAAGGCCGCCACCGACGCCGGGGTGCCCGACGACGCCACCGAGGCGCAGGGCGCCGTCTTCCTCGGCGGGCTCGACCGGGGCGTGAGCCCGCTGACGATGGCCTCGGCCTACGCCACCTTCGCCTCGGGCGGGATCTACGCCGAGCCCTACGGCATCAAGGCGATCCGTGACAGCCGCGGCAAGGTCATCTACGAGCACCAGCGCAAGACCCACCGGGCGTTCGACGCCAACCAGGCCGGAGTCCTCAACGCCGCCCTGCAGCGGGTGATCGGCGAGGGCACCGGCCGGGCCGCCGCCCTTGGCCGGCCGGTGGCCGGCAAGACCGGTACGACGTCGGACAACGTCGACGCCTGGTTCGCCGGCTACGTCCCCCAGGTCTCGACCGCCGTGTGGGTCGGCTACGACCCGGCCCGGCCGATGACCGACGTGCGGCACCGTTCGGTCACCGGCGGCAGCTTCCCGGCCGCCATCTTCGGCGACCTGATGCGCCAGGGTCTCGACGGCGTCCCCGTCAAGCCACTGCCCGTCGCCTCGCCCGACGTCCTGCACCTGCACCGGGTCGGCCAGCTGCCGCCCCCGCCGCCCCCGCCGCCGGCGCCGGTCCCGCCGCTGCCGGCGCCGTCCGAGGTGCCGCCGGCCCCCGAGCTCCTCGTGGCACCGCCGGTCGACGTGACTCCGGTCACCGAGCCGCCGGCGTCGAGCACCACGACCACGACCACCACGCCGGGCAAGCCCAAGCCGACGACGACCACCACCACCGCACCGTCGACGACGACCACCACCCGTCCGGCGACGACCACGACGACACAGCAGTCGACGACGACCACGACGGCGCCTACGTCGTGAGCGCCACCTCGAGCTGTTTGGCCAGCCACCGTGCGTCGAGGACGGCGTTGCCCTCGTAGTCGTTGTTGAAGTAGGCGTAGACGTCGCAACCGGCCGCCCGCCACTCGGTGAGGCGGCCGGCCGGGCGGCTCAGCCGCCGGCCGGTGTAGCGGCCCCAGTACTTGCGGTTGAGGGCGTCGGGGCCGTGGAAGCGGACGTAGGTCCAGTCGGTCGTCAGCTCCCAGGGATGGTCGGCGAGCATGTCGTGGATGCACAGCGCGGCGCGGTGGCGGCGGAGGACCTCGAAGATGTCGTCGTGCAGCCAGGAGGATTCCCGCAGCTCGACGGCCCAGCGCAGGTCGCCGCCGAGCCGGTTGGCCTCGGTGAGGAACTCGTCGAGCCGTTCGGTGTTGCGCTTCCAGCGGGGCGGCAGCTGCACCAGCGTCGGGCCGAGCGAGGGGCCGAGGCGGCGGGCCCGGTCGAGGTGGTTGGGCAGCCAGGAGGCGGAGTCGCGCAGCTTCATGCGGTGTGAGCCGAACTGGCCGAGCTTGAGGGCGTAGAGGAACCCGGGCGGTGCGGCGGCGGCCCACGCCTCCACCGCCTCCGGTGACGGCAGCCGGTAGAACGTCGTGTTGAGCTCCACCGTGTCGAACATCGTCGTGTAGTGGGCGAACCACTGCTTGCTGGTCAGCTGCGCGGGATAGACGATTCCCCGCCAGTCGCGGTACAGCCAGCCGGAGCAGCCCACGCGCGCACGACCGATGGTCACAGACCAGAGTCTGCCCAGACTGGCTCAGCCGTATTGCGTGACTGTGATCGTGATGCTCGGTGCGAAGATCGGGCTGAGCGTGAACGTGCCTCCGGGCGGGACGAGCGAGGAGCCGCCGCCGCCGCTGCCGGGCTGCGATTCGGTGCAGAGGTGGTCGGTCTCGTCGCCGCCGAGGCAGCCGCCGCCGCCTCCCCCGCCGTAGAGACCGCCGCCTCCCCCGCCGCCGCCCCGATCCGCGCCCCCGCCGCCGGTTCCGAGGCTGCCGGTCTGGCCCTGCTGGCTGCCGTTGCCGCCACCGGCACCGCCGGCCGTGTCACTGCCGGGCTGGCCTCCCGAGGCGAGCCCGGGCTGGCCGGCGTCGCCCCCCCGCACCACGATGAAGCGCCAGAGGCTGTGCTCGTGGTCGTAGATCAACTGCTCGCCGGCGCCGCCGCCGCCCCCGGCGACGATGATGCGGTGCTCGAGGTCGGGGAATCCCACACGGACATCGGACGCGCCGCCGCCGCCGTCGACACCGCCGTTGTAGCCGTCGTAATAACCGTCACCGCCGACGGTGACGAACAGCGGCGTGCCGCTCAGGATCGAGAACGAGCCGGTGACCCGGGCCGCCCTGGAGCGGACGGTGTCGTCGCCGAAGCCCGGCCCTCCGACAGCCGTGATCTCGATCGGCCCGGTGCTCGGCGGCACCACGAAGGTCTCGACGGTGCGGGTGTGCTCGAACGTGTAGGTGCAGGTGCGGGCGCCGGTCGTGACGTCGATGACACCGCAGCGGGTCCGGTAGGCCGGAGCCGTGCGGCCATGGGCGCCGGCCGCCGGGATGGGACCGACCGGGCCGATCCCGGCCAGGCTCACGGCAACGACGCCGGCCAGCGTTCGCAACACTGCAGCTCTCACGAGGCGGACCTTAACGAGGCGGACGGGCGCTGCCCACGAACCCCAGCCAACCGCGCGGCAAAGATTCCTGAAGGGTCACGGCCGGTCCGTCATGCGGCGGCCGAGCCCGTACCATGGCGGCGCATGGGGAGATTCGGTTTGCAGCGCAGCCCCGAAGCCACGGTGCTGCCGTTCTTCACGCATCAGATCATCGAGTACCTCGCCGCGCCGTATCTCCTCCAGGTCGGGGCGCAGATCGGTGGGCGGGTGGCCACGCCGTGCTACGTGGCCGGCGTTGCCACGCTGCTGGCGGCGACGTTCAGCGGGAAGCCCCTCGGCGGGGGCCGGCTGCCCCGGCCGGCGCACCGCATCGTCGACGTCGGCTTGATCGCCTTCATCGCCGCCGCGCCGTTCCTGTTCGGCTTCAGTGAGAACTCGGCCGCGCTCGTCCGTCTCGAAGCGCTGGCCTTGGCGCTGGCCCTCCTGACCTGGTTCACCAACTACGGCCCGCCCCAGGGCGTCGCCCGCGACCTCGCCCGGGGGCTCAAGCAGCAGGCGGTCCGGGGCGCCGGGGCGTACGTGGGCCGCCGCCTGGGCCGCCGCCGCGGCGGCGACGGCGCCGCTCGGCGAACTCGATGACCTGCGCCAGCCGGTCCGTGTCCCGCCGGAGGATCACGACGATCCAGATCCAGCCCGTCGGCACCACCAGCGGCGCCATCAACCCGAGGCTGACGACCGGCGGGAACGGCGCCGCCGAGTAGAAGATCACCGCCACCACCAGGGTGATGAGGAAGAACACGCCGAAGGCGACGGACAGCCGCTGCCATTCGGCCTCGCTCGGCACACGGCGCCGCCGGGCATCGCTCACGGCTGCGAATGCTGCCACCTGCGGACTGTCGGCGCCACGACACTGCGGACGTCGGGGGTTGACGCCGGTGGATGTCGCAGGCGGCAACGAGCGGAATGGCCGGCCCGGCGAGACTTTGCGCCATGACGAGCGCACACGAAGGCTTCGACCCCATCTCCGCCCCCTGGCGTGACGACCCGCACCCGGCGCTGGCCGAGTTCCGCCGGGAGCAGCCGGTGTTCCACTGCCCGGCGCAGAACGCCTGGGTCGTCAGCCGTTACAAGGACGTCGCCACCGTCGTCTCCGACGCCGGGCGGTTTTCCAGCGCCGACGTCCTCAAGCAGTTCCACGAGCTCTGCCCCGCCGCTCGGGAGGTCCTCGCCCGCGGCTACCAGCTCGACGAGCTCCGGTCGCTCATCATGCTCGACGCGCCGGACCACGCCCGGCTGCGCCGGGTCGTCGCTTCGGCGTTTACGCCCCGCCGGGTGGCGGGCCTCGAACCCCGCATCCGGGCCGTCGCCCACGAGCTGGTCGACGCCTTCACCGCTGGGGGCGAGGTCGACCTCATCGCCCGGTTCGCCTACCCGCTTCCGCTCCTGGTGATCCTGGAGCTCCTCGAGATACCCGCCGCCGACCGGGACGCCATCAAGGGCTGGGGTGACGACCGGGTCAGCCTCATATGGGGAGCGCTGTCGGAGGATGATCAGGTCCGCTGCGCGCACAGCACCCTGGAGTTCCAGGCCTACCTGGGAGCGCTGGTCGACGAGCGGCGGTCCCGGCCGGGCGACGACTTCGTCAGCGACCTGGCCACCGCCGTTACGGCGGACGGGCACCGCCTGAGCCGGGCCGAGCTCGTCGGCCAGGTGCAGACGGTCGTCAGCGCCGGGCACGAGACGACCACCAACCTCATCGGCATGGCCGTCGCCCTGCTGCTCGCCACCGGCCAGTGGGACGACCTGCGGGCCGATCCCGGCCTGGCGGCGGCCGTGATCGAGGAGACCCTCCGCTACGACGGGCCAGCCAAGGGGATCCCCCGCACGACGACGACCGACGTCGAGCTCTCAGGAGTGCACATCCCCGCCGGCGAGCGGGTCCTGGCCATGATGACGTCGGCCAACCGCGACGACGGCATCTTCTCCGAGGCCGATCGGTTCGACATCCACCGGGCCCGCCCCGACCATCCGCACCTCGGCTTCGGGCGGGGCGAGCACTACTGCGCCGGCGCCGCACTCGGCCGTCTCGAAGGGCGCGTCGCCCTCGAAGTTCTCGTCGAGCGACTGCCGGGCCTGCGCCTCGCCGCGACGGAGCCGCTGCAGTTCGCCCCCAACGTCGTCATCCGCACCCTGCGGCGGTTGCCGCTGCGGTGGGAAGCCGACGTGCTAGCCGTCACCGCCTGACGGTTCGCTCCAGACCCGCGACGACATGTCGAACGCCGCCAGGGCTTTCTGGAGTCGGCGGGCCAGCCGCTGCTCGGCCGGCGTCAACGCCACGACGGCACCGGAGTCGAAGTGCTCCAACACCCCGCGCAGCACGGTGGCCAGCCTCGCCTGCCGCTCCACCGGAGCCACGAACTCGCACGTCATGCCAAAAACGGTACCGCAGGGAACGTCGCTCAAAGTTGATTCCACCGGTCGGAGTTCACAATCCGTCGGGCCGGTCGGTCGGCGGTCGGTCAGAATGGTCAGGAGAGGGAACCAGGGGAGGATCCGGCCATGCGCCGCTTCATGATGCTCGTGGCCGCCGTGGCGGTCGCACTCGTACCAACCGGGCCGGCAGGCGCTTCCGGTAGCAGCGCCTACTGCTTCCACACCTGGACCGACACGGCGTCGCCCGGTATCGGCGCGACCCCGGGCCGCAGCGACTTCACCAGCAACGGGGAGAAGTGGGAGCTGCTCTGCCAGGGAACAGTGCGGGGCCACGAGGTGACCGGGCCCGGCACGTTCGGTGAAGACGGCGTGATCGACGGCAGCTGCTCATCGGGTTCGGGCACGGTCAACTTCTCATTCACGATCCCCACGAGTGGGGGCGTGCAGAAGTTCCGCCTCACCTTCGGGTTCGTCTACGGGCCGGGCGGTGGTACGGCCCGCACCACCGACTTCCCGGGAGTCTTCGTTTTCTACCCGACGGCCGGGGACTGCATGAACAGCAAGGTCACGGAGTTCAAGATCGTCCGCAACGCCACGCTGTTCTCGTAAGAGCTAGGACTTCTCCTTGGGGTCGTCGGCCTCGGTGAGGCCGTCGACGGCGGGGAGCCGGCCGCCGGGGCCCGTCAGCTCGTCGGGGTCGATCCCGCTGAAGTCGTCGCCGGCGGCTTTGGCCTGCGCTTCTTCGCCTTCGTACGGCGCCGTGTCTCGTTCAGATTCCATGGGAATGAGGTACCCCGCCCGCCGCGGCGCCGAACCGGGTTTGTCGGCGGGCGGGCCAGGGAACGCGCGAACCGATGCCTGATCGCGCCCCTGATCCCCGGATGCTGGCCGTCCTCAAGAAGACGGTCGGTGTCCTGACGATGGCCGAGATCCCCTTCGCCCTGGCCGGGAGCATGGCCTGCTGGTCGTTGGGCGGTCCCCCGTCGCGCCACGACATCGACCTGGCGCTGACCCGCCCCGACGCCGAACGGGCCCTCGAGGCGCTCGACGGGGCGGGGTTCCGCACCGAACGGCCGCCGGAAGGCTGGTTGTACAAGGCCTGGGACGACGACATCCTCGTCGACCTCATCTGGGCGCCGATGGGTCTCCCGATCACCGGCGAGGTCCTCGACGCCGCCGGGCGGGTCAACGTCGACGGGATGGAGGTGCGGGCGCTGGCCCCGACCGACGTCCTCACCTCGAAGCTGCTGGCCCTCAACGAGTCGCACCTCGACTTCGAGGGGCTGCTGGCAATCGTGCGCGGCGTGCGGGAGCAGGTCGACTGGGGCGAGCTGCGCCGGCGGACGGGCGACCGGCCGTTGGCCCGCTCGTTCCTCTACATGGCGGGAGAGCTCGGGCTCGTTTCGGAATCGGCGAGCTCGGCGGCACCGGCCGGCGTGACGAAGGGAGCGGCGTGATGACCGACGATCTCGGGGCCTTGACCGAGGAGACCCGCCGGGCCCTGGCCGACGACCCCCGCCTCGGCCAGCTCGACGTCTCGATCACGCTGCGGGGGCGGCGGGCGCTCGTCACCGGCCACGTCGTCACGCGGGACCGCCAGGAGCTCGTCGCCGCGGTGGTGGCCGAGCACCTGCCCGGTTACGAGATCGACAACGCCACGACGACGCTGGAGAACCTGCCGGAGCCGCCGGAGCGGCCGGAGGACGTGGGGGTGCCCCAATGATCCATGTCGCCGCCGCCGGAGACATCCACTTCGCCCCGGACGCCGCCGGAACGTTGCGGCCCCACCTCGAGCACCTCGGCGAGCGAGCCGACCTGCTGCTGCTGGCCGGCGACCTCACCCGGCTCGGCACCCCGGAAGAGGCGAAGGCGCTGGCCGACGAGCTCGGCGACGTCGACATCCCGATGGTGGCCGTCCTCGGCAACCACGACTACCACTGCGACCAGGCCGACGAGGTCGCGGCGGTGCTCGAGGGGATCGGAGTGCACGTGCTCGAGGGGAGCTCGGTGGTCGTGCCGGTCAAGGGAATGACGATCGGGATCGCCGGCACGAAAGGGTTCGGCGGCGGGTTCGCCGGGGCCTGCGGATCGGAGTTCGGCGAACCGGAGATGAAGGCGTTCATGGCCCACTCCCGCTGCCTGGCCGACCGGCTGGAGCAGTGCCTGACCGCGCTCGACACCGACGTGAAGATCGCCTTGCTGCACTACGCCCCCTGCGCCGACACGCTGGCCGGTGAGCGCCTCGAGATCTTCCCGTTCCTCGGGTCGCACCTCCTCGGTGAGGCGGTCGACCGGGGCGGAGCGACGCTGACGCTGCACGGCCACGCCCACCGGGGCACGGAACGGGGGCTGACGGCGGGGGGCCACCACGTCCGCAACGTGGCCCAGCCGGTGATCGGCCATGCCTATGCGCTGTACTGCCTCCACCCCGACAGCGACGCCGCCGATCCGGAGTGTCCGGCCCCAGCGACCGCGCTGGCTTCCGCCTAGCGGCTGCGGATCTGGAACAGGGCGGGGTTGGCGGGGTCGTAGTCGACCCTGACCCAGTGCTCGTCGGACGGGCCGTAGACCTCGACGCGGGTGAGGTTCGGCAGCGCCGTACCCAGGACCGTGGGGTGGTCGACCCGGAAGGTGTGGGTGTCGCCGTGGACGTAGACCACCGGCCGGCCCCATGCCTTCACCTCGGTGCGCAGCGCCTCGAGGTAGGACCGGAACCCGACCTTCGACGCCCGGCTGGTGGCGTCGGGCGGGAACCCGGGATTGGCGTGGCTGAGGATCACCACCGCCGCGCTGTTGTCGGCCTTCGCCGCCTTGAACGCCGCCTTCATCCAGGCGATGTTGGCGGCGTTGCGGGGTTCGAACTCCGACGGCTGGCCACCGTTGTTGTCGGGACCGACGTTGTGGAGCGTCACGAACGTGACGGGCCCCTCGTGCCACCGGGCGTTCTCCGGGAAGGCGGCCGACTGGCGGGTGACGGTCATCGACGGCGTCCCCAGCGTCTGGTCGTCGGAGAAGAAGACCTGGCGCAGATGGGCGAGCCGGTCGAGTTTGCTGGAGCAGCCACGCCACTCGTTGTCGCCCGGCGTGTAGACGAGCGGGTGGGTGAAGCCGTCGAACCGGTCGCGGTTCGTGGCGTACACGCTGTCAGGGCACGGATCGGTGCCGCTCTTGAAGTCGCCGACGTGGGCGACGAAGTCGAGGTCGGCGGCGTTCAGAGCCGACCGCACCTTGAGGAACTTCGTGACGCTGCTGCTCGAGTAGCCGGTGTCGCCGATGAGCCCGAAGGAGAACGCGCCGCCCGGCGGCGGCGGCGGGGGCGGCGGCGTGGCTCCGTCGCTCTCGACGACGAGTTGGGGCCAGTGGGCCGGGTCGGCGTCCTCCCGGGAGGCGAAGTCGGTGCCGTCGCTGGAGTCACCGACCAGCGCCAGGTCGACCGGACCGTTGCCGGTCACCAGTGTTCCGACGTCGTACTCGAGCCAGTTCCCCGCCGACACGGAACCGTGATCGTCGACGACGGTGGACCGGACCGCCGGCTGGCTGTTGTAGGTGACGGTGCTCTCGTCCCACGTTCCGTCCACCGCATGGACTTCCGGCCCGTTGGACGACTTGTCGGTGACCCAGAGCCGGAGCCTCGCCCCGGTCGGCGTCGCGGAGAGGCGGGCGACGTCGAAGCGCAGGAAGCTCTTCGTCTTCGGTGAGGTGTCGGCGCCGATCCGGTCGGCCGACCCGAAGTTGGCGGCCGGCTTGTCAGACCGGATCAGGGTGTCGGCGATCGGCGTGAAGGTGACCGCCGTCGCCGCTCGGACCGGCGACGCGCTGACGACCGCCACGGTGCCCTGGACGACCAGGGCCAGGACGAGGGCGCGACGAGCAAAGGGACGGCGCAATCTCAAGAAGGACCTCCGACTGATACGAGGGGATTCGTCCGTCGTGCCCTAATAGTTCACTCTCTGTGGCCAAAATCCCTTTCGGGTGAAGTGGGCATTCTCGTCAGAGCGGCAAGAAATCGAGCAGCAGCCGGTTGACCGTCTCAGCCGCTTCCAGTTGCAGCCAGTGCCCGGCTCCGTCGACCCGCTCGTAGCGCCACGGGCCGGCGACGTGCTCAGCCGAGCCGGTCATCTGCTGCTCGCCGCACGCCGGGTCCTTGCTGCTCCAGATCCCCATGGTCGGCGCCTGCACCGGCGGATACTTCGACGGTTTCTCGAGCCACGAGTCCGCCGGCACGTTGGCCCGGTAGTAGTTGAGGGCCGGCGTGAGTGAGTCGGTGGCCTCGAGGTCGGCGATGACAGCGTCAGCGTCGGGATGGCCGGCCCACAGGCGGAAGTTCGCCCAGTTGAGGCTCGACATCCAGCGCTCCCCCACGCCTTTGAACAGGAAGATGAGCATGTAGAACGACTTCATCTTCTGTTCCAGCCCGGCGTTGCGGAACGACGTCGGGTGGCCGACCGACAGCGCCACGAGATGGTCGACCCGGTCAGGCATGAACGTGGCCAGCACCCACGCCACCGCCGCGCCCCAGTCATGACCGACGACGTGAGCCCGTCCGACACCGAAGTGGTCGAGCACGCCGATCGCGTCCCGCACGAGTTCCCCGGCCCCGTAGGCCTCGACCGCCTCGGGCTTGTCCGACCCGCCGTAGCCCCGCAGGTCCGGCACGATCGTGCGGAACCCCGCCCCGGTCAGCGCCGCGACCTGCTCCCGCCACACCCTCCCGGTGTCGGGAAACCCATGCAGCAGCAACACCGGCCGACCATCCGGCGGCCCCTGCACGTCAACCTCGAGCCCGACCTGCCCGACTTCGATCCGCATCAGGCGATTCGATCACACGCCAGCCCGGCCAGCATCGTCAGCTTGCGCATGGACCCGGCGGGCGTTGTGGATTGGGCTATACCGGCACCGAGCCCGTCCGACCCAGGGAGCGCCGCCATGCCCGACGTGACCGAGACGCCGCTGCCCGGCGTCGGTGTACGCCACGAGTTCGTCACCGCCGGCGGTGAACGGCTGGCCGTGCTGACCCACCGGACCGGCCGGCGGGAGCTCGCGATCTACGACCGGGCCGACCCCGACGCCTGCACGACCGTCCTGCATCTGAGCCCCGACGACACCCGCACGCTGGCCGAACTCCTCGGAGCGAGCCCGGTCAGCGAGGCGGTGTCGGCGGTGCAGCAACGCCTCGAGGGCCTGGCCATCGACTGGGTCACGATTCCCGGCGGGTCGCCCGTGCTCGGGGCGACGATCGCCGAAGGGGCGTTCCGCACCCGGACGGGGGTGTCGATCGTGGCCGTGGTCCGGGGTGGTTCGACGATGCCCGCGCCGGGGCCCGATCACCGCTTCGAGGCCGGGGACGTCGTCGTGGCCGTCGGCACCACCGGCGGGCTGGCCCAGCTGCGCGAACTGCTGGCGTCCTGACGGTGGTGCTGGCCGCCGCCGGGGCCGACGCGGCCCGGGCGTTCGTCGAGATCGGTGCCGTGGCGTTGGTGCTGGCCGTGCTGGCCCGGCTGGCGGGCCGGCTCGGGATCACGACCATTCCCTTCTACCTGCTGGCCGGGTTGGCGGTCGGGGAGGGCGGCGTGGCGCCGCTCGACGTGAGCGCCGACTTCATCCGGCTGGTGGCCGAGATCGGCGTGCTGCTGCTGCTCCTCACGCTCGGGCTCGAGTACACAGCCGACGAACTCCGCTACGGGTTGCGGACGGGCGTCGTCCCGGGCGTCACCGACGCCGTGTTGAACTTCACGCCCGGGTTTGCCGCCGGGTTGCTGCTCGGCTGGGACACGACGGCCGCGGTGCTCCTCGGCGGGGTCTGCTGGGTGAGCTCGTCGGGGATCGTGGCCAAGGTGCTCGGCGACCTCGGCCGGCTGGCCAACCGGGAGACGCCGAGCGTCCTCAACCTGCTGGTGATCGAGGATCTCGCCATGGCGGTCTACCTGCCGGTGGCGGCGGCGCTGGCGGCCGGGCGGGGCGTGGGCGAGACCGTCGCCACGGTAGGGGTGGCGCTCGTGGCGGTGGCGGTGATCCTGGTGGCGGCGCTGCGCTTCGGCAGCCACCTGAGCGCGCTGCTGCAAGGCGGCTCGGACGAAGCGCTGCTCCTGGCCGTCTTCGGCCTCACGCTGCTCGTGGGCGGGCTGGCGCAGGAGGTCGAGGTCTCGGCGGCGATCGGCGCCTTCCTCGTGGGGCTGGCGCTGTCGGGCCCGGTGCAGCACCGGGCGGCCCACCTGGTCGGCCCCCTGCGGGACCTCTTCGCCGCCGTCTTCTTCCTGTTCTTCTCCTTCCAGATCAAGCCCGGCGACCTGCTGGGAGCGCTGCTGCCGGGTGCGGCGCTGGCGGCCGTGGCCGGCGGCGGGAAGCTGCTGACCGGATGGGTGGCGGCCGGGCGGGCCGGCGTGGGGCGGGCCGGGCGGCTGCGGGCGGGCAGCGTCCTCATCGCCCGGGGCGAGTTCTCCATCGTGATCGCCAGTCTCGGGGCCGACCTGGCCGACGGCGCCGAACTCGGCGCGCTCGCCGCGGCGTTCGTGCTCCTCACCGCCATCGCCGGTCCCCTGGCCGCCCGGGCCCTCGACTCGCCTTCGGCGACCCCTTCACACTGACAAACTTGTCGGGTGACGCCTGAACAGCCTCGGCGCGGCCGCCGCCTGTCGGAGGACCGGACGGACCACATCCTCGGCACCGTCCTCGACGTCCTCCACGACGTGGGGTACGACCAGCTGCGGATGCAGGACGTGGCCGAGCGCGCCTGCGTCGGGCTCTCCACCATCTACCGCCGCTGGCCGACGAAGCAGGACCTCGTCCGGGCCAGCCTGTGCTGCGACCGGGCCGCCCAGAAGTTCGTCGTGACCGGCGACCCCCGGGCCGACGTCAAGGCCTTCCTCCAGCGGCTGGCCGAAGACCTGAGCGGCGACGGCGCCCAGACGCTCGTCGGTTTCCTGGCCAGCCTGCGCAGCGAACCGGAGATCGCCGAGGTCTACCGGTCCACCGCCGTTGCCCGGATGCATGAACACCTGAGGTCGTTGCTGGCCGCCGAACTGGGCGAGGACTTTCCCGACCTCGACGTCCGGGCGAAGACGGGCCCCGCCATCCTGATATACACCGCCGCCATCTGCGGCGAACCGATCGACGCCGAGGCGATGGCCACCCGCCTGACCGGTCTCCTCTTCGCCCCTCCCCCGCCCGCCTGAGCGGTATCGGTCATTCGTCGTCGACCGCCGCCCGGATGCACCGCTTGACATCTGCGCTTCGTTCGGAGCCCCGCAGCCCGCGGTCCTTCGCCGCCTGCACGCAGCCCGGCCGCGCCTCGGCCCGCGCCTGGGCGTACGGCGCATAGTCGCCTCTGTGGGCGGCCCAGACCAGCCGGGCGGCGCCGTAGGCGGGCGCTAACGCCGCGCAGATCAGCAGTGCCGCGCCGACGAATCGCCCGGTTCGGCGCAACGGTGTGGCGGACCTTCCCGCGGCCCGGGCAACTCGGACGCCCGGGATGGCGAAGCTGCCGGCGATGAGCGTCAGGATGACGGCGAAGAAGACGGCGTAACCCGTGAAGTCCACGCCGCTGAGATCAACAGAAGCAATTGTCATGCCGTCCAGATTGGCGACCGGCGCCGACGGAGCCTGCCGGCACCGCGGAACCTCCGCGGATTGTCCGCAACCCCTCCAGGCCGTGAAGCGTCAGCCGTCGATCTCGTGCGCTCGTACGCTCCGGAACATCGCGCCGCGGGTCAGGTGGCTGGACCGGCCGGCATCGTCGGGCCAGACCGGGAAGGCGCGGTCGACCGCGTCGGCGAAGAGGGCGGCGTCGACCGGGACGAATGTCTCCGGAATGCCGTAGGCCGGCCACTCGCAGACGAACTGCAGCGGCCCGCCGTCCGGGAGGGGCCACGCCCAGCACTCCCGTGAATAGTGGCGGTCGGAGCCGCCGCCGCTGCCTTCCTCCATGCCGTGGGCCGGTTCGGTGGCGTCGGGCCAGCCCCGGCCCCAGCCGTCGAGGTTCGTGGCCCGGCCGCCGTCGGGCCAGCTGATCCCGAAGCGGAGGATCTCGTCGCTCATGGTGTCGTCCTCGTCGTCCCACCGACCGAAGGCATGGAACGGGCGGCGCCGCCGGCTTCGCTTCACTGAACGGTGCAGGAAGGATTCGATCGTGAAGGCGAATCCGTCCGGATAGGCCACGATGCTCCGTACGACCACGGCCGCCTGCTCGGACCGGGCGACGACGAGTTCCACCGGCACCACGCCGCCGACCCAGTGCGCGCTCGGGTCGTCGAACTCGTCGTCGTCGTCCTCGGCGAACCGATCGTCCTCGCTCGGTTCAGGAAGCTGGAAGAACCCCATGCGCAGCAAGGGTAATGACGCCGCGCCGCTCGCCCAAGCGAAATACGCTCGGGGTCGAGCCCGAACCGGCCCCACCTTCCACGTGAATCGTGAGACACCTCGAGGATCCACCTTCTGAGCAGGTGGGCGAGAGAGGGTCTGATGATGGAGACGACCAAGCCGGCTGTGAATGGCCGGGGGAAGCGCAAAGCACTCGTCCGGACGGAACACGCTAAGACTTGGCACATCGACGAGCCCACTGCTCCTGACGGGGGGCCCCGCTACCACAAGGGTGTGGTGCGGCGGGTGTTCACACCCGAGTACAAGCTGGCCATCCTGGCCGAGTACGACCGGTGCAGCGAGCCGGGCGAGAAGGGGGCCATCCTGCGGCGGGAGGGTCTGTACTCGAGTCTGATCACGGACTGGCGCCGCCAGCACCGGATGGGCCTGTTGAAAGCGGCCGTGGGCCGCTCCGACGGCGGTCGGGGCGGGCCGAGCTTGTCCGAGGTGGCCAAGCTCAAAGCCGAGAACGAGCGGCTCAAAGAGCAGCTGGCCAAGGCTCGGGTGGTCATCGAGGTGCAGGGAAAAGTGCACGCGCTCTTGGACGAGCTCTCCAAGAGCGCGGACTGCGAGCTGCCCGCGATGCCGTTCTCGACACCGGAGTCGCCGAACTCGCCGCCACCGTCGGAGTGAAAGCCGCCTGCCGGGCCCTGGGCCATGCCCGGGCCACCTACTACCGGCACCGCTGCCCCCGACCTCCAGCTGACCCCCGGCCCCGCCCCCGGAGCCACCGGGCCCTGTCGCCGGCCGAGCGGGAGGCAGTGGTGGCCACACTCGACTCGGAGCGGTTCTGCGACCAACCTCCGGCCCAGGTGTGGGCCACCCTCCTCGACGACGGCATCTACCTGTGCTCCATCTCGATGATGTACTCGCTGCTCAGAGAGCGAGGCGAGGTCCGGGAACGACGCCGGATCGCCCGCCATCCCCTCCACGAGAAGCCACAGCTGGTCGCCCGGGGCCCGAACCAGGTGTGGTCCTGGGATATCACCAAGCTCAAAGGCCCCGAGAAGTGGACCTGGTTCTACCTCTACGTGATCCTCGACATCTTCAGCCGCTACGTCGTCGGCTGGCTCGTCGCCCCCCGAGAGGTCGGCACCTGGGCCCGCGACCTCATCGCCCACAGCCTCACTGAGCAGCGCGCCGATCCTGAACAACTGATCGTCCACGCCGACCGGGGCAGCTCGATGACCTCCAAGCCTGTCGTCCAACTCCTCGCCGACCTCGGCGTAACCCGCAGCCACTCCCGACCTCACCAGTCCAACGACAACCCCTACTCCGAGGCCCACTTCAAGACGCTCAAGTACTGCCCCGGCTTCCCCGACCGCTTCGGCAGCCTGGCCCACGCCCAGTCCTTCTGCGACGCCTTCTTCTGGCACTACAACAACGTCCACCACCACGGCGCCCTCGGCCTGCACACCCCAGCCGACATCCACCACGGCCGAGCCCAGGAACTCCAGACCAACCGGGCCGACGTCCTCACCGCCGCCTACCAGACCCACCCCGAACGCTTCCGCCGGCCACCCACACCACCCAAACTGCCCACCATCGCCTGGATCAACCAGCCCCCCGACGTCATCCTCACCCGATAACTTCCGAGCAACCGGTGTCTCACGGCCACGTGCACGTTCCGGGCCGCCCTTAACTGTCACAGTCCCTCTATAGGGTTGGGGCATGTTCGACGCTGGGGTCGATCCGCTGGGTGAACTGTTGGGATCGGTCCGGTCGTTGGTGGCCGGGTTCGAGGTCGACGGGCTCGAGGCGCAGGAGGCGGCTCGGGTGGTGGAGCAGTGCGCCGAGGCCGAGCGCCTCCTGGCGGCGCTGCGGGTGTTGGCCGCCGCCACGTTGGAGGACAAGGCGTTGTGGCGCCGGGAGGGTTTCCGGTCGGTGGCGGGGTGGATGGCGTCGAAGACCGGCTCGGCGGTCGGCCCGGCGATCGACACGATGGAGATGGCCGCCCTGCTCGTCGACCTCCCCATCGTGGCCGGGGCGTTCCGGGCGGGGCGGCTGTCGGAGGCGCAGGCCCGGGAGATCGCCGCGGTGGCGGCCGAGGTGCCCGGCGCCGAAGCGCAGCTGGTGGAGGCGGCGGGGAAGCTGAGTTTCCGTGATCTGCGGGAGGAATGCCGGCGCGTGGAGGCGGCGGCGGCCACCGACGAAGACGACCGGTACCGGCGGGTCCACGAGCAGCGCCGGCTCCGGGCGTGGGTCGACCGTTACAACATCGGCCGGTTGAGCGCCCGCATGACGCCCGACGAACTGGCCCGGGTCATGAACGAGATCGACCGGCGCTGCGGCGTGATCGTCGAAGGGGCCATCAAGGGCCGCTGGTTCGAGAGCTGGGAAGCCCACCGGGTCGACGCCCTCGTCGAGATGACCTTTCCCGACGGTGACGGGCCGGGCCGGCCACCCAACATGGTCCATGTCGTCGTCGACTACGAGGCCCTCCTGCGGGGCCACACCGTGACCGGGGAGCGCTGCGAGATCCCCGGCATGGGGCCCATCCCGGTGACGCTGGCCCGCCAGATGGCCGACGACTGCATCCTCAAGGTGTTGCTCACCAAGGGCGTGAACGTCATGGCCGTGGCCCACGCCGGCTACACCCCCCCGGCCCATCTGCGCACCGCCCTCGACGTCAGAGACCCGAAATGCATCGTCCCCGGCTGCGACGGCCGCCGCAGACTCCAGAAGGACCACCGCAACGCCTTCGGGCGAACCCGGGTCACAAGACTCGAAGACCTCGCCCACCTCTGCCCCTTCCACCACTACCTCAAGACCTTCTGCGGATACACCTACCGCGGCGGTCCGGGAACCTGGGAGTGGATCCCCCCAGAGAACCTCGACGAAGACCTCACCGAACTGCGGAAGGTCATCACCAGCGTTCGGCGCTGCTGATCATCCGGTGGACTGCCAGACTCCCGTAGGAACTTCGATCGAAACGGGGTAGCCGTGCTCGTGCTCTCGCGGGGCGACGTTGAGGCGGTCCTCGACCTGGATCGACTCGTTGACGCCGTGGCGCAGGCGATGGCCGACGTCAGCGGCGGACGGGCCGACATGCCGGCGCGGGTGGCGGCGATGGTCGAGCCGCGGCAAGGGCTCCTGGCGGCGATGCCCGCGTTCCTTCCTTCGGCGGGCGCACTGACGACCAAGCTCGTGAGCCTCTTTCCGCGGAACACCGACCGGCCGACACACCACGCCATCATCTGCTGCTTCGATCCGGAGACGGGAGCGCCAACGGCGGTCATGGACGGCGGATACATCACGGCGACACGGACGGCAGCCGGTTCGGCACTCGCCACGAACCTGCTCGCCAGGCCAGGGTCCGCCGTGGTGTCGATCCTCGGGACGGGTGTGCAAGGGCGGGCCCATGCCCGCGCCATCGTCCGCCGCCCCGGACTGGATGTGATGCAGGTGGCGGGAAAGGATCCCGGGAAGGTCGCCGGCTTCGTCGAGGACCTCTCTGCAGAAGGCATCCGGGTCGAGGTCGTCACGTCGATCGAGGACGCCGTGCGCTCGGCTGATGTGGTGTGCGCCTGCACGCACGCCGCCGAACCGGTCGTGTGCCGGGAATGGCTCCGGCCCGGCACTCACGTGAATTCGGTCGGGTACAACATGACCGGCGCCGGCGAGGTCGACGCCGAAACGGTGCGTGACGCCGTGGTCGTGGTCGAATCCCGCGCCGCCGTCCTCGCCCCGCCGCCGTCGGGTGCCATCGAGATCCACCGGGCCATCGCGGCCGGCGTTATTACGGCCGATCACCTCCACGCCGAGATCGGAGAGATCGTCAGCGGCGACCGACCGGGCCGTACGAGCGAAGACCAGCTGACTCTGTACAAATCGGTCGGAGTGGCCGCGCAGGATGCCGCGGCCGCCGTGCTGGTGCTCCAGGAGGCGCGTCGACGGGGCATCGGTCGGGAGATCGATATGTGACACGTCGGCCGGCAGGGCACCGGTAGGGTGGCCAGGATGAGCAGGACCGCGCGACTCCGGCAGCTGACACTGCTCGTCACCGCGCTCGGTTTGCTGCTCGGCGCCACCGCCGGCGTCGCCCTCCGCAACGGCGCCCTCGACCGGTTCAGGATCCGGTCGAGCGCTGCGCTCTCCACCGTCAGCCTGATCGCCACGCCGCAAGCCGACGGCCTCGACAGCCTCCTGCAGCGGCCGACCAAGGCACAGTTCGGCGGTCAGGCCGTCCGGCACGACATCCTCGCCGGCCCCGGCCTGCTCGGCCTGCGTTCGGCGAAGTGGGCGGCCGCCCTGGCGGCCGTCATCGAGCGGGCCGGGCATCCCGAGCGGGCCGGCCACATCCTCCTCCGAGGGCCTCCGGGTCCGTCCGTCTGATTCGAACCCGGACCCATTGCGCCCGGCCGCCTGCCGGGCTCCTCGTGAGGAGGCTTTCCTTTGGACACCGTCGTTCTGGCGCGCATCGGCGGCGCCGAACTCGCCGCGATCATCGGCGGCATCGTTTTCCTGGCCCTCATGGCGTTCCTGCTCTTCGGCGGCAATCCCGAGCCGAAGCCCAGCACTCCCAAGCCCGACGTCACCCGGCGCAGCGCCCCCAAGCGCCGCCGGTGAACAGCGAGCAGGGGGCACGGGTCGTCACGGCCCGTGCCCCCTGCTGCTCTATCGTTCCCGCCGTGGCTGAGATCGAACTGGGACGAGGAATGACGCCGCTGCCCGCCGGGCTCGAAGCCGAGGGCGTCACCGAGCAGCGCTGCGTGGTGAAGGTCGACGACGTCGGCTACCACATCGAAGCGTTGGAGTCGCTGACGCTGCCGAGCTGGCGGGCCACCTTCACCTGGGAGACGGTGCAGCACCTCGAGGTCGAGCCGACCGAGCTGGGCGCCGCCATCACCATCGCCGACCAGAGCCCCGGCCACTACCGCGTGGAGCTGCGCAACGTTTCCGCCGCTGACGTCGCCGAGACACTCGGCCGCTACCACTCCGTTTGAACCGACACGCTTCGTGGTAGAAATACCCACACCGTGCCGCTCACAGTGACATTCTGGGGGTTTGACGGGAATCGGGCGTTTTCGGCGTAATCAGCCGGGCCGACCGCCGTTCGGATGGTTGTCGGTGCCCCGCCGGCGATGTGGGAGGTGCCCCCCGATGTTTTCTCTGCTTCGACGCGCGGTGCGATCGAAGACGGCCCGCACTATGTCGGCCGGTGTGCTCGGCCTGAGCCTCGGTGTTCCGGCGGCCGCCGCCGCCTCGCCGACGTTCGCCGCCGAAGGCTCCTGCGCCGGCTCCACCGTCACGAGGGACTACACAGCCGACGCCATGACGTTCCGGCTGCGTCTCGATCTCGACGGCTGCCACTGGTGGAACGGCTCGGCCCGCAACCTCGTGATCTGGTTGAGCCGCGACGACGGCACCGGCCCCGCCAGCCGCTACCAGATGGAGCCCTGCGAGGCCGGGCCCGATCCGGACACCCGCACGACCAACTGCGAGATCTTCACCACGCTCGCCCACCCGGTCGAAGAGAGGGCCGTGAGCTACCAGGGTGAGGCGACGTGGGAGTGGAAGGACGGCACCCGTCGGGTCTCGTTCGATACGCACTGCAGCACTGTTCAGCGCACCGCCCGGTGCGACGACCCGGTCGCCACCTGGCGCCAGCACGACTGATTGTGGAGGCTGACATGCACGATGGTGTCCCGATCCTGCGCCCCGCCGAAGCCGCCGAACTTCTCGGTGTCCGTTTGAGCAAGCTGCGCCGCCTCGAGGCCGCCGGCCGCCTCGTCACCGTCCGGACGCTGGGCGGCCACCGCCGCTACCGCCAGGACGACGTCGAGGCCCTGGGCCGCTGGCTGGCCCGCCAGTCCGCCTCCGCCGCCTGACCGGCACCGCGCCGAGCCCTTACGGGCGCCGGTACATGGGCGCCACCGGCCCTCAACCGGTGGGCAGGCGCAGGTTGAGGGCGCCGAAGGCGGCCTTCAGCAGTTGGGACAGATCGGTGGTCTCGTCGGCCAGCCACTGCTCGTAGGCGGTGACGGCGGCGCCCAACGCGAGGTGCCCGACCAGCTGCGGGTGGAGCGCGTTGACCGGTTGGCGCAGGTGCCGGGCGGCGAAGCGGGCCACGACACCCCGCCAGTCGGCGTAGCGCAGCGTGCTGTGGGCCTGCAGCGCCGGCGTGTGGAGGATGAGTGCCATCCGCCGCCGGTGGGCCGGCACGGCTTCGGCGGGCAGATCGTTGAAGCGGACGACCGCCTCGGTCAGGGTCGCCAGCAGCGGCCGGCCGACGGGTGTCGCCGCCAGCCAGTCCTCCATGCCCCGCAGCAGGGCGTCGAAGTCGCCCCACACCACGTCGTTCTTCGACGAGTAGTAGCCGAAGAACGTGCGGCGGGCGATGCCGGCGGCGGCGGCGATGTCGTCGAGGGTCGTCTCGGTGAAGCCGTGCCGGATGAACAGGTCGAGGGCGATCTGTTCGAGGTCGGCCCGGCTCGTCACCGGCGGCCGCCCGAGGCGTTGATCGGCAGGCACGGCTTTACTATTGCACTGAGTGCAATTAATCTGCACGTCCATGATTGAGCGCGCTTCCGCCCCCACCGCCCCGCCCGACGACGACACCGTCCTCGAGGAGGACGAACTCGTCGAGGAGGACCTGCTCGTCGAGGACGTCTCCATCGACGGCATGTGCGGCGTCTACTGACGGTGTCAGTTCTTGATCAGGCCTGGGCGCTGGCGCCGCAGGTGTCGGTTCGGCCGGAACCGTTCGGGGCGCTGCTCTACCACTTCGGCACCCGGCGGCTGTCGTTCCTCAAGGACCGGCGGCTTCTGAGGGTGGTGCAGAGCCTTTCCGATGCGGCCACGGCCCGCGAGGCGTGCCTGGCGGCCGGCGTCGAGCCCGGCGAGCTGCGCACCTATGAGCGGGCGCTGGCCCGCCTGGCCGAGACGGACATGCTGCGGGAGCGGGCGGGATGAGCGTCGCCACTCCCCTCGTCGAGCACTTCGCCCGGGGCCTCGACGCGCCGATCTGCCTCACGTGGGAGCTCACCTACGCCTGCAACCTCGCCTGCCGGCACTGCCTGTCGAGCTCGGGCCGGCGTGACCCGGCGGAGCTCACGACCGCCGAGGCGAAGGCGGTGATCGACGAGTTCGAACGCATGCAGGTGTTCTACGTCAACATCGGCGGCGGCGAGCCGACGATCCGGCCCGACTTCTGGGAGCTCGTCGACCACGCCACCGCCCATCACGTCGGGGTGAAGTTCTCCACCAATGGCGTGCGGATCACTTCCGAGGTCGCGACCCGGCTCGCAGGGAGCGAGTACTTGGATGTGCAGATCTCGCTCGACGGCGCCACGGCCGGTGTCAACGACGCCGTGCGGGGCGAGGGTTCGTACGCCACGGCCATCCGGGCCATGGAGCACCTGGCGGGCGCCGGGTTCCGGGGCTTCAAGATCTCGGTGGTCTGCACCCGCCACAACATCTCCCAGCTTGACGCCTTCAAGGCGCTGGCCGACCGCTACGGCGCCCAGCTCCGCCTCACCCGCCTGCGGCCGTCGGGCCGGGGGGCCGACGTGTGGGACGAGCTGCATCCCACCGCCGGTCAGCAGCGCCAGCTCTACGACTGGCTCCGGGCCCACGGCGAAGGCGTGCTCACCGGCGACTCGTTCTTCCACCTGGCGGGGTACGGCGAAGCCCTGCCGGGCCTCAACCTCTGCGGCGCCGGGCGGGTGGTGTGCCTGATCGATCCGGTCGGCGACGTCTACGCCTGTCCCTTCGCCATTCACGAGTCGTTCCTCGCCGGCAACGTCCGCGACGCCGGCGGGTTCGCCGGTGTGTGGCGCGACTCGCCGCTGTTCCAGACGCTGCGGGGCCCCGACTCCGGTGGTGCCTGCGCCGCCTGTTCGGCCTACGACGCCTGCCGGGGCGGCTGCATGGCGGCCAAGTTCTTCACCGGCCTGCCGCTCGACGGGCCCGACCCGGAGTGCGTCAAGGGCTACGGCGAAGTCCAGCTCACGAAGGTCACGCTCGGCTCGGCGCCGCGCCCGTCCCCCGACCATTCCCGAGCCGTCCCGGTGACCCTCGGGCGGCGCTGATGGGCGGCGACTGGTTCGAGTCGGTGGCCGAGGCCGAACGGCGGGCCGCCCGGCGCCTGCCCCGCTCCGTGCACCTGGCCATCCGGGCCGGGTCCGAACGCGGCACGACGCTGGCCGACAACGTGGCCGCCTTCGGCGAACTCGGCTTCGCACCCCACATGGCCGGCTTGTCGGCCAAGCGGGACCTGACGACCGTGGTGATGGGCCAGGAGATCTCCATGCCCGTCCTCATGTCGCCGACCGGTGTGCAGGCGGTGCACCCCGACGGTGAGGTGGCGGTGGCCCGGGCGGCCGCCGCCCGGGGCGTGGCCATGGGCCTGAGTTCCTTTGCCAGCAAGCCGATGGAAGAGGTGGTGGCCGCCAACCCGCAGACCTTCCTGCAGATCTACTGGAGCGGGTCGCGGGAGACGCTGGTGCAGCGATTGGCGCGGGCCCGGGCCGCCGGCGTCGTCGGGCTGATCGTGACGCTCGACTGGTCGTTCGTCCACGCCCGCGACTGGGGCAGCCCGTTCATCCCGGAGCGCATCGACGCCAAAGCGGTGCTGCGCTACGCCCCCGAGGTCGCGCTCCGGCCACGATCTTTCCAGCACAGTGGGATCCGAAGCTTGGAATTCACGTGACTTGAAGTCGCG
>JADMIO011575580.1_pt1 | contig 64225 bp, 62 predicted proteins | sample 8958161 | NCBI WGS metagenome assembly JADMIO01 (sample SAMN16585339, study PRJNA669376) | soil metagenome | isolation source: Crop rotation soil | place: USA: Cullars Rotation, Alabama | collected 2011 | reverse complement strand
CGCGACAACTTGTCCACGTGGAATTCTAAGCTTAGGATCCCAATGTGCTGGAAAGGGCCGGGCGCTGTTCTCCGACAGCACGACCGTATACTTGTTGCCTTCGAGCATGCACAACTGCGTGGTCTCGTCGTACTTTCTGACCAACGCCAGGATGGCCTGATGGGCGCGACTGATGAGATCGTTGTGCGTCGAGTAGTCCGAGCCGTAATAGTGCATTTCGCGCCCGAAGAACACGCTCCCGTCCGCGGAAGTTTCCAGCAGGCCGGCCTCCGAAAGGATCGTGACGAGTTCGTAGATGCTCGAGCGCGGCGCCCCTGTCGCCTCGATCAGTTCGCGCATGCTCATCGGGCGCTGCGCGATATGCAATTGGCGAAACATCGCAATCACACGATCCACGCCTCTAGCCCGCGACGATTCCGCTCCAGCCATTCGTCCGCTCCGTCGATGTGCTTCGTCCAATGAGTTTTTTCCAAGCGGTCGAAGTGTACTGCAAGGGCTCGATTCGCCTATGCAAGGCGCCGCCGCGGTCAATGATCGAGCACGCGATGCAGAAACTGCCGTGTGCGTTCGTTCGCGGGGTTGACGAAGAGTTGCTCGGGCTCGCCCTGCTCGGCGATTACGCCCTTGTCCATGAACACGACGCGATCGGCGGTCTGGCGCGCGAAGCCCATTTCGTGCGTCACGACGACCATCGTCATCCCGTCGCTCGCCAGTTGCCGCATCACCTGCGTGACTTCGCCCACCAACTCGGGATCCAGAGCGGACGTCGCTTCGTCGAAGAACATGATGCCCGGCTCGACGGCAAGCGCTCTCGCGATCGCCACGCGCTGCTGCTGGCCGCCCGATAGCTGACTCGGATAATGTTCGGCGCGCTCCGCCAGACCCACCCGGTCCAGCGCTTGCATCGCACGCTTGCGTGCGTCGGCCGCACTCATGCGACGCGCCTTGATCAGCGCGAGCGAAACGTTGCCGAGCGCCGTCTTGTGCGGAAACAGGTTGAATTGCTGGAACACCATGCCCACGTGGCCGCGGATTTCCTTGGCGCGCCGCGCTTCATGCAGCGGCACGTCATTGACCCATACCTGTCCCGAATCCGTCGTCTCCAGGCCGGCCATGATCCGCAAGACCGTGCTTTTGCCCGACCCGGAGGCGCCGATGAGCACGACGACTTCGCCAGGGTTCACGTTCAGGTCGATCTGCGTGAGAACGTGCGTCGTACCGAACGACTTGCTGACGCCCGCGAGCGAGATGATGGGCTTGACTTGGCTTTGATCGGTCACGACAGTCTCCTGCGGTCATGGTGGCGCACCCATTGCGATACGGGGAAGCACACGACGAAGTAAATGAGTGCGACGAGGCCGTAGATTTCGACCGGCCGGCCGATCCGGTCCACGATGGCTTGGCCGCCGTGCATCAATTCCGACATGCCGATCATGCTGACGATCGACGTATCCTTGATCAGCGACAAATACTGACCGACGAGCGGCGGCAAGACGATCTTGCCCGTCTGGGGCAGCACGACGAAGGCGAAGGTCTGGGCCCGCGTGAGGCCGAGGATCTGCGATACCTCCCATTGTCCTTTGGGCACCGCCTCGATACCCGAGCGAAAAATCTCGGCGATATAGGCGCCTTGATAGATGCTCAAGCCGATCGCGCCCGCGGCGAAGACATCGATCGCATAACCGAAGTACGACACGCCGAAGTAGATGAACATCAGCGTGATCAATACGGGCGTGCCGCGAAAGAGTTCGATATAGACCTTCGCGAGGCGGGCCGTGCCCCAAGGACCGAACGAGCGCAACACGGCCGCGACGAGGCCGATCAACGTGCCGCCCGCGATGGACGCCACCGACAACAGGATCGTCGTCACCAGCCCCTGTAGAAGAATCGATAAGCTGCTTCTCAGCAATTCGACAGACATGATCCAACTCCCTGGCGAGCATCAAGCTCGGTTGGCCCGGCGCATCGCGAAGCCGGCGAAACGGGTGCGCCGGCGAACCGGCAGCGGCGGGCGAAACACCCGAGCGCCGAGTTGGTCGGCGAGCCACGACAGCACGTTGCTGAGCACGAGATACGCGGCCAGCGTGACGGCGAAGGTTTGGATATACAGCAGCGTGCGCGCATTGACGACGGTGGCGGTCCCCGTCAGTTCCGGCAACGCAATGGCGGACAGCAGCGACGTGCCCAGCAACAACTGAATCAGGTAATTGACGATCGCCGGATAGACGGCGCGCGCCGCTTGCGGCAGTACGACGCTCGTGAAGATCTGTCCGCGGGAAAGACCGAGAATGCCGGCCGCCTCGATCTGTCCGCGTGAAACGGACGCCATGCCCGCGCGAAATACTTCCGACAAGTACGCGCCGACATTCAGGCCCAATGCGATGACGCCGGCCCAATAGGCGTTCAGCGAAACGCCCGCCGACGGCAAGCCGAAAAACACGATATAAATCTGCAGCAAAACCGGCGTGTTGCGGATGACTTCGACATAGCCGCGGGCGACCCATCGGAGCGGCCCGAGCGGCGAGACGCTGCCGATTGCCGTCGCCAAACCCAGCGCGAGCGAAAGCACGAACGAGAGCGCCGTCACCTGCAGGGTGAGCCAGGCCGCCTTCAGGAATTCCGGGGCATAGCCCCACAACGTCAGCCACTGGTAACTCATCTCACCCTCCACTCGGTTCGCGCTGCGTGCGGCGTCGGCATTCCACGCTCTAGAACTGCGGATTCAGCGGAAAGTGCGGGTCGGTGCCGAACCACTTCTTATAGAGTTGCGCATTGAGCTTGGACGCATTGATGTTGAACAGGAAAAGATTCAGGTAGCTGAGCCATTGCTGGTCGCCCGCCTTGACGCCGAACGCGTTGTATTCGAGCGGCACCAGCGCTTCGTTCGTGACGACGAGGTCCGGGTCGAGCTTGGCTTGATAGGCGAGGAAGTTGTTGTCCTCGATCATGGCGTCCGCCTGCCCTTGCTTCACGGCGAGGATCGCCGCCTGCGAGCTATCGAACTCTTGGATCTTGATCGGGATGCCGAGCGAGCGCACTTCGTCGCCGTTGGTCGAGCCCTTCACCGTCGCAATGGTGCGGTTGGCCATGTCCTTGACCGACTGAATGCCACTGCTCTTTTTGACGAGCAGCGCCTCGCTCGCCACGACATACGGGCTCGTGAAGTCGATCACCTTGGCCCGTTCGAGGTTGCGCGTGAAATTGCAGAACACGACGTCGACCTTGCTCGTCTGCAGATTCGGAATGCGGTTCGCACTGGTCGTATTCACAACCTCGAGCTTCACGCCCATTTCTTTCGCCAACTCCTTCGCGAGATCGACGTCATAGCCGTCCGGCTGACCGTTGGCGTCATAGAAGCCGAACGGCGCAAACGTCAGACAATCGCCCACGCGCAGCGTGCCGCGTTGCAGGACCGCTTGCAGCGTCGATGACGAGGCGGAGGCCGCGGCTTGATCGGGCGTGGAGACCTTGGTGCAGCCGCTCATCGCAAGCAGCCCGGCGAGGACGAGCGAACCGGCAGCGTAGGCGCCCCGTATGGCGAGTTTCATGTTTCAGTCCTTACAGAAAATGAGTCAGGGACGGGCCCGCCGACTGATAGATAGCTCGAGAAATCCGCCAAGCCCGAGGTCTCGGATCGATATGTCCGATATATCAGACATACATCTGATACACCGGACTGATGGGGAGTGTTGAGGGCCGAAAAGGATGCCGCAACTATCGCGACTACCGATTGCGCATTATTTTTTGGCGAAGCAACCAAGCGCGAAGGGGGCCGAGTGCCGGCCCCGGCGCATCAGTTCTGCGTGAATGCGTTGAGCGCCGAACAAAGCGCGCCCGTGCAATGCGTGGAGGAGAAGTAGAAGTTGTCGACCGTATCGGCGCCGAACACGAGACTGGCGAGCCAGGCAGCGCTTTGCGCGCCCTGCGCATCGGCTTGCTGAACGAACGCGGCCGATGTCGTGGGGGAAGTCTGCGCCGTGTAAGTGAAGGTCGCCGACTGCGACGCATCCTTCACATAGGCCGCCACGATATCCGAGCCGAACGCGAAGCCGCCCTTGTAGCGATAGCCCCGTGCGCCTTCGCCATTCGCTTGCGAGACGAAATCGGCATTCGTCGTGGGCATGGTCAACGTATCGTAGGTGTAGGTCGAAGCCGACGACGCGTCTTTCATGAACAGCGACTGGCTGGCCGCATCGAGCAGCACCGGACCGTAATACCAGTAGCCGCTCTGACCTTGCGCATTGGCCGACGCGAGAAACGCCGCCGCGCTCCCCGGCTGCGCCGCCGCGGCGTACAGGTACACCGACGAAGCGGCATCGCTGCTATGCCGGTAAAGCGCGCCGAGCGTCAGCGGCCCTTCGTAGCGATACCCCGGGCGCCTTCCTGATTCGCCTGGGCGAGAAACCCCGCTTGCGTCGCATTGTTGGCGAGCAGCTCGTACGTATAAGTGGCGCCGGTGTCTTTGACGAAGATGTTTTGCGCCGCATTGCCGTCGCCGGAAAACGCTTGCTCGGCCACGTAGCGGAAACCCTTCGCCCCTTCGGCGTTCAACTGCGCGAGAAATGCGGCCGGATCCGCCGGGGGCGGCAGCGCTTCGTAAGTCTGCGTGAGCGCGCCCGACCCGGTGCCCGAACCCGAACCGCCGGAGCTGCCTCCCGTCCCTGTCCCGCCGCTCGACGGGCTACCGCCCGCCCCGGAATCCGAGCTGCCGCCGCAGGCCGCGAGGCCGAGACAAGTCATTACGATGAGCAGTTTCTTGTTCACGTTTATTTCTCATCAAGTATGCGGGTGGCATTCCCAATTATTGTAAGTGGGCGGATTGATCGGGGTAAGCCCAGGAATCATGAAGACCGTACACGTAAATCGCCGGCCTTTTCCGGTGGTGGCATCGTATGTGACGGGCGTACCGCCCAATGCGTCGCGTTTTCCATATTTGACATTGGCGATCGTGATCTCATCCGAGGAGGCGAGCCCCAACGTCTTGGCGGTCGAATTCTGGACGTCGATCATGTTCATCTGAGTGGTGCCGCACGCCGATAGCAGCACCGCGGCGCCGGTCGCCAGCAGCGCCAATTTTAAACGGTCAAGGTTCATGATTTTTAAGTATCGGATGATTAAACGAATGAGTTGTCGCCAACTTGCCGCGAATACACGGACAGATGTTTTTATCCGTTATCCATTGCCGTTTCGGGTCATTCCAGCATTGATTCGCTTGCGTTGAGCGCACGCCATTGTCGCAAGCATTTTGTTTGGCGAAGAGGCATTGCGTCTTAGATAAGTGGATTTGCGTCCACGCATCGCGCCGCGCTCGGTCGAGGACCGCCTCGACCCAAATGCATTGCCGCCCCGGGTATAGTGACGGCCGAGCATGGACGTATTTCGCCGCGCGTAGGCACGCGCTGGTTCGGGCTGCGAACGAGGCGCCGTCGCTCGCGCGTCTCGCCCGGTACGACACGACGCAAGGGTCCAAATGGATTTCGTCTCGACATTCACGTTTCGCACGGCCGACTACCCGGAACGCGATCGATTCCACCTGTGGGTCAAGGACAATCTCTGCGACTGCCGCCTCGAGGACGACGGTTGCGGGCCGTTCGATGCCGAAGCGACGGGCGCGGCGCTCGGGCCGCTCGTCATCGCCGGCCGGCATTGGCCGGCGCGCGCTCGTCCGCTGACGTACCTGATCAACCGGACCGACCGGCGCATTCGACTCGACGGCCAGGATTCGCTTCGCTTCACGCTGCTGCTGGGCGGCCGACTGCTGTGCAGATCGACAAGCCCCCAATCGGTTCGCACCGCCGGCGACCTGATCGTGCACGACGTGGCGCGAGTCAACGATTGCATGGTCGAAGCGGGCGATGTCGTCAGTCTGGCCGTGCCGAGGCATCTGCTGCCCGCCTCTACGGCGCTGCTTCACGGGCACGCCTTGACGACGGGCGCGAGCCGTCTCTTTGCCGATCATCTGCTATCGCTATACCGCAACCTGGCGGCGCTTCGCGCCCAGGACATTCCCAACGTCGTGCAATCGACGCTGCTGCTGCTGAATGCCGCGGTCTCGCCCACCGCGGACGCGTTGCATGCGGCCGGCGGCGTAATTCACCATGCCCTGCGCGAGCGCATCCAGCGCTACATCGAGATGCATTTGCTCGAACCCGATCTCACCCCGGAGCGCATCTGCCGTGCGATCGGGCTGTCGCGCGCCAAGCTCTATCAGGTGTTCGAAGGCGACGGCGGCGTGATGCGTCAAATCAAACGCCAACGGCTGCGTCGCGCCTATCACGCGCTCGCCGACCCGCGGCAGGCCGGCGAGCGCATCGCCGAACTCGCCTGGGCTCACGGCTTTACCGACGTCAAATACTTTCATCGATCTTTTAAGGCGGAGTTCGGCCACACGCCCAAGGAGACGGTGCAGCGAATGCTCGATGCCCAGCTTGCGCCCTACGGTGCGGGTTTGGGACCGCAATACGAAGGCGCGATCCCTCCTGGGTGGACGCTGCCGTACGGCGGGCTCGCTCGGTAAACGCCCGTGCGCGATACCGCGTGCTATCGAACGTCACGGCGCTCGATCGGGCTCGCGGGACTTGCTGAGCTCGACCGGGTGCGTTCGTTGCGGATGTCCTGCCGCTCGCCGCACGCCTACCTTCCTTCCCGCTCGGTTTTAATGGGGCAGTGTCCGCCTCTCCCGGGGCGTGTAAACTGCTGCCTTTTTGCTTTTCCGCCATGGTGCATGTTCCGGGGCGTAAGGCCGTCAGCGGTCCCGCGCTCGTCCGTTTACTCGCCCGTCTGACCGACGCCGACCTACCGGAGTCCGAGCCCTCGCTTTCGGACCGGCTCGGGCAATGGCTCGTTTGGACCGACGCGATCGCGCTGTCCTCGGCGCTGAGCAGCCATCCGTCCGCCGGCGGCGCTCGCGCCCCCGCGCGGGAGCCGGACCCTGGGCAAGACGCGCTGTGCGCGCGCGTGCATACGTCGCTCACGGACGCCATCGCCCGCGACCCCTTGCTCGCGCCGCAGCGGCTGCACAGCCGCGCGCGCCATCGTCAAGACTTGGGGGCGCCCGATGCGGCGCCGGACTACGCGGCGTTTCGCCAGCGTTATCTCGCGCTGCAAGAAAAGATGGAAAGCGCGGTCGGCAACCTGCGCACGCTGCTGCGCGGGATGCTGGCCGCGGGCGAACCCGCGATGGCGCGGCTCGCCTCGGTGGATGCCGTGATGGAGCGCGTGCTGGCGGTGCGTGAACATCACGCGCTGGCCGCCGTCCCCGGCCTGCTCGCGGCGCATTTCGAGCGCCTGCGCGAAGCGGCGGCCGCGACCGATACGCAGACGGCGCAAGACGGCCCCTGGCTCGATGCGTTCCGCAAGGATATGCAGAGCGTGCTGTTCGCCGAACTCGAGATTCGTTTTCAACCGGTCGAAGGGTTGCGCGCCGCCCTTCGCGCCCGCTAACCGGGACCCCATGTCCAGATATCGCCTCGATCTTGTCGTCTTCTTTGCCGGGCTCGCCGTCGTGTGTTGGATCGGCGCGGGCTATGCCGCCTCCAACCCGCTCGCCCTGGCCGTCACCTTGCTGATCGGCCTCTGTTACGCGGCTGGCGCGCTCGAGCTGCATCGCTACCGTCAGGGCACCGCCACGCTCGCGCGGGCGGTAACGGATCTGTCGGCGCCCCCCGCGAGCCTCGATGCCTGGCTCGATCGTCTGCATCCGACGCTGCGCGGTACGGTGCGGCTGCGCGTGGAAGGCGAGCGCGCCGCCCTGCCCGGTCCGTCGCTGACACCTTATCTCGTGGGCCTGCTGGTCCTGCTCGGGATGCTGGGCACGCTGCTCGGCATGGTCACGACGTTGCGCGGCACCGGCGCCGCGCTGGACAGCGCCACGGATCTGGCCGCGATCCGCGCCTCGCTCGCCGCGCCGATCAAGGGATTGAGCTTCGCCTTCGGCACGTCGATCGCCGGCGTCGCCAGTTCCGCCATGCTCGGCTTGCTGTCTTCGTTGTGCCGCCACGAGAGGCTTGCGGCGGCGCGCCAACTCGACGAACGCATCGCGACCTCGCTGCGCACGTATTCGCAAGCATGGCGGCGCGACGAGAGCTTCAGGCTCATGCAGCGCCAGGCCGACGCCGTCCTGCTTCTCGCCGACCGACTGCCGACGATGATGAGCGCGCTCGAACGGCACAGCATCGCGCTGAACGAACAGCAACTCGCGAATCAGCAAGCGCTGCACGCGAATATCGATCGCGCTTACTCGACGCTGGCCGCATCCGTGGGCCGCTCGTTGCGCGACAGCGCGGCAGAGAGCGCGCGCGGCGCCAGCGCCGCGATCGAGCCCGTCGTGCAGGCAACAATGGCAGGCCTCTCGCGTGACATGACGACGCTCGGCGCAACCGTCACGCAGGCCGTGCAACGGCAGCTCGATGGCCTCTCCGGCGGCTTCGAAGCAAGTACGGCCGCCGTGGCGAAACTGTGGACACAAGCGCTCGAGGAACAACGGCGTGCCGGCGACGCCCTGGTCGAACAGGTGCGCGCGGCGTTGGAACGCTTTAGCGCTACGTTCGAACAACGGTCCTGCGCATGGCTCGACAGCGTAGCGACGCGCGTCGATACGGGTGCCGGCGCAATCTCGGCTGCATTGAACGCGGCCTTGACCCGCCAGGAGCACACGAGCGAAATGCTGGCGGCTCGCCACGAACAGGCGCTGACCGCCTCGGCGGCGACGTTCGAGCAGCATGCCGCATCGTTGTTGCGCACGCTCGACGAATCGCATGCGACTCTGCATCGACAACTTGCCGCGAGCGACGAAACGCGACTGAGCGAGTGGACGAGCGCGCTCGATACGATGGCGCGATCGCTGAGCGAGGAATGGCGGCGAACGGGCGAGCATACCGCGACGCGTCAGCAGGCCATCTGCGACACGCTCGAGCAAACCGCGCGCGACATCTCCGCGCAAACGCAAGCGCACGCCGCCCAGACGATCGCCGAAATCGCGCAGCTCGTGCAGGCGGCGTCGGAAGCGCCGCGCGCGGCGGCGGAGGTCGTCGCCCAGTTGCGCCAGAAGCTGTCGGAAAGCATGGTCCGCGATACGGCGATGCTCGAGGAGCGCGCCCGCCTGCTCGAGACGCTCGGCACGCTGCTCGACGCCGTCAACCATGCATCCACCGAGCAGCGCGGGGCTGTCGACGCGCTCGTGTCCACCTCGGCCGACCTGCTCGCGCGGGTCGGGACGCAGTTCTCGGACACGGTCGACACCGAAGCCCGCAAACTCGGGGCGGTGGCCGCGCACATCACCGGCAGCGCGGTGGAAGTGGCGAGCCTCGGCGATGCGTTCGGCGCGGCCGTGCAAGCATTCGGCGCATCGAACGAGCAGCTCGTCGCGCATCTGCAGCGGATCGAATCCGCGCTCGATCGCTCGCTCACGCGCAGCGACGAGCAGTTGGCGTATTACGTGGCGCAAGCGCGCGAAGTCATCGATTTGAGCATGCTGTCGCAAAAGCAGATCGTCGAAGACATGCGGCTCCTTGTCGCTCAGCGCGCATCGAGCGGAGCCGAGGCGGCATGAGCGACGAGATCGACGGCGGCGTCGCGCCGACCGCGCCGGTCTGGGCCGCTTTCGCCGATTTGATGTCGGTGCTGGTGGGCGCATTCGTGCTGATTCTCGTGGGCGTCATCGGCTTGCAGCTCGAACTGTCGGCTCGGTTCGAAGACCAGGTGAAGCAGCGCCAACTCGAAGCGCAGCGGCGCAAGACGCTCGAGCAAGCGCTCGCCGGCCCGCTAGCGGCCGGGCGCGTGACGCTCGTAAACGGACGCATCGGCATCAGCGGCAGCTTGCTGTTCGCACTGAACTCCGATCAACTGCAGCCGCAAGGCCGCGAGTTGTTGAAATCGCTGGCGGGTCCGCTCACGGTTTATCTGCACTCGCACGACGAGATCTTGATGGTGAGCGGCTTCACCGACGATCAACAGGTGCGCGCCGGCAGCCGCCACTTCGCCGATAACTGGGAGCTGTCCGCGCAGCGCGCCTTGACGGTCATGCGTGCGCTGATCGATGCGGGCGTGCCCGCGCAATCGGTGTTCGCCGCCGCCTTCGGCGCGCAGCAGCCGGTGAGTTCGAACGCGAACGAGACCGGTCGCGCGAAAAATCGGCGCGTGGAAATCGCCCCCGTGCCGAAAAGCGCGGGCGCCACGGCGCAGCGGCATGATTAGCGCAAGCGGCGTGGCGCAACGCGCGGACCTCGGCGCAAGCCAGGCCGAAACAAGCCTGGCCGATGTATGCATGACGCTCGAAACATGGCGTGCGTGCGGAGCCGATCGCGTGAACCTCGCGCGCTTTCGCACGATCGACGCTCTGGCGCGGCGCGCGGCCCGCTACGACGGCGACGTGCGGCGCGTCCTCGATGAACGGCTAGCGGCGTTGATCGCCGACTATTCCGAGCAAGTCCAGCGCGCCGAAGCGAGCGATCCATCCGGCGTGCCGGGTGCGCCAGCCGGTGCCCCGGCATCACCTGAGCCGAGCCGCGGCGGGCCGCTGGCCGAGCTCGCCGCGCTGCTGGCCGCTCGCGCATCGGCCGCGACAGCGAGCGACGCATCGGCCGCGAGCGACGCGCCGCATCCGCCTCCGCATCGACTCGATCGTTCGTCGAACCTGCCGATACTCGAATACTTCCGCGAGACATGGTCGCAATTCAGCACCGAGCAGCAGTTGCGCCAGTCGCGCGACCAGGTGCCGGACAATGCCGGCCCGCTCAATACGAACAGCCTCGTGCATCGGTCGCTCTCGCTCATGCGAGCGCTGTCGCCCGGCTACCTGCAGCAGTTCCTGTCGTATGTCGAAGCGCTGTCGTGGATGGAGCGATTGGCGGGACCGGCGGCCGGCGCGGCGTCGGCGCCGGCTGTGGAGACGCCGCGCGCAAGCATCGGAAAGAAAGGCGTCCGGCGCAAAGCACGTTGAGGCGGCCCATCGTCCGCCCACAACCGGCCGTTTGATACCATGCAGCGTTTTCCAGACAGCCCAACAGCAGCGTGACGCACCGATTCATGACGACCGTACGGGATTTTTGCATCAAGTGGGCCCGCCGCATCGCTTGGCTCGCTGCGGCGTGCTTCCATGTTGCGGCAGCGCTGACCGGCATGGCCGCGCAAGCGGCGCAGCGCGCGCTCGCGGCACTCTGGCGCCGCGTAAGGAATCCCACCCGTCGCGGCGTGTTGCTGACGCTGGCCGCCCCGCCCGCGCTCGTCTTGCTGTACGTGCTCGTGCTGATTCCGTTCACGCCGAGCATCAGCGACATCCGTAAGGCCCGCGTCGATCGGCCGGCGCAGATTCTCTCGGCGGACGGCAAACTGCTCACGCAATTCAAGCCCTCGAACCGAGAGTGGGTCACGCTCAAAGCAATCTCGCCGCACATGATCGACGCGCTGATCTCCACCGAGGACCATCGCTTCTACGAACATCACGGTATCGACTGGAAACGCACCGCGTCCGCGGCGCTGCATACGTTCGGCGGCGATCGACAAGGCGGCTCGACGATCACGCAGCAGCTCGCGCGCAATCTGTACCCCGACGAAGTGGGCCGCGCGCCCACCCTCACGCGCAAGATCAAGGAAGCGATCACCGCGGAAAAAATCGAGATGGCCTATAGCAAGGACCAGATTCTCGAGACGTATCTGAACACCGTACCGTTTCTCTACAACGCCTACGGCGTCGAGATGGCGGCGCGCACCTACTTCGACAAATCCGCGAACGAGCTCGACATCCTGCAAGCGGCGACGCTCACCGGCATGCTGAAGGGCAACAGCTACTACAACCCGGTGCTCAATCCCGAGCGCGCGCTCGCGCGGCGCAACACGGTGCTCGGACAGATGGTCAAGTACGGCCGTCTTTCGGCGGCCACGTACGAGAAGCTCAAAGCGAAGCCCCTGTCGGTCGATTTCGAGCGTCAGGTGGAGCCGCCGGGGCCCGCGCCGCATTTCGCGCAGCAATTGCGCAAATGGCTGATCGGCTGGGCCGATGCGAACGACTACAACATCTACTCGGACGGCCTCGTCGTCCATACGACGATCGATTCGCGCCTCCAAGCGATGGCGACCGCGGCGGTCGGGCTGCAAGGCCGAGCCCTTCAATCGATCGCCAACGGCCAATGGAGCGCGCGCTCAGGTTGCGCGCCGACGAGCCCATTGTTTCAAACGTTCATGCGCGAGTCGCCCGAGTACCGCGACGCGCGGGCCGCGGGGCAAACCGACGGCAACGCGCTGAAGCAACTGGGCGCCGAGCGCGACTTCGTGCGCAAGCTGTGCCGCGACAAGACCGAGGTTCAGGCGGGCTTTCTCGCGATCGATCCGCGCAACGGTCAAATCAAGGCTTGGGTGGGCAGCCGCGATTTCGCCGACGAACCGTTCGACCATGTCCAGCAGTCGCGCCGCCAACCGGGCTCGACATTCAAGCCGTTCGTGTATGGCGCGGCTTTCGCGAACGGCGCCAAGCCGAGCGATACGTTCATCGATCAGCCGGTCGAGATCGCACTGAAGGGCGGCGAAATCTGGCGGCCGAACGACGACGCGCCGCCGAGCGGCAAGCCGATGACGCTGCGCGACGCGCTCGCCTATTCGCGCAACCGCATCACGGCGCAGTTGATCGAGCAGGTCGGCGCGCAGCGCGTCGCGGATTTGGCCCGGGCGATGGGCGTGCGCGACAGCAAGCTCGACCCCGTGCCGTCGCTCGCACTGGGCACGAGCCCGGTCACGGTCAAGGAGATGGTGTCCGCGTACGCGACGATCGCGAACGACGGCGCCTACCTCGAGCCGCGCATGGTCACGAGCATCGAGGATCATAGCGGCCATGTCCTCGCGCAGTTCGAACCGGCCGCGCCGGAGCAGGCATTGCCGGTGGCGGCGGACCGCACGCTGATCGATGTCATGCGCGACGTCGTCAATCGCGGCACCGGCGCAAGCATTCGCTCGCGCTTCGGGATTCGCGCGGACGTCGCGGGCAAGACCGGCACCACCCAGGACAACACCGACGGCTGGTTCATCCTGATGCATCCGCAACTCGTCGCGGGGGCCTGGGTCGGCTTCGACGACGGCCGCGTGACGCTCGGGGGCAATTACTGGGGCGAGGGAGCGCATAGCGCGCTGCCGATCGTCGGCGACTTTTATCAACGGGCGCTGCGGGCAAGATTGGTCGATGCGCGGGTGCGCTTCGACACCGAAGTGCAGCCCAGCGGGTTCGACGTGTTCCGAGAAAAGCTGCGGGCATGGATCGCGTGGCTGTCCGGCTCGAAGCCGAAAGCCCCGCCGGCGCCCGCGCCGGTGCATCACGCGCCGCCGGCCGCGGCGCCCGCCGCCTCCGCGCCCGCCGAGCCTGCGTCGTCGGCCGTGCCGAGTTCGGCGGGCGCGGCCGGTTCGGCGCCGCCGGCGTCCGTGCCGCTGCCCGCGTCGGTCCCGCCGTTGATCGGCGTGCCGGCAAGCGGCGCCTCGGCGGCATCGTCGGGCAGTGCGGCGTCCGGTACGACGGGCGGCACCGCGCCGCCGCTCGCACCCACCGTCCTGCCGCCGACGTTCGGCGGGCCGGCTACGGGCACGCCCCGCGAGAGCGGCGGCTTCCCGCCGGCAGGCGCGGGCTCGTCGCCGACGCCTACGCCCGATACGCCGCAAAACGCGCCCGACGGCGGCAATGGCGGCACGAGCGAGCGGTAAATCGGTTTGGCCGCGGCTGTTCGGTCGTTGTCGGTCCAAAGCCGACGCACCCATCGGTTGATCGCGCCCCAAGCGAACTTTTCCGCGCGCCACTAGAATCGCTGCTTTGCGGGTAAACACCGCTTGATCACGGCGATTAGCACATGCACCACATTGAAGCAGTCAAGAATAAAACCGGTTGGGTCCTCCTCGCGTTGGCCGTAGGCGGCTTCGCGATCGGCACGACCGAATTCGCGACGATGAGCGTCCTGCCGCTGTTCGCGCAGGGGCTCGGAATCAGCGCTCCCGTGGCCGGCCATGTGATCAGCGCATACGCGCTGGGCGTGGTGGTCGGCGCGCCCGCGCTCGCCGTTTTGGGCGCGAGGCTCGATCGCCGCGATCTGCTCATCGCGCTCATGGCGCTGTTCGTGATGGGCAACACACTGAGCGCGCTGGCCCCGAGCTACCACTGGATGCTGGTGTTCCGCTTCATCAGCGGGCTGCCTCATGGGGCATATTTCGGCGTGGCGGCGCTCGTCGCCACTTCGCTCGTACCCGAGAACCGCCGCACCGTCGCCGTGGGCCGCATGTTCCTCGGGCTCACGGTGGCGACGATCGTCGGCGTACCGTTCGCGAACTGGCTCGGCCATGCGGTGGGCTGGCGCTGGAGCTTCGGCTTCGCCGCCGTGATGGGCGCCCTCACGATGACCTGCGTGCGCCTATGGGCCCCCTCGACGCCCGCGGCGTCCGGCGCGAGCCCGCTGCGCGAGTTGAGCGCGCTCAAGCGCGCCCAGGTTTGGTACACGTTAGGAATAGGGGCAGTCGGCTTCGGCGGCTTGTTCGCCGTTTATACGTACCTCGCCAACGTGCTCGCATCGGTCACGCATGCGTCCGTGGGCACGGCCTCGCTCGTGCTCAGCGTGTTCGGGATCGGCCTCACGGCCGGCAATATCGTGGTCCCGATGTTCGCGGACCGCGCGATCATGCGCACGGCGGGGCTGCTGCTCGTGTGGAGCGCACTGACGCTGCTCGCGTTTCCGCTGGCCGCCGCCAATGTCTGGACGCTCTCGATAGACGTCTTCCTGATCGGCGTAGGCGGTGCGCTCGGCACCGTGTTGCAGACGCGCTTGATGGATGTTGCGGAAGACGCGCAAGGCCTTGCCGCCGCGCTCAATCATTCCGCGTTCAACACCGCCAATGCACTGGGACCGTTTCTCGGCGGGCTCGCAATCGCGAGCGGCTTCGGATGGACTTCCCCGGGCTGGGTAGGCGCGTTGCTCGCCGTGGCCGGCTTGGGCGTGTGGGCGATCGCGTGTGTTGCACAGCGCGGCGCCGACCGCAAGGCGGCGCTATCGGCGCGCGCTTGCTTGCAAACGCAGGGGCGTTGATGGCGGGTGGCCTTCGGACGCTCCCCCGGCGCCGAAGGCAGCACCTAGTTCCGCGCGCCCGACATACCGAATTCGTTCAGAACCCCGGACGACTTAGCCGAAGAAGAACTTCGTGACCGTCATGACCGCGGCGATCATCCCGCTGGCCCGCACGAACGGCATCCAGCGCGCCTCCTGATTCAGCTTCGAGGTTTCCGAGATCAGCTTGGCGATTTCCGCTTCCACTTTGGCGAGGTCCAACGTCTTTTCCATTTCCACCTTCCTTGCCGGGCGGGGCCGAACCGCCCGCTTACGCGACGGCGTCCGTCACAGCTAACGTGCAGCGATCTTAGCAGCGTTTGGAGGCCGATACGGCCTAGCCGATCGGTCATCAACGGCAGCATCCGCAATTGCAGAAACTTCTTAGAGCAAAATGAAGCGGCGGAACCGTCGGGCCGCTTGGCGCGGTCGATCGCACCGACGAATATCACGTGGCACCGCCCCGAATAGGCACCCACGCGAGGATGCGCGGCTTCCGCTCAAAACGAGCGAATCACGACAATGGATGGCCGGAATACAACAACGTGCGCCCCGCGCACTGCGCATAATTCACCCATTCCATCCTCTCGCACCCAGATCAGCCAGATGAAAAACGCCGTTTGTTCGCTCAGCCTCTCGACCGCACTCGCCCTCGCCGCCGTGGCGCCGGCTCACGCCGCCGACTTTAGCGTCACCGCCGACAGCCGCACCGACGGCCATTTCGCCAATACGCAATACAGCGCGAGCTTCGGTTGTCACGGCGCCAATGTATCGCCTCGCGTGGCGTGGCAAAACGCGCCCGCGGGCACCAAAAGCTTCGTCGTGACCGTCTACGATCAGGACGCGCCGACGGGCTCGGGATGGTGGCACTGGATCGTCGCGGACATCCCCGCCAACGTCGACGAACTGCCCGCGGGCGCCGGCAGCGCCGAGGGCAAGTTACCGGCCGGCGCGAAAGCCGTCGGCAACGATGCGGGCCAAACCGGCTACCTGGGTGTCTGCCCGCCCGCCGGCGAAACCCACCGTTACCTCATCACCGTCCATGCGTTGAAAGTGGACAAGCTCGATGTGCCGAACGGCGCGACGCCCGCCATGGTCGGCTACTTGACTCACGTCAACAGCCTCGGCAAGGCCACGACCACCGTGTTGGCCAACCGGTGATCCGACCGCCCTCGCTCGCCATGGAACCGCGCATCGCACAACGCGCCGGCATCGGCGCCGGCGGCATCGTCCAGCAACAACAGGAGCTGGAATTCAAGCGGCTGTTCGTCGACAAGCCGCTGCTCGTGGTGGTCGAGCGCGGGGCGAAGGTCGTGCGCTGGGCCGGCGGCGAATATCTGATTCGCGCCGGCGACGCCGTCGCGATCGCCGGCGGCCAAACCCTCGACGTCGTGAACTGCTTGCCCACGACCGGCGGCTACCGCGCGCGCTGGCTCACCTGTGACGATGCGGTGATCGCCGGGCATGCCGCCCGACATGCGGAGCAGCGGACGATCCGCCACGCGCTCGCCATCGTCGAGCCGTGCGCGCAGTTCGGCGAAGCCTTCGATCGCGCCATCGAAGCCGTGGACGACGCGAGCCTTCCCGCCGCCATCGCCCGGCACCGCATGGAAGAAGTGCTGCTGTGGCTCGGCATAGCCGGAGGACGCTTCGGCGAAGCGGCCTTTGAAACGCTGTCCGCCAAGATCAGGCGGCTCATCGTCGGCGATCTGGCGAACGACTGGAGCGCACCGACCGTGGCGGCGGCGCTCGCCATGAGCGAATCCACGATGCGGCGCAAGCTCGCGGAAGAAAACGCGACGCTCACCGACATCTTATCCGATGCGCGCATGTCCTTCGCGCTCAATCTGCTGCAATCCACGCGGCACAGCGTGACGCAGATCGCCTGCGACGTCGGCTACAAAACGCTTTCGCACTTTGCCGCGCGCTTTCATCAACGTTTCGGCTTCCCGCCGACCGCCATTCGCCGCCGGCTCGCCGACGGACATCGCGAGGCTCACGCACCCCACATCACCTAACCCGCCCCCCCACCTCTACCCCGCTCACCGAGCGCCCGATCGCCCCGGGTCGTTTCCGCCTTCAGCCGAAACATTCCGGGGCCGGCGGTCATGTTGTTTCCATCTCCTCTCCTACATCCTCGCGAACGGAAACAATAGCCGGCGCCCAATCTTTTGAATCTTGAGCCGCAACTCACCGTGCTAATCTGAATGCGCATTGGGCATAGAGAAACGCGCAGCAACGAATAACGCTCATAGAGCGAAAAGAATATTCTGAGAGCAGTACTCGCTATTTAAGCAGGTACTTTAAATCGCATTCCGATGACAGACCAACCATCACCTTGATGTGCCGGCGTTCACGCGCGGCAGGGACGTGAACGTCTTTTTGTTTTGCATCCGCCTTGCAGGCGGCCGAATCAGCACGGAGAGCGGAGGGCGATGCACGCCTATGCGCGACGCCGATCCTTGGCCGCGCGCCATCGCCCGCACGGAACCATGTCCGGCCCGGTATTTACCGTGCAGGACGCGGTGGGTATTCCTTTCTCGAGGGGGAAAGGAAATCGTTGTCATGTCATTTACGTCAAGAGGTCTACATGAAACCTACATTCGAGTTCTCGAATGAAGAAAAAGGCGAGCTATTCGACGTACTATGCAGCATCAAGGAAAGCCCATATTCGGATTACTCCGGCTTTCACAATCGGATCAAAACACTGATAGTCGAACAAAAAATTCCCGATTTTTTCATCAATGTGTGCGAGAAGGTGCGCGGCGAACGACGCAGCAAGAAAAGCTATTCGCATCTGCTGCGCAACGTCCCGCTCGACGAACATATTCCGCTGTTCGACCAGGACGATCCCGTGCACGACAAATACGAGAAAAAGAAGTCGTTTGTCGGCGAGGCGTTCTTGGAACTCTTCGCTCAATTGACCGATAGTCCGCTCCTCGCCTACCAGACCCGCAATAACGGCGACTTCTTTCACGACGTGTACGCCCACAAGAAGTACAGCCAAACGCAAACCCAGAAAACCGACGGCGAACTGTTCTTCCATAACGACCGCACCGCGCACCCGGTGCGCGCCGATTACTTGAGCCTGCTCGGCATGCGCTGCTGCGAATCGAACCGGATCTATACCGGCTACCTCGACGGCCGCACGCTGCTCGACCATCTCACCGAGGAGCAACAGGCGACGCTGCGCAAGCCGCTCTTCGTGACTCCCTACGACGAATATTCGCGCGACTCGAACAAGCAGCAGGTGATGTCCGACTGCCACTCGATTCTCGAGAACGACCACAGTTTCCGCTACTACGACACGCGCACCACCTACGCGCCCGGCGCACCCAACGCGGCCATCGACGCACTGCTTGCGCTCAAGAACGCGATCGTCAAGGCCAACAAGGAACGCGTGCAAATACTCACCGGCGATCTCTTCTCCTTCGCCAATCAGGATGCCCTGCACAACCGCGAACTGATCGAGGTCAACGACCCCGAACTCGCGCTCAAGCGCTGGCTGCTCAAAACATACAGCTTCCGCGATCAGCACAGCCTGCAACGCCACGCCGATTACTTCACGCGCGAGCAGCCAGGGCTCGTCAAGGAAGCCGCCGCGCGCAACTGAGCAGGCGTTTCGTTTCTCCTTAAATCGTGCCGAACATCGCGTGCCGAACCCGCCGGCAACGCGAGCCGATCCCCTGTGCGCGAATCGCGCGCATGTTGCGCCACGCCGCCACCTATCCGGTGAGTGCGCGTCGGGACCGGCGGCACTTCGAAGCCTCTTGACCCGGGCCATGCGTTGGGCGCGTCGCGCGCCACGCGCGTCGGCCGTTATCTAGGCCACTTCGATGCGGACATTGCCACTCGCAGGCCGCCTGCTCGCACAGGGCGCCCTAGACGCGCTACCCCCGCTGTCGTGCGACATGGGCCGCGCCCCGCCGCTCGACGCCTACCGCGCCGACGCACGAAACCCCGTCCTTCAGAAGCACCGGCCGCTCGGCCCGTGACCTCGCCCCCGATCCCCTCGTCCGCGAGGGGTGTTCACCCGCACCACCACCCACTCCTTCAAGGAGATCGACATGAGCACCATCTCGAATCGCCTGTCCTCCGGCGACGCGCACATCCTCAGCCGAGCCTATCGCTCGACCATGGCGCGCACGCTGCCTTTGCTGTTCATCTGCTATCTGTGCAACTACCTGGACCGTATCAACGTCGGGTTCGCGAAGCTGCAAATGCTCGACGATCTGAAAATGAGCGAAACGGCGTTCGGCCTGGGCGCCGGCATCTTTTTTGTCGGCTACGTGATCGCCGGCGTGCCGAGCAGCCTCGCGCTGCGCAAACTGCGGCCACGCCAGTGGATGGCGATTCTGATGATGATCTGGGGCACGATTTCCGCGTCGTTGCTGTTCGTCAAAACGCCGGAAGCGTTCTACGTGCTGCGCTTTCTGACCGGCATTGCCGAAGCTGGATTCTTTCCCAGCATCGTCATGTATTTCGCGCAGTGGTATCCGGCGAAGCGGCGCGGCGAAGTCATGTCGCTCTTCATGGTCTCGATTCCTATCTCGGGCCTGCTCGGCGGACCGCTGTCGGGCTGGATGCTCAAAACGTTCGCGTCCGCGCCCGGCGGAATGGCGGGATGGCAGTGGCTCTACCTTCTACAGGGTGCGCCAACCGTTCTTCTAGGCTTCGTGCTACTCGTGCTGCTGAAGGACGAACCGAATACCGCACGCTGGCTCAACGACGATGAAAAGCGCCTCCTGTCCGCCGAACTCGCCGCGGAAAACGCAGCAAGAGCGGCGGCGGCTTCGTCGGCAGCGGCCCCGCGCTCGTGGCTCGCCTTGATCGACTCGACCGTGCTCACGCTCGGCGTCGCGTACTTCTTCATCCAGATGGGCGTCTACGCGCTGAACTTCTGGCTGCCCTCGATCGTGCGTTCGCTGGGCTTCAAGGATCTCGGCGTGGTCGGCTGGATCAGCGCGATACCGTATTTGTTCGCCGGCATCGCGATGGTCGTCGTCGGCAAGTCGTCCGACGCACAGCACGAACGGCGTCTCCATCTCGCCTTGCCGCTGCTCACGGGATTCGCCGGCCTGCTCATCGCCGCGAATGCGAACGGCAACGTCGCGGGCGCGATCACCGGCCTCACGCTCGCGACCGCGGGCACGCTGACGGGACTCGCGATGTTCTGGCCGTACGTCGGCAGCGTTCCGAAGCGCAGCCCGGGCGCCGCCGGCATCGCGCTCGTCAATTCGGTCGGACAGATCGCGGGCTTCGTCGGCCCGGCCGTCGTCGGCTTGCTCAAGGACACGACGCACAGCACGACGCCCGCACTCTATCTACTATCGAGCGCGCTGGCGGTAGGTGCGCTGATCGTGGTGCGGGGCTTCAGGGCGAACAATCCCCGGGTAGTCGCTGGCGTCAATCCGGTGGCGACGGATTTGGCCGAGACGCGCTGACCGATGTAACGCGAAGGCCGCATGCCAAGCGACATGCGGCCCTTTAAAGGGAACGACGAGGCGGCGACATCGCCGCCATCGACGATCGACCGTCAGGCATGCACGGCCCGCAGCGCATCGAACGTCGTGATGCGCCCGGCCAATGCGCTCGCTGCCACCGTGTAAGGGCTGGCGAGCCACACGTTGCCCGGCCCCGAGCGGCCCGGGAAATTGCGATTGATCGCGCTGATCGTCACATCGCTCTCCGAGGCCGACTGGCCCGGCCCGCAATTGGCGCACGAGCCGCACCCCGGCATCACCAGCGTGACGCCCGCCTGCTCGAACGTCGGCAGGTAACCTCGCTCGTCGCAATAACGCCGCACGTCCTGCGTGCCGAACTGCAAGAACAGACGCGTCCCGGGCGCCACCTTCAACCCTCGCGCCAATCCCCACTGCAGGACTTCGTGATAGAAATCGAAGTCGGCGCGCTTGCCCGCGGTGCACGAGCCGCCGTAGGCGAGATTGACCGCCACTTCCGCGTCCAACTCGCTGGCCGCCACGCCGTTGCCCGGATCGCCCGGCCGCGCGAGCATCGGCTCGAGCAAGCTCGCGTCGATACGGATCACGCCGCGATACGCCGCGCCGGGGTCGCTCTTCATCCACGGCTCCAGCACGAACGTCACCCCGCGCCGCTCCTTGAGGAACGCGACCGTCTTTTCGTCCGGCTCGACGATGCCCGTGAAGCCGCCCAATTCCGCGATCATGTTCGTCAGCGTCGCGCGTTCGTCGATCGACAGCGCACGCACCGCCGAGCCGCCGTACTCGAACACGAGGCCGATCGCGCTGCCCGAGCGAATCGCCTCCATCTTCAAGAGGTGCAGCACGATGTCTTTCGCCGTGACGCCGGGCCGCAGCGTGCCGGTCACTTCGATGCGCAACGTCTCCGGCACTTTGCAGCGCACGTAGCCCGTCACCCAGCTGTTGGCCATTTCGGTCGCGCCGGCGCCGAACGCGAGGCAACCCAGCGCGCCGGAATGCGGCGTGTGCGAATCGGTGCCGGCCACGACCTGGCCCGGCAGCGCATAGCGCTCCGTCATCAACGAATGACAAATGCCCTCGGACCCAGGCTCGCCGAGCAGCGCGCCGTGCGAGCGCACGGGATAGTCGCGCGAGAAGTCGGTGTGTCCCCGCGTCAAGTTGGCGACGCCCGGCAGCAGTCCGTCCCGCACGTGCGGAATGCTCTGCTCGGCCAGCACGAGATGGTCTTGGAACGCCACGATGTGATCGGGCTCGACGAGCGGCGCCGGTTTGCCGAAGGCGCGGTGCATCAGATGCGCGCACATGCCCGTGAAATAGTCGTGGCTGAAGCGCCAGTCGGCGGCGACGAACACGCCCTCGCCGCGCGATGCCTCCGCCATGGCCGGATGCACGTGACGCGCGAGAATCTTCTCCACGAGCGTGCGCGGCGCGTCGTCGAACTCGCGCACTGCCAGCGCCTCGTCGCGCGCCTGCTTATCGGGCCATTGCGCCGATTGACTGTAGGCGAGCAGCCCGCCGCTGCGGATGATTTTCTGCGTGAGCGCATCGCGTCCGGCGAGGAAGGCGTCGATCGGCACCGACTCGCCGGCCAACAGGCGATCGAGAATCGAAAAATCGGTGGTGGTCAGGATGCCGATGTTGTCGCAGTTCTGCTGGTAGATGCGCTCGAAACTCTCGGCGACGATGAGCCGAATGCCCGCCGACAACTCCGCCAGCGGCGCCGATTCGCGCGACGAGCCCTTGCCGTAGCGCTTGCCCGCCACCGTCACCTGAAAACCGCCGTTGCGCACCGCGTGATTGCCGATGGGGCGACGCTCGCCGGCCTTGAAGCCGACATAGGGGAATTCGCCCAGACGTTCGTCGTAGGTCAGCATCACCGTCACGGGCGTGATCTCGTCGGTCGAGACGTTGTCGCGCAGCGGGCCCGCGCCGGCGCGCGTAAGCGTCTGCCCGGCAAGTTGCGCATCGATTCGCGCGGGGTCATCGGACAAGTACAGCACGCGACCGGTCAAACGAAATGAATCTTCCACGTCATCTCCTTTCGAGCATCTTCGACAATGTTTCGGGTATCGGGGGGGCGGTTTTGCGCTACGGCGCTTTGGCCGTCGGCGGCGCATCGAGGTGTCGGGTCAGCCACGCCGCGACCAGCGTGGCGACCTCGTCCGAATTGCGGTCGAGCATCAGCATGTGCGAATTGCCGTGGATGCCGTGTTCGGGCAGCGAAAGCATATCGACCGTGCCGCCCGCCTTGATCGTCGCCTCGCGGTAGCGCAGCGGGGCCTCGACCACGGAGCGCCAGAACGGCGAACTATCGCGGTTGTCGCCCCATACGAACAGTTGCGGCACGCCTTTGAGCACCGAGAGATCCGGAGTGCCCGCCGGCGCACCGGTGGGCTCCAGCGCCACGATCGCTTTGATCTTGTCCGGCGCATGCAGCGCGGCGGTGAAGGCGAAATTCGCGCCCTGGCTATGCGCGATCACGATACACGGGCACACCCGCTGCACGAGCGCGTCATAGGCGGCTTGCGTCCACGCGTCGTTGGTCGCCCAGCGCGGCACGAATTGCTTGCTGAAATCGTCGAACGCCTCGAGCGGAAATTGCGAACCCGGAAACGCCGTGCGCTCCGAAGCGCTATCGCCGTAGTGCGGACCGATACGAAACAATTGCCACGCCTCGCGCTTGGAGCGAAAGAACGGTTCGGTTCGATAGATCTCGGGGTAGCGCGCCCACGATGCGCGGCCACGCTCCACGGCATCGCTCACGTAAACGTCGTAGCCCGCTTCGAGGAAGAACATTTGCCAGCCGGGCCGCCCATCGGGCGTGCTTTCCCAAGTGGCGCCCGTCAGGCCGCCGCCGTGCCACAACAGCACCGGCCAGCGCACGCGCGGATGTTCCAGCTTGACGTATTGCACGTACATTTGCCCCGCTTCGAACGTGCCGTTCGGATCGACCTTGGTCGGCTTCTCGCCCGGAGAGAACACGATGCTGCGCGTCGGCAACCCGGTCAGCGCGACTGGATGGCCGCCGATGTAGAAGCTGCCGATCGAGGCCACGTCCAGGCCGTGGTCATGCGCAGGGCTGCCGTGAGCCGTCTTGCCCGCATCGTCGGGCCCCACCGTGCTTGCAGCCGCCGGCCCGATGCCGAACCCCATGGACGACAGCGCAACGATCAGCAACGCGCCAAAGCACGCCGGCAGGCGAAGTTTCATGACGATCTCCTTCGGAACGGGTTGCATTCGCTCGGCGGCTCACGGCGGGCGGTGGCGGCTCCGGGCCGCTCGAGACGCGTCACGGCGCGGACTCGGCGGATACATTGGCCGGACGATTGACGAAGAAGAGCGCGCCCAACGCCAGCAGATAGAGCACGCCCAACGACATCATCAACACTTGGAACCCTTCGTTGGCCAACAAGTAAGCGCCGAGCGCGAGCAGCGCGCCGTTGGCGACGCCGAAGTTGCGCTCCATGCGCGAGAACAATGCCACGCGCTCGAGCGGGCCGAGCGCCGAGAGGTCCAGATTGGCCATGGTCGCGGGCCGTACGCCGCCCGAGCCGAGCCCGAGCAGCGTGATGCCGACGAGGCCCGACACGAAGTAGTCCATGCCCTGGTTCGCGAGCCATTCGCTGCAACCGAGCACGAGCATCGCGCCGAACATGCAGCACAGCGTGGCGACCATCAGGACACGTACGCCGAAGCGCTTGATGAAGCCGTTGACCGCAAGGGACGTCGCGAACGCCGACAGCGTAAACAACCCGAGCACCGCGCCGAACAACAACGGATCGACGTTGACCATGATGAAGTAGAACGGCAAAAATCCCACGAACGGCGCGAGTGTAAACGCCCGGGAGAGCGAATAGAAACCCATCCAAAACCGTTGCCCCGAATCGAGCTGCAATGCTTTCGCGGCGGCGCCGGACGCGCTGCGCGCAACGGCCGGTTCGCGGATCATCAACACGAGCGCCGTCGAACTCACGCTGGCCAGCAGCGACGCGTAGAACGGCCAGAACGGTTGGTAATCGAACAGGATGCTGCCGCTCGTGCCGGCCACCAGCGTGGCGATGAACATCTGACTTTGCGAGCGCGTCTGCGCGCGCATGAACAACGTGCTGTCGCCGCCCGCGCTCGCGAGCGAGCGCAGCAGGCTCGAATCGGTCGACAGCGCAATGCTGAAGCCCGTGCCGCCGATGATCTGCGACAACACGAGCAGGTGCATATCGACATCGGCGAGCCGCGTGCCGGCCAGCAGCAGCACGATCCCGCAGGCCTTCATCGTTTCGCCCACCGCCACGACCTGCTTTTCCGAGAGCTGGGTCAGCAGCTTGCCGCCGACGCCGGACGTGACCGTCGTCACGAGGCCGTAGATCGCCAACAAGGCAATCACGCGATACAGGCCGAGTTCGACGAGATACAGATGCAGGAACAGCACCGGCAGATGGAAATACAGCCGCGACACCACGCGATAAAGCACGAACAAGCGAACGTTGCGTTCGGTGTCCTGCGCTGCGGTGGCGGCGGCCGTGGCGCTCATCGGCGAGTCGTTCGGATTCGGCCGGCGCTAGGCCAACACGATGTCGCCTTGGCGCAGCACCTTGAGCGTTCCGTCGAGCAGCGACACGATCGTGCTCGAGCGCGTCGTCTGCGGCGTCACGCCGCCGGGCGGCAAGATGTAATCGACGGCATCGGGAAACGTGCGGCTCGCCAGCTCGAAGTCGATGAGGCAATCGTGCTCGACCCCGGACATGTTCGCGGAGGTCATCGCGAGCGGCCGGCCGAAACGGTCGATCAGCGCGTTGAGCACGGGATTGCGGTTGCAGACCACCGAGATCGAGTCTTCCTTGAGATAGGGATGGTTCGGCGCCTGCGCGGATTTGCGCAGCACGAAATTGAGCGGGCCGGGCCAATGGCGCGCCATCAGCGAATTAACGGCCTGCGCTTGATCCTCGGGCGCCTGCGCATACAGCCAAACATCCTCGGGCCGGGAAACGAACAGCGTGAGCGGCTTTTTGACGTCGCGCTTCTTGATTTCATAGAGGCGCGCGCAGGCTTTTACGTTCCACGGGTCGGCGGCGAACGCATAGTTCGTGTCGGTAGGCACCATGAGGACCCCTCCGTCTGCGAGGATGGCCGCGGCGTGTTCGATCGGCTGCATGGGCAAGTCTCCTTGATGTTGGACGATGGTTCTCAGATGGTCACTTCCACGCTGCGCCCCGCGAAGCAGTATTGCCCGGGCTGCAGCGCGCCCTTCCAATCCACCCGCACGCGCACCGTGACCACCTTGACGGGCAGTTGGCGGCGTGCGATTTCAGGCGGGGGAGCGGCCACGTACTGGCCGACCGTTACGCGCCCCGTACCCGATCGGATCGTTTCGATGACGCCCGTCCAGCGGCGCGAATCCTGCGCGAGCCGGACCTGGGCCTGCGCACCGACCTTGAGATCGCGTACGTCGGATTCGTCGAAGAACGCATCGACCCAGACATCGTTGCAATCGATGAGCTGCATGATCGGCGAACCGGCGGTCAGCGCTTCGCCGCTTTGCGCGTCGAGCGACCACACCACGCTCGGTCGATCCGCCGCGACGCTCGCCAAGCGCTGATGCTCGAGCTCCGCTTCGACGCGGGCGAGCTCACGTTGCGTCGCCGTGCCGAGCGTCGACGCTTCCGCCCGCTGCTGCTTCAGATCGACGAGTTCCAACTCCAATTGACGGTTGCGCTGCTCGGGCTCGCTTAAGGCGCGCGGCCCGTCGAGCTGCAAGCCCGCCCGCGCCGCCGCGTAACTGACCTTGGTCTGATTCACGAGCGCGCGCTGCGCGTCGGCCTGGGCGAGATTGGCGCGCGCCGTCGCCAGACTGCGCTCGTAGCCGGCTCGGCTCAGATAGCCTTTTTCGAACAGCGTCGAAGCGCGCCGCATGTCGGCATCGGCCAGCGCGGCGAGCGCATCGAGCCGCGCCTGCTCCGCGTGCGCCTGCTCGATCTGCGCGCCGGCGTAGCGCGCCTGGAGCGACTGCTGATCCTTGCTCTCGCCGCGATAGAGCGCTTGCTGTCGCTCGCGATCCGCGATGCGCAGGTCCAGACTCTGCTGGCGCTGCGCGAGGTCCGCGCTTTGCACTTTCAACTGCTGTTCGAGAATGCGCAGTTCCGACACGCGCGGATTGGACACATCGCCCGATACTTGGCCGAGCACCTGGCCCGTCTTCACCGAATCGCCGACATTCACGCCCGGCGCAAAGGACAACGTGCCGGCGATCGGTGCGCGCAACACGATCACGCTCGCGTTGACGAACGCCTGTTTGCTCGTCGGCCGTTTCATCCACAGCCACGCCCCCGCCAGCACCACGGCGATGCCGACGATCACGGGCGCGGCCCGCTTCCAGTCGGTGCGCCAGTTGTCCACGCGCACCGTCGCCAACTTTTCGCGCAGCATCGCCCTTGTCTCCCCGTTCACGCTCGGTGCCCCCCCGTAGCGGCGCGCTGGATCAGCGCTCGTAGAACGCCGTGATGGACGCCGTGCCGATGCTGTTCGCGTGAATCAAATACCGCGCGACGGCATTGGGCGTTGCGGCATCGACACCGAGCTTGTCGACCGACAGCGCGTGCAGCGTGAAGACATAGCGATGCGCGCCCGCGCCGGGCGGCGGGCAGACGCCGCCGAAGCCTCGGAAGCCGTAATCGTTGGCGCTCTGAATCGCGCCTGCCGGCAAATGCTCGCCGCCCACCACGCCGGCATCGCGTCGAAGCGCGCACGTCTCGGGCGAGATGTCGAAGGCGACCCAATGCCAAAAGCCGCTCCCCGTGGGCGCATCCGGATCGTAGAGCGTGAGCGCGAGACTGCGCGCGCCTTCGGGTACGCCGCTCCAGCTCAGCGCGGGCGAACGATTCGCGCCGTTGCCGCCGAAATCGTTGTACTCATGTGCTTTGTCGAGACGGCCCTGGTCCGCGAATTCCGGTGAAGACAACGTGAAACTGGACATGCGCGCTCCCATTCGATCGTGTTCGTGGTCGGGCCGCCGCCGTAGCTTCAAAGCCCGCTAGGAGAGCGCCCCGCTGCGTTGCTTCATGGGAAAGGACGATAGCATGCGGATTGTCCATTCATGGACAATGGATCTGATATCCATTTATTGTTTCCACACAAGAACAACTGTACGCCACCGGAGTCAACGCGGCCGAGCGCTTTTGCGGCCGGGCTTCTGCGCTACATTCGGCATCGCGTGCAGGCCGCACGTGCGCTATTCAGGATGCGGACCCATGACAAGAAGAATCTCCAAGGCAACGCTCACGCATATCGCATTGGTCGTCGCGAGCTTGTTCGGCGGCACGGCCGGCGCGACGGACCTGCTCGGCGCATGGCGGGACGCCCAGGGCTCGGACCCGGGGTTCGCTGCCGCTCGTGCGCAACAGCGCGCCAGCGACGAAGCGATGCCGCAAGCACGCGCCGCGCTGTTGCCGCACATGCAGGCCTCGGTCGGCACGGCGTCGAACTGGGGCCGCGGCTTCTCCGATCTGCCGCCGCAGCAGTACACGAGCAACGGCTACGCCGCCTCGCTCGTTTTGCCCGTGTTTCATTGGGGCGATTGGCAAGGGCTCGACATCGGCAAGCTGAAGGTCGCCCGCGGCGACGTGGCTTTCGAGAAAGCGCGGCAAGACCTCATGCTCGATGTCGCGCGCGCCTACTTCGACGTGCTCGAAGCGCAGGATGCGCTGCGCTTCACCGAGGCTCATGAGGTGTCGCTGAACGACCAGCTGAAAAGCGCGCAGGCCGCGTTCGACGCGGGTACGCAGACCGTCGTCGACGTGGACCAAGCACGCGCCGCGCACGATCTCGCGCGCGCCGAACAGGCGGCCGCTCGCTCGGACTATCAAATCCGTCTCGCCAGGCTCAATAAACTCGTCGGCCATCCGGCCGATTCGCTCGCCGCGCTGCCCGACGGTGCGCAACTGCCCGCCGTCGCGAACATCGACGAATGGATCTCGCTGGCTCAGCAGCAAAACCTCGAGGTGGCGAGCGGCCAGATCGACAGCGAGATCGCCCGCAAGGAAACGAGCCAAGCGCGTGCCGCGAGCCTGCCGACCGTCGATCTCGTGGCGAGCTTCAACCACAGCAGTCAAGCCAGTTCGCGCTACACCTATGCGCCGGCGATCGACAGCGGCGGCGGCTTGGGCGTAACGGGCGGCGCGGCCAACTCGTGGGTGGTGGGCGTGCAGATCACGATCCCGATCTCCACGGGCGGCGCGGTTCAGAGCCGCAAACGCGAAACGCTCGCGCTGGAGGACAAAGCCGCGAGCGAACTGCAGAACGCGCGCGAGAACGCCACGCTCGAGGTCCGTCAAAAGTACTTCGCCCTGCTCAACGGAATGGACCGTATCCATGCGCTGCAATCGGCGGTGGCGTCGAGCCGCATGTCGACCGGCTCGGCGCGAACCGCCTACGATGTCGGCGATCGCACGAGCACGGACGTGGTCATCGCCGAGGATCGGCAATACGCGTCGCAAACCGCGCTGAGCCGCGCGCGCTACGACTATCTGCGCCAGCGGCTGGAGCTTGCGAGGATCGCCGGGCAGTTGAACGAGGACGCGCTGGCGCAAGTGAATGCGTTGTTGCGCGAGCCGAAGGGGAAAGGGGAAAGCGAGGGCGCATCCGCGAAGTAAACGAACGGCAAAACAGTTTGGGCCGCTCGATGCGGCCCGTGCTCAAGGGCAATGCGGGAAACGCACCGCCGATGCCCGACGGCATCGACGATCCATTTCGACCGATCAAGCGTGCGCCGGCTCGCGCTCCGGAATCTTGCCTACCGCGCGCGCATAGGCAAACAGCCCGCCCGCTTCGACGATATTGGCCAACTCGCCCACCGGCTCGATCGCCGCATCGGGCACGCCGTTCTCGCAGCGCACGACCTGCTCGTCCACCGCGATTTCGACGATGTCGCCGGTCTTGACCTGATCGCAGAGCCGCACGTTCGAAACCACCGGCAGCAGTTGCCCCGTCGACACGCAGTTGCGAAAGAAGATGCGCGCATACGACTGCGCGATCACCGCGCGAACGCCGGCCGCGCCGAGCGTCACGACCGCGTGTTCGCGCGAGGAGCCGCAACCGAAGTTTTGTCCGGCGATGACGATCGTATACGGCGACTTGCCGAGCTGCGGATCGATGAACGGCAGCGAGCCCTCGGGCAGGCCGCACATCGCCAGCGTCGCGAGCTGCGCGTAGCCTTCCGGGCTGGACGGATTGATTTTCAGATATTCGGCGGTGAGGATCTGGTCGGTATCGATGTTGTCGCCCAACACGTAGGCAACGCCGCGAATGGTCTTTGCGCTCATGGAATCAGCTCACAAGTAGACGTTGGGGTTGACGAGGCGGCCGGCCACCGCGGCGGCCGCCACGGTATAGGGCGAGCCCAAATAGATGTTGGCGCGCTTGTTGCCCATGCGGCCGACGAAATTGCGGTTGGTCGTCGACGCCACCGAGATCGGCTCGTTGACGCGCCCGAACGTATCGGCGGGGCCGCCGCAGCAGGCCGCGCAACTCGGCTCCGACGACAGCGCGACGCCGGCATCGGTGAAGATCGAGTACACCGACGCGCCGTCCACTTGCGTCGTCACGATGCCGTGGAAGACTTCCTTGGTCGCCGGCACGGCGAACGTCGGCACCGTAACCTTGCGGCCCTTGAGAATCTTCGCCGCGGCGACGAAGTCCTCGAGTTTGCCGCCCGTGCACGAGCCGATATAAGCCTGTTCGATGCGCGTATCGGCCACGCTGTCCACACCGCCGACGTTATCGGGCGAATGCGGCTTGGCGACGAGCGGCTGCATCTTCGTCACGTCGATGTCGAGCACGCGCACGTACTCGGCGTCGGCGTCCGGCGTCATGATGTCGTAGGGGATGTCGGTGCGCGTGGCGAGATAGTCGATCGTCGCCTGATTCGGCACCATGATGCCGTTCTTGGCGCCGCATTCGACCACCATGTTGCAAAGCGTCATCCGTTCCTCGACCGACAGCGCATCGACGACCGCGCCGCCGAATTCGATCGCTTGATAAGTCGCCCCATCGATCGTCAATTCGCCGAGCACGGCGAGGATGAGGTCCTTGGCGAGGACGTGCGAGGGCAATTCCCCGTGAAAGTTCACGCGGATCGTCGATGGCACTTTGAGCGGAATCTCGCCCGTCCCGAGCGCGAACGCCGCGTCGGTAATCCCGAGCCCCACCGAGAACGTGCCGAACGCGCCCGAGGTCACCGTGTGCGAATCGGTGCCGAGCAGCACTTCGCCGGGCCGGTTGTGTCCGCCCTCGGCCAGGCCGATATGGCACACGCCCTTGTAGCGCGGGGTTCCCACGTCGTAGAAGTACTTGATGTTCTGCTCGCGCGCGAACTCGCGCATCACGCGCACGTTCTGGTTGGCGAGCACGTCGGCGGTATAGATGAAGTGATCGGGAATCATCACGAAGCGCGTGGGATCCCACACACGCGCATCGGCGCCGAACTCCTTCTTGAAGATGCTAATGACGCCGGGCGAACAAGGATCGTGAGACATCAGCACATCCACTTTCGCCCAGATCACTTCGCCGGGCGTCACGCGGCTGCGTCCGCTGGCTTTCGCCAATACCTTCTGGCTCAAGGTCTGTCCCATTCGTTTGCTCCTTCGTTGTCTGTGGGCGTTGTCTTCGAAACCGAGGTCCACTTCGACGGCCAGTGGACTGCATTGAACCAAATTAACACGACACCCCACAAATCAGAACAAATCGTTTATAGTCGGCGCGTTTGTTTCTATAGGGAAACGAAAGTGAAACAACTCGATCAACTCGCCTCAATGGCCATCTTCGCGAAAATCGTCGACACCATGAGCTACACCGAGGCGGCGAAGCTGCTCGGGTTGTCGAAATCGGCGGTCAGCAAGGAGATCAACCGGCTCGAGACCGGGCTGGGCGTGACGCTGCTCAAGCGCACCACGCGCAAGATCGAAGTGACCGAGATCGGCCGAACCTATTACGAGTACTGCTCGCGGCTCTTGGCCGAGGTGCGCGGCGCCGATGCCTTCGTGCGCCAATACCACGAAGAGCCGATCGGCAATTTGCGCGTGGTGGCGCCGATGACCTTCGGCAACCGGGCCGTGGTGCCCGCGCTGTGCCGCTTCATTGCCAACAACATCCATGTCCAGGTCGACCTCGAGCTGACCGATCGCGTCGTCGATCTGAACGAACAGAACGTGGACGTCGCCATCGTGATCAGCCGCGACAAGCCCGATCAGGCCACGGTGCAGCGGCTCGCCGAGATCCATTGGGGCATCTACGCGTCGCCGGCGTACATCGCGGCGAATCCGCCGGTGCAGCGTCCGGAGGACTTGAGCCGGCACGGGTTCCTGCTGTTCGGCGGGCCGGCGCACACGACCTCGCTGCAGTTCTGTCACGGCAAGCGGCAACTCGAAACGCGTGTGCGCTGCGTGCTGCGTTCGAACAACAGCGTCGCGCTGCTCAATGCGGCGATCGAGGGGATCGGCATTGCATACTTGCCGCGCTACGTCGCGCGCGAGGCGACGGCGGCAGGGCAGCTGCGGCAACTGCTGCCGGACTGGAGTTCGGAGACGCGCGTCGCCTATGCGGCGTATCGCGACGACCGGTATCTGTCGCCGCGCGTGCGCATGTTCGTGCAGGAACTGGCGCGCGACTTCGCCAAGAATACGGACACGTTCGGAGGGTGCGCGGAGCGCGACGCCGCGGACACTTAAGCCTTGGGGCGGATGTCGGCTCCCGTCATCTCCCGCCCCACCTCGTCCGCCACGCGCCGCACCTCTTGGAAAAACGCATCGACGAGATTGGAGTTCTGCGAGGCCGGCATCCGACAAAGCTGAAAACGGAAATACACCTCGGGCTCGAAACGGCGCAGCACGATACGCTCCTGCATGCCGCCGCCGAACAGCGGGTGAATCAACGATACCCCCAAGCCCGCCGCCACGAACTCGCAGACGCTCGGTGCATTGTCGGTTTCGAGCACGATATTCAGACGCACGTTGTGCTCCTCGAACACCGTTTCGACCAACTGGCGTGTTTGGCTCATGAAGAAGAACGTGACGAACGGCACGTTATCCAAATCGCGCGGCCGGATCACCGTCTTGCTGCGCAACGGATGCGCGGGGGGCAGCGCGCACACGAGCGCGTGCTCCATCAACGGCTCGCGTTCGATATAGGTATTGTCGATCAGCCCGTTGACTAGGCCCAGATCGAGTTGGCGCGTGACGAGCCACTCGGTCACGATCTGCGAGCTGCGCGAATGGATCGCCAGCGTGACCTCCGGGTGCGTCTTCAAAAAATCGAGCGTGACCCGCTTGATGAACGCCCCGCCCAACGCGGGAAGCGTGCCGACCGTCAAATGACTCTGCTCGTCGCGGCGAATGGATTCGATCGCCTGTTCGAGTTGCCGCAGCCCAGCGAAAATCCGATCGATTTCGCCATACAGCCGCATGCCTTGGCGCGTGGGCGCGAGCTTGCCTCGCACGCGATCGAACAACGTCAGTCCCGAGTCGTCCTCCAAGTTGGCCAACATCTTGCTGACGGCCGGTTGCGAGATATAGAGGATTTCGGCGGCACGGCTGACCGTGCCTTGTTCGATGACAGCCTTGAACGCCTCGATTTGTCGTAGATTCACCTGACGTTTCATGCCGCCTTCCCTTTCCTAACGGTCGTGTGGTCACTGGCCGCGCCGCCCGCGCGCTATCCGGCCGGGCGCGCCTCCAATGGAAAATAGCACGCCACCTGCCGCTGCGACGCGAGCGCCCCCAGCCGCGGCGCTTCCTTCGAACAGGGGCCGGCGGCGCGCGGGCAGCGCGGGTGGAATGCGCACCCGGCAGGCATACGCGTAGGCGACGGAATCTCGCCTTCGATCTTCGAGAGACGAAGCCGTTCGCTCGGGTCCGGCACCGGAGACGAATCCCTTAGCACGCGGCTATACGGATGCGCCGGTGCGTTCAACAACAAGCGTGTCGGGCCGCTTTCGACAATACGCCCCAAATACATGACGCTCACCGTGTCGCAGAACTGGCGCACCACGCCGAGATCATGCGATACGAACACGAACGAAAGCCCTCGCTCCTCGCGCAGCTTCGCCAGCAGTTGCAGAATCTGCGCTTGAACGGATACGTCGAGGGCCGATACGGGCTCGTCGGCGACGATCAACTCGGGATCGAGCACGAGCGCGCGGGCAATACCGATGCGCTGACGCTGGCCACCCGAGAACTCATGCGGATAGCGATCGAGCGCGTCGAGCGGCAAGCCCACGTCGTGCAGCGTCTTCGCCACCTGCTCGGCGATCGTCCGGGCGTTGCCGCGACGATGCACGCGCAACGGCTCCTCGAGCGTTTGACGGACCGTGCGGCGCGGATTAAGCGATGCATAAGGATCCTGAAAGACGATTTGCATGCGCTGGCGCAATGCGCGCATTTGCGCGGCGCCGGCGCGCCGTAAATCGATTCCGTCGAAAACGATCGAGCCGTCATCCGGCTCGATCAGCCGCAGCAGCGTCCGCGCTACCGTCGATTTGCCGCAACCGGATTCTCCGACGAGGCCCATCGAGCTGCCGCGAGGCACGCAGAACGACACCTCGTTGACGGCGCGCACGACGGTCGCCGGGGAACCGAGCCGTCCGCCTCCGCTCACGAAATGCTTGACCAAATTGTCGACGCGCAAGAGTTCGCTCATCGCGACGGTTCCTCCTTCGTTCGTAACGGTTCGAGCATGACCGGGCAACGCACGGTATGTCCGGTTGCGCTGCCCGGCACGGGCAGCAAGTCGGGATGCTCGCGCTCGCAGCGCGCCTCGCGGTGCGGACAGCGCGCCGCGAAAGCGCAACCCGCGGGCATCGCCGCAAGCGTGGGTGCTTGGCCTGGAATACCTCGTAGTTCATCGATATCCAGATCGACGCGAGGCATCGCGCGCAGCAACGCTCGAGTGTAGGGATGCGTGGGCCGCGCAAAGAGCGCATCGACGTCCGCCAACTCGACGATTTCGCCGGCGTACATGACCGCCACGCGATCGGCGATCTGCGCGACGACGCCCAAGTTGTGCGTGATGAACAAGATCGACGTGCCATGCGCCGCCTGCAGTTGCGCCAGCAGCGCCAATATCTGCGCCTGGATCGTCACGTCGAGCGCGGTGGTGGGCTCGTCGGCCACGAGGAGCGCCGGTTGGCAGACGATGGCCATCGCGATCATCACACGCTGGCGCATGCCGCCCGAAAACTGATGGGGATAGTTTTCGAAGCGCTTTTCCGCGCCCGCAATACCGACCTCTCGCAACGCTTCGAGCGCCCTGCGCCGAGCTTCCGCGAAAGGCACGTCGTGATGCTGGCGAATGGCCTCGACGATTTGATCGCCCACTTTCATCGTCGGGTTCAGCGACGTCATGGGATCTTGGAACACCATGGAGATTCGATTGCCCCGCACGCGCGCAAGCTGCGCCTCGGACAACGTCGATAAATCGCACCCGTCGAAAACGATCTCGCCGCCGGCATGACGCGCGGCCGCCGTCGGCAACAGCCTCAGGATCGACAAAGCGGTCACGCTCTTGCCGCTGCCCGATTCGCCGACGAGCGCGACCGTCTCGTTGCGCGCGATCCGCAGCGTGAGTCCGCGCACGGCCGCATGCCATTGCCGACGAATGCGGAACTCGGTCCGCAATTCACGCAACTCGAGTATCGAGGATGGCGTAGTCATCGCTTCTCTCCGCGCAGTTTGGGGTCGAGCGCATCGCGCAAGGCATCGCCGAGCAGGTTCAAGGCCAGCACGGTGAGCAGAATGGCCAGACACGGAAAAACGATCAGCCACCAGGTGTCGAGGATATTGTCGAAACCGTCGCGAATCATGCCGCCCCACGTGGCGATCGGCGGCGGCACGCCCAAGCCGATAAAACTCAGCGAGGCCTCGGTGCGGATCGCCGTGGCCATCCACATCGATCCCAGCACGATCACTTCCGAGATCATGTTGGGCAAGATGTGCACGATCATCAAACGCATCGGCCCAAAGCCGAGCGCGCGGCCCGCTTCGATGAAATCGCGCTGTTTGAGCGCAATCGTCGGGGCGCGCGCCACGCGCACGAACGGGGCGATCTCCGTAATCGCGATCGCGACGACGAGGTTCTCCAAGCTGGCGCCGAGCATGGCCGCTACCATGAGCCCGAGCAATAGGGCCGGGAATGACAGCAAAACATCGACGAGCCCCATCACGAGCTGATCGATCCAGCCGCCGAGATATCCCGCCAAGATGCCGAGCGCGGAGCCCACGACCATCGCGATCGACACGGCGAGAAAGCCGACCAGCAGCGAAATGCGGGCGCCGTACACGAGACGCGACAGCACGTCGCGGCCGTAGCTGTCGGTGCCCAGCCAGTACTGCGCCGAGGGCGGATCCAAGCGATAGGCGATATGCTGTTCGATCGGATCATGCGGCGATATCCACGGCGCCAACAACGCGGCGAGGACGACCGTCGCGAGCAGAGTCAAACCGATCCATGCGATGCGGTTGCCCAGCAGCGTTCGCCAGAATCCATCGGATCCGGCGGCCGGCGTGGAAACGGGGGTGGGAGACGATGTGGCCACGGTGCTCATTTGTATTTCACTCGAGGGTCGACCCACGCATAGGCCAGGTCGGTCAGTAGGTTGACGACGATCACGCAAACCGCGAAAACGATCATCAGGCCTTGCAGCAAGGTGTAGTCGCGCGCGTTCAACGCGCCCAGAATCAGCTTGCCGATGCCAGGCCGGTTGAACACGATTTCGGTCAGCACCGAGTTGCCGATCAACGTGCCGAAATAAAGGCCGACGACGGTCAAGATCGGAATCAGCGCGTTGCGCAATCCGTGTCGCAGGATCAGTTGGTTCGGCCGCAGCCCTTTCGCCCGCGCCGTCCGCATGTAGTCCTCGCCCAGCACGCCCAGCATCGACGAACGCGTGACGCGCGTCACGTAGCCCGTCATGATCAGGCCCAGGTTGAACGCCGGTAACACCAATCCGCGCCATTGCCCCCAGGGGTTGCCGGAGGTCGTGCTGCCGATGACGGGAAACCAATCGAGCTCGATCGCAAACGCGAGCAGCATCAAAATGCCGGAGACGAACGCGGGGAACGACAGACCAGCGAGCGAAAGAATGCGCGTGACGTAGTCGGGCCACGCATTGCGCCGCAGGGCGGCCCAAATGGCCAACGGCAAACCCAGACCGATACCGATCAAAATCGCGGCGATCGTCAGTTGCAGCGTCCAGGGCAGCACTGCCGCGACTTCCTGCAAGACGCTTTGCCCGTTCGCGAGCGAGCGGCCCAGGTTGCCGCTCAATACGTCGGTCAAGAAATGGACGTACTGCGTATGCAGCGGCAAATTCAACCCTAGTTGGCTACGCAGCGCCGACAAGGCTTGAGCGCTCGCCTGGTCGCCCAGCATCGCGGCGGCCGGATCGCCCGGCACGAGGCGCACGAGCACGAACACGGCGGTCAGCATCGCCAGGAGCGTGGGGACCGCAAGCAGCAGGCGCTTGAGGGTATATCGAATCATGTGGAGACCTCCGAGTGCGGGGCGGCGATGAAGCGCCGGGCGCTCAACGCCCCGATCGCGCGGCGTGTCGAACCGCCGACGATCAAGTCCGTCAGGGCGGCCCCGACGACAGGCGCCAGCTGAAAGCCATGGCCTGAATACCCAAACGCGTGAAATACGCCCGGCGCGTTGACCGCCGGCCCGACGATAGGCAGCAAGTCGGCCGTTTTCGCTTCGAGACCGGACCAGACGCGCACGATGCGAACGTCGCGCACGCCCGGAAACAAATCGGTAGCGGCGTGCGCCCCTTTGCTCAAGATGCCCATCCGCACCTCAGACGTTTCGCGATCGAGATCGGGTACGCCTTGCAAGCCGCCGCCGATCACGAGCGTGCCCTGGTCGGATTGCTTGAACGAGAGCGCGCGTCCCATGACCGACACGACGGGTTCGATCATGGGCGCGACGCGTTCCGAAACGATCATCATCGAAGCCTTCGCGCCGAGCTCGATCCTATCGCCCACCATCGCCGCGATGCGGCCGCCCCAGGCGCCGGCCGCATTGACGACGACGGGTACGACGAGCCGGCTGTCCGGCTCGCCGCTGCCGCCACGCGCATGGTCGATCTCGATGGCCCATTCCCGTCCGTGCTGCTCGATGCACCGCACACCGCAGCCCTCCCGGATGACGACGCCCGCCGATTGGGCGCTGCGCCGAAAAGCGGCCAACGTACGATGCGGGTCCGCCGCCCCGTTGTCCGCCGCCATCGACGCGCCGACGCAATGCGGGCTGATCGCGGGCACGCGCCGGCGCAGTTCCTCGCGGTCGATGACGGCCTCATGCGTATAACCCTTTGCATTCAATTCGGCAACGCGCGCCGTGAGCTTCGCCAGGCTCGCCCCATCCTCCGCCACGCAGATTTGGCCGTGCGCATGAAAACCGCAATCGTCGCCGACCAGCGAGGCGATGCGATGCCACATTTGCATCGCTTCGAGCGACAGGTCCAATTCGCGCATGTCGCGGTTAAGCGTGCGTACGCCCGCGGCGGATGCGCCGGACGCATGCCGCCCGACCCATGCGCGCTCGAGCACGACCACGCGCTTGCCGGCGCGAGCGAGATGCAACGCGGCCGACAGTCCGTGCAGTCCGCCCCCTATCACCGCGACGTCGAATACGGCCCGGTTCGTCACGTGTCGCCCCCGGTATCGAGCGAGGCCAGTTCGCCGAGCGTCAACGGCTTCAACGGCGGCCGAATGCGATAGAAGCCGACGTGCTCGACGCGCTTGCCATGCGCCGCGGCCAAAATATGCGCGACGGTATACCCGCACTGGCGACCTTGACACGGTCCCATACCAGCGCGCGTGAACGCCTTGATCTGATTCGGCCCGGGCTGGCCGATGCGGGCGGCCGCACGGATTTGGCCTGCGGTCAGTTCTTCGCAGCGGCACACCACGGTCTCGTCCGCCGGTTCGAAAATATCCGCGCGCGGCGGATAAAGCGCATCGAGCATCGGACGAATCGCCAATTGCGCGGCCAGCCGGCTGCGCAGCGGCGCGGCAAGACGCCTTGCGTCGTCTTCGGTCAATGCGCCGGTGCGCACCGCCACCCCCAGCGCGGCCAGTTCGCCGAGCGTGCAGGCCGCGCGCGCGCCGCCGATGCCCGCACCGTCGCCCGCGCTAAAAATCCCCGGTTTGCTCGTCTGCCCCCATGCGTCGAGCGTCGGAGCGAAACATCGCTGGTCGGCTCGCCACTCATGCGCGCAACCGAGCGCTTGCGTGATATGAATCGAAGGCACGACGCCTTCGTGGATCAACAGCAGTTCGGCCGCGACGCGTTGCGACTTGCCGGCCGCGGTGCGAAAGACGAGGTGCTCCACACGCTCGCCCCCCTCCGCGCGCACCTGCGTCACGCCTCGAACGATCGGAAAGCCGGCGCGCCGCAATTCGCGCATCCAGCTCAAGCCCTTGAGCAGGTCTTTCCACGCGCGCAACGCTCCGCCAAGATGAGGCAACGCGCGCGCCCCGCCGCCGGGCGGAGAAGTGTCGAGCCAGCCGGCGATCGTGCCGCCGGCACGCAGCAGCTGCACCATATAAAGCAGCACGAGGGGGCCGCTGCCCGCGATCCATACGGGCGTCTTCGGAATCTCGCGTGCCGTCTTCAAGAGAATTTGCGCCGCCCCGACCGTCAGCACCCCGGGCAGCGTCCACCCCGGAAACGGCGCAGGCCGTTCCTGCGCGCCCGTGGCCAACAGCACGTTAGCCGCTTGCACGCACTGCGCTTGCTGAGCACGGCTCATGAAGACCTGCCAGCCCGGCTCGATTTGCCAGACTTGCGTGGACGGCTCGTAAAGCGCCCCGCTCGCGCGAAATGCGCGCGCCAGCGGAGCGCCCGCGGCGTATTCGTCGCCCAGCAAATCACCGGTTGGGGTGCCCGCCCGCGTTTCGACGGCACGCCAAATCTGTCCGCCTGGCGCAGGCTGATCGTCCACGACCAGCACGTTCAAGCCGAGCCCACGCGCGCGCACCGCGGCGCTCATACCCGCCGGCCCCGCGCCGACGATCAATAGGTCCACTGCGCGGCTCATCGCGGCACTCCTTGCGACACGTCCTCCCGCGCGGCGGCGCCGTCGCCTGCCGCGTCGCCCGGCATGGCCACCGCCAGCACGCGGCGGCCGTGTTGCCGTTGCACGCGCATCCCGTCGCGTACGCACACTTGGCAAGTCTGGACCGACGCCACGCCGTCGACGGTGGCCAAGCAATCGAAACAGACGCCCATCATGCAATAAGGCGCGCGTGGGCTGCCGTTGACCGGCGTGGTGCGACAAATCGGGGAAGCGAGCCGCAGCAAGACGGCGGCCACGCTCTCGCCCGGTTCGGCGCCGACAGCTTGGCCATCGATCGTCACGGTCAGGTCCGGGGACGGCTCCCCCGGGTCATGCAGTTTGCGGAACATCGAAGCGTCCATGGTGAAAGAGGTGAAGGTCGTCCGGCAGCCGTGTTTGCACGAAGGCGTCGGCCAGCGGTCCGGCATGAAAGGCGGCGAGCGTGATGCCCGAATGGCACAGCGCGATCCAAGCGCCCGGATGGTCGGCGGACTCGGCATAAACGGGACAACCGTCCGGCGTCATGACGCGCAGACACGACCAATGCCGCACGAGCTGCGCTTGCCGCAGTTCGGGCAGCACGCGGCCCGCCTGCCGGCTCATGTATGCCGCCGCGGACGTGGTCGTGCTCAAGTCGTAGCCGACTTCCTCCTGCGTGACGCCGATCAGCACTGTTCCTTCGGCCGTCTGTCTCAACCCGCTCGCAGGCAACGGCAGGATCGGGGCCAGCCTTTCGGTTACGAGCAGTTGCCCCCGTTGCGGACGCAGCGGAACATCCAAGCCGACCATGGCGCCGAGCGCCGACGAGCCGAGCCCGGCGGCAACGAGCACGCGAGCCGCCTCGAACCGCTGATTTCCGACATGAACCGAAAACCCGCCCCCTGCGCATGGGACGATGCGCGAGACGGGACTGTTGGTGCGCAACGTGCCGCCGCCCGCTTCAAGCGCGCGCTGCAAGGCAGCCAGCAATCGCAGCGGATTGACGTGGCCATCCATGCATCCGTAGCTGGCGCCGCTGACATCGGGGCCGAATCGCACCTTCGGGAAAAGACGCAGCAATTGGTCTCGATCGAGCATCCGAGCATCGCTTTCGTGGCCAGGCAACTGGGCGGCCAGGCGCGCGAGCTTCGCGGCGCGTTGCTCCCATTGCGTCGCGCCTAGGCAAAAGTGGATGCCGCCGTCCCTTCGATAATCGAATTCGATGCCGCTATCGGCCGTCAATTCGCGCGCGAAGGCGGGCCACAACGCCGCGCTGCGGCGCGTCAACTGCTGATAGGCCGGCTGCCCCGATCCTTTCCCCTGCACCCAAACGAGACCGAAGTTCGCTTTGGCCGCGCGCAGATCGCCGTCCGCGCCATCCAGCACCAGCGGGCGAAGCCCCCGCCGAACCAGACCGTATGCGACGGCGCTTCCCACCACACCGGCGCCGATGACGATCGCATCGTAAGCATTCTGATCTTCCATATAGTTAGGACAACTATCTAATTCCGTCGAGGTATGAAGAAAATGCCCAACCGCGGCATCTCGAGCGTCGCGCTGCCGATCCTACGCCGCGATGCCGCGAGCGATCTAGGACGATCCTACGGACCCATCGAGCGCCGTTTGCGCCTGCCGCGCGCCAAAGGATTCAATGACCAGCCAGGGCGGTCTTTTCCGTAATGAGCGGAGCGAGGTTGAGCGAGCCCTTCAAGTCGTATCCATACTGCACCTTATCGCTGTGCACCCAGACTTGCAGCAGGCCGAACAGCGGAACGGAGCAGACATCGTCGTGGATCTTCTGCTGCGCGCGCTTCCACCATGCCAGCTTCTTGTCGGCGTCGGGCTCCACGCGCGCCGCCCGGATCTCCGCATCCGCCGCCGAGCAATGCGAGAAGTTCGACATGGCCGTGGGCGTATTCACCGACGCCGCCGAATCGTAGAACTCGCTCAGCCAAATATCGGCGCTCGGATAGCGCGCCGCGCCGTAGAACACCAGCGCGCTCAAATCCTTCCGGCTTTGCGCTTGATAGGTCGCATGATCGACGATCTGCAAGTCGAGCTTGATGCCGGCCTTGGCCAACTGCGCCTGAACGATTTCCATGATCGGCTGCTGTGCCGAGATGTTCGACACCACGGATTTGATCGTGATGCCGTTCGGATAGCCGGCCTCGGCGAGCAGCTTGCGCGCACGGGCCACGTCGTACACATAGCCGCCTGCCGAGCAGTCTTGCCCGAGATAGCCGGGCGGCACCGACGAGCAGCCCTTGATGGCCACCTGAGCCCCGACGTAATGCATGATTTCGTCGACGTCGACGGACGCCGCGATGGCTTCGCGCACCTTGATGTTGTCGAGCGGCTTGATCGTTCGATTGATGAACAGGGTACGGTATTCAGCCGGCTCGAAGATGTCGACGCGCGCCCCGCTGCGCTTGCTCTCGCGCTCCACCCAGCGTTTCTCGCGCTTGCCGTAAATGAGGTCGAGTTCGCCCGACGCGAAGGCCAATTCCCGATCGCTGTCCGAAGGGAGCATGCGGTATGTGATACCGGCCAACCTGGGCTTGCCGCGGAAGTATCGATCGTTCGCCACCAGCTTCACGAATTGCTGGGTGACATGCTGGCCGAACGCGAACGGCCCCGTGCCGACCGGATGATTGCCGAATTGGCTGCCGTATTTCTCGGCCGCTTTCATGCTGACGATGTAGCCGCCGTGATAGTTCGACACGCGCCCGAGAAACGTCGCGTCCGGGTATTTCAGCGCGACGCGAACCGTATACGGATCGAGCGCCTCCACCTTCTCGATTCCGGCGAAGTCCGCCGCGAAGCTCGAACGCTTAGGGTCTGCGGCACGCTCGAGCGAATACACCACATCGGCCGATGTCAACGCGCCCCAATCCCCCTGAAAACTGACGCCGTGGCGCAAATGGAACGTCCAAACCTTGCTGTCCTTCGATGCTTGCCAGCTTTCGGCGAGATCGGGCTCGAGCGTCCGCGGGTCCGCGCTGCCCGGCGCGAAACGCACGAGTGCGTCGAATATCTCCGCGACGACGCCGACATCGCTGGTCGACGTAGCGCGATCCGGGTCGAGCGTCACGATGTCTTGTGCGCCCGAACTCACGCGAATCACCGGCCGCGGATCCGTCTGCGCGTGCGCCGCCGGCTGAAACGATGCACTCGCGGCGACGAGCGCGGCGACAACCAAGGGGAAAAGTCGACTGTTCATGGGTCCGTAAGGGGTCGAGATGCACGGTGGACATGCAACGTGAATGAGCGCCCTTACGGTAGGACCATCAAATTAGTGTGTCAAAGACCGGTATCCGGGTAGCGTATTCCGTACGGTTATAGGTCGGGTTATCCCTATCCGCGTACCGGCGGGCGCAAAACCCGGGGTCGCCCCTCAAAAAAAACGGCGCCGCGAGCCTTCCGGCTGCGGCGCCATTACATGAGGCGAAGCGACTCGACGCTTACATCGTGACGGTGTCGGCCACTTCCTTGAAATCTCCGATTTGGTCGAAGTTCATGTATTGGTAGATCTTGTCGCCATTGGCGGTCAGCACGCCCATGTCGGCCATGTACTCTTCCTTCGTCGGAATCCGGCCCAAACGCGAGCAGATTGCCGCCAATTCCGCCGAACCGAGGTACACGTTCGTGTTCTTGCCCAGGCGGTTCGGGAAGTTACGGGTCGAGGTGGACATGACCGTCGCGCCTTCTCGCACCTGCGCCTGGTTGCCCATGCACAGCGAGCAGCCCGGCATTTCGGTGCGCGCACCGGCCGTGCCGAAGACGCCGTAGTGGCCCTCCTCGGTCAATTGCTTCTGATCCATCTTCGTCGGCGGGGCCACCCACAGCTTGACCGGAATGTCGCGCTTGCCTTCGAGCAGCTTCGACGCGGCGCGGAAGTGACCGATGTTGGTCATGCACGAGCCGATGAACACTTCATCGATCTTGTTGCCGGCCACGTCGGAGAGCGTCTTCACGTCGTCCGGATCGTTCGGGCAAGCGACGATCGGCTCGTGAATGTCGGCCAGGTCGATCTCGATGACGGCCGCATATTCGGCGTCCGCGTCCGGCGAGAGCAATTGCGGATCGGCCAGCCACTGCTCCATCGCCTTGATGCGGCGCTGCAGGCTGCGCGGATCTTGGTAGCCCTCGGCGATCATCCACTTCAGCAGCGTCACGTTGCTGTTCAGATATTCGATGATCGGTTCCTTGTTCAGATGAACCGTGCAGCCCGCGGCCGAACGCTCGGCCGATGCATCCGACAATTCGAAGGCTTGCTCCACCTTCAGATCGGGCAGACCTTCGATTTCGAGAATGCGGCCCGAGAAGATGTTTTTCTTGCCTTGCTTGGCCACCGTCAGCATGCCCTGCTTGATGGCGTACAGCGGGATGGCGTTGACGAGGTCACGCAGCGTCACGCCCGGCTGCATCTTGCCCTTGAAGCGGACCAGGACCGATTCCGGCATGTCGAGCGGCATCGTGCCCGTGGCGGCGGCAAACGCGACCAGGCCCGAACCGGCCGGGAAGCTGATGCCGATCGGGAAACGCGTGTGCGAGTCGCCGCCCGTGCCCACCGTATCGGGCAGCAGCATGCGGTTCAGCCACGAGTGGATCACGCCGTCGCCCGGGCGCAGCGCGATGCCGCCGCGCGTGCTGATGAAGTCGGGCAGCGTGCGGTGCGTCTTCACGTCCACCGGCTTCGGATAAGCGGCGGTGTGGCAGAACGACTGCATGACGAGGTCCGCCGAAAAGCCCAGGCAGGCCAGATCCTTCAGTTCGTCGCGCGTCATCGGGCCGGTGGTGTCCTGCGAGCCGACCGACGTCATCTTCGGTTCGCAATACGTGCCCGGACGCACGCCCTGGCCTTCCGGCAGGCCGCATGCGCGCCCGACCATCTTTTGCGCCAGCGAAAAGCCCTTGCCGCTGTCGGCCGGCTGCTGCGGCAGGCGGAACAGCGTCGACGCGGGCAGGCCCAGCGCTTCGCGCGCCTTGGCGGTCAGCCCGCGGCCGATGATCAGAGGAATACGGCCGCCCGCGCGCACTTCGTCGAAGAGCACGTCCGACTTCACCTGAAACTCGGCGATCACTTCGCCGTTCTTCAAGGCTTTGCCGTCGTACGGACGCAGCTCGATCACGTCGCCCATTTCCATCTTCGACACGTCGAGTTCGATCGGCAGCGCGCCGGCGTCTTCCATCGTGTTGTAGAAGATCGGGGCGATCTTGCCGCCCAGGCACACGCCGCCGAAGCGCTTGTTCGGAATGAAGGGAATGTCTTCGCCCGTGAACCACAGCACCGAGTTGGTGGCGGACTTGCGCGAGGAGCCGGTCCCGACCACGTCGCCCACGTAGGCGACCAAGTGGCCCTTTTCTTTCAGCGATTCGATGAATTTGATCGGGCCGCGCTTGCCGTCCTCTTCCGGCGTGATGCCGGGGCGGGCGTTCTTCAGCATCGCCAACGCGTGCAGCGGAATGTCCGGGCGCGTGGTGGCGTCGGGCGCCGGCGAGAGATCGTCGGTGTTGGTTTCCCCCGGCACCTTGAAGACGGTGACGGTCAGGCTTTGCGGCACTTCCGGGCGGCTCGTGAACCATTCGGCGTCGGCCCAGCTTTGCATCACGGCGCGGGCGTTCGCGTTGCCCTTGTCGGCCAGATCCTTCACGTCGTGGAACTGGTCGAACATCAGCAGGGTTTTCTTCAGCGCCTCGGCGGCCGTTGCGCCCACTTCGGCGTCGGACAGCAGTTCGATCAGCGGCTGGATGTTGTAGCCGCCGAGCATCGTGCCGAGCAGCTCGGTGGCTCGCGCGCGCGAGATCAACGCGCAAGCGGTTTCGCCTTTGGCGACGGCGGCCAAGAAGCCCGCCTTCACGCGAGCGGCTTCGTCGACGCCGGCGGGCACGCGGTAGGTAATCAGATCGAGCAGCGTTTGCTCTTCGCCGGCAGGCGGATTCGCGAGCAGTTCGACCAGCTCGGCGGTCTGTTGCGCCGTCAGCGGCAGGGGAGGAATGCCGAGCGCCGCGCGGGCGGCGACGTGAGCACGAAAGTTTTCAAGCATGGGGACCACCTGCTGGTATTGCGGTTCAGGGGAAGGCCAGGCACGCCGAGGCTGTTCCTGACACAGTTTTGACCGCGATTCTAGTAGCAACGCTCCAGCCCGTCAAATGTCTTATGTCTTATATAAGACCTAGGAGTGAAAACGGGCCCGTTCATGGGCGGGCTCGGTCCGGCGCAAGGCGGGCCGAAGCGGTCCAGGCGACCGTTAGCGCTCCTTCGCCAGGCCGGCCAGCAACGCGTCGACCGCCTGATACACCCGTTCGACGACTTCCGGCCCCACTTCGCGCTCGAGCGCGGCGTATTGGGCTTCGAGCGCTTTCGATAAAACCCGCACCAAATTGACGCTCTGCTTCGTCAACGACACCCGCACCCGGCGCTGATCGTCCTCGAAGCGTTCCTTGACGACAAGGCCCATCGCTTCCATCCGCGCCAGCACCCCTGCCATGCTCGGGCTCGAAATGGTACAAAGATCGGAAATCTGCCGCGGCTCGAGCGGCCCGTTCTCGTCGAGCGCGCGAATGACGCGCCACTGCTGCTCCGTGAGCCCGCGCGCGGTCAGGAGCGGGCGAAAGCGCTCCATCATCTTTTCTCGCGCGCGCAAGAGCAGCATCGGCAGATTTCGGTGCAGAAAGCGATCGGACGTGGGTTCGGACATGGCGGCGATTGGGGGCGAAACAGGCGCGGGGCGCTCGGGCAAACCCTCGACGGCGCGGCCGCTATTGACGCCGAATCATATCAGGCGCAATATTGCTAACATGTTAGTGTTTAAGGCGGCGCGTCGGCAACCCATGTTCGCACTATCCGATCATTTGCTACACCTCGAAGGCGAGCCGCTTGCGCGAGATATCGACGCGCAAGCGGTCCGCGAAACGCTCTCGCGCGGCACGGCTTGCCGAGCGCCGGTGACGGGCGCGGTCTACGGCACCCTGCTCAACGACCGCCCCGCGCTCGATGCACTCGGCGCGGCCATGCACGAAGCGCCGTACAAAGCGCCGCCGAAAGCGCCCGTTCTCTATTTGAAGCCGCGCAATACGCTTGCCGGGCATCGCGCCCGAATCGTCGCGCCGGCGAACGAGCCGGGCATCGAAGTGGGCGCGTCCCTCGGCATCGTGATCGGACGCACCGCCACGCGCGTGCCGGTCGAACGCGCATTCGACTACGTGGCCGGCTATGCGATCGTCGCCGATCTGAGCATTCCGCATGCGAGCGTCTACCGGCCGTCCGTGCGCTTTCGCGCGCGCGACGGCTTCTGCGTCGTCGGCCCGGCCCTCGTCGCGAAACGGCATGTGGTGGACCCCGATCGGCTAGCGATCACCGTATCCGTCAACGGGCGGACCGTGTTCGAAGCGAATACGGCCACGTCCGTGCGCGGCGTCGCACGGCTGATCGCGGACGTCACCGACTTCATGACGTTATCCGCCGGCGACGTCATCACATTGGGCGTGCCGCACGACGCGCCCGTCGCGCGTGCGGGCGACGAGGCGAGCGTCGCCGTCGGCGCGTTCGAGCCGCTCCATCTAACGTTTATCGAAGCGGCCGAAGCCGTCGAACCAGCGGGAGCGCCACGATGATGCGCGGTCGCGTTGCCTATTCAGGCGCCATTCACGAGGCTTATCCCGAAGGCGATCGCGTGCGCCTCGCCGACGGCCGCATTCGTCGAGACGACGAACTCGTGTGGCTCGCGCCGATCGAGGTCGGCACGATTTTCGCGCTCGGCCTGAACTACGCCGATCATGCGAAGGAGCTGCAATTCTCGAAGCAGGAAGAACCGCTCGTCTTCTTGAAAGGCCCTGGCACGGTGCTCGGTCATCGCGGCGTCACGCGCCGGCCTACGGATGTCACGTTCATGCACTACGAGTGTGAACTCGCCGTCGTGATCGGCCGTTCGGCGCGAAACGTGTCGCGCGACACGGCGATGGCGTACGTCGCCGGCTACATGATCGCGAACGACTACGCGATCCGCGACTACCTCGAGAATTACTACCGCCCCAACCTGCGCGTAAAGAATCGCGACGGCGGGACCGTCCTCGGCCCCTGGTTCGTCGATGCGGCGGATGTGCCCGACGCGACGAATCTCGAACTGCGTACCTACGTCAACGGCACGCTGCGCCAACGCGGCAACACGCGCGAGCTCGTCACCGACGTGCCGGCGCTCGTCGAATATTTGAGCGGCTTCATGACGCTCTCGCCCGGCGACGTCATCCTGACCGGCACGCCCGAGGGGACGGTCAACGTCGACGTGGGCGACGAAGTCGTCTGCGAAATCGACGGCCTCGGGCGTCTAGTCAACACCATTGCGTCGGACGCCGAGTTCGGACGCGAATAAACGGAAAGCGTAAAGGACAGGACACGCCATGCGTATCGAGCATCTGATCGACGGTAAGCCGCGCCCCGCGGCCGACTACTTCGAAACCGTCAACCCGGCGAACCAGCAAGTGCTGGCCGAAGTCGCGCGCGGCAATGCCGGCGATGTCGATGCGGCCGTCGCCGCCGCGAAGAACGCCTTCCCTGCTTGGGCGGCGAAAACGCCGAAGGAGCGCGCGAAACTGATCCGCAACCTGGGCGAGCTCATTACCCGGCATGTACCGGAACTCTCCGAAACCGAAACGAACGACACCGGCCAGACGATCTCGCAGACGCGCAAGCAACTCGTGCCGCGTGCGGCCGACAACTTCCATTATTTCGCCGAAGTGTGCGCGCATGTGGATGGCCACACGTACCCGACGGATACGCACCTGAACTACACGCTGTTTCATCCCGTGGGCGTATGCGCGCTCATTTCGCCGTGGAACGTGCCGTTCATGACGGCCACTTGGAAGGTGGCGCCCTGCCTCGCATTCGGCAATACCGCCGTGCTGAAAATGAGCGAACTGTCGCCGCTGACCGCGGCCCGCCTTGGCGAACTCGCGCTGGAAGCCGGCATCCCGGCTGGTGTGTTGAACGTCGTTCACGGCTTCGGCAACGAAACGGGCGAGCCGCTCGTCGCGCACCGCGACGTCCGCGCCGTGTCGTTCACGGGATCGACGGCCACGGGCAACCGGATCGTCCAAGCCGCGGGCCTGAAGAAGTTCTCGATGGAACTCGGCGGCAAGTCGCCGTTCGTGATTTTCGACGACGCCGATTTCGAACGCGCGCTCGATGCGGCCGTGTTCATGATCTTCTCGAACAACGGCGAGCGCTGCACCGCCGGCTCCCGTATCCTCGTGCAACGATCGATCTATGCGCGCTTTGCCGATCGTTTCGTCGAGCGCGCGAAGCGGATCAAGGTGGGCGACCCGCTAGCCGACGACACGATCGTCGGCCCGATGATCAGCCCAGGCCATCTAGCAAAAGTGCGCAGCTACATCGAACTCGGCCCGCGCGAAGGCGCCACCCTCGCATGCGGCGGCCTCGACGCATTGGACGATTTGCCTGCTGCGCTGCGCAAGGGCAACTACGTCGCGCCGACGGTGTTCCTCGACGTCGATAACCGAATGCGTGTCGCGCAGGAAGAAATCTTCGGGCCCGTCGCCTGCCTCATCCCGTTCGAGGACGAAGCCGACGCCATCCGCATCGCGAACGACATCGCTTACGGCTTGTCGAGCTATGTTTGGACAGAGAACGCCGGCCGTGCGCATCGCGTCGCCGCGGCGATCGAGGCCGGCATGTGTTTCGTCAATAGTCAGAACGTGCGCGACTTGCGCCAACCCTTCGGCGGCACGAAAGCATCGGGCGTGGGCCGGGAAGGCGGCACTTGGAGCTACGAAGCATTCCTCGAACCGAAGAACGTCTGCGTCTCGCTCGGTTCCCACCCCATCCCTCAATGGGGGCGCGCGTGAAGGCTTCGATTATCGCCGCGCGCTCACGCTCGGGAGACCATCATGGGTGAACTTGCCCTCGTTGCGAAGATCACGCACGTTCCGTCGATGTACTTGTCCGAATTCGAAGGACCGCGCAAGGGCACGCGGCAAGACGCGATCGATGGCCACCGCGAGATCGCGCGACGCTGCCGCGAACTCGGCGTCGATACGCTCGTCGTATTCGACACGCACTGGCTCGTCAATGCCAACTACCACGTCAACTGTGCGCCGCATTTTAGCGGGCAGTATACGAGCAACGAACTGCCGCACTTCATCAGCAACATGCCGTACGAGTCGCCCGGCAACCCCGCGCTCGGCCGGCTGCTCGCGCAAGCGTGCACCGACGAGGGAGTCGAAACGCTCGCACATGACGCGACCACGCTGGCCCCCGAATACGGCACGCTCGTTCCGCTGCGCTACATGAATGCCGACCAGCACTTCAAAGTCGTATCGGTCTCGGCGCTTTGCATGGCGCACTACTTGAACGACAGCGCGCGGCTCGGATGGGCGATGCGCCGCGCGGTCGAAACGCAATACGACGGCAAAGTCGCGTTTCTGGCCAGCGGCAGCTTGAGTCACCGCTTCGCGCAAAACGGCCTTGCGCCCGAATACGCGCATCGAATCTGGAGCCCGTTTCTCGAGATTCTAGATAGGCAGGTCGTCGCCATGTGGGAGCGCGGGGATTGGAAACCGTTCTGCGAAATGCTGCCCGAGTATGCATCGAAGGGCCATGGAGAAGGCTTCATGCACGATACGGCGATGATGCTGGGCGCACTCGGATGGTCCGACTACGATGGCCGCGCGGAAATCCTGACGCCGTACTTCGGCGCATCGGGCACGGGGCAAATCAACGCGGTCTTTCCGGTCACGCCGCAAAGCGGCGCGGCGGTTCCCGCGCCGCAGGCTTGCTCCGCCCAATCGTATCGCGCATCTACGCGGCTTTGATTCATTCGACGTTGCTTACTGGAGCCTTTGCATGCCGCATCTGACGATTCTCTACACCCCGAACCTCGATCGCCCCGCGCAAGAAGGCGGCACCGACATGCAAGCGCTATGCGCGGCGCTCGCGGAAACGATCGTCGCCCAACGCGACGAGAGCGGCGCGCCGGTCTTCCCGACCGGCGGGGTGCGCGTGCTCGCCTATCCGGCCGCCCACTATGCGATCGCCGACGGCGGAGCGGCCGGGCGTGCCGCGGGCGGCACCGGCGACTACGCGTTCGTCTTTTTGAACCTACGGCTTGCCCGCGGCCGCAGCGCAGCGGTTCACGAGGCCACGGGCCAAGCGCTCGATGCCTGCGTCAAACGGCATTTCGCATCGCTTCTCGCCACGCGCCACATCGGCATCACGTTGCAGATCGACGAAGGCGATGAAGTATTCAACGCGCGGAACAGCTCGCTCCATCCGCTCTTCAATAAACACTGACCCATGCTGCCGCACGACACCCTCGTTTCCCTAGCCCGTCAACTGTACGACGCGCGCAAGACACGCACGCCATTACGTCATTTCTCGAAGCAGTTTCCGGAGATGACGATCGAGGACGGCTACGCGATTCAGCGCGAATGGGTCAAGCTCGAACTTGCCGACGGACGCACCATCAAGGGCCGCAAGATCGGCCTGACCTCGCGCGCCATGCAGCAGGCCAGTCGGATCGACGAACCCGATTACGCCCCGCTGATGGACGACATGTTCTTCGACGCCGGCGGCGATATCCGCGCCGAGCGCTTCATCGCGCCGCGCGTCGAAGTCGAACTGGCATTCGTCCTCGACAAGCCGCTCGAGGGGCCCGGCGTCACGCTCTTCGACGTGCTCTCCGCCACGGGCTACGTCGTGCCCGCCGTTGAAATCATCGACGCGCGAATCGAGCAGTTCGATCGCGACACCCGCGCCATGCGCAAGGTATTCGATACGATCAGCGATTTCGCCGCGAACGCGGGCGTCGTGCTCGGCGGCCGCCCCGTGAAGCCGATGGATGTCGATCTGCGTTGGGTGGGCGCGATGCTGTACAAGAACGGCGTAATCGAGGAAACCGGATTGGCGGCTGCCGTGTTGAATCACCCGGCCACGGGCGTCGCTTGGCTCGCGAACAAGATCGCACCCTACGGCGAGGCGCTGAAGGCCGGCGACATCGTGCTTGCCGGCTCGTTCACGCGGCCGGCCACGGCGGCGGCCGGGGATGCCTTTCACGTCGACTACGGGCCGCTCGGTTCGATCGCTTTCCGCTTCGTTTAAACGTCCGGCCGGCCATGCATATTCCAACCAATGTTTTCCGCGACGCGCTCAAAGCAGGCCAACCGCAAATCGGCCTGTGGGTCGGCCTGGCCGATGCCAATGCGGCCGAAATGCTGGCGCTGTGCGGCTTCGATTGGCTTCTCTTCGACGGCGAACATGCGCCGAACGACGTACGCTCCGTGCTCGATCAATTGCGCGCCGTCGCCCCCTACCCTGTCCACCCGGTCGTGCGTCCCGTCAACGCAGACGCGGCGTTGATCAAGCAATATCTCGACATCGGCGCACAGACGCTGCTCGTGCCGATGGTCGATACGCCGGAGCAAGCGGCGCATATCGTGCGGGCCATGCGCTACGCACCCGACGGCATCCGGGGAATGGGCGCGGCGTTGGCTCGCGCTTCGCGCTGGAACACGGTCGATGACTATGTGCACCGCGCCAATGACGAAATGTGTTTGCTCGTGCAGGCGGAAAGCACGGTCGCGTTGGACAACCTAGCGGCGATCGCCGCGGTGGACGGCGTGGACGGCGTCTTCTTCGGGCCGGCCGATCTATCGGCATCGATGGGTTATCGCGGGCAGGGCCATCACCCGGAGGTTCAGCGCGCGATTCTCGACGGCATCCGCACGGTGGGCGCAGCCGGAAAAGCGGCGGGCGTGCTGATGGCAAACCGGGAAGTCGCGCAGACCTATCTCGATGCCGGTGCGTCGTTCGTCGCCGTAGGCGTCGATACGACACTGCTCGTTCAAGCCGCAACGGGTTTGGCGCGGCACTTCAAGCAACGATCGCCCGAGGTCAAAGGCTCAAGCTCCGGCACATCCAGGCACAGCGTCTATTAGCACCCCCAACGGGACGTAGACGGCGGACGGCCATCGCCTTACGGCGATTTATCGGCGTGTTTCAGCGCGGGGGCGAACCCGATCAAGCCCAAGACAGGCCCCGGCGACAACAGCCAGGCGACATCGAGACCGACATGCTCGAACCAGGCAGTCGTCGTCGCGATCGATGCAACGGTGATCGCAAACCCGATTGAAATTTGGATCGCCAACGCGCTTCCAACCCATTCTCGCGGGCAGGCCTTCGCCGACAATGCGGAAAACTGCGGCGAATCGGCGATGACCGCCGCCCCCCAGACGAGCAGTACGCTGAAAAGCGCCATCGCCGATAGATCGCGCCATCCGAGCGCGAACACGATGCTGCACGCGCCCGACAGCGCCAGCGCACCGGCGGCAACCTTGGCACTTCCGATACGGCGGGACAGCAGGCCGCCTAACATGCAGCCGAGGGCTCCGATACCGATGATGCAGAAGGTGAGGCCGGGGACGCCGCCGAAGGGGATTTTATCGCCGAGCGATGCGCGCGAAACGAATAGCGGCACCAGCGTCCAGAAGGCGTAGAGCTCCCACATGTGGCCGAAGTACCCGAACGCTGCCACGCGAAACGCGCGCAGCCGGAACGCGCCGAGTATCGGCGGCGGCCGCTCGCTACTTGCGCGCACGCCTTGCGCGGGCCGCGCCGCAACGCGCAAGTGCGGACCATCGCCGAGGATTCGGATCATGCAAGCGCCCAAGAGCGCGAGTCCTGAGGAAACGGAGATCACCGTCTGCCACGGCCACTGCGCGCCGACGGCCCGCAACGCTTGCGGCAATGCGGTCCCCAGCGTCAGCATGGCGACCAATTGCGCCAGCGCGGCCCCGGCTTTGTCAGGGGCCCAGCTGACGATCAGCTTCATGCCGATGGGATAGATGCCGGCGAGACACGCTCCCACGAGGAATCGGAAGATGACGCCGCTGACCATACCGCCCGCGAGCCACGCAAAGCAGGCGTTGAACAAGGCGCCCGCGATGGCGCAGCAAACGAAGATCGAACTCGCGCGAAAGCGATCGGCCGTGCCGCCGACCGACATGCCCAGCGTCCCCAGAATGAACCCGGCCTGCACGGCGTTGGTCAACCAGCCGATATCCGAGGCGCTTGCGTCCCACGACTTCATCAGATCCGCGGATGCGCTGTTCGCGCTGAACCATAACGAGGTCCCGAACAACTGGGCAATCGAAATGGTCGACACGGGACCGAGGCTGCTAGCGAGCAGTGTGCGCGGGCCGTTCATGCTTGCGCCAGTTTCGCCATACTGCCGAAGTGCGCCGCCGCGACAAGCGCCTGGAACGCCGCGATCGGCGGCAGCGGACGCGTCAGATCCGCCAACGGATATGCATGCGCCGCATACCCCGGTTGCGAATTTCTCGGTTGTTCGGTCATCTAGGCGTCGCTATCGTGCTCGTATCGGATGTCCGTTCACTCGAACGGGCCGAATTCAAGCGAATGATCGGAGGAAGATCGTGACTTCATCGTCGGAAGCACTATACACGCGGCAGATTCGCCGCTACCTCGATGCGTTGGAACGCGGCGATGTCGCTGCGATCTGCGCGTTGTTCGAGTCGGACGCGCGGATTTTTTCGCCGTTTCTCGGTTGGGTGACGCCCGCGCCGTTCTTTGCGAAAGTCGCAGCGGCATCCGGTCAGAGCAAGATTACGCCGATCGATATTTGCGTCAGCGCCACCGGAGCGCGGCGAGCTACCGGTTATTTCATCTACGATTGGGGACTCAAGGACGGCTCCGCCGTGCGCTTCGAATGCGTCGACGTATTCGAGTTCGACGAGGATGGGCTGATCGAGAAGATGGTCATCGTCTACGACACACATCCAATTCGCAGCACGGTGGGGGATAAGTATGCGTAGGGGTGGACGAGGAGCGGCGGGCGAAGCCAGGCTTCGGTCGCAACGATCCGGCAGGCGTGCTCCGAACGAGAGAAATGCCGCAACTAGCGGCATTTTTTACTTCGCGTCGTTGTAGACCGTCGCTCGCGACACGCCCAGATGTTGGGCGACTGTCTCCATGGAACGCCGCAAATCCAGGTATCCCTCATCTTTAAGAGCCTGCATCAGCGCCCTGCGCTGGTCCGTGCGCAGGGCCTGCGGCGTCGTCGCGAGACCGACCGCGAACCGATCGATTCGCTCGCGCAGGGACTCTGCGCTCGACGGGTCCAGCGATTCTTTGATCCCATCGGTCTTGAGCGCGGAAAACTGTTCCAGCAGGGTGCTGACGCTGCGAAACAGCGTCACATCGACGTTCAGGCAGAGCGCGGCAATATAGTGCCCGTCCGAATCTTTGATGCCAATGGATGTGCTCTTGGCCTGCCGCCCATCCGCGAAGCGATTCGCGTAATTCGCAAGCACTTGCGGGTAAGCGGCATCGGCGATCCGTGCCAAACCAAGTTCGGTCGCGGGATCGCCGACCTGACGCCCGGACAGGTTGTTGTGGATCGCGAGAATCGCATTCTTCGGATGAAGGAGGTCGTGAACCACCACCTCCGTGAAAGGCGCAAGCGTTTCGCCCAAACCCGCGGCAATGTGCTTGACCTGATCGAGGATGGTTTGCTGCTCGGCGGTGAGTTTGCGCTTAGCCATTAGACGATTCATCCATGTTTGGCCGCATTGTATAGGCTCTTGGCGCGCCAAAAACATTCCTCGCATTCCCCGACTTGCGGCCGAGCGTGGCGTCGCCACGCATCTTTACATTGTGTCTAATATTAGACACAATGTAACCTCATCTCAACGTGAAGGTGTGTCATGCCGACCGATGCAAAACTCCTCCTTATCGACCGGGACGTCGTCGCGTCGGCCCTGCAAGCCGAGCAAGTCATGGCTGCGGTGCGCGAAGCGTTCGAGCTGCATAGCCAGCGCGCCGGGCGGGTGTTTCCTGTCGTGCGCGAGAAGCTGCATACGGGCGGGGTGTTCGGCATCAAGTCCGGCGATGTTGCGGGCCAAAATCTGCTCGGTTTCAAGGCGGCCGGATTCTGGCCTAGCAATCGGGGCGTTGGCGGAGAGCCTCATCAAGCGACCATCGCACTGTTCGACCCAGCGACCGGTCGGCCCCTGTGCATCATGGATGGAAACGCGATTACGACTGCGCGGACCGGTGCAGCAGGCGGTTTGGGACTGCAGCACCTCGCAAGACCGGAGAGTTCGCGGATCTGCATTTTCGGCACCGGGGTTCAAGCAAGGGTTCAGCTTCAATATGCCCTGAAGCTCATGCCCCAACGTTGTACGGTTCAATACGTGAGCGTCACCGGCGAGGCTGAACCGGCCTTCGAAGCAGCATTTCAGGACCGATGCGGCATCAGCGTTGCAAAAGACCGGAACGATGCCGTTGCCGCCAGCGACGTCGTCATCACCGCGACGCCGGGCGGCGGGGCGTTGTTCCAGGCTGACGCGGTCCAAGCAGGAACACACCTGACATGCGTAGGAGCCGACACGGCGGGCAAGCGCGAACTTCCCGATGGCGTGTTGCCGCGCGCGCGCATTGTCGTCGACGATGAGCTTCAAGCACGCAGCATCGGCGAATGCCAGTGGGCGCCGTCGTTGCCGTGCACGGAAATCGGCGACATCCTTTCCGGCACCCGCTCGTTCAGCCGGTCGCCGAGCGACATCACCGTATTCGATATGACCGGCCTTGCTCTGCAGGACCTCACGGTTGCGCGCTTGGTCTACGAGCACGCCAAGCAAAGGCATCTCGGGACATCCGTTGCGTGGCCTTGGTAATTCCACTCCGATTGCGCATTCGATATGACTACTTTCGAGCTTCCCACCTACGCCGATGTCGAAGCGGCCGCCTCCCGCATTGCCGGCGTCGCACATCGCACGCCGGTTCAAACGTCCCGCACGCTGAACGAAATCATGGGCGCGGAAGTGTTCTTCAAGTGTGAGAACTTCCAACGCATGGGTGCATTCAAATTTCGCGGCGCGTTCAATGCGCTTTCGAAATTTTCGGCCGAGCAGCGCAAGGCCGGCGTCGTCGCATTCTCCTCGGGCAACCATGCCCAAGGGATCGCCCTCTCGGCGAAGATTCTCGACATTCCTGCCACTATCGTGATGCCGCATGATGCGCCTGGGGCGAAGGTGGCGGCAACGAAGGGATATGGCGCGGACGTGGTCGTGTACGATCGCTACACGCAGGATCGTGAAGCGATTGGCCGGCGTCTGGCTGACGAACACGGCCTGACGCTGATTCCACCCTATGACCACCCCGACATCCTCGCGGGACAGGGGACTGCCGCCAAGGAACTCTTTGAGGACGTTGGTGCGCTCGACGCTCTCTTCGTGCCGTTAGGCGGCGGCGGATTGCTCTCAGGCAGCGCCCTGTCGACTCGCGCGCTTGCGCCGCGATGCGCTCTATACGGCGTTGAACCGGAAGCCGGCAACGACGGTCAGCGCTCTTTCCAAAGCGGCGCAATCGTTCATATCGAGACACCGAAAACCATCGCGGACGGAGCGCAGACCCAACACCTCGGAAACTACACGTTCGCCATCATCAAACGCGATGTGAACGACATTCTGACGGCATCGGATGCCGAATTGGTGAGCGCAATGAAGTTTTTCGCGTCGCGCATGAAGATGGTCGTGGAACCGACCGGATGCCTCGGGCTCGCCGCTGCGCTCAACCAGAGAGATGCGCTCAAAGGCAAGCGCGTCGGCGTTCTGATCAGCGGCGGCAACATCGACCTCGAGCGGTTCTGCTCCCTTGCGATGGCCCAACCGTGACCGCTTCCGTTTTCAACAAGCGGGGTTCTGTTCTGTGACCGGATGCTTTATTTTTGCTGCTTCAAAGCAAAAATTCGATCCATCCGCACCCACTTCTCCCCAGCCGGCGTCCAAGGCGTCGGCGCCTGGAACGTCCACATCAACGTTTCCCACTCCTGAACCGCGGCATTGCTCGACGCGGCCGCGGCCATGCGTTCGGCGTCGTAGACGGCGTCGTCCGTTTCCATGACCATGAACAAGCGGGTTCCGAGCCGATAGATCTCCATGTCCACCACGCCGTGGTCGCGTATGTGACGAAGGACGTCGGGCCATACGTCGCGATGGAAATCCTCATAGCGGGCGATGAGCGCCGGATCGTCTTTCAAATCCAATGCAAGGCAGTAACGCATGGTTCCTCTTTCAGATTAACCGCCAACTATTCGGCCAAAGGCGCTTCTTGCACGCACAAGCGCCTTTGCAAATCGACGATCGTCGGCAACTGGAAGTCGTGCACGTCCGGCGCCGCCACGCCATGACGCCGGCTGAACTCGACCGTCAGCTGCAACGCCCGCGCACGCGTATCGGCCAAGAGGCGCAGCGCCTCGCCCAATAACCCGCGCTCGAGCGCCGTCAGATGGAAGTCCCCTTCCTCCGCGTCCGGCATGACCGGCGACACCACGGCATCCGCCGATGCCCGAACCCGACGATCCGCATCCAACGATCCAGCGTAACGATCCACAATTCCCTCCTACATGATGGCGCCCTGCAACCACGGCACGAATTCCCGGTCGCCGATACCGTTCACTTCGCTACATGTCCGCTGCCCCGACGCGACCGCCAACATCAGACGAAACAGCCGTTCCCCGGCCTCTTCCACAGTCAGCGTCCCCTCTACGATCGGGCCACTGTCGAAGTCCATGTCGGAACGCATCCGTTCGAACAGCCCCGTCGTCGTGGCAACCTTGATCGTCGGCACCGGCTTCGAGCCGAAGACGGAACCGCGCCCCGTCGTGAAGCAAATCAAGTTCGCCCCACCCGCGATTTGTCCTGTGGCGGAGACGGGGTCGTAGCCGGGCGTGTCCATGAACACGAGCCCCGGTTCGCGAACGAGGTCGGCATAGTCATACACTGCTCTTAGCGTCGAACTGCCGCCTTTCGAGACCGCACCGAGCGATTTCTCGAGGATGGTGGTGATTCCGCCCGCCTTGTTGCCCGGCGACGGATTGTTGTTCAACTCCCCGCCGCCCGCGGCCGCATAGCGTTCCCACCAACGCAGTTTGTCGAGCAGGCGTTCGGCGACGTCGTTCGACGCGGCGCGCGCCGTCAGCAGATGTTCGGCCCCGTAGATCTCCGGCGTCTCCGAGAGAATCGCGGTCCCGCCGTTGCGCACGAGCAGGTCGACCGCGACGCCCAGCGCGGGATTGGCCGTCATTCCCGAGTAGCCGTCGGACCCGCCGCATTGCAGGCCCAGTTTCAACGCCGATGCTGGAACCACCGTTCGAACCGCGCGATTGGCCCCTTCGAGCAAATCTCGAACGATCTCGACCCCGCGCCGTACCGTCTCACGCGCTCCGCCTTCCTCCTGGATGACGAGCGTTTGCACGGGGCATGGCCCGAGCGGCGCAAGCAGTTCTCTCATTGCGCTCACTTGATTCACCTCGCAGCCCAAGCCGATGAGCAGGACACCGGCGAAGTTCGGGCTTCGCGCATAACCCGTGAGCGTCCGGCGCAACAACGCGATTCCGTCTCCGGTCGACGACATGCCGCACCCGCTCTGGTGCGTGATCGGCACCACGCCGTCGACGTGCTCGAACGCGCCCATTGCGTCGCCCTTGAACGCATCGGCAATCGCATGGCAGACGCTCGCGGAGCAATTGACGCTGGCGATCACGCCGACGAAGTTGCGTGTGCCGACTTGACCGTCGGGGCGCACGAAGCCCATGAAGGTGTCCGCGCGTCGGCCTTCGCCTTCGCTTTCGGCGATGCCGCTAGCGGGAGACGTGGGCAGACCCGCCTGCTCGTGCTGCTGCGGCATCCCGACGTTGTCGACGTGAACGTGCTCGCCCGCCGAAATGTCTCGCAGTGCAACGCCGATGGTCTGACGGTACTTGCACACGTGCGTGCCGCCCGGAATATCGCGTATCGCCACCTTGTGCCCGGCGGGAATACTTGTCAGTACGTTCAATCGCCGGCCGCCGATATCGACGTGCTCGCCCGCTTCCAATGGGCGCAACGCTACCGCCACATTGTCCTCGTCGTGCAGGCGGACGACGCTTCGATCTGTCGTGCTGGGCATCTGGTCTTCCGTCATGAACATTAGATGAGTCCGCGTTTGCCGAGCAAGCCGCGCAGCCGCGGCTGGGGGTCTTGCATCGACAAGGATTCCGCGAGTTCGATCAACGGCAGTACGCGCCGTTTCAGCTTCGCGATATGGTTTTGCGCAATGTCGGCGATTCGATGCTCGAGATACGGATTGCCGAACCGCTCGCGAACACTGCTCAAGTAATCCTCCGCTTGAGCGCGCATGCCCATCGCCGCGAATACGGGCAACACTTCCTCTTGCCAAACGGCCTCGACATCCGCGCGCATCGAAGCATCGCGCATGGCGTCGAGCACCGTTTCGGACGACGACCGCTGTTCGGCCAGCCATCGCTCCGCCAGACAGCTGTGGCCGAGGTTGAGGAAAAATAGCTTCAACCGTTCATGGCTGCGCAAGTCGTCCGTCAGCACGATGCTTTCGTGCGTACAGGGCAACTCCATTCCGGAGCGCCGCTCGATCGCCCATAGTGCATACGGTTCCGCCACCGCGCCCACTGGATCGATGGGCTCGGAAACGATGCGATCGACGAGCGAGTTCACCCAAATGCATCGGTCGCGCAGATATTCGATGAAACCCTCGGGCAGCGACCATTGCTTTGCTAGAGCCAGCACGATCTCGCGCAACGTATCGCCGTTGTTCTCCAGCAATTCGCACGGGAAGATCGACACGCCGTCGTTCGGGCGCTCTCGCCAGCGGGCATGAAGCAACGCCAGCAGTTTCGCGGGGTAACTGCGCGGCACGGTCTCGTCATTCGAAAGCACGGCGGGCGCATCGCGCTCGTCGAGCCGATACCCCGTATCGCCGGTGTTCGAGACGATGACGCGCACGTCCTCGATCGCCGCGCGACGCACGGCCGCCCAATCGCGATCGGCCACCCAAGCGGCGCGAACGGCGTGACAGACGACGAGCTTGTCTACGGGCTGACCTCGTTCGTTCCCGCGAATACGCACCGGATAACCGCCCGGCCGCGCCAGCGCGGCGACGCGCGCCTGGCTAGCGGGATTGCCCGTCGTCTGCACGACGCCGATGCCGCCGATCGCGTCGCCGCGCTCGAGCGCGTCCGACACGAACAAGGCCACGTGCGCCAGCAAAAACCGGCTCGTGCCGAATTGAAGGATGGGTGCGCTCATGCTGCTTTCCGTCTTGGACATTCCATGGCGTTCGTTCAGCACTCCACCAGCGCTTTCACCACCGTCTGTCCCGCGTCGAGCAGGCCGGGGAACGCTTGCGGCACATCGGCCAACCGCATGCGGTGCGTATTGAGCGCCTGATCCGGAATGCGTCCCGCGCGCATCGCTTCCAGCACCGTTTCGAAATCGGCGGTGGTGGCGTTGCGACTGGCGAGCAAGGTCATTTCGCGCTTGTGAAATTCAGGATCGGAGAACGTAACCTGCCCCGGCACGATCGAAATCAGCGTGTACTTGCCGCCGTGCGCAACGAAACCGAACCCGCGGTTCATCGCATCGATATTGCCCGTCGCATCGAACACGACGTCGAAGAATTCGCGATTCGTCAGCGCTGCGAGCTGCTCGGTGTCGGTCGGGCCGACGGCGACGGCGGCATCGACATTCAACTGCGATTTGCACAGTTCGAGACGGTCCGCACGCGTATCGAGGCACGTCACGTTGGCGCCGCGCAGCTTCGCGAAGATCATGGCGGCCATGCCGATCGGTCCCGCTCCCACGACGAGGACGCGTTGATCGGCCAATACGTCCGCCCGCCGCACCGCATGCGCGCCGATCGCCAGAAATTCGAGCATCGCGGCCTGATCGAGCGTCACGCCTTCGGCCTTATGAACGAATTGCGCCGGCACGCTCAAATATTCGGTGAGCGCGCCGTCGCGATGCACGCCCAGCACCTTGATCTCGACGCAGCAGTTGGTCTTGCCTTGCCGGCAGGCGACGCATCGCCCGCATGACAGATACGGCATGACGTAGACGCCGTCGCCCGCGGCGAATCCCGAGCCGTACTCCGCTTCGACCACCACCGCGGAAAACTCGTGGCCCATCACGCGCGGGTACTGCAAATAAGGCTGCGTCCCGGTGAAGATGTGCAGGTCGGTGCCGCAAATGCCGACGCGAGACACACGCAGCAAGACTTCGCCGGCCGCTCGAACGGGCATATCGGTTTGCTGCGCACGCAACACCCCGGGTGATTCGCAGATCACGCTAAGCATATTGATTTCCTTTTGATCGAATCATGCGTGGCGGACGAGCCCGCCTACGCGATAAAACTTGCATGCATTGCCGCCGAAAACATCGGCGAGCGCCTGCGTTCCGAGCAACCGCGCGCAGTCGTCCTCGCACGCGGCGAGCCACTTGCCGTAGCTGCCGGGGATCGATACGAGACGAAGCACGGGCCAATCGCTTCCCCACATGAGCCGCTGCGCCCCGAAGCACTCGGCCAGCGCTTGAACGTACGGACGGACGCGCTTGACGAGCGCCGCCTCGTCGCTCGTATCGCCGGCCTCCGTCCAAAGCCCCGAGAGCTTGCAGTGCACGTTGGGAAGACGCGCGAGTCGGGTCATCTTCGACAACCACGGCTCCATGACCTGCTGCGCGATGTGCGGTTTCGCGCCGTGATCGATGACGATCGGCAGCGCCGGATAGCGCCGGGCAAAAGCGTCGAGCGCATCGAGATGGCGCGGCAGCACGAGCGCGTCGAAGCGCAAGTCGTGTTCGATCATGGCCGCCACGGCGTCGTCCAGTTTCGGATCGTCGATCCATGCGTCGTCGGGCAGGTCTTGAAGCATCGGCCGCAGACCGCGCGCCTTCGGGTGCGCGGCGAATGCCGCGATCTTGGCCGGCGCGTCCGCGGCCTTCAGATCGATCCATCCGACGACAGCGCAGACGGATTCCGTTTGCTCCGCGAGGTCCAGCAAGAAGCGCGTGTCCTGCTCGCTCGGCAACGACTGCACGACGACGGTTGCGTCGATCCGCGCCGCCACCCGCTCCGGCGCCAAATCGTCCGGGCCGAAGTCGCGATGGATCGCGCTCAGTTCGCTGGGCGGCCAGCAACCGACGCGCGCGCCGATCTTCCAGTAATGTTGATGGGCGTCGATACGCAACATCATGATTGCCCCTTCGGAACAGGTGCCTTCTCGGCGATGAGCCCTTCATCGCTCAAAGCCTGCCAAAACCGCTCGGGAATAGGCGCTTCGAGCCAGGCGATGTTCTGCCGCAGTTGCTCGACGCTGCGCGCGCCCACGAGACACGACGCGACGGCTGGATGAGCAAAGGGGAATTGCAGCGCCGCCGCCGGCAGCGCCACATCGAAGCGTTTGCATACATCGGTCAAGCGACGGACTTTGTCGACGACCTCGGCCGGCGCGTCCGCGTAATTGAACTTGCCGTTACCCGCGAGTACGCCCGAATTGAACACGCCGCCCACCACGATCGCCGTTTCCGCACGCGCGCACGCATTAAGCAGCGGCTCGAGCGCACCTTGCTCGAGCAGCGTGTATCGTCCGGCCAGCAAGACAGCGTCGAGCGACGTCTCGCTCATGGCGTCGACCACCACCTCCCATTCGTTCACGCCAAGGCCGATCGCGCCTACCGCGCGGCTCTCGCGCAGTTCGTTCAAGGCGCGAAAGCCGCCTTCCCGCGTGAGTTGGGTCCAATGATGCGCATGGCGCTCGCCATGCGTCATCGCGCCGATGTCGTGGACGTAGAGCATGTCGATGCGCGCCGTCCCGAGCCGCTGTTGACTATCCTCGTACGAGCGCATGATGCCGCCGTAGCTGTAGTCGAAGACCGGCCGGAAAGGCAGCGGCTCGGCCCAGCCATCGTCGCCGCGCCGAACGCTCGCATCCGGACGCATCAAGCGGCCGACCTTCGTGCTCAGCGTATAGGCGTCTCTATCGCGGCTGCGCAGCGCCTCGCCCGCGCGGCGCTCGGAAAGCGTATAGCCGTAGTACGGCGCCGTATCGAAATAACGCAGGCCGGCGGACCAAGCCGCATCGACGATCGCCGCCGACTCGGGCCATGAAATCGGCCGATAGAGGCCGCCGAGCTGAGAACAGCCGAGGCCTAGCGCCGTCAGCGTCAGTCCGCTGCGCGGCAAGGTACGTATTTCGCAGGCGTTGGTCATCGCGTGATGCGTTCGTCAATGTGTCGATCGTTGAAGAAATAGCGCCACGGGTCCTGCGTCGAATGCAGCCGCGCGGCGGCGCATCGACGCAGACCTTGGGGGGATCGTCAGTAAAGGACGTTCTTCGCCTCCGGCGAATCGAGGTTTTGCTTGTCGACCATGACGACGCCCGTATCGATGTCCTTCGCAACGTGCTTGTGTTCGATCACGTTCACGACCGTTTGAATGCCCTTGTATCCCATCTGATAGGAGCCTTGCACCGCGATCCCTTGAATCGTGCCGTCGCGCACGAAGTTTTGCAGATCCTTGTTGCCGTCGAATCCGATCGCAACGACCTTGCCGGCCTTACCGGACTGCGTGAGCGCCCGGCCCACGCCGATCGCCGTCGGTTCGTTCGCACCGAAAATGCCCTTCAAATCGGGGTTCGCGGACAACACGTCGGTGGTTTGATTCAGTGCCGTCGCCATTCTTTCCAGCACAGTGGGATCCGAAGCTTGGAATTCACGTGACTTGAAGTCGCGGC